>Ga0190268_10000030_pt1 | contig 56814 bp, 55 predicted proteins | sample Popmic249T_FD_133750 | JGI IMG/M metagenome (GOLD analysis project Ga0190268, IMG submission 133750) | Populus adjacent soil microbial communities from riparian zone of Blue River, Arizona, USA - 249 T | ecosystem: Environmental > Terrestrial > Soil > Riparian zone | place: USA: Arizona... | reverse complement strand
GAGAGGTTCAGCGTCTCCGCGACGACGCCCTGCCCGGCGAACGCGGCGTCGCCGTGCACCAGCACCGGCAGCACCGTGTAGCCGACCAGGCCGAGGTCGAGGCGGTCCTGCTTGGCCCGCACGATGCCCTCCAGCACCGGGTCGACGGCCTCGAGGTGCGACGGGTTGGACGCGAGCGAGACCGCGACGGAGCCGCCGTCCTGCGCCTTGAACGTCCCCTCCGCGCCGAGGTGGTACTTCACGTCGCCCGAGCCCTGCGTGGTGCTGGCGTCGAGGTCGCCGTCGAACTCCCGGAAGATCTGGCCGTACGACTTGCCGACGATGTTGGCGAGGACGTTGAGCCGGCCGCGGTGCGGCATGCCGATGGACACCTCGTCGAGCCCCGCCGTCGCGGCCTCGCCGAGCACCGCGTCGAGCAGCGGGATGACGCTCTCGCCGCCTTCGAGCGAGAAGCGCTTGTGGCCGACGTACTTGGTCTGCAGGAAGTTCTCGAACGCCTCCGCGGCGTTGAGGCGTTCGAGGATGCGCAGCTGCTCGTCGCGGTCCACCTGCTCGTGCGGCCGCTCGACGCGCTCCTGGATCCACTGCCGCTGCGCGGGGTCCTGGATGTGCATGTACTCGATGCCTGTGGTGCGGCAGTACGAGTCGCGCAGCACGCCGAGGACCTCGCGCAGCTTCATCGTCTGCTGGCCCGCGAAGCCGCCCGTCGGGAACTCGCGGTCGAGGTCCCACAACGTCAGGCCGTGGTTGAGGATGTCGAGGTCGGCGTGGCTGCGGGAGCGGTAGTTGAGCGGGTCGACGTCGGCCATGAGGTGGCCGCGGACGCGGTACGCGTGGATCAGCTCGACGACGCGCGCCGGCTTCTCGATCTGGCCCTCGCGGGTCGTCGTGATGTCGCGCACCCAGCGGACGGGCTCGTACGGGATCCGCAGGCTGTAGAAGACCTGCTCGTAGAAGCCCTCCTCGCCGAGCAGCAGGTTGGCGAGCGTGCGCAGGAAGTCGCCGCTCTGCGCGCCCTGGATGATCCGGTGGTCGTACGTGCTCGTCAGCGTGATGACCTTGCTCACGGCCAGCTCGGCGAGCGTGTGCGGCGCGGCGCCCTGGTACTCGGCGGGGTACTCCATCGCGCCGACGCCGACGATCGCGCCCTGGCCCTGCATGAGCCGCGGCACGGAGTGGACGGTGCCGATGGTGCCGGGGTTGGTCAGCGAGATCGTCGTGCCGGCGAAGTCGTCGGCGGTGAGCTTGTTGTTGCGTGCCCTGCGGACGACGTCCTCGTACGCCGCCCAGAACGTCGCGAAGTCCATCGTCTCGGCGTTCTTGACGCTCGGCACGACGAGCTGGCGCGAGCCGTCCTCCTTCTGGAGGTCGATGGCGAGGCCGAGGTTGACGTGCTCCGGCGTGACGAGGACCGGCTTGCCCTTGTAGTCGGTGGCGTAGCCGTTGTTCATCTCCGGCATGGCCTTGCAGGCCTGCACGACGGCGTAGCCGATGAGGTGCGTGAAGCTCACCTTGCCGCCGCGGTTGCGGGCGAGGTGGCGGTTGACGACGGTGCGGTTGTCCTCGAGCAGCTTCGCCGGAACGGCGCGCACGCTGGTCGCCGTGGGAACGCCGAGCGAGGCCTCCATGTTCTGCACGACGCGCGCGGCGGCGCCCTTCAGCGGCGTGCCGTCGGGGGCGGCCTTCGGCTTCGGCGCGGCCTCGACCGGCTTCGGCTCGACGACGGTGCCCGCCGCCTTCTCGGTGACGACGGTCGCCTCGGTGGGCGGCAGCGGCTCCGTACGATCCGCCGCCGGCGACTCGCCCGGCGAGTAGTCGGCGAAGAAGTCCCACCACGCCCTGTCGACGGAGTTGGGGTCGGCGAGGTACTGCTGGTAGATCTCGTCGACGAGCCAGACGTTGGTGCCGAACTCGGCGAGGCGGTCGGACTGGGCGGACATGCGGGAAATCGTCTCCTGACACGGGGTGAGTGGCCGCTCTAGGCTACGCTCGCCCGCCCGCGCGGGGCGTGCCGGGGTCCCTACCCCCGACGAGGGGAGCGCACGATGCGCCGCGCCACCGTCCTGCTGTCCGCCTGCGTCGCCGTCGCCGCCGTCGCCGGAGCCGTCTCGGGGGCCGGTGCGGCGCCGCGCCCCGCCAGGACCACGTTCGCGTCGTACGCCGCCCCGCCCGGCATGGGAGACGACGCGGGCGAGCCGACGCTCGGGGTGCACCCGAAGACCGGCGCGGTGCTGTTCCAGTCGGCGCAGAACGTCCTGCGCGTCACCGGCTTCGACGGCCGCGGCGGCGCGACGTGGACCGACGTGACGCCGCTGCTCCCCGGCCTCTACACGTTCGACCCGATCCTCGAGACCGACGTCGGGACCGGGCGGACGTTCACGTCGCAGCTCGACCTCTACTGCTCCCGGATGGCGTACACCGACGACGCCGGCAGGAACTGGACGCAGGTGCCGCTCGGCTGCTCGCCGGGCGCGACGTTCGACCACCAGAGCGTCGGCGTGGGCAAGCTGATCGGCGGCGACCCCGACGCGTACCCGAACGCCGTCTACTACTGCGCGCAGACCGGCGTCACGGCGATGTGCGGCGTGAGCACCGACGGCGGGGACACGTTCGGTCCCGCGGTGCCGGCGTTCTCGATCAACGACTGCACGACGTCGCACGGGCACCTCAAGTCCGGTCCGGACGGCACGACGTACCTCCCCTCGTGGGCCTGCGGGGATCGCGCGGGCCTCGCGCGGACGACCGACAACGGCAAGTCCTGGCAGGTGCGTACGGTGCCCGGCTCGACCGTCGGCGACGCGATGCACCCTTCCGTCGGCGTCGGGTCGGACGGCACCGTCTACTTCGCGTGGGGCGGGCGGCTGCCCGGGCAGGCCGGCGGGCCGCCGTACGCGTCCGTCTCGCGCGACCGCGCGGGCACGTGGACCAAGCCCGTCCGCCTCGGCGCGGAGCACGGCATCGTCAACACGCGCTTCGTGACGACCGTCGCGGGCGACGGCGACCGGGCGGCGGTGGCGTACCTCGGCTCGAAGACCGGGGGCGACGGCTCCGACGCGGCGTTCATGGGGACGTGGCGGCAGTACGTGTCGTTCACCTACGACCGCGGCAGGCACTGGACGACGGTGGAGGCGACGCCGCCGGTGCAGGCCGGCACGATCTGCACGTCGGGCGCGCTGTGCGGCGCCGACCGCAACCTCCTCGACTTCAACGACCTGGTGATCGACGGGCGCGGACGGGTGCTGGCGGCGTTCGCCGACGGGTGCCCGGGCGCGGTCTGCACCCGGGCGACGCGGCTGGCGAAGGCGACGATCGCGCGGCAGGAGTCGGGCCGCGGGCTGCTACGGCGCTACGACGGGCGGTAGACCAGCACGCTGAAAGCCACGCCGAGGCAGCCGGCGCAGAGCCCGATCATCACCGCGGCGGCAAGCACGTCCGGACCGTTGCTCGCGAGGGTGAGCGACACGTGGACGGCGAAGTACGTCCCGAACATCCGCGCCGCCTGCCGGAACGTCGGCTCCTTCGCGAACGCGTTCGGGTCGGCGGCGCGCGCCCGCGCCTCCTCCAGGACCCGGCGCCAGAGCGCGCGCCCGAGCAGCCATCCGGCCGCGAGCCCGGCGACGGCGGCCACGGCACCGGCCCACGCCTCCGTCGAGCCGAGCGCGTCGGACTTCCTGAACCGCATCCACGCCAGCGCCGCGCCGACGTCCGCCATGAGCAGGAAGGTGACGACGTACGGCCAGCGCCCCGGAGCCTTCACGGGAGCGGCGTCCGTCGTGGTCACGCCGCGGAGCCTGCCCCCTTCTGGGCGCGCGCTACCGTCTGCGCCGTGAAGGCGTTCGGCGCGGTGCTCGTCGCGCTCGCGGTGGCGCTGGCACCCGCCTGCGCGGACGACGGGGCGTACCAGGCCGACAACAAGGCCCTGCTCGCGACGATCCCGGTCTACCCGGGCGCACGTGAGATCGAGCGGGAGGACGCCGTCCGTACGGTCGAGGAGCACGAAGCGGGGTGGACGCTGCGCGCCATCTACACGCTGCCCCCCGGCGTGACCGTCGAGCAGGTCCTCGGCTACTACCGCGACAACCTGCCCGGCTGGACGCCGGACCCCGGCTGCTGTGCCGGGCTGGATGTCGCGTCGTTCCTGCGCGGCGACGAGAGCGTCAGCGTCAACGCCGACAACGTCGAGGCGCCCGTGCACACGTACGAGGTCGGCGTGGACGCCCACCGCACGAGGGACGACGGGCGCTTCTGAGCCGCGCACGAGCGGCGCTCCGCGTTTTTGTCACACCCCCGCAATACCGTGTGGTCATGGCGTCATCCGAGCTCGACACCGCGCTGCAGTGCTTCGCCGCCGCGGGGGCGGAGCGCGGGCTGTTCTACCTCAGCGTCCCGATCACGACGGGGCGCAGGGAGTTCGCGCTGATGCGTGAGCTGGGCGTCGAGCGCGAGGCACTGCGGGTGTCGCACCGCGAGCGGTGGCTCGACGACGTCGTCCGCCCCAACGAGCGCGACGCCCTGCTGTGGACGGAGGCGTTCAGCGAGGGCGTCGGCCTCGGCCACCTCGTCGTCAACCCAGGGCGCCTCCAGCGCGACCACTGGAGCCAGCGGCACTACGACGAGCTCTGGACGGCGCTGCTCGAGACGTTCCCCGCCAAGGTGGTGGCGACGCCGGAGTGGGCGTACAGCCGCGGCGCGCGGGTCGAGATCGCGCTCGCCCTGCGCCGCGACCTGCCGGTGCTGACGCTCGACGGGACCTACCTCACCGCCGCCGACCTCGCCGCCCAGCGCGACGCCGCCGACGCGCGCCTGGCGGAGTGGGGGTTCGACCCCGGCGCGGTGCTGCCGGGCCTCGACGTCGAGGTGACCGAGCCCGCGGCGCACGGCGAGCGGCCACCGGAGTACGACGCCATGCAGGTGTTCTCGTGGCTCATCCGCGAGCGCAACTACCAGCTGCGGAAGTTCGGCGTCGCGCAGGACGACGAGCACACGCGCGCCGACGGCGTCCGCCAGGACGGCTGGTGGTGGCGCCAGCTGCTCAACTACTTCCACCGCGCGGGGGTGCTCGGGCTCGACACCCCCAACGGCCGGCAGGCGCTCGCCAAGTTCACGGCGACCGCGTGCGGGCTGACAGAGAGCGTCATCCGGGTGCACGGGCCGCTGCCCGAGCCCGGCCATCCGAGCGGCCACGTCGAGGGGAGCGGGCATGGGGGACACGCAGGACAGTCGTAAGCGGGCGATCGCCGCGACGTCATACGGCGAGGTGCTCGACGCGACGAAGCACCAGGACGACAAGATCGGCCGCATCGTCACCGCGGTGTCGTTCCTCATCGCGGCGTCGCTGACGCTCGCCAACATGTCGGGCATCACGATCACCCGCCGGTTCGTGGTCGACGGCGCGGAGCGCCCGCTGCTGGCGTACGCCGTCGCGGGGTTCGTGCTCGGCGTCGTCGCCACCGTCGTGCTGCTCCTCGGCAGCCTGACCACGGGCCTCACGCTGCCGGGCCGGCCGCGCAGCGGGCCGCGCGACCGCGAGTCGCTGCTGTACTTCCACTCCATCGTCAAGCACGGCGACCTCGACACCTGGCGGCGGCGCTGGGACGCGTCCGCGGACGACCTCGAACGCGACCTCTACGGCGACTACGTCGACGAGACGTTCAACATCGCCCGCCGCGCCAACCACAAGTACCTCCGTACCAACGAGGCCGCGGCCGTGCTGTCGTTCACGCTGTTCTGCCTCGGGGCGGCCGTCGTCCTCGCCTGCGGGGTCGCCGCGACGCGCCCGGCCGACGGCGCGCCCGTCCCGCTCGGCACCGCGCTGCGCTGGTCGCTCGGGCTGTACGTCGTGGCCTACACCGCCGCGCTCATCCTCATCTCACGCAGGGACGAGTGGCTCCAGCGCGACCGGATCGACCCGGACGTCGCCAGGGAGCGGGCTCGCGAGCTCGGCGTGCTCCAGGTCGTCGCCCCGCTGGTCGCCGGAGCGCTCGTCCTCGCGGGGTCGTGGCCTGTGCGCCAGGCGGTGCTGGTGTTCGTGGTGCTCGGCACGGTTGCCGTCGTGGCGGCGACCCGCAGCACGGCGAGCCTGACGGAGCGGAAGTCGTTGCTCCTGGTGCTGGTCGTCGCGGCGGTCGCGCTCGTGGCGCCCGACGACGGGTGGCGGCTGCTCGCGGCTGCCGGCGTGCCCGCGGTCCTCGTCCTGCGCGAGATCACGGAGATCGCCAGGCGGGTCCGCCCCGCGACGCCCCGGGACCCACCTCAGACGGACGCGACGGTGTAGGTGACGTACTGGCGCAGGCGCAGCGCGCCCGTGTCGTCGCTCTCGCCGCGCAGGATCTCGTAGCACTCTGCCTGGAGGTCGTCGAGCTGGTCGGCGGGGACGCGTTCGAGCGCGGCCCGCTGGCCGTGCGACCACGCCCACTGCCACCAGTGGTCCAGGTCGCGGAACGCCGTGTCGAACGACTCCGTCTCCGACCGCACGTCCGCGAACCCTGCCTCGCGCAGCGTTGCGGCCAGCGCGTCCGGTGAGGCGAGCGGCCCCTCGTCGGGACGGGCGACGTTGCGGCCGCCCGGCAGGTAGCGCTGGAAGACCTTGCCGACCCTGCCCCAGCCGCCGTCCGGCTGCGGCGGGAACGTCGTCAGCCCGAGCCGTCCGCCGTCGCCGAGCAGGCCGCGGTAGGTCACCAGCGCGCCCTGCGGGTCCGGCAGGAAGAAGATCACCAGCCCGAGCAGCACCGCGTCGTACGTCGTGCCCTCGGGAACCTCCGGCGCCTCGGCGTCACCGAGCCGTACGGTCACGTGGTCCAGCCCGCGCGCGGCTGCCTCCTCGGCGGTGCGCCGCACCATGCCGGGCGCCAGGTCGACCGCGAGCACCTCGCCGTCCGCGCCGACGGCCTCCGCCGCCGCGAACGTCACCGCGCCGCGCCCGCAGCCGAGGTCGAGGACGCGTTCGCCAGGACGGAGCCCGGCGTGGTCGACGAGCCGACGGCCGAACGCCGTGAAGTACTCGACGCCGACCGAGTCGTACGTCTCCGACGAGCGGTCGAACACGCCGGCGATCGCGGCCTTGCGCTGGTGCGGGGTAGGTGTCGTCACCCGCCGCAGCCTGCCACGCCGAGCGCCTTCCGTCAGGGACCGGAGTCCGCCACCCACCTCCGTTGACGCGCATCCGGACGAACCCGGACGATCCGCGCACCCAGTCCCAGGAGGTTCCCGTGCGACGCACCGTTCCGGCGGCGGTCGCGCTGCTCGCCCTCGCCGCGCTCGGCCCCGGCACTGCGCACGCGGCGGCCGGTCCCGCGGAGGGTCTGCGGTGCGGGTTCACGACGTTGACCGCCCCGTTCGGCGACGGCCGGCACAGCGGGACGCTCGACGGAGGCCCGGTCGTCGTCGCGGACGGCGCCGACCCCCGCGCGGGGCGCATCCGCTGCACGCTCCAGCTCAACGGGAACCGACACGCGGACGCGGACCTGGTGTCCGTCGCGTCGGTCACGACGCCGGGGGTCGCCGTGCTGCCGCCGACGACGATCGAGTACGACGCGGCGGTGGACGACACGGTCTACCTCTGCGCGCAGGTCGAGATCGAGGGCGCGGGCACGTTCTACTGGGACGACGACGTGGACGAGTGGTCCACGAGCCCCTACGCCGAGTGCGACGGCGCGCTGCAGGCCCCGGTAGACGACCCGATCGACAGGGTGCTATGGGAGCGGGTCGTCGACCCGCTGCTCTGCCCGCTGCTCGCGGCGGCGTCGCCGGGCATCGGTCCGGTGGCCGTAGCGCCCGAGGGTGACGTCTCCGTCGCGGGCAGCACGGTCTGGGACTGCCCGCCGTACGAGTGGTCGTGACGCGCCGCCTCGCGGTCCTGGCCGCTCTCCTCGTCGCGCTGCCTGCCCCCGGCGCGCACGCCGAGCCGGGCCCGGCCACCGACGGCTCGTGCCGTGCCGCCACGCCCGGCTCCGGTGAGCGGACGGGCGTGTTCGCCGGCGGGCCCATCTCGATCGGTCCGCGGACGGGGCGCCTCACCTGCTCGCTGCAGCCGTGGGGTCCGCACTCCGACCCCGACCTCGCGTCGGCCACCTCGCCGACGACCGCGGGAGCCGTCGCGCTCGTCGCGACGGCCACCGTCACCGACGCCCCTCCGGACACCGACGTCGCGGTCTGCACGTCCGTCGAGACCGACGGCGAGGGCACGTACTACTGGCGGAACGAGGGCGGCGGCTGGTCACTCGACCCGGCGACGTACTGCGGGCCGTGGATCTCGGATCCCGAGGTGTGGGACCCCGTCGGCGACCTGTTCGAGGTCGTCGACCCGTTCGTTCTCGAGCACGTCGACCCGCTCGCCTGCCCGCTGCTCGCCGCGGTGGCGCCACCGCAGGGCGACGTGTACGTCGCCGACACGTTCGTCTGGGACTGCCCGCCGTACAAGGAAGGAACGCCGTGACCCGCGCCCTGCTCGCCACCGCGATGACCGCGCTCGCCCTGCTCTCTCCGGGTGCCGCGCACGCCGCCGCCGGCCCCGCCGACCCGGTGAACAACTGCGGCTTCAGCACCATCACCCACCCGTTCACCGACGAACGCCAGATGGGCTACCTCGGCGACGCGGTCGTCGCGATCAACGACGGGGCCGACCCGCGCACGGGCCGCGTCACCTGCACGCTGCGGCAGGGATTCACCCACGACGGCCCCGTCCTCGCGTCGGTGACCTCCCTGACGACCCCCGGCGTCGTGGCGGTGCCGGCCACCGTCGTCGAGTTCGTCCTCGAGCCCGACGAGTGGTTCACCGTCTGCCTCTCGGTCGAGGTCGACGGCGCGGGGACGTTCTACTGGGACGACATCGAGGAGGCGTGGTCGGCCAGCCCGCTGGTGACCTGCTACGACTGGACCCCGGACGACGACGAGCTCGACGTGATCGAGGAGCACGTCGACCCGGTGGTCTGCGCGGTGCTCGCGGGTACGCCGAGCGCGGGACCGGTGCGGATCGAGGAGGACGGCGACCTCTACGTCGCGGACACCTTCGTCTGGGACTGCCCGCCCTACGAGTGGGCAACGTCGTGATCCGCATCGTGCTCGCCGGCGCGACGACCGCGCTGGCACTGGTGTCGCCGCAGCCCGCCGGCGCGGCGGGCCCGCCGCCGCTCACGGGGTTCCTGTGCAGCTGGGCCACCATGGACAACCCGGTCGCCGACGGCCGCACGCTCGGATACCTCGACGGCGGGCCCTACGTCATCGCCGACGGCACCGACCTCCGTACCGGCCGGATGTCCTGCTCCCTGCAGTGGGGCGCCCGGCACGGTGACCCCGACCTCGTGTCGGCCACGTCGGTCACCACGCCCGGCGTCGTCACGCTGCCGGCGACGCCGTTCGAGTACGCCTCCGACTACCGGCTGCCGAACACGTGCGCGTCCGTCGAGGTCGACGGCGCCGGGACGTTCTACTGGGACGACCTGGCGGAGGAGTGGTCCACCAGCGCGCTCGCCTACTGCGACATCCAGAGCTTCGGCGACGACGGCGAGCCGGTCACGACGATCCTCGAGACGTACGACGACGTGAACGAGTACATCGAGGAGGAGGTCGACCCGGTCGTCTGCCCGCTGCTCGCGGGCCTGGCACCCGGAGCCGGACCTGTGGTCGTCGAGCCCGAGGGTGACCTGTCGGTACCGACCTGGCAGGTGTGGGACTGCCCGCCGTACGACGGGAGCCGCTGATGCGCGCGCTCGTCGCTCTCGTCGCTACTGCCCTCTCCCTCGCCTTGCCGGGCAACGCCGCGCACGCGGCCGCCGGGCCGGGACGCGCGGTGCCGTGCGACTACACCAGCGTCACCAACCAGTTCGACACCGAGCGCCAGGTCGGCTACCTCGGCGGAGCGGCCGTCGTCATCGCCGACGGCGCGGACCCGCGGACGGGCCGGCTCGTCTGCTCGGTGCAGTGGGGCCTCCGGCACGCCGACCCGGACCTGGTGTCGCACACCTCGGCCACGACGGCGGGCGTCGTCACGATGCCCGCGATGCCTTTCGAGTACGTGCACGACGACGACTTCGGGTACCTCCCCAGGGTCTGCACCGCTGTGGAGATCGACGGCGCGGGGACGTTCTACCTCGACGCCGAGACCCGCCGCTGGACCACCAGCCCGCTCGCGTCCTGCAGGTTTCTCGGCTACGGCGACAACTGGCCGTTCGACGTCATCGAGTCGTACGGCGTGTACTACGTCGTCGAGGACGAGGTGGACCCGGTCGTCTGCCCGCTGCTCGCCGGCCAGGCGCCCGGCGCGGGGCCGGTGGCCGTCGAGCCCGACGGGGACTTGTCGGTGTCGACGTGGGACGTGTGGGACTGCCCGCCGTACGACGACGCCTACTTGACGGATCTGGATCTCGACCGGGTCACCGACGACGTGAACGAGTTCGTCGACGAGGAGGTGGATCCGGTCTTCTCCGACCTGAACGCATTCATCGAGGAGGAGGTCGATCCGGTCGTCTGCCCGCTGCTCGCGGGCCTGGCGCCCGGTGCGGGGCCGGTGGTCGTCGAGCCCGAGGGCGACGTCTACGCGGCGGACACGTTCGTGTGGGACTGCCCGCCGTACGACGCGAGCCGCTGATGCGCGCGCTCGTCGCTCTCGCCGCGCTCCCGCTGCTCGCGCCTGGCGCGGCGCGCGCCGCGGCGGGCCCCGCGGAGCCGATGACGACCTGCAGCTTCGGCAGCGTGACCAACCCGTTCGCGAACGACCGTCAGGTGGCGTACCTCGGCGACGCCGCCGTGGTGTTCGACGAAGGACAGGACCCGCGGACCGGCCGCGTCACCTGCGCGCTGCGCAGGGGCGACGACCACACCGGTGCGCTTCTCGCGGCGGTGACCTCGCTGACGACCCCGGGCGTCGCGGTGGCGCCGGGCAGGGTCGTCGAGTACGCCATCGGCCCGATCGACCCGTTCGCGCTGTGCCTGTCGGTGGAGATCGACGGCGCGGGGACGTTCTACTGGGACGGCATCGCGGAGTCGTGGTCCGCGAGCCCCCTGGTGACCTGCGTCGACTGGTATCCCGACGACCCCGTCCTCGCGCTCCTCGAGGAGGTCGTCGACCCCGCGGTCTGCGCGGCGCCGCACGACGAGGACCTGTATGTCGCGGACGAGCGCGTCTGGGACTGCCCGCCCTCCGGAGGAACGCCATGACCAGAGCTCTGCTCGCCGTCGCGCTCAGCGCGCTGGCGGCGCTGCCCGCGCCGGCCCGCGCCGCCGCCGGCCCCGGCCGGCCGGTCGAGAACTGCTCGTACTCGTGGGCCACGAGCCCGTTCGCGGACGGCCGCGTCATCGCCTACATCGGCGGCGCGGCGGTCCCCGTCGCCGACGGCGCGGACCCGCGCGCCGGTCGCGTCACCTGCACCGCTCGCAACGGCCACAACCACACCGACCCGGCCCTCGTCGCCGTGTCGTCGCTGACGACGCCGGGTGTCGCGGCGGTGCCGTACACCCTGGTCGAGCACGCGGTGCCTCCGCTGCTCGACTGGCTCACCGTATGCCTGACGGTGGAGGTCGAGGGCGGGGGGACGTTCTACTGGGACGACGCCGCCGAGACATGGTCGGCCGACCCGGACGTGCTCTGCTACGACATGTGGGACGACGACCTCGACCCGGTGTTCGACGTCGTCGACGAGGCGGTCCGCACGGCGGACGACCTCGTCGTCCAGCACGTCGACCCGCCGCTCTGCGCCGCGCTCGGCGGTGACGCCGAAGTCGCCGGCGAGCCGTTCTGGGACTGCCCGCCGTACGGGAGCCGCTGATGCGCGCGCTCCTCGTGCTCGCGCTGGCCGGGGCCGGCCTCGCGCCGACGGCGCACGCCGCCGAGCCGGTGCTGGCCTCGCTCTGCGACCACTCGACGCTGCTCGCCGGCCCGACGTTCGAGGGTCGCGTCGAGGGGACGCTCCAGGGTGCGGTGGTCCTCGCGGAGGCCACGGACGCGCGCGGCGGGCGGGTCACCTGCTCCGTCCAGGGATACGGCACCCACGCCGACCCCGACCTCGCCAGCGTCACGTCGGCCACGACGCCGGGCGTCGCGGCGCTGCCGCCGTCGTCCGTCATCTTCGACACGTCGGACCCGTGGGTCGTCTGCACGGCCGTCGAGGTCGACGGCGAGGGGACGTACTACTACGACACCGCGGACAAGGCGTGGTCGACGGACCCGGACGCGACGTGCGGTCCGTACACGATGGAGTACGAGGAGCCGTTCACCTACGAGTGGATCGACGCCACGGTCTGCCCGGTACTCGGCGGCGACCTCTACGTCGCGGACACGTTCGTCTGGGACTGCCCGCCGTACGAGTAGCTACAGCCCCAGCGACTTGGCGATGACGAGCTTCTGCACCTCGCTGGCGCCCTCGACGACGCGCAGCATCCGCAGGTGCCGCAGCACGTGTTCGACCGGCCCCTCCTTGAGCAGACCCATCCCGCCGAACACCTGCAGGCAGCGGTCGGCGACGGCGTACGCGCGCTCGGTGTCGTAGTACTTCACGATCGACGCGTCGAGCATCGGCGTCTCGCCCTGGTCGACGGCCCACGCGAGGTGGTATGTCAGCCAGCGCATCGCCTCGATCTCCGCCTTGCACTCCGCGAGCGGGAACGACACGCCCTGGAACTTGCCGAGCGGCTTGCCGAACGCCGTCCGCGACTTCGCGTGCTCGACCGCCGCGGTGAGGCACCACTCGGCGAGGCCGAGGCACTGCGCGCCGATGAACGCCCGCCCCGCGTTGAGGAACTTCATGGCGGCGAAGAAGCCCATGCCGACCTCGCCGATGACGTGGTCGGCCGGCACCCGCGCGTCGTCGAGCACCAGCTCGGACGGGTGGGTGTCGGCGATGGTCAGCTGCTTCTTGCCCGGCGACCACTGCGACCGAGGCACGACGAACGCCGTGATCCCGCCCGCCGCGCGCTTCTCCGCGTCGTTGACGGCGAAGACGATCGCGAAGTCGGCGCGGTCGGCGTTGGTGATGTAGTGCTTGCGGCCGTTGAGGACCCAGTCACCCGACCCACCCGCACCGCTGTCGAGGACGGCGCGGGTCTTGATGGCCTGCGCGTCGCTGCCGGCCTCGGGCTCGGTCAGCGCGAAGCACATCGTCTGCTCGCCGCGGACCAGCGGCCGTAGGTACGTGTCCCACAGGTGCTCGGGCAGGTCGAGCAGCAGCGGCGTGGGGGCCTCGGGGTTGGGCGGGCCGACGGCGTACATCGCCAGCCGCAGCCCCGACGCCGCCGCGTCCTCCACGAGGAACGTCATGCCGAGCGTCGACAGCCCCCAGCCGCCGACCGACTCGGGCAGGTGCGCGGCGTAGAAGCCCTCCGCGCAGGACCGCGCCTTCACCTCCGCGGCGGCGGCCCGCACGGTGTCGTCGAAGACGCCCTCGCGGATCCGGTCGAGCACGCGCTCCTCGCGGGGTCGTACGTCCCTGTCGAGGAACGCCGCGAACGACCGCCGCAGCGCGACGAGCTCGTCGGGAACGGCGAAGTCCATGTCGCGGATCGTAGGCGGGGCGACGAAAGGGTGCCCGCGCCGTTACTCCGTGTCATGAGGCTTCGCCGTGCCGTCCTTGCCGTGCTGCCCGCGGCGCTGGCCGTGCCGCTGCTGCCGGGGACGGCGTCCGCCGCTGTCCGGACGAGCTGCTCGTACGACGCCGGCGTCGTGACGTTCGACGTCTCCGGGAGGCACGACGACCCCCCGGTCACGCTCGACGTGGACCCGGCGGGAGCGATCCGCCTCGCCGGCGTGCCGTGCGGCGCCGCGACGGTGACCACCACCGACTCCGTCGCCGGCAGTGCCCGCGGCACGACGGTGCGCGTCGACGTGAGCAGGCCGTTCGCGCCGGGGGCGACGCCCGAGGCCGACGGCCTGCCCGAGATCGAGATCACGCTGGTCCGCTGGTTCGCCTCCCTCTGGATCGCCGGCGGGCCGGGGCCCGACGACATCCGGCGGAGCCTGGGCGGCCTGCACCTCAACGGCGACGCCGACAGCGACCTGTCGGTGACGATCGACGGCTCGGCCTCCGCGCGGATCGAGGCAGGCGACGGCGACGACGTCGTCGACCTGTCGCCGCAGGCCGGGGCACCGTCCTCGTCGCTGGTCTACGACGTGTACGCGGGCGCGGGGGACGACCTCGTCCGGGGCACCGAGATCTCGGACGGCGTCTTCGGCGGGGACGGCGCCGACCGGGTCGCCGGCGGCCACGGCGGCGACTACGTGCTGCTGGGGGCGGGCGACGACGTCCTCCTCGAGACCGCGACCGCGCAGGTGCCCGGCGGCGGCGCCGCCGTACCCGACGCGGGCGCCGCGACGTCCACCGTGACGGTCACGAGTGGCGAGCGCGCGCTCGACGTGGAGGTGCGCGCGACGGTGGTCCACCCCGACCCGTCGTCGCTCACGCTGACGCTGTCGCGCGGCGCGGCGTCGGTGGTGCTCGGCTCGCCGGGGTCGGTGGCGACGTTGTTCGACGACGAGGCCGCCGCGGTCCCCGGCAGGGCGCGGCCGGCGGCCGGCACGCTGGCCGCGCTGCTCGGCGAGGACGCGCGCGGCGACTGGACGCTGTCCGTGACCGACCCCGCCGCGGACGGCGTGGCGGCAACGCTCGCCGGCTGGTCGCTGCACCTGGCGGGCACGGCTCTGCCCGGCACCGCAGGGACCTACGGCTGGGACATCCTCAGCGGCCAGGACGGCGTCGACACGATCTCCTACCTGGCGCGCACCCCCGAAGGCGCGGGGATGACGCTGGTCGGCTCGGACCAGTCCGTCGAGGGCGGCCTCCACAGCGGCGAGGTGGACCGGGTGCAGGACTTCGACGTCTGGATCGGCACGCCGGGCGACGACACGTTCACGATGCCGGGCGACCGGGTCACGAAGGTCGTCGCCGGCGGGGGCGACGACACCATCACGCTCGGGTCGTACGACACGGCGGAGTGCGGCACGGGCGACGACTCGGTCGACTTCTCGACGGCGTACCACGGCGGCACGATCGACCTCGCCGGCGGTCCCGGCGTCGTGACGCTCGACGCGTGCGAGGGCGTGACGGGGACGCCGTACGACGACGTCGTGCTCGGCACCGCGGGCGCGGACCGGCTCTCGGGCAGCGCGGGCAACGACACCCTGCGCGGCCTCGGCGGTGACGACGTCGTGCGCGGCGGCGACGGCAACGACGTCCTCGACGAGAGCGACCCCGGCAACGGTGCCGACGTCCTGCTCGGCGACTTCGGTCGCGACCGCGTGACGTACCTCGGCCGCGGGGCGGGCGTCGCGGTGACGCTCGACGGCGCAGCGAACGACGGCGAGGCGGGCGAGGGCGACCGGGTCGCCGCGGAGGCGGTGGCGGGGACGGCGTACGCCGACGTCCTCACCGGCGACGGCGCGGCGAACGACCTGCTCGGGCACGGCGGCACCGACGCGCTGTCCGGCGCGGACGGCGACGACTGGCTGTACGGCGGCGACGGCGACGACGTGCTCACCGGCGGCACGGGTGCCGACCGGGCGTTCGGGGAGGGCGGGTCGGACACGTTCGCCGAGGGCGCGCTCGCGAACGGCGGCGACGACCTCAGCGGCGGCGCGGGGTTCGACACGGTCGACTACGGGCTGCGCGTCGCCGCCGTGACCGTGACGGTCGATGCCCCGGCCGGCGACGGCGAGGAGGGGGAGGGCGACGTCGTGCGCTTCGACGTCGAGAACGTCACGGGCGGCGCCGGCAACGACACCATCACCGGCAGCTGGGGACCGAACGCGTTGCTCGGCGGCCCCGGCACAGACCGCCTGACGGGCGGACCCGGCGCCGACCTGCTGGACGGCGGCGCCGGGATCGACCTGCTCTACGCCCGCGACCTCACGCCGGACACCGTGCGCGGTGGCGACGGCATCGACGCCACGCAGACCGACGCCGCCGACGTGACGACCGGCGTCGAGGTGCCGCTGCCCTAGAAGGGCGTGACGTAACGCCGCCCGCGGTCACCCGCGGTGACGGCGCCGCCGTGACACGTCCGCAACCGGGAGCCTTTTCCATCTGGCTCGCGCTGCGCCTGGATCGTGCTGGGCAGGAGCCCCTTTGGCGGTGGACCACCACCAGAACGACGGTCGACCCCGGACGAGCGGCGCCCGCGCACCCGCGTCGGCCCAACCCTGCAGCCCAGCAGCCGGTCTCACGCGTAGTGATCTTCAAAGAACGACCGAGGCCGGCGCCGACCACGCCGTCAGGATGGACAAGGCTCCCGGTTGCGGGCCGTGCGGGGACAAGGCGCAGATCGCACCCCGATCGTGCCGAGGGGTCGTTCGCGAACGCGAACGGTCACCCGCGGTCACCAGCCAGTCCGTTGCTAGGAGCCGAGGCGGTACGCCTTCGCGTACGCCGCGCGGTCGATGCGGGCCGGGGAGGCGTACCCGGAGACCGGCTCGCCGGCGGACGTGCCGACCTCGATGGCGGTGAGCTGGGCGCCGAGCGCGGGGTTGGGCAGCGCGTCGGCAGGCACCGTGAACGAGATCGACGTGCCGGTCGGCGAGAGGCCCTTGGCGACGCTGGTGCTGTGGTACTCGCCGACGACCGGGCCGCACATGACGAGCGTGCTGTTGGCGATGCCGTCGGTGGTGGCGGTGCGCGACACGGTGATGTCGCACGCGCCCTGCTTCGCGGTGAAGAAGTAGCTCGACCCCGGCGACGTGGACGGCGCGGAGGCCAGGTCGATGCGGATCGCGACGCCGGAGGACTTCGCGGTGCGGGCGTGCGGCGCGAGCCGTACCCGCACCACGTCGAACCTCGCCTGCGACGTGGCGCCGGCGCGGCCGTCCACGGCATCCGCGTCGCCCGCCGGGTCGGTGAACGTCACGCCGCGCGCGGGTGCCGCGCCGGCGGCGGCGGCGGTCGCGAGGACGAGCGAGACGGCGAGGGCGGGGATGCGGCGCATGGGGGTCTCCTCGGAGAGCGGTCGAGTGCGGAGCTGGGCCTACGAGCCGATGCGGTACGCCTTCGCGTAGCGCGCGACGTCCACGGTCGGGCCGGTCGCGACGCCGACCGCGGGCTCGCCGGTGGCGGTGCCGGCCTCGATGCCGGTCAGCGTCGTGCCGCGGCCCGTGAGCCACGCGGCGGGGACCTTGAACGTCAGCGTCCGCGCGCCGGGGACGGGCGTGATGCCCGAGCCGGTGCCGTGGTGCTGCAGGCCTCCGCTGGCCCCGCAGTCGACGTTCGCGCTGTCGCCGACGCCGTCGGTCGTGAACGTGCGCCAGGCCGTGAAGACGCAGGGCCCCAGCGTGCCCTCGAGGTAGTACGTCGACCCGGGTGCCGTCGACGGGGCGCCGGCGAGGGTCAGGGTGACGGCGATCCCGGAGCCCTTCGCGGTGCGCTCGAACGGCGCGAGGCGGACGCGGACGACGTCGAACCCCGGCTGCGACGCCGCGGCCGCGCGGCCGTCCACGCCGTCGGCGTCCCCGGCCGGGTCGGCGAACGTCACGCCCTTCGCGGGCGCGGCGCCGGCTGTGGCGGCGGTCGCGAGGACGAGCGAGACGGCGAGGGCGGGGATGCGGCGCATGGGGCCTCCTCGGGAGTGCGTCGTACGTGAGATTCCCGAGGGCACCGGATGGTTCGCTACGTCCCGAGGTCGGCGAGGACGCGCAGGGCGGCGTTGTGGCCCGCGGCGCCGATGACCGAGCCCGCGGGGTGGCAGCCGGCGCTGCACGCGTAGAGGCCGTCGAGGCCGGTGGCGTACGGCATCCGGTCGGCGAACGCGACGCCGTTGTCGACGTGGTGGATGTGCCCGCCGGTGATGCCGAAGTGGGCCTCGATGCCCTGCGGCGGCAGCGCGAACGTGTCCGCCACCAGCGCCGACGTGCCCGGCGCGAACCGGTCGCAGATCTCGAGGAGATGCGGGACGTATGCCGCGACGTCCGCGCCGTACGGCACCGACTGCACGAACAGCGCCGCGCTGTGGTGCCCCTCGGGGTCGCGCAGCGACGGGTCGACCGTCGTGTGGACGTACCACTCGATGGTCGGGAAGTCCGGCAGCCGCCCCGCCTGCACGTCCGCCCACTGCGCGCGCACCGCGTCGAGACCGCCGTCGGGCAGCAGGTGGATCGTCGCGCCGAACGGGCTCGCCGCGCCGTCGGGCAGGCAGGTGAAGCGGGGGAGGTCGCGCAGCGCGAGGTTGACCTTGAGGGTGCTGCCGGGCAGCCGGACGCCCTCCATCCGCTCCCGCAGCGGCGCCGGGAACGCGTCGCCGCAGAGCGCCATGAGGCGGTACGGGTCGCAGCCGCCGACGACGACGCGGGCGCGGACCTCCTCGCCGCTGTCGAGGGCGACGCCGGCGACGGCGCCGTTCTCGACGATCACCGAGGCCACCCGTGACCGAGTCCGGATGTCGGCCCCGGCCTTGCGGGCCTCCTCGGCGATGAGCGAGGTGACCGTGCCCATGCCGCCGCGCACGATCATCCAGGTGCCGTCGGCGCCGGGGAGGCGGCACATGTTGTGCACGAGGAAGTTGTGGCCCGACCCCGGCGTGTCCGGGCCGGCGGCGAGGCCGGAGAGGCCGTCGGTGACGGCGTACATCGCGACGACGAGGTCGGACTCGAAGCCGAAGCGCGCGAGGTAGTCGGCGACCGACCCGCGGCACAGGTCGACGAACGCCTCGCGCAGCGGCGCGCGGACGTACCGCTCCGCGACGTCCTCGACGCTGCCGACCTCGGTCAGCCAGGCCGGCGCGAGGTCCTCGCGCAGCGCCCCGAGCTCGGCCTGCAGCGCCTCGTCGGCGCGCCAGTCGGCGGGGGAGAAGAACTCCACGTAGTTGCGGCGTACGGCGTCCCTGTCGGAGCCGAGCAGCAGGTACGCCGAGCCCGTCGTCGGCAGGAAGTAGTGCGGGTCGCGGCGCAGGGTCGGGAAGTCGATGCCGAGCGTCGTGACCAGCTCGGGTGGCATGAGGCCGAGGAGGTACGCGCCGGTCGACTGCCGCAGCGCGGGCACCTTGGGGAACGGCGTCTCCGTGCGGGCCGCGCCGCCCACGACGTCCGCGGCCTCCAGAACGGTGACGGCCAGGCCCGCGCGGGCGAGCAGGGTCGCGGCGACGAGGGCGTTGTGCCCCGCCCCGATGACGGCGACGTCGGTCAACGCCTCTCCTTACGCCAGACGAGCCGGAGACCGGACCATACGTCGCTCACGGCGCAGACCTTGTTGTCGACCAGCCCGAGCGGCAGCGCGACCTCGCGGATCGAGTCCTCGGTGACGTCCGTGGGTACGCCGGACGCCTTCTTCGGCCACGCCACCCAGAGACTCGCGTCGGGGAAGACCGCCCGGCCGAGCCGCGGCACCTCGCGGGCGAGGACGGCGTACGACGTCACGAACGCGATCAGGACATCCCCGCGCAGCGGGCCGCGGCGGCGTACGGCGACGTCGTCCGGCAGCGGTGCCAGCAGGTCCTCGAACGCCTCCGGCGCGCCGACGAGCCGGACCGCGGAGCCAGGCTTGATGCCGAGCTTCGCGGCCAGCGGCGTGCCGGAGTAGCCGGCTACTTGACGATGCAGTTGCGGGTCACCGCAGGGGTGGTGAGCTCGCAGATCGCCTCGCAGACGGGGCCCGCGCAGGCGGCGGCGGGGCCCGCGGAGGCGGCGACGCCACCGGCGACGAGGGCGGCGGCGAGGAGGAGGCGGGCGGCGCGCACGAGGGGCTCCTGAGGGGGGAGGGGGAGGGGCGGCTCGCGAAAAAACTACGGCCGGGGACTAGCGCGGGTCAAAGGTCCCTATCAGGATGAACCTCGCGTACCACCCATATCGCCCCAGCAGCGTTCCCAGAAGAGGTGCCCCTATGCGACGCATCGCCGCCCTCGCCCTCGCGATTGCCGCCCTTGCCGCCCCCGCCGCCGAGGCGATCACGCGGACCGTCCACGTGCCGTTCCTCCACTGCGACGTCACCGTGACGACGCGCGACTACGCGCTCAGCGCCAACAACAGCGGCGTCCACCTCGACTGGTGGGGCCACAGCGACGTCGACCAGACCTGCTTCTGAGGGCGTGTCTCCCAGCTCGTCGATCTGCCGCGCGACGCCCCGGACGGCGCCTCGCGGCGTTGTCGCGTCCTCCGCCTTGCGATGCGCCACCCCGTACGCCGCTCGCGACGATCACGAGCTGGGAGACACGCCCTCGCGCCGCAGCACGTAGAGGACGTGCGGCAGGCCCGCGTGCACGACCTCGCCCGCGTACGTCATGCCGAGGCGCTCCATGACCGCGCGCGACCGCGCGTTGTCCGGCAGCGTCGTCGCCGCGATCTCGTCCAATCCCAGCGTCTCGAACGCGTGCCGTACCCCGCCCCGTCCCGCCTCCGTCGCGTACCCCTTACCCCAGGCGTCGGGCCGCAGCCGCCAGCCGAGGTCGAAGTACGGGAGGTCGTCGAACGGCTTGAACACCAGCACCCCGACCAGTTCGCCCGTCTCGCGTAGCTCGATGCCGAAGAACCCGTAGCCGTCGCCGCCGCGGGCGCGCCAGGAGCCGAGGCGCGCGAGCTCCTCGTCGACGCCGGTGGAGGGCTTGCCGGCCAGCCAGCGCATGACCTCGTCGTGCCGGTGCATCTCGTACAGCGCCGGCGCGTCGTCGTCGGTGAGGTCCCTGACCACCAGGCGCTCGGTCTCGTACAGGACTGCCATGAGGGTGCAGGCTAGGCCGATGGCAGCCATCCCGCAGTCCGTCGCCGACGTCCTCGGCGAGTCCCCGCTCGGGCACCTCGTCACGGTCAACGCCGACGGCTCCCCGCAGGTCAGCGTCGTCTGGGTGGGTGTCGAGGACGGCGAGCTCGTCGTCGGGTCCATCGGCATGCGCCAGAAGCTGCGCAACGTGCTCCGTGACCCACGGGTCGCGGTGTCGTTCGAGACACCGCGCAGCAACGAGATCGGCCTGCGCGAGTACCTCGTCGTGCACGGCCGCGGGCGCGTCACCGAGGGCGGCGCGCCGGAGACGCTGCAGCGGCTGGCGTACGGCTACCTGGGTCCGGACGTGACGTTCCCGCCGATGCCGGACCCGCCGCCGGGGTACGTCCTGCGCATTACACCGGAACGCTACGGAGGTGTGGGACCTTGGGCGTAACGGCTACTTGACTGTTCGAACGTATGTTCGAATACTGGGAGGATGCCCGCCGCCCTCGAGGACCTTCGGGAGCGGCTCGGTACACCGCAAGGTGCCTTCCCTGCTGAGCCACTGCCCGTCCTGCCCCCGCTCGACTCGCTGTTCCCCCGTGGCGCCCTGTCGCGCGGCTCCGTCGTGGCCGTCGAGGGCTCGCTCTGGCTCGCCCTCGCGCTGGCCGCCGGCGCCAGCCAGGCCGGGTCGTGGTGCGCCGTCGTCGGCCAGCGCGACCTCGGCGCCGTCGCGGCCGAGGAGGCCGGGATGGACCTCGAACGCCTCGTCCTCGTCCCGAGCCCGGGCGCCCAGTGGGCGACGGCGGTGGCGTCGTTGCTCGACGGCTTCGACGTCGTCCTCGCCCGGCCGACGGCGCAGGTCAAGGCGGGGGAGGCGCGGCGGCTCGCCGCCCGCGCCCGGGAGCGGCGCGCGGTCGTCATCGCGCTGGGCTCGTGGCCCGACGCCGTCGACCTGCGGCTGCGCGTCGTCGACACCGAGTGGGCGGGGCTGCACGCCGGCTACGGCCGCATCGCCGCCCGCCTGTCCAACATCGCCGCCCAGGGCCGGGGCGCGGCCGCGCGGGAGCGGCGCGTGGCGGCGACGCTGCCCGACCTCGGGCCCGTTCCCCGGCGCCCCTCACCCCTGGCGACGCCGGCATGAGCGGCGTCCGCACTCTCACCGCCTGGGCGCCCGACTGGCCGCTCGCCGCGGCTGCCGTCCCGCCGGACGTCGCGGCCGCGGTCGTCGTGGGGGAGGAGGTGCTGGCCTGTACGGCGGCAGCCCGCGCCGACGGCGTACGCCGCGGCCTCCGGCGCCGCGAGGCCCTGCGCCGCAGCCCGTCGCTGCAGGTGCTGCCGCGTGACGAGGCCGCGGAGGCGCGGGCGTTCGAGCCGGTGGCGGCGGCGCTGGAGGACGTCTGCCCGCGCGTCGAGGTGGTCCGGCCTGGCACCTGCGTGTTCGCGACCAAGGGGCCGTCGCGGTACTTCGGCGGCGACGTCGCGCTCGCGGGTCTCGTGGCCGGCCAGGTCGACGACGTGCTCGCGACGCTGGCGGGCGTCGTACCCAGGCGCCGTGCCAGGTCGGCGTCGCCGACGGGGTGTTCGCGTCGCGGCTCGCCGCGCGGGAGAGCGGGATCGTGCCGGCGGGCGGGAGCGCGGCGTACCTCGCGCCGTTCGCCATCGGGCTGCTCGACCGGCCCGACCTCGTGGACCTGCTGGTGCGGCTCGGGCTGAAGACGCTGGGGTCGTTCGCGGCGCTGCCGCCGGCCAGCGTGGCGTCGCGGTTCGGCGCCGACGGGCTGCTCGCGCACCGGCTCGCCCGCGGCCTCGACGAGCGCCCGCTCGCCACCCGCGTCCCCGCGCCGGACCTCGCGGTGCGGACCGAGCTCGACCCCCCGGCGGAGCAGGTGGAGCCGCTGGCGTTCGTCGCGAAGTCGCTGGCGGACACGTTGCGCGCCGCTCTCGAGCACCGCGGGTTGGTGTGCACGCGCGTCCTCGTCGAGGCCGAGACCGAGAACGGCGAGCGGCGCGGCCGGCTCTGGCGGCACGACGGCGCGCTGTCCGCCGCCGAGATCGCGCAGCGGGTCCGCTGGCAGCTCGCGGGCTGGCTCACCGGCCCGGCCGCGCAACGGCCGACCGGCGGGATCACGCTGCTGCGGCTCGTACCCGACGAGGTGCACCGCGACAGCGGCCAGCAGCTGCCGCTGTGGGGCGGCCCTTCGGATGCCGACGAGCGCGCCGGCGCCGTGCTGGCGCGGCTCCAGGGCCTGCTCGGCTTCGAGGCGGTCGCGCTGGCGGTGCCGTCCGGCGGCCGCGCGCCGCGCGACATGGTGCGGCTCGTGCCGTGGGGCGAGCCGCGCGGGAAGCCGTACGACGGCACCCCGCCGTACCCAGGGCGGCTGCCCGCGCCGTCGCCGTCGCTCGTCTTCGAGGACGGGGTGCCTGCCAAGGTGTTCGACCGTTCCGGCAAGGACGTCTCGGTCGACGACCGTGGTGCGCTGTCGGCGCCGCCCGCGCGGCTGCTCGTGCACAAGCACCGTGAGGCCGGCGTCGTCGACTGGGCCGGGCCGTGGCCCGTGGACGAGCGCTGGTGGGACGCCGACACGGCGCGCGCCTGCGCGCGCGTGCAGGTCGTGACCGACGACGGCGCCGCCCGCCTGCTCTCCCGCTCGCTGGGCTTGTGGTGGGTGGAGGCGGCGTATGACTGAGTTCCCACGCGCCCTCCGGAAGTTACCGGTGAGTACGGCCTCGCGGCCGTGCTCACGCGGTGACTTCGGCCGTCCGTACCCACCGGTAACATCCGCGCTCGCCGCGGGCGCGTGGCCGCTGGCGTCGGGAGTTACTGGTGAGTAGCGACCTGAGCCGAGCACGAACTGGTGAGCCGCGACGTCGCTACTCACCAGTAACCGCCGCGGCTGGCCGCCGCCGACCGCCGCTTTTCGTGATCTTGGCAACGTTTGTGTCAGCCGGGCAGCACGAACGTCGCCAAGATCACGATGTCCGGGCGGCCTGAGGAGCGATGGGGTTCACCAACCCGGCGATGCCGTGGTCGGAGCTGGAGGCGCGGCTCTCCGACCGGCCCCCCGGCGCCGACGGCAACGACAGCCCGGCGTGGTCGCACAAGCGGGCGCCGTACGAGCCGAAGGTCACCCGGGCACAGGGCGGCACGCCGTACGCCGAGCTGCACTGCCACTCGTCGTTCTCGTTCCTCGACGGCGCCTCGGGTCCCGAGGAGCTGGCCGAGGAGGCCGCGCGCCTCGGTCTGGAGGCGCTGGCGCTCACCGACCACGACGGCTTCTACGGCGTCGTCCGCTTCGCCGAGGCGGCGCGGGCGGCAGGGCTGCCGACGGTGTTCGGCGCCGAGCTGTCGGTCGGCCTCACCAAGCCGCAGAACGGCGTCCCCGACCCGGAGGGCACCCACCTGCTCGTCCTCGCCCGCGGCGCGCGCGGCTACGCGAGCCTCGCCCGCGCCATCAGCGAGGGCCAGCTCGCCGGCGCCGAGAAGGGCAGGCCGGTGTACGACTGGGCGCGCCTCGCCGAGCTGGGCGCGCACGACTGGACGGTCCTCACCGGCTGCCGCAAGGGTGCCGTACGCCGCGCCCTCGCCACCGGCGGCCTCGACGCGGCGAGCCACGCGCTGCGCGAGATCACCGACGCGTTCGAGCACGTCCACGTCGAGCTGACCGACCGCGGCGACCCCCTCGACTCCGAGCGCAACGACGCCCTCGTCGCGCTCGCGCAGCGGCACCGGCTCCCGTACGTCGCCACCAACAACGTCCACCACGCCACCCCGCGGGAGCACCGCCTCGCCACGGTCGTCGCCGCCATCAGGGCACGCAAGAGCCTCGACGAGGCCGACGGCTGGCTCCCCGCCAGCGGCGCCGCGCACCTGCGATCAGGAGACGAGCAGGCCAGGCGCTTCGCACGCTGGCCGGGTGCCGTCGAGCGCACCGTGGAGATCGCGAGGGAGTGCGCGTTCGACCTCGCGGTCGTCGCCCCGCGGCTCCCTGACTGCCGGGTACCGGAAGGCCACACCGAGATGTCCTGGCTGCGCGAGCTGACCATGCGCGGCGCCGTGAAGCCGTACGGCACCCGCGACGCCGAGACCGCCCCCGGCGCGTACGCGATGCTCGACAAGGAGTTGCGCGTCATCGAGGAGATGGACTTCGCCGGCTACTTCCTCATCGTCCACGACATCGTGGAGTTCTGCCGCCGCGAGAACATCTTCTGCCAGGGCCGCGGCTCCGCCGCCAACAGCGCCGTCTGCTACGTCATCGGCATCACGGCGGTCGACGCCGTACGCCTGAAGCTGCTGTTCGAACGCTTCCTCTCCCCGCACCGCGACGGCCCGCCCGACATCGACCTCGACATCGAGAACGGCCGCCGCGAGGAGGTCATCCAGTACGTCTACGAGCGCTACGGTCGCGACCGCGCCGCGCAGGTCTGCAACGTCATCACGTACCGCCCGCGGTCGGCGGTGCGGGAGGTCGGCAGGGCGTTCGGGTTCCCCGAGGGGCGGCTCGACGTGTGGACCCGGCAGCTCGACCACTGGGGGAAGCTCTCCGAGCAGACCGGCAGCGACATCCCCGACAACGTCATGGAGCAGGCGATGGCGCTGCAGCAGGCGCCGCGGCACCTCGGCATCCACTCCGGCGGCATGGTCGTCTGCGACCGCCCGATCCTCGAGGTCTGCCCGGTCGAGTGGGCGCGGATGCCGGGCCGCACCGTCCTCCAGTGGGACAAGGACGACTGCGCGGCGACGGGGCTGGTGAAGTTCGACCTGCTCGGGCTCGGGATGCTCACCGCGCTGCACAAGACGTTCGACCTGCTGCGCCTCCACCACGGCACCGACCTCGACCTCGCGACGATCCCGCAGGAGGACCCCGAGGTCTACGACATGCTCTGCGCGGCCGACTCGGTCGGCGTGTTCCAGGTCGAGTCGCGCGCGCAGATGGCGACGCTGCCGCGGCTGCGGCCGAGGACGTTCTTCGACCTCGTCATCGAGGTGGCGCTCATCAGGCCGGGTCCGATCCAGGGCGGCAGCGTGCACCCGTACATCCGCCGCCGGCACGGCAAGGAGCCGGTCACCTATCTGCATCCGCTGCTGAAGCCCGCGCTGGAGAAGACGCTCGGCGTGCCGCTGTTCCAGGAGCAGCTCATGCAGATCGCCGTCGACGTCGCGGGCTTCACGCCGGCCGACGCCGACGAGCTGCGCATCGCCATGGGCGCCAAGCGGTCCAAGGAGCGGATGCAACGCCTCCGCGACCGGCTCATGGCGGGCATGGCCGCGAACGGCGTCTCCGACGACGTCGCCGAGCAGATCTACGCCAAGCTCGTGGCGTTCGCCAACTACGGCTTCCCCGAGTCGCACTCGGTGTCGTTCGCCTATCTCGTCTACGCCTCGGCATGGCTCAAGCTGCGCTACCCGGCGGCGTTCCTCACGGCGCTGCTCAACTCCCAGCCGATGGGCTTCTACTCGCCCCAGTCGCTCGTCTCCGACGCGCAGCGGCACGGCGTCGTCGTCCGCGGCGTCGACGTCAACGCGTCGGCCGCCGACGCCGGCCTCGAGCCCGACGGCGCCGTACGCCTCGGGCTGTCGTACGTCCGCTCGCTCTCCAAGGCCACGGCGGCGCGGATCGAGGCCGGGCGGCCGTACGACTCCATGTCCGACCTCGTCCGCCGCGTGCCGCTGACCGGCCGGCAGGTAGAGGCGCTCGCCACGGCGGGGGCGTTCGGCTGCTTCGGGCTCGACCGGCGGTCCGCGCTCTGGGCGGCCGGCGCGGTCGCGACAGGGACGCCCGACCGGCTCGACGCCGTCGTCGGCGCCGACGCGCCGCCGCTGCCCGCCATGACAGACCTCGAACGCACCGTCGCCGACGTCTGGGCGACCGGCGTGACGGCCGAACGCCACGTGGTGTCGTACGTCCGCGACCGCCTCGACGAGGTCGGCGCCGTGCTCGCCCGCGACCTGCGCGGCATGCCCGACCGCACCCGCGTCTGGGTCGGCGGCGCGGTCATCCACCGGCAGCGGCCCGCGACCGCGGGGGGCACGACGTTCGTCAACCTCGAGGACGAGACGGGGCACATCAACGTCATCTGCTCGCCCGGCGTCTGGGCGCGGTACCGGCGGGTCGCGACGACCTCGCCGGGCCTCCTCGTCCGCGGCCGGCTGGAGAACGCCGAGGGCGTCGCGAACGTCGTCGCGGACAGGCTCGAGCCCCTCACCCTGTCCGCGGCGACACCATCACGAGACTTTCACTAGTCGGGGTGTCCCGATTCCGCGGGGTCGTCCGTATGTCATCACGACACCGACTCGGGGGAACGCGGGGGGGCATCCCGCGCTCCCCCGGATTCTCCGATTCGGTCCCCCTACGGCCGGATCGGCGCCCGCCGGCCGGGGAGCCGCGATTACCGCGTTGCTCCCCGGTCGGCCGGCGTGACGGAAAACCGTCATCCACTCTTCGCCGCGTACCCTCCCGCCGCCGCATTTCGTTGACCAGGGCAGGCCGGGGGAGAAGGAAACGCGCCGCGCGATGTCCCGTTCCCGCACATCCGCGCGTATGTCGTGCGCCGGCTGCTCGACCCCCAGACGAAGGTGGCCACCCATGTTCCGCACGATTGTCGGTGCCGCGGTCGCGACCGCCGCCCTGGTGCTCGTCCCCGCGCCCGCCGCGCACGCCGAGGAGACCGACCCGCAGCTCTGCTATGGCGTCTGGACGACCGCGCCGTTCGACTCCGGTGCCGGGCCGGTCTGCGTGCCGTGGCCCGCGGGCACCGGCTGCGGAACGCTGGAGCAGGGCCTGGGACCGGTCGTCGTGGTAGCGCTGGTGTGCCTGCCCAAGCCGTTCGGCGAGATCCCCTAGCTCTCGCTCTCGTACTCGCACTCGATCGCGTCCACGGTGCACACCAGCCCGGGACGGCGGTCCATCTCCATCTCGTACGCCGTGTAGACGTCACCGACGGGCGTCTCCACCCGAGGCGTGACGATCGTCGTGCGCTGGCCCGGTGAGAACGGCGTCTCCGGGATCGGCAGCGCGACCTTGGGCGCGGCCTTGCCGGTGTCGCCACCACGGCCGTCGCCGCGCGTCTCCGTCGCCGTGACCGAGGACGCGGTGCGCACGCGGACCGGAGCGGTGCGGCGTACGGACGCCACGTCGGCGGCGTCGTACTCCGGCGTCGACACGGCCATCGGCGGCGCGAGGCGCGGCGACAGCTCGTGCGGCACCGCGGGCTGCACCGTGACGGTGAGCGCCACGCCGCCGACGATCGCGCAGAGCGCCGCCGACGAGGCCGCCGGGACGGCGCTGAACGAGCGCCGGCGCAGGCCGCGCAGCCAGAACACGACGGAGCCCGCCGTGCCGCCGCCGAGCGCGCGCACCTCGGCCGCGAACCGGCGGCGGGCGCGCTGCAGCGCCTTGCGGACGGCGTCCTCGGTGGAGCCGACGAGGCGGGCGATGGCGGGGCAGTTGAGCTCGTCCACCTCGTACAGCACCAGGATGCGGCGCTGGCTCGGCGGGAGGGTCTTGAGGGCCGTGCGGACGAGGCGGCGGCGCTCGTTGAGCAGCGCGGCGGGCTCGGGCAGGACGGTGTCGTCGGCGACGTCGTTGACCAGCACGGTGTCGTCGTCGGTGGCCTCGCAGATGCGGCGGCCGCGGGCGAGGTCGTGCGCGACGTTGCGGGCCACCCGGATCAGCCAGGCCCACGTCTCGGCCTCGGTGCGGTCCCTGTCCATCGCGCGCAGCGCGCGGGTGAGCGTCTCCTGCGTGATCTCGTCGGCGTCCCGCGGGCCGAAGTGGTGCGTGATGTAGCGGAACAGCTGCGGGCGGTACTGCCGGTACAGGTCGGAGAACGTGTCGTCCTCGACGTGGCGGCGTACAGGCGCGCTGCGGTACGGCGCGAGTGCTGCGATGGTCACGGCTCGGGCCTTCGGGGTAGCGGCGCGAGATGCGCGGGGGTGATCGCATCGTGGGGCAGGGCAACCCCACGTGGCAAGAGTTTCGACACGGAGTGTCCCGATCCCGCCTGGTGGAGCGTACTTCTTCGGGGGTCACACATGAACCGGAGGAGTCGAGCCATGTCACGAGGGGCGGCAGCGTTGGCCGAGGCCGTCGCCGACGTCGCTCCTGCCGTGGAGACGGAGGCTCCGGCAGCGCGTCCCGCGCACGCCGGCCAGACCGACGCGCTGCTCGGGCGGCTCTGTCGCGTCGTGCGCGACGTGCTCGGGGTGAGCCGCGCGACCGTACTGGTGTTCGAGGACCCGACCACGCTCGTCCCGGCCGTCTCCGTGGCACGCGAGGAGCACGACGAGCTCTGGCAGCGCTTCCGCACCATGCGCCCCATCTCCCTCGACCTGTCCAGCGAGGCCGTCGCCGCGCTCCGCCGTGAGGCGGTCGTCGTGGTGCCCGACGCCGAGACCTCCCCGCTGGTGCCCGCCGAGTGGCGTACGGCGTTCGGCCTGACCTCGCTCGCCGTCGCCCCGCTGCACGTGGACGGCCGCCCCTGGGGCGCCCTCGTCGTCGACGACACGGACGCGCGGCACGAGTTCGGTGCCCGCGACATCCGTACGCTCGCCGAGCTGGCCGGCCTCGCCGCCACCGCGATCTCCGCCACCGAGTGCGCCGCTGCCGCGGCCGCCGAGGCGGCGCTGCGGACGGCCCTGCGCGAGTCGGCCACCCGCCTCGGCGTCACTCTCGACCTCGCCGAGGCCGTGGACGGAGTCGCGCCGTTCCTCCTCACCGCGAGCGGCTTCGAGCTCATCGGCGCCGCGCTCGGCAAGTCCGGGCTCGCCCGCACGCTCAAGGTCGCCACGACCACCGGCTACGACACCGACGCCGTCCGCGTGCTCAAGAACGGCGCCGAGGAGGCCGTCTCCTCCGACGGCCGCCTGCTCGTGCCGCTCCGTGGCGTACAGGGGCTCATCGGCGTGCTCGTGCTGCGTTCCCACGGCAGCGCCGCCAAGCGCCTCGACCTCGTGCACGAGGTGGCCGACCGGTTCGCCGCGACCATCGAGCAGGTCGGCTCGGCCGAGCGCGCCGCTACGCACGCCGCCGACATGGAGCACTCCACGGTGCGCCTGAGCCTGGCCCGCCAGGCCATCGGGCGCGCGCTGCGCACGTTCCGCGGCGTCGGCTACGCCTCCGGCGGCCCCGGCCTCTTCTCGGTCTCGTCCACCAACCACGCCCGCCGCGCCCTCGAGGACCTCGACGAGGTACGCCAGGTGCTCGCCGCGCAGTCCACCAGCCCCGCGCTCGCGCCCGCGCTCAAGGCGCTGCTCGACGGTGTGCCCGCGCGGACGTACGAGCTGGCCTGGACGACCGCGGGCGCGCCCCGCCCCGTCGCCCCCGAGGCCGAAATCGCGTGCCTGCGTACGGCGCTGCGTTTCGCGAATCTCGTTCGGGAATCCCGCGGCCGCGTGCTCGCCGTCCGGCTGTCGTTCACCCAGGACGGCGTCGAATGCTCACTGTCGTCCAACGGGCTGCTCCGCGACCCCGCCGCGGTGGCGGGCGAAACGGGCGTTAGCGACCTTGTCGGACCCTGGATCCGCGAAATTGGAGGTACTGCTGAGTTCGAGTCGAATGACGCAGCGTTCAGTGTTCGCTTCGCCGTACCGAACCTTCAGCCCCCCCTACGGGCTCGCACCCGGTAAAACCCCAGCCCTAAGGATGCGCCCCATGTCGCTGACCAAGACCCTCGCCGCCGCCGCGGCCGTGTCGCTGCTCCTCGGAGTGAGCGCCGCCGAGGCTGCCAAGCCCAAGCCCAAGAAGCCCGTCTGCAACATCGTCAAGGACGCCAAGGACGACGCCACCGGCAACGGCAGCGGCATCTTCGCGACGCCGAACGAGCCGACCCTCGACATCGTCAGCGCCGACGTCGCCACCAACGCGAACATGCTGACCGCTGTCTTCCGTCTCGCCGCGCTCGAGGCGACGCCCAGCACCGCTCCGACAGGGCGCATGTTCAACCTCACGTTCACCGCGCGCGGTACGACCGTGACCGTCGACGCCCGCGTCAACCCCGTCGGCAACGTGTGGAACCGTGGCAAGGGCAGCGGGATCGTCGACCCCGCCAAGAAGGAGGTCCGGCTGCACGTGCCGTTCTCGGCGCTGCCGTTCCCCCTCAAGGCGAACGAGAAGATCACCAACCTGCGTGCGTCGAGCTGGCGCTGGGGCGCCAACCAGGACATCACGCTCGGCCTCGTCGACGACGTGCAGACCAAGTCCTCGTACGTCCACGCCTGGCCCTCGTGCGTGAAGGTCGGCAAGTAGATGCGTCTTCGCACACTGAACCTGCTTCTCACGGCGACCGCCGTAGCCACCATCGCGGCCTGCGGCGGATCGTCGGGCAGTACGGGCGCGCTCCCCGTGTCGGGCGGTGCCGCGTCGGCCTCGGCCACTCCGTCGGCGCAGCAGCCGTCGGGCGCCCCTGCCACGGGCCCGGCCGCCAGCGGTGCGCCGCAGGCGACCGGGGCACCGGGTGCCGTGAAGTCGTCGGCGCCGGGCGCGCCGGGCGGTTCGAAGGCGCCGGCCTCGTCGGCGAGCCCCACCATGCCACCGGCGCCGACCGTCGCGGGCAATCACCAGGCGACCGAGAAGGAGCTGCCCATCGAGGCGAGCATCTCGCCCGCCTGCGTGCCGGCCGGCGGGCTCGCGACGCTCACGGTCAAGACGCTGCCCAAGACGACGCTCGCATTCGTGGCCGTCTACAACGGTGAGAAGAGCGGCGCGGCGCCGCCGTGGGGCGAGGGCTACGGCGGCAACGACAAGGGGGAGGCGTCCGCGGACGGCTCCTGGACGATCAGCTGGACCGTGACACCCAATGCGCCCCATGGGCCCGCGCGGGTCATCCTCGCGGCCGGCAAGAACGGGAAGCAGCGGGCCATCAACGTGCCGTTCTCCGTGGGCGGGAGGGAGGCCGGCGGCTGCGGCACGTGACCTGATCGGGGGACCTGTCCGGCTCACAAGGCCGGTCAGTCGCGGCGGAACCGCACCGGGCTGCAGACCGGTCGGAACCACCGCCATAGAGGGGCCGAAGACATCGGTCCCATCATCTCAATGAGGAGAAAAATCAAGTGAAGGCAATCCTGCGCAGTGCCATCGTCGCGGCCGGTGCGGCCTCGACGATGATCGCCGGCATGACGCCGGCGTCCGCCGCCCCCGGTGGCGTCGTCGCGTTCACGGGTACGGCCAGCATCGGCTGCTTCGGCTGCCCGGGCCCCCGCCCCGGCACCGCGGTGCTCAGCGGTACCGGCGTCACCCTCGAGGGCAACGTCATCAGCGGCACCGCCAACGCCACGTACACCGTGACGGACCCCGCCGACGTGACCTGCGTCATCACGGGCTCGGCCACCGGCAGCGTGACCGGTGCGATCAACGTCGGCTTCACCTGGCTCCGCGTCGGCGCCACCGCGGTCATCACGACCACCGGTGAGGTCAACGGTGCCGGTGCGGCGGTATTCGTCGTCACCAGCCCGGTCGGCAACCCGTGTGGCGGTCCCGTGACCGCGACGGTCGTGGGTGCGGTCGCCGGCACCTGATCCACCCGCAACACCGTTTGACGGACGCCGTGGCGCGGGTCGGGGGCATCGACCCGCGCCACGGCGGTCCCATCCCAGGCGCGTACAGTTCCATCACACAGGAGTCCCAGCCTCTATGAAGAGTCGCCTTCGCCGCCTAGCCGTCACGGTCGTTCTCACCGTGCTCGGTGTCTCGCTGGTCGGCGGTGTCGTGCCCGGCAACGGCGCGACCGAGGCAGCCGGCGCGCCGGGCGACCCGCTGCGGGTCGTCGGCGAGATCCCGTTCCCCAAGGGACTGGCCACGAGTGAGTTCGGCGCCGGGTCCGTCGTCGCGGTCGACGCGCCCTCGCGGCGGCTGTTCTACCTGTACCTCGGCGGTGACTCCGTCGCGAGCATGGTCACGTACGACATCAGCACCAAGATCCCCAAGCCGATCGCGCTGGCACCCATCGGGCCCGTCAGCAACTACACCCTCGCGACGTCGTACACGACGGCGTACGACCGCAAGCGCAAGCAGCTCGCGATGGTCTCGCCGATCGTCAACGTCGAGGGCAACGACGCCCCGACCAACACCGCGGCGCTGATCGTGTACAGCGAGACGAAGCGCAAGGTCGTCCACCGCTGGAACCTCTCCCAGGTGCTGCCCGGGTTCTACGCCCTGGGGCTCACCTACTCCCCGGCCGACGACCTCTACTACGCGGTCGGCGAGTTCTCCGGCAACCGCTACATCGCCGACGGCACGGTCGTCCTGGGCGGCAAGTTCGTCGGCCCCGGTGCCGGCGTCGTCGCGATCAGCCCGACCGACGGCTCCGTCAAGTGGGTGCGCTCGGTCCCCGAGTGCCAGCAGGTGCTGTACTCCAAGAACATCGGCTCGCTGGTCTCCCGCAGCCGAGTCCACCAGGCGCTGTACTTCATGTGCGTCAGCGGCGGCACCGCGTCCAGCCAGACCTACCCCGGCCAGTCGGGCCTCGTCCGGCTGCCCATCGACCCCAAGGGGACGACCGCCAACGCGTTCCAGCTTCCCGCGGAGTTCTTCGCGATCTCGGGCAGCTACTACGGCGGCGGCCAAGCCAGCGGCATCGCGGCGTTCGACGAGACGACCGACCGCTTCTACGTGCAGAGCATCTCGTACAAGACGCCGGGCGCGTTCGTGTTCGACGGCCGGCTGACCTCCTGGGTCGGCTTCGTCTCGTCGCCGAGCAACGCCGACTACTTCATCGGCGTCAACGAGGGGCTCGGCCACCTCTACATCGGGACCCACCGCGGCGCGATCCCGGTCGAGCCCACCGACGGGATGCTCGTCGCGGACGTGCGGCAGACCCCCGTTCCCGCGGGTGAGTTCCAGCAGCTCATCACGAGCTCGCTGATCCCCACGGACTCCAGGACCAACAGGCTGTTCGTCCGGCCCATCGACGGCGGCAAGCCGTACCTCGTCGTCGAGGACACGACGCCGGTCACGCACGGCACGGAGGCTCCCGACTACGACGCCCAGACGAGCGGCAGTGCCGACACGCCGGCCAACGACATCTTCTACGCCATCGGCGCGACCGGGTACGGCGTCCAGGCCGTCCAGGTCGGCGGAGTCGGTTCGCCGCTGACCTTCCTCGGCCCCGGCACTCCGAACATCCCTGGCGTCGCGGGCGGCACGCGCGCGACGATGAGCGCGCGCGTCGGTTCGATCGACCTGCGCGCGGGCGGTGCCGCCGCATCCGCGCAGGCGGCGCTCGGCGACATCAACACCGTCCGCGAGCTCGAGGGCCAGGGTCAGCCATGGCCGTACCCGACGGGGTCCTGTCTCGACGCGCGGAACAAGCCCGTCAAGGACACGTGGCGCGACGACAGCGGCCGGACCGCCGCGACCTACACCATCGAGTGCGACCTCGCCGGCCAGCGCGTCCACTCCCGCGTGCGCATGGGCGCCTCCGGATCGGGCGGCGCGACCGCGCAGAAGTCCTCGTACGACGTCACCGCGACCCGCGACCGCACCAAGGGCGCGTACGTCGAGACCTCCGCCGCGGCGGACGGTGTGACCCTCGAGGTCGCGGGGGCGTACCTGCTCTCGCTCGGCAAGGTGAGCGCGACGTCGACCTCGGTCGCGCACGGCCGGGCGGGCACCGCCACGTCCGTCTGGACGCGCGCCATCGAGGGTGTCCGGATCACCGACGCCCTCGGCAAGACCGTGCTCGCCCTGCCGGGGTGCACGTCGCGGATCGAGGTGAAGTCCGGCAAGCGGACGGCGAGCGACACCTGCGCCACCCTCGCGGACGCGCTGAACAAGGTCGCCCCGACGCGGCTGCGGGTCTTCTTCCCGATGCCCGACGTCGCGGCCACCCCCAAGGGCGCGTTCGCCGGCGTCGAGCAGTCCGAGGCGCAGTACCTCCAGCAGAACGTCGTCAACGACCAGGGCGTCATCTACCGCGGCGACTCCGTCGGCATCCGGCCTGCGCCGGCGATGCTGACCGAGACGTACAACGACACGACCGAGCGCTCGCGTACGGTCACCGCGCTCGCCGCGACCCAGGCGAACGCCGTGTTCGAGGCCAACCCGCCGTTCGTGTACCCGCCCGTCCCCACCGACGGCCCGACCACAGGCCCGACCGGCGGTCCCGGCGGGAACTCCGGCGACCCCGGCATCACGCCCGGCACCAACGGGGAGGCCGGCGGTGAGAACACCACGGGCAACCCCCCGCCGCAGGCGGCCGGCGGCACGGACACCAACGCCATCCCCACCGCGGGCATCCGCGGGTTCCTGTTCCTGCGCCGCGGCCTCGAGGACGTCGCGCTGCTCGTGCTGCTCTCCGGGCTGGTGCTCGGCGGAGCGGGCACGATGTGGCGCCGCCGCCGGCTCGTCGAAGTGCTCGTCACCGTTCCCCGGAAGGAAGCAGCTCTGTGATCCGCCGTCTCTCCACTGGTGACCGCGGCGCGGCATCCGTGCCCGCCGTCATCGCCGGCTTCACCGCCGGAGCGCTCGTCATGGCGCTCGCGCTCGTGGAGATCGTTCCTTCCGACCGCGTCCAGGGCCTCCAGGCCGGCGGCACCACCGGCAGCACGGTCACCGGCAGCGGTCCGCAGGAGTCGCTCGCGCCCGGCGAGACCCGCGGCCCGAACGCCCCTGGCGCCTCCAACGCGCCCGGCGGCGGGGGCGGCGGCACCAACAACGGCGGCGGCGCGCCCGGCGCCAGTGGCGGCCCCAGCGGCCCCGTCATCCCGCCGTCGAAGTTCGAGTGCCGCGCGGACAAGAACGGCGGCGCGACCGACCGTGGCGTGACCGCCAACTCGATCAGCCTCGCGACGACCATCGTCGCGTCCGGCATCGGCTCGGCGTTCCTCGGCGAGATGAAGCACGCCATGGAAGCCGTCACCGAGCAGGTCAACCGGGCGGGCGGCATCTGCGGCCGCAAGCTCGTCATCGAGACCCGCGACGACGGCTGGGACGCCTCGACCGGCGCGCAGTACCTGCGCAACTACATCAACGACCGCAGCAAGTTCGGCATCCCCGTCGGCGCCTCGTCCGAGGGCCTCGGCGTCGTCATCGACAGCGGTGACCTCGACAAGGCGCAGTTCCCGGTCGTCGGCTCCGACGGCCTCGCGATCAACCAGTACCTCAACAAGCAGGGCCAGGCCCAGCCGTGGGTGTGGCCCATCGCGACCGCGACCGTCTCCGAGGCCCGCATCATGGCCAGCGAGGCGTACAAGCGCGGCGCCCGCAACTTCGGCGTCGTCTTCGACCGCGACTACCACTTCGGCAAGGAGGCCGCGGCCGCGTACAGCGCCGAGGTCGAGCGGCTCACGGGCAAGCCGGTGCTGGGCTACAACACCAACAACACGTGCAACCAGCGCTTCTGCGGCATCGCGGCGGGCCAGAACAGCTACAGCGGCGACGCCGCGAAGTTCAAGGCGTCCAACCCCGACTTCGTCGCGCTGTTCCTCGAGCCCGAGACCGCGCTGACGTGGATGCAGGACCCCAACACGCCCTCGGCCACCGACAAGGCGATCAAGTACGGCTACGGCGGCGCGCAGCCGCTGTTCACGAAGCAGTTCGAGTCGCAGTGCCGTGAGAAGTGCGACCAGATGGTCGTGTGGTCCGGCTTCAAGCCGAACGTCGAGAAGTACCGCAACGACCCGGCGGTCGCGGCGTACGTCCGCGCGCTCAAGGCGAAGTACCGGCAGGCGGACGAGTTCAACCAGTTCACGCAGAGCGCGTACGTCGGCATGCAGTTCCTCGTCGAGGCGCTCAAGCGGGTCGGCCCCGAGCTGACTCGCCAGCGGCTCAAGGCCGTGCTCGACCACATGACGTACGACAACGGCCTCACGTTGCAGGGCCGGCTCACGTTCACGCCGCAGACCCGCTTCGCCAACACGACCATGCAGGCGTTCACCATGCAGTACAAGGGCACGCCCGGCGGCTGGCGGCTCGGGCCGATCGTCAAGGACCCCAGGCCCGGCGTCGGGGTGCGCTAGCCATGAGCAACGTGCTCCTGTTCACGTTCCTGTCGATCCCGCTCATCGGCGCGTACACGATGTTCGCGATCGGCATCGTGGTCATCTACCGGTCCTCGCGCGTGCTCAACCTGGCGCACGGCGCCATGGCGATGACGCCCGCGTACGCGTACTACTCGCTGACCGAGTGGGGCCTCCCCATGCCGGTCGCGCTCGTGCTGGCCGTCGCCTTCGGCGCGCTGCTCGGCGTGGGAGTCGAGGCGCTGTTCGTACGCCGCCTCCGCCCGCAGGGTCCGACGGCGCAGACCGTCGGCACCGTCGCGGTCACCGGCCTGCTCATCGCGCTCGTCGGCAAGGTCTACGGCACGTCGGCTCTGCAGGTGCCCGCGATCTTCCCCGAGGGCCAGATCAAGCTCGGCGGCGCGGTGCGCTACGCCGACCTCGGCATCCTCGTCGTCGGGCTGGTCATGGCCGCGGCGACGCTGGCGTTCTTCAAGTTCACGCAGTTCGGCCTCGCGCTGCGCGGTGCCGCGCAGAACCGCACCGCCGCCACGCTGGTCGGCGTCAACCCGCAGCTCGCCGCCTCCGCCGCCTGGGCGCTCGGTGGCGGTCTCGCGGCCCTCGCGGGCGTCCTGCTCGCCGCCGCGACCAACCTCAACCCGTACACCCTGTCGCTCGAGGTGCTGCCGGCGTTCGTCGCCGCGCTGCTCGGGGGGCTGGAGAGCCTCGGCGGCGCGATGATCGGCGCGGTCGTGGCGGGTCTCGTGTTCGGCCTGGTGCCGCTGATGTCGACGTGGCCTGGAGTCGGCGACTTCTTCGCCCTGCCGGGCGCGCCTCAGCTCGTGCTCACCATCTTGACGCTGGTGCTGCTCGCGGTCCGCGGCAACAGGATCTCGGGCGCCGACAGGGACGAGGCCGGCCTGGCGGTCGAGCGCGCGCCTGGGCGGCAGGGGTACAAGCGCAACCGGCTCCGCCCCTCCGCGGTGGTCGTCTTCGCGGCGTTGCTGCTGTTCCCGTTCGTCGTCGACTACTCGCTGCTCGGGTCGTCCCTCATCGCGCTCGAGTACGCCGTCATCGCGTTCTCGCTCGTCATCCTCACCGGGTGGGTCGGGCAGATCTCGCTGGCCCAGGCGACGTTCGTCGGGATCGGCTCGCTGCTCACGGCGATGGTCGCGCGCGAGCTGGGCATCGGCTCGCCGTTCGACATGGTCGTCGGCGCGCTCGTCGCGGGCATCACGGCAGTCGTGCTCGGTGCGGTCGCGCTGCGCGTCCGCGGGCTCTACCTCGCCGTCGCGACGCTGATCTTCGCGTGGATGGGCGACGCGTTCCTCTTCACGTCCCCCTACCTCGGCATGTCCGGCGGCTCGTCCACCAAGCCGAACCAGCACATCGGCACGCCGGGCGCGTGGCCGTCGTTCGACATGACCAGCAGGCGCGTGCTGTTCATCCTGTTCCTGGTGATCGTGGTCACGTGCTACGTCTGCCTGTCCAACCTGCGCGACGCCAGGACCGGCCGCGCGTTCGCGGCCATCAGGGGGTCCGAGGCTGCCGCCGCCTCGCTCGGCATCGACGTCGTCCGGTACAAGCTCGTCGCGTTCGCCGCCAGCGGCGTCCTCGCGGGCCTCGGCGGCGGGCTGATCATGGCGGAGCAGCGCTCCGTCGGCGCCGACCAGTTCTTCTACACGATGTCGCTGCAGTTCCTCGCGATCGCCGTCGTCGGCGGCCTGTCCAGCCTCTCGGGCGCGGTCGCCGCGGGCGTGCTGTTCGCCTCACTGCGCCAGCTCTTCTTCGAGGTGAGCTGGCTCGAGGGCTGGCTGCCGATCGTCTCCGCGCTGCTGCTCGCCGGCGTGCTCCTGCTCTACCCGACCGGCCTGGCCGGACTGCTCGACAAGGCCGGGGTCTTCTTCGCGAAGGTCGCGGACCGCGCCGACCAGCTGCTCGATCCCGTCAAGGTCAAGGCGGCGAGCACGTACGGCACCGCGCGCGGCGCCGTCGTTGCCAAGGTCCAGACGTTCCGCGCGCCGAAGCCCACGCCGGGCTCCGAGGACTGGATGGCCGCGCGCGACGTGCCCGAGGTGCCCGACACGCCGGCGGCGCTCCTCGAGGCCGCGATCGCCGACGCGCCGGTCGAGGACCAGGTGGCCGCGCCCGCGTCGCCGCCGAAGCCCGTGCGCACGTACCGCCGCGAGCGTGACCTCGACGCGCCGATCCGGCTCGAGGCGCGTGACGTCACGGTCCGCTTCGGTGGCCTGACCGCGGTCAACTCCGCGAGCCTCGAGGTGCGCGAGGCGGAGGTCGTCGGCCTCATCGGCCCCAACGGCGCCGGCAAGACGACGCTGTTCAACGCGATCCTCGGCCTCAACGACCCGCAGACCGGCAGCGTCCTCCTCTACGGCAAGGACGCCACCAAGGCCAAGGCGCACGTCCGCGCGCAGATGGGTGTGGCGCGGACGTTCCAGGTGCTGCAGCTGTTCAAGGGCCTCACGGTCTTCGACAACCTGCTCGTCGCGACGCACCAGCACAACGAGAGCACGCCCGTCGGCAACCTCGTCGCCAGCGCCGCCACGGTGCGCGACGAGCAGGCCTGCCGCGACCGCGTCCGCGAGGTGCTGCGGCTGCTCGAGCTCGAGGACGTCGCGGACCGCTCGGTGAGCGGGCTGCCGTTCGGCATCCTGCGCATGGTCGAGCTGGGCCGCGCGCTCGTCACCGGCGCCAACCTGCTGCTCCTCGACGAGGCCGCCTCCGGCCTCAACGACCACGAGACCGACCGCCTCATCGACGTCATCGGGCTGGTCCGCGGCCTCGGCGTGTCCGTGCTGCTCATCGAGCACGACATCCGCATGGTCAACGCCGCCTGCGACTACGTCTACGTGCTCGACCGCGGCACGATGATCGCCGAGGGCCCGCCCGAGGTCGTGTCGAACGACGCCGGCGTCCTCGCGGCGTACCTCGGCACCACGACCCCCGAGAGCGGCTCCACCGACGACGAGCTCGTGGAGGCGTGATGCGCGCTCTTCGTCCCCTCGCCGTGGCCGCCGTGATGGCGAGCACCGTCGCGTTCGGGCCCGCGCCGGCTCGGGCGGAGACCGTGGCGGCGACGTTCTCCGGCACCGTCACGATCGGCTGCTTCGGCTGCGGTGACTACGGTCCGACGGGCAACAGTGCGTCCATCACGCTGACCGGCCTGTACGGCCACGCCGTCAACGTCGCCACGTCGGGCAGCGCGGTCTTCGCCGTGCGCTCGCCCGCCGGTCCGACGTGCACGGCCGGACCTGGCTACGCCGACGGGCGCTTGAGCGTCGCGACGCCGTTCGGCTACCCCGACCAACGGTTCTTCTGGACGCAGATCGGCGACGCGCTCTACATCTCCCTGCCGGACATCGGCGTCAGCGGCGTGGGGACGTTCACGGTCACGTCACCGGTGGGCAACCCGTGCGGCGGGTCGGTCACCGCCACCATCTCCGGCGTACTGGCAGGGATCTGATGCTCACAGTCGACAACATCGACGTCTTCTACGGACCGGTGCAGGCGCTGCGCGGCCTGTCCCTGACCGTCGGCGACGGCGAGATGGTCGCCCTCCTCGGCTCCAACGGCGCCGGCAAGACGACGACGTTGCGTGCCGTGTCGGGCCTGCTGCCGTACAAGAACGGCTCCATCACCATCGGCGGCGTCGAGGTGTCCTCGCTCGCGCCGCACCGGGTCGTCACGGCGGGCGTTGCGCACCTGGCGCAGGGGCGCGAGCTGTTCTCCGAGCTGACCGTCACGGAGAACCTCCGCCTCGGCCACTGGTCGCGCCGGCGCCACAGGGGCGACTTCGACGAGCGGGCCGGGCGGGTGTTCGACCTGTTCCCGCGCCTCAAGGAGCGGGCGCACCAGGCGGCCGGAACGATGTCCGGTGGCGAGCAGCAGATGCTCGCCGTCGGCCGCGCGCTCATGAGCGACCCCAAGCTGCTGCTCGTCGACGAGGCGTCGATGGGTCTGGCCCCGAACCTCGTGGAGCAGCTCTTCGACGCGCTGGCCGCGGTCAACGCCGCCGGCACCAGCGTGCTCGTCGTGGAGCAGTTCATCGGGATGGCGCTGCGCTACACGCAGCGGGCGTACGTCCTCGCCAAGGGCGCCGTCGCGATCGAGGGGATGAGCGCGGACCTCGCGACGTCGGAGGAGGTCGTGGGCGCGTACCTCGGCCACGACGCGGAGGACGCCCAGACGGCCTGACGGCCAGGAGTCGCCGCCTCCGCGCCGAACTCCGTACGCATCGCCCCTACCCCTCGAGGAGACACCATGACGTCCCGCAAGCTGACCCTGCGCGGCGAGGCACTGACCGAGCTCACCACCGGCGAGCTCGTCTCCGTCGCCGGCGCGTCGGGCCTGCCGTGCGACACGTTCGAGTCGCTGCTGCCGACCTGCGGCTGCACCGGCAACTACTCGCTCAACCCCTGCTGATTCTTCCGTCTGCACCAACGAAAACAGCTATTTACAACCCGCTCGAAATGTGACAATCTCCGACAACTCGCCCGCATGCCCCGCGGTGCGCCGAGCCCGTCCCAGGACGTGGCCCGGCAGCGTTCTCCGTGCGCCATGCGGCCCAGCCATGTGCGTGCGGGTACCACCGCCCCCGCTGGGTGCCGTTCGCCGTACAAGGCCCGGCCAGGACCCTGGCGGGCACCCGTGTGGGAGGAGATCCACCTTGTCCAAGCTCGCTCGCCTCGTCGCCGCCGCCGCGGTCGCCGCGGCGCCCGTCCTCGCGCTCGCCTCGCCGGCCCAGGCCGCCAACGGCTGCGCGGTCAACAACACCGGCAGCTCCACGAGCAACGTCACCATCACGGTGACGCCGACCGGGGCCAACCCGATCACGATCGGCCACAGCTCGTCGGCCATCTCGTGCTCGTACATCACCGCGACCGACGCGGTCACCCTGACCTGCACGCTCACCGGCGGCCGCTGCGTCGCGTACGTCAACGGTGTCCAGTCCGCGTCGTGCATCGACTCGGGCAACGCCACGTGCAGCACGAACTTCCACACCACCCCGGGCGACACCATCACGCTCGAGGTCGTCGGCGGCAGGGGCGAGGTCAGCGACTACGTCGCGTAGCACCTGCTCGTTCGCCGAGGGCGCCGTTCCGTTCGCGGGGCGGCGCCCTCGTCGTATGTCCCGATCCGGGGTGCTCGCGCGTACTTCGGGTGACGCGTCACCCAGCGCGTCCTCGAGACCGCCCGGTGCCGGCGCCGCCGCAAGCCGCCGGCACCGGGTGCTTCACCCGTACGGAAATGCCCCGGCCCGGCGTCCCTTACGGGAGCCGGGCCGGGGGTCGTGCGGTGCTACTGCTTCTCGACCGACAGCAGGCAGTTGACGATGTCGCAGCTGACGAACGCGTAGCAGCTGTACAGCGTCTCGCGCGTACCGCCGACGACGACGCCGAGCTCGTCGGAGCTGAGCTCCTGGAGGACGTCGCGCTTCAGGTTGAGCTTGCGGGGCATGGGGGCTCCTCGAGGGGACGAAAGGGACGTCACTGTAAACGATGTCCCGCCCGTTCGGCTCGCGGGCAGCCGCCTACGCGTGCGGGCACGTCGCGCGGTACTCCTGGATCTGCGAGCTCGGCGCGGGTGCCGGGCAGAGGAACTGGTCGTAGCGGGTGTCGTTGTCCACGAACCTCTTCAGCCACGCGATCGAGTACTTCGACGTGGCGGCGTTGGCGCTGTTCGTGACGCTGTGGCCGGCGTTGTTGAGCTCCAGGTACGCCTTGTCCTGGGCGGCCGAGAGGCTCTCGTAGAACGGCTCGGCGTGGCTCGACACCGGGGCCGTGGAGTCGTTCTCCGCGCCGATGATCAGGGTCGGCGTGCTCGGCTCCGGCCACGTCTTGTCGGTGTGCCACGGCGTCAGCGGAATCGCAGCCTGCAGCGCAGGGCGCGTCTTGATCGCCTCCAGCGAGCCGCCGCCGCCCATCGAGTGACCCATGACCGCGAGCCGCGTGACGTCGATGCGGTCCTTCACCGCGCTGGTGCCCGTGAGGTAGTCGAGCGCGGCGAGCAGCTGCGTGCCGCGCGCGGCAGGCTGGTCCCAGCCGGAGTTCGTGTTGAACGTGATGACGACGAACCCGTGCGACGCCAGCCGCGGGCCGAACCACGAGATCGCCGACTGCGTCTCCGTGAAGCCGGGCGAGATCGCGACGGCGCCGAGGTCCGGCAGCGTCGTGTCGGTCGGGTAGTAGATCGTCGCGGCGCCGAAGCCCGGCGTGGCCGCGTCGGCGACGGTGATCGAGGCGTAGGCGAACGGACCGTTCGTCTCGATCGCGGCGGACGTCGGGTCGGGCCCGACGCGGTACTCGACCGCGGTGGCGGGCGACGTGCCCAGGGACAGCGAGATGACCGCGGCGAGCGCCGCGGCGTACGTCTTCCTCATGTGCTGGCTGCCTTACGTGAGTAGGGGAGCCGCCCAGGCAGACGGAACGCGCGGTCGCGGGGCATCGCGGGCCGGTGTACCGACCGCTGAACGACCATCACTGTGCTGGGAGCGGGATAGTGCCACGCGCGCGGCCAAGATCGCACGTCGGGCTCGCAGGCACGCGATGAGTGGTGCCCCCGGCAGTGGTGCCCCCGGCAGGAATCGAACCTGCGCCCCCGCCTCCGGAGGGCGGTGCTCTATCCGCTGAGCTACGGGGGCTCAGGACCCGCCGATGCTACCCGACGGGTCGCGTACGCCGCGCGGGCCTTTGCCCGGTCGCGGCCCCGCGCTCCGCTGGTTCTCTGAAGATCACCACGCGTGGGACCGGCGCGCGGACCGCAGAGAACGAGCGGGCGACGACCGAGAACTGGCCGATCAGGATGCGCGGTAGTGGAGGAACTGCTCGGTCATCCGCTGCGACTGCCCCGCGCTGAACTGCGTGTAGCAGGCGTCGTCGCTGTAGTCCATGTAGTTGTGGATCGGGTCGAGGCCCGGCGCGGAGCAGGTGTCCTGGCCGATGGGGCAGCCGCGGGTCGGCGTGCGCTGCATCGGCGTGTCGTCGACCCGGTCGCCGCTCGCGCTGCACCCGCCCTGGAACGTGTGGAACAGCCCCAGCCAGTGCCCCGCCTCGTGCGTCGCGGTGAGGCCGAGGTCGAAGCGGTCGATGAACCCGCCCGGCAGCGAGCCGTAGTGCACGACGACGCCGTCGCGGTCGGGCAGGCTCTTGTACGCCGACGGGAACGTCGCCCAGCCGAGCAGCGCGTCGTTCGCCCCGTTGGTCGTGTAGATGTTCAGCGCGTCGGCGCCGCCCTGGCGCAGCGCGGCCTTCGCGACCCGCTCCTCGCGCGAGCCGTAGCCCATCGCGAACCACGCGGCGTTCTGCGTCCGCGTGATGCCGGCGAGCCGGAACGAGAACGGCGTCCGGTAGCCGCCGTACGTCCCCTGGAACGACTTGTTCAGCACGCTCACCTGCTGCTCGACCTGGCTCGTCGGCACGTTGCCCTCGGCGGCGGTCGGTCCGGAGCTGATGACGTGCACGTACACGGGGATGGTCGCGGTGTAGCCCTTGGGGTTGCGCTTGGCGCCGTCGGGGACCTCGTCGCCGCCGGCCATGTTCGAGGGCTCGCGCGCGCCGTCGAAGCCGCGCGCCGCGTGTGACTCCTCGGCGTGCGCCGGCAGGCAGGCCGCGAGGGGGTACGCCACGACGGGAACGGCGAGCATCCCGGACGTGACCAGCGTGGACAGCAGGCGGCGCATGAGCCGCTCCTCTCGGACGCACGACGAAGGACGCTGATCGTATGGCGGTGTTCCGCCGTTGTCAGGAGGGTCTGACCGGGTTTGTGGATGTAGCGTGCGTCAGGAAACGGAGGTGGGGCCGGTGTCCGGCGAACGCGTGCTCGTCGTCGACGACGACGCCGTCATCCGCCAGCTCATCTGCGTCAACCTGGAGCTCGAGGGCTTCGAGGTGCACACCGCGGAGGACGGCCAGGACGCGCTGGACAAGGTCCGCCACGTCGACCCGACGGTCATCACGCTCGACATCATGATGCCGAGGCTCGACGGCTGGGAGACCGCCGCCAAGCTGCGCAACGACCCCGACACCGCGCACATCAAGGTGATCCTGCTCAGCGCCCGCGCGCAGGAGGCCGACCTCCGCCGCGGCAAGGGCATCGGCGTCGACGAGTACCTCACGAAGCCGTTCGACCCCGACGACCTCGTCGAGGCCGTCCGGCGGCTCGCAAACACGTAGACCGAAGGCGATAGCCTCGTCCACGTGACCCCCGCCGACCTCGCGAGCCTCGTCGCGGACGCCGTCGCGGCCGAGTTCGGGCCCGACGCGATGACCGGCACGGTGGTCGTCGAGCGCCCCCGCCAGCGCGAGCACGGCGACTACGCCACCAACGTCGCGCTCCAGCTCGCCAAGCCGCTCGGGCGGTCCCCGCGCGACGTCGCCGCGCTGCTCGCCGCACGGCTCACCGAGGCAGACGGCATCAGCAAGGTCGACGTCGCGGGTCCCGGCTTCCTCAACATCACGCTCGCCGGCGACGCGCTCGGCGCGCTCGCGGGCACGATCGTCGAGAAGGGCGCGGCGTACGGACGCTCCGACGCCGGCGGCAAGCGCAAGGTCAACCTGGAGTTCGTCAGCGCCAACCCGACGGGACCGATGCACGTCGGGCACGCGCGCTGGGCGGCCTGCGGCGACGCGCTCGCGCGGCTGCTGGAGGCGACCGGCCACGACGTGACGCGCGAGTACTACGTCAACGACGCCGGCGCGCAGACCGACCGCCTCGCCGCCTCGCTGTACGCCCGCGCGCGCGGCGAGGACGTCCCCGAGGACGGCTACCACGGCGACTACGTGGACGAGACCGCGCAGGCTCTCCTCGCGGAGCGCCCCGACGTTCTCGGCCTGCCCCGGGACGAGGCGCTGGCGTGGTTCAAGGAACGCGGACTCGCGGTGCTCCTCGGCGAGATCCAGGCGACGCTGCGGGCGTTCGGCGTGGAGTTCGACGTGTGGACGTCGGAGAAGGCGCTGCACACCTCGGGCGAGATCAGCCAGGCCATCGAACGCTTCCGCGCGCAGGGCCGCGTCTTCGACGAGGAGGGCGCGATCTGGCTGCGCACCACCGACTTCGGCGACGACAAGGACAGGGTGCTCGTACGCAGCGACGGCACGCCGACGTACTTCGCCGCGGACTGCGCGTACTACCTCGACAAGCGGCTGCGCGGCGCCGAGAAGGTCGTCATCCAGGTCGGTGCCGACCACCACGGCTACACCGGCCGGATGAAGGCCATGGTCGCCTGCTACGGCGACGACCCGGAGCGCGACTTCCACCTGCTCATCGGCCAGATGGTCAACCTCACCCGCGGCGGCGAGCCGGTGAAGATGAGCAAGCGCGCGGGGACGTTCGTCGCGTTCGACGACCTCATCGAGGCCGTCGGCAACGACGCCGCGCGGTACTCGCTCGTCCGCTCCTCGATGGACAGCGACCTCACGCTCGACATCGACCTCGTCACCCGGCACGACGCCGAGAACCCCGTCTTCTACGTCCAGTACGCGCACGCGCGCATCTCCTCCGTGCTGCGCAACGCCGCCGAGCTGGGCATCGAGCGCGGGAGCACGTACGACGCCGCGCTGCTCACCCACGAACGCGAGGGCGACCTGCTGCGCGCGCTGGGCGAGTTCCCGCGGATCGTGCGCTCGGCGACCGAGCTCGACGCGCCGCACCGCGTCGCGCGCTACCTCGAAGAGCTCGCCGGGGTCTACCACCGCTTCTACGACGTCTGCCGCGTGCTGCCGGGGGAGAACGGCCCGCCGCCCGACCTGACCACCGCGCGGCTCTGGCTCTGCGAGGCCACGCGCACCGTCCTCGCCAACGGCCTGGCGCTGCTCGGCGTCACCGCCCCGGAACGGATGTAACGGCGTGCTCGACGCCGCGGTCTGGCCGCTCACCGCGTCCGACGAGGGCGGGGTCCTCGCCGTCGCCGGTGTGCCGGTCACCGACCTCGCGCGGGAGCACGGCACGCCGTTGTTCGTCCTCGACGAGGCCGACGTACGAGCCCGGTGCCGGGCCTGGCGCGAGGCGTTCCCCGACAGCGACGTCTACTACGCCGGCAAGGCGTTCCTCTGCTCCGCCATGGCCCGCATCGTCGCCGACGAGGGGCTCTCGCTCGACGTCTGCACCGGCGGCGAGCTGGCGCTGGCGCTGCGCGGCGGCGTGCCGCCCGAGCGCATCGGCTTCCACGGCAACAACAAGTCGTACGCCGAGCTCGTCGCCGCGGTCGAGGCGGGCGTGGGGCGGATCGTCGTGGACTCGTTCGAGGAGATCGGCCGCGTCTCCGCCATCGCCGCCGAACGCGGTGTGACACAGCGGGTCCTCGTCCGCGCGACGGTCGGCGTCGAGGCGCACACGCACGAGTTCATCGCGACGGCGCACGAGGACCAGAAGTTCGGCTTCTCGCTGGCGTCCGGCGCGGCCGCGCACGCGGTCGGCAGGGTGCTCGACGCGCCGTCGCTCGCGCTGGTCGGCGTGCACTCGCACATCGGCTCGCAGATCTTCGACGCGGCCGGCTTCGAGGTGGCCGCGCACCGCGTCATGTCGCTGCTCGTGCGCATCCGCGACGAGCACGGCATCGAGCTGCCGGAGCTGAACCTCGGCGGCGGCCTCGGCATCGCGTACGTCGCCGGCGACGACCCCATCCCGCCTAAGGCGCTGGCCCAGCAGCTGCGCACGATCGTCGAGACCGAGTGCCGCATCGCGGGCCTGAACGTCCCGCGCATCGCCGTCGAGCCCGGACGCCACATCGCGGGCCCGCCGACGATCACGGTGTACGAGGTCGGCACCGTCAAGGACGTCGACGGCATCCGCTCGTACGTCTCGGTCGACGGCGGCATGAGCGACAACATCAGGACCGCGCTGTACGGCGCCGAGTACACCTGCGTCCTCGCCTCGCGCACGTCGACGGCCGCGCCGGTCGCGTCCCGCGTCGTCGGGAAGCACTGCGAGACAGGCGACATCGTCGTGCGCGACGCGCTGCTCCCCGCCGACGTGAAGCCGGGGGACCTGCTCGCCGTCGCGGCGACGGGCGCGTACTGCCGCTCCATGGCGAGCAACTACAACCACGTGCCTCGCCCGGCCGTCGTCGCGGTGCGCGACGGCGAGGCGCGGCTCGTCGTGCGCCGCGAGACGGAAGAGGACCTGCTCGCGCTGGACGTGGCGGAACCCCACGACCGCGCTACGCGCGCCCGCGGGGGGCCCGGATGACCATGACGCGCAACGCGCTCGTCGGCTGCCTCGTCGCGTGGCTCGTCGCGCTGCTCTGGGCGGCGAGCCGTCCTGGCGGCAGCGTCGGTGCGCTCGTCGTCTGGGGAGTGCTGTCGGCAGTCGTCATCCTCGGCTCCGTCGCGGGGTCGCTCGCGATGGGCCGCGCGCTGACGAAGCGCGTCACCAAGGACCAGCCGTGACGCGGCCGCTGCGCGTCGCGCTGCTCGGCTGCGGCGTCGTCGGGTCGTCGGTCGTACGCCTCGTCCAGGAGCAGTCCGCCGACCTCGCGCACCGCGTGGGGACGCCGGTCGAGATCGCGGGCATCGCGGTACGGCGGCTCGGGCTCAGGCGCGACGTCGAGGTCGACGCGGCGCTGTTCACGACCGACGCGGCGGCGCTCGTCACGCGCGACGACGTGGACATCGTCGTCGAGGTCATCGGTGGCATCGAGCCCGCGCGGACGCTGCTGCTCTCCGCGCTCGCCGCGGGCAAGCCGGTCGTCACCGCCAACAAGGCGCTGCTCGCCTCCGACGGCGCGACCATCCACGACGCGGCGGCGGCGGCGGGCGTGGACCTGTACTTCGAGGCGAGCGTCGCGGGCGGCATCCCGCTGCTGCGGCCGTTGAAGGAGAGCCTTGCGGGAGAGCGCATCTCGCGGGTCATCGGCATCGTCAACGGCACCACCAACTTCATCCTCAGCCGCATGGACGAGACGGGCGCGGGCTTCGCTGAGGCGCTGGACGAGGCCACCGCGCTCGGCTACGCGGAGGCCGACCCGAGCGCGGACATCGAGGGGTTCGACGCGGCGGCGAAGGCGGCGATCCTCGCGTCGATCGCGTTCCACTCGCGGGTCACCGTGGAGGACGTACACCGCGAGGGGATTGTCGACGTCACCGCCGCCGACATCGCGAGCGCGAAGGCGATGGGGCGGGTCGTGAAGCTGCTCGCGATCTGCGAGCGTGCGGGCTCAGGCGTGTCCGTCCGCGTGCACCCGGCGATGATCCCGCTGCACCACCCGCTGGCGTCGGTGCGCGATGCGTACAACGCAGTCTTCGTCGAGGGCGAGTCGGTGGGGCAGCTGATGTTCTACGGCCGTGGCGCCGGCGGAATGCCGACGGCGAGCGCCGTCCTCGGCGACGTCGTCGCTGTGGCGCGCAACCTGCGGTCGGGCTCGCGCGGAGTGGGGGAGTCGTCGTACGCCTCGCTGCCCGCGCTGTCGATGGACGACGTCGTGACGCGCTACCACGTCAACCTCGACGTGGCCGACAAGGCCGGTGTGCTGGCGGCGGTGGCGACAGCGTTCGCCGACAACGACGTGTCGATCGGCACGGTCCGCCAGGAGGGGCACGGCGACGACGCGACGCTGGTGCTCGTGACGCACACCGCGTCGGACGCGGCGCTGCGGCGGACGGTGGAGACGCTGCGCTCGCTCGACGTCGTGCGCGCGGTCACGTCGGTCATGCGCGTGGAAGGCGGGGACTAGTGGCCTGGCGCGGCGTGATCGAGGAGTACAGGGACCGGCTGCCCGTCGACCGTGACGCGCGCGTCGTCACGCTGCTCGAAGGCGGCACGCCACTGGTGCCGGCGCCGTACCTCTCCGAGCAGACGGGGTGCGACGTGCACCTCAAGGTGGAGGGCGCGAACCCGACCGGGTCGTTCAAGGACCGCGGCATGACGATGGCCATCACGAAGGCCGTCGAGGAGGGCAGCAAGGCGGTCATCTGCGCCTCGACGGGCAACACGTCGGCGAGTGCCGCGGCGTACGCCGCCCGTGCCGGCCTGGTCTGCGCCGTGCTCGTGCCGCAGGGGAAGATCGCGCTCGGCAAGCTGGCGCAGGCGCTGGTGCACGGCGCGACGCTGCTGCAGGTCACCGGCAACTTCGACGAGTGCCTCGACCTCGCGCGCGACCTCTCGAAGAACTACCCGGTGACGCTGGTCAACTCCGTCAACCCGTTCCGCATCGAGGGTCAGAAGACGGCGGCGTTCGAGGTCTGCGACGCGCTCGGCTCGCCGCCCGACATCCACTGCCTGCCGGTCGGGAACGCCGGCAACATCACGGCGTACTGGAAGGGCTATCGGGAGTACGAGCGCGACGGCGTGACGACGTCGCTGCCGATCATGCGCGGCTACCAGGCCGCGGGCTCGGCGCCGCTGGTGACCGGCAAGCCGGTGGCCGCGCCGATGACGATCGCGACGGCGATCCGCATCGGCAACCCCGCGTCATGGGACACCGCGATCCTCGCGCGCGACGAGTCGCACGGCACGATCGAGGCGGTGACCGACAAGCGCATCCTCGAGGCGTACCGGCTGCTGGCGCGGCGCGAGGCGGTGTTCGTGGAGCCCGCGTCGGCGGCGTCGGTGGCGGGGCTGCTGCAGTCGTCGGCGGCGGGTGACGTGCCGCGCGGGTCGCGGGTCGTCTGCACCGTCACGGGTCACGGCCTCAAGGACCCCGAGTGGGCGATCAGCGGCGCGCCCGCGCCGGTCGTGATCCCCGTCGACCCCGACCGCGCGGCCGCGGAGCTCGGTCTCGCTTGAACGCACCCCACGACGCCGCTCGCTGCGCTCGCGCCGCCGCGGGGACCCCGCGATGAACCAGTACATAGACCTCCTCCGCCGCGAGAAGGACTTCCGCCGTGTCTTCGCCTCGGAGCTGGTGAGCTACGGCGGCGACTGGTTCGCGGTCGTACCGCTGCTGGCTCTGCTGCCCCGGCTGACGGGCTCCGGCATGTGGGGCGGGCTGGTGCTGGCGGCGGACACGGCTGTCTTCGCGCTGCTGTCGCCGTACGCCGGCTCGATCGTGGACCGGCTCGACCGGCGCAAGATCATGGTCGCGGCCGACGTCGTCTGCGCGGTGCTGATCTCGCTGCTGCTCTTCGTCCGTACCTCGGGCACGGCGTGGATCGCGCTCGTCGCGCTGTCGGGTGTCGCGGGGGCGAAGGCGTTCTACTCGCCGGCCGCGGCGGCGGCGCTGCCGAACCTCGTCGACCCCGAGGACCTGCCGACGGCGACGGTCCTCAACGGCGCGACGTGGGGCACGATGCTCGCCGTCGGCGCGGGGCTCGGCGGCATCATGGCGTCGTTGATCGGGGCGCACTGGTGCTTCGCGATCGACGCGGTGTCGTTCCTGCTGTCGGGGATCTACACGTGGCGTACGACGCGGCCGTTCGGCGAGGACCGGCGGCACCTGCCGCGCGCGGGGGTGCGCGCGGACCTGCGGGAGACGGTGGCGTACGCGCGGACCGAGCCCCGCGTGGTGGGGCTGCTTGCCTGCAAGATGGGGCCGTCGATCGGCAACGGCGCCATCGCGCTCTACCCCGTCTTCGCGTCGCAGGTGTGGGGGTACGGCGCGGGCGACGTGGCGTTCGCGACGGGCATGCTCTTCGCCGCGCGCGGCGTCGGCGCGCTGCTCGGGCCGATCGTCGGGCGGCGCGTCATCGCGCGGAACCAGCGCTACCTCTGGACCGTGCTCGGCACGTGGATGGTCGTGTTCGCGGTCGGGTACATGGCGTTCGCGGCGGCGCCGTGGGCGTGGGCGGGCGCGCTGATCGTGGCGGTCGCGCACCTCGGCGGCGGCGGCAACTGGATCCTCTCGACGTACGGCCTGCAGACGATCGTGCCGGACCACGTACGCGGTCGCGTCTTCTCGGTCGACTACATGCTCTCGACCGTCGTCATCGCTGCGTCCCAGGTCACCGCGGGCGTGCTGGCGGACCGGGTGGACCCGCGGTGGGTGTCGTTCGGGCTGGGGTCGCTCGTGCTTCTCTACGCTGTCGGCTGGCTGTTCGCGACGCGCCGCTTCCGGGTGGAGGTCTAGGTATGGCAGGACCCTCGTTCCGCGCGGCACCGGTCCGGGTGCGCGTTCCCGCGACATCGGCGAACCTAGGGCCGGGCTTCGACGCGTTCGGGCTGGCGCTCGGGCTGCACGACGACGTCGTCGCGCGGATCGGCGAGGGCGGCGTGCACGTGGACGTCGCGGGGGAGGGCGCCGACGACGTGCCGCGCGACAAGCGCAACCTCGTGGCCAAGGCGATGCGGGCGGCGTTCGACGCGATGGGCGGGCAGCCGCGCGGCATCGAGGTCGTCTGCGCCAACCGCATCCCGCACGGCCGCGGCCTCGGCTCGTCGGCGGCGGCGATCGTCGCGGGCGTGCTGGCGGCGCGCGAGCTCGTGCTGGGGGGCCTCGGCGACGCGGAGGTGCTCGCTTTGTGCGCGGAGCTCGAGGGCCACCCGGACAACGTCGCGGCCTGCCTGCTCGGCGGGCTGACGCTCGCGTACTCGGCGACGGGCGCGGTACGGCTGCCGGTGGACGCCTCGATCGGCGTGGTGGCGTTCGTGCCGGGGTCGAAGTCGTCCACGGCGAAGGCGCGTCGCCTGCTGCCGGACGTCGTTCCGCACGCGGACGCGGCGCGCAACGCCGGCCGCGCCGCGCTGCTCGTCGAGGCGCTGGGGCGGCGGCCCGACCTGCTGATGGCGGCGACCGAGGACCTGCTGCACCAGCCGTACCGCGCGGAGGCGATGCCGCGCGCGGCCGCGCTGATGTCGTCTCTGCGCGAGGCCGGGATCCCCGCGGTCATCTCGGGTGCGGGGCCGACGGTGCTGGCGTTCGGCGGGGAGGGGTTCAACGCGGGCCGCGGCTGGACCGCGATGCCGTTGCCGGTCGACACCGAAGGCGCTCAGGTGCTCGCCGTCTAGCCTGAGCGACGACGAACGGGGGTTTGGATGCGCAAGGCGATGGAGCGGGTCTCGCTGGTCGGCGCCGTGCTGGCGGCGGCGTTCACGGCGTTCGCGGCGCTCACCGGCTGGCGCTGAACGGCTGGCACGGCGGGCCACTGGTTCTCACCAAGTCCGGGGCCGTCAGCGGTCCACGTTCAGAACAGCGCCGGGTCGCCCGGGTAGACGAGGCGGTCGCCGTCGCGGACGGCTCCGGCCGTCGGCGCGTGCGGTGTCGTACGGCCGTCCGGCATGAGGTGGTGGACCGGCACCTCGCGCAGCACGACGGCGGCGTCGGCGATGAGCCGCCGGTGGCAGCGCCACCACACGGACTCCGAGCACATGACGGTGACGATGCCGGGCAGCGCGAGCACGCGGGCCAAGGCGTCACGGAACGACGGCGTCGCGAGGTGGTCGGCGTAGCCGCGGAACGACGTGTTGCGCCAGCCCATGTTCGGCGAGTCGGGGGCCGGCTTGCGGAAGCCGCCGAGGTCGCGTTCGTGGGAGTACGCGATGCCCGCCTCCGGCAGCCAGTCAGCCAGCGCGTCGCGCGCGAACCACGGGTACCGCCGCGAGCCCGGCGCGGTGCGGACGTCCACGAGGTGCGTCACGCCCGCGCCGCGCAGCAGCGCCGTGAAGTCCTCGGCGGAGTGCGTGCCGTGCCCGACGGTGAGCAAGCCGGTCACCCGGACATCCTCGCAGGGGAAGGTGCGGAGGCGCCCCGCGCCGAAGCGTTGCGCATGCGTACCCGGCTCTCCCTTCTCGTCGCGGCGGTCCTCACGCTCTCGGGCCTCGCCGCGCCCTCGTCGTCCGCCCCGGCGAAGTCGTTCGACTACACGAAGGTCAAGGGCCTGTCGAGCCCGGCCTACTCGACGAAGCGCTACACGTTCGACGTCCCGATGAAGGACGGCGTGAAGCTCTACGTCGAGGTCGTCCGCCCCACCAGGCCGGGCCGCTACGCCACCATCCTCGAGCTGTCGCCGTACCACGGCACGGCCGCCGACCGGTCCGGCACGCGCATCCTGCCAGGGCCGAAGGGCGGCCTGGCCGGGTACTTCGCCCCGCGCGGCTACGCGGTCGTCTTCGCCGACCTGCGCGGCACAGGCAAGTCCGAGGGCTGCCTCGACCACATGGGCAAGCTCGACCAGTCGGACGCGTACCAGATCGTCGAGTGGGCCGCGAAGCAGCCGTGGTCCAACGGCCGCGTCGGCATGACCGGTCACAGCTACGTCGGGTCGACGCCGCAGATGGCGGCCGCGCAGAACCCGCCCCACCTCGAGACGATCGTGCCGAGCGCCGGGCTCGCGTGGATGTACCACCACGAGTTCCAGTACGGCGTGCCGTACAACCTGCAGTGGGCGGGCCCGCTCGTGGCGTACGAGCAGCTCGCCATCGAGCGCTACGCCGGCGACAGCCAGGGCCGCAACCTCACGTACGCCGGGTGCGGCATGACGCAGTCGGCCGGCGTGACCGGCGAGGCGTACTTCAGCGGCGCGGGCACCGACTGGCATCGCGACCGCGACTTCCGCGCGGGCGCGACGAAGTCGCGCATCCCGATGTTCGCGGTGCATGGCCTGTTCGACGGTGCGGCGCGGATCGCGGCGCTGGACTGGTTCAACGCGCGCCGCCGCCCCGGCGACAAGGCGTGGATCGGCCAGTGGAAGCACGACCCGGGCGGCAACCGCGACGAGCAGTGGACCTCGGCGCTGCACGCGTGGTTCGACAAGCACCTGCAGCAGCGGCGCGTGCAGACCGGGCCGCCGGTCGAGGTGTTCCTCAACGACGACCTCGTCTACGCCCCGAAGGGGACCTGGCCGCCGAAGCCGGCGCGGACGATGACGCTGCGCGCCCTGCAGGACGGCGACCTCGGCACGGACAGCGAGGAGCTCTCCGAGGTGTCGTACGTCGCGTCGCCCTCCGCGGGCGCGCCCAACAGCGCGGTGACGTTCACGTCGGCGAAGATGACGCGCGACACCGTGATCGCCGGCATCCCCAAGCTCAACCTCGTCACGTCGATCCTCGGCGAGCGCGTGCACGTCAACGCGAGCCTCTACGACGTCGACCCGTACGGCACCGCGACGGCGATGGCGCAGGCGACCTGGGCGATCCAGCCGGAGCTGCGCAACGGCATCTACAAGCCGGAGGTCGTCGTCCCCGGCGAGGTCATGAAGATGACGCTGCCCGGCATGGCGCAGGCGCACCGGCTGCCGAAGGGCCACCGCATCCGGCTCGTCGTGTCGGCGTACCACCCGGACAAGGTGCCGACGTTCGCGGCCGGCGCGGTGGTCACGATCTACACCGGCCTCGGTGGCACGTCGATCTCGCTGCCCGTCGTCGAGGGACGCCTGACGAAGGACGTCTACTTCTAGCAGGGGTTTGGCGACACGGGATTGGCGGGACGTTCGGCGGTCCCGTGACGGGCTCCGCACGGGTCGGGGTGCGATCTGCGTCCTTTCGCCGCACGGCCCGCAACCGGTGGCGAACGGCGCAGGGGTGACGGGCCTCCCGCTCCGCCCCTGCCGCTGAACGATCACCTGTGTCCCCAACCCGTGCTCGCGCCGGTCGCTGAACGGACACGGTGATCAACAAAGGCGAGGGCGTCCCGCACCGGAGGACGCCTCCGCCGCTTATGCGCGGCGAAGGCGTCCTCGGGGCGCGGACCTACTTGGTGCCGTACCCGACGAGCAGCTCGCACGGGCCGGTGAAGCCGGCGGCGGACTCGTACTGGCGCAGGCCTTCCTCGACCTCGTTCCACACGTCCTCGCGCTCGGCCTCGGGCACGCCGGCCAGCATCTGGTGCAGCGCGCCGAACGACTCCCGCTCGAAGCGCAGGCACTCCGCCGCCGACGGCAGCGCGATCGGCGCGTCCACGGTCTCGACGACGACGTCGCGGAACCCCGCGTCGGTCAGCGCCTGCTCCAGCACGCCGGGGCCGCCGAGGCTGAACGGTCCGGGCAGGCCGGGGCCGGGCGCGGGCAGCCCGGCGCGGCGCCGGATGATGCCGACGGGCACGGAGAAGAAGCCGTTGCGGTCGGGCGTGGAGTAGACGATCGCGGCGGTACGGCCGCCGTCCCGCAGTGCCGCGTGGATGCCGCGCAGCGCGCCGGCCTGGTCGGGCAGGTAGATGAGCCCGAGCCGGGAGATGACGGCGTCGAAGCCGCCGCCGACGTCGCCGAGGTGCTCGCCGTCGGCCTCGACGGTCTCGACGTTGGTGAGGCCCTCCTCGGCGGCCTGCTTGGCGGCGTACGTGAGGATCGTCGGCGAGATGTCGGTCGCGACGACGCGGCCGTCGGCGCCGGCGCGGCGGGCGGCGGCGAGCGTCTGGCCGCCCGCGCCGGCGGCGACGTCGAGCACCGTGGAGCCGTCGGTGACGCCCGCGCCGTCGAGCATCCGCTCGGTGGCCTCGCCGAGCCACGTCTCGAGGGTCGGTCCCCAGCGGTGCCACGCCTCGGCGGCGTCCTCCCACTGGCGGCGGGTCGTCGTCTTGTACTGGATCGGGTCGAAGCTCACGGCGTTCTCCTTCGGGATGGGTCGGTCACCCTGAAGGCGCCAGAACGGCGCGCGGGAGCGGCAGGCGGTTTCTGGCGATTCGCTACTCGCCGGGGCGTGCGCGGCATACCGCGCGAACGGCACGATGTCGGGCGTGGACACCACCGGCGGGCTCGTCGGGCGCGACGACGCGCTCGCGCGGGTGGCGCGCGCGGTCGACGCGGCGCGGCAGGGGACGGGCGGGGCGCTGTTCGTCAGCGGCGCCGCGGGCATGGGAAAGACGGCGTTGCTCCGCGCCGCGCTCGGCGCGGCACGCGACCTCGACCTCGGCTGGGGCACGTGCGTCGAGGCGGGCGGCGCGCCGGGCTACTGGCCGTGGACGCAGGCCCTGAACGCCCTCGTCCGCGCCGCCGGCCAGGACCGCGCACTGGCCGCGGCGGGCGCGGACGCCCCGCTGCTCGCCACGCTCGCGCCCTCGCTCGGCGCGCACCCGCACGGCGAGGAGTCGGACCGGGCGCGGATGCTGCTGCTCGACGCGACGGTCGCGTGGCTGCACGCGCTCGGCGCCGTACGCCCCGTCCTCGTCGTCCTCGACGACCTCCAGTGGGCGGACGAGTCGTCGCTGGCGCTGCTGGAGATCGTTGCCGCCCGGCCTGGGCCGGTCTGCGTCGTGGCGGCGTTCCGCGACGACGAGGTGCCGCGGGCGTGGCAGGGGCGGCTCGCGGCGCTGGTGGCGCGAGCGGACCACGTACGTCTCGGCGGTCTCGACCGCGCGGCCGCCGCGCGGCTGGCGCGGCAGGTCGCGCGGCTGTCGGAGGAGGCGGCCGAGGCGGTGTACGAGCGTGCGGGCGGCCACCCGTTCTTCACGCGCGAATT
>Ga0190268_10000029_pt1 | contig 57640 bp, 66 predicted proteins | sample Popmic249T_FD_133750 | JGI IMG/M metagenome (GOLD analysis project Ga0190268, IMG submission 133750) | Populus adjacent soil microbial communities from riparian zone of Blue River, Arizona, USA - 249 T | ecosystem: Environmental > Terrestrial > Soil > Riparian zone | place: USA: Arizona... | reverse complement strand
GCGCGGCAGCGCGTGCCGGTGCGTCAACTGGGTGCACGAGCCCCCTTACTGCGCTCCAGCGCTGAGATGCCTGCGGCGCAGCGTGCTGGAGCGTCCTGGCCGAGCCAGGATGGAAAAGGCTCCCGGTTGCGTACGTGACGGACGGTGTCGTCACCGCGGGTGACCACGGTGGCGTTTCGCCAGAGCCTGCTAGGAGCCCTCGGCGCGGACCGCGTCGAGGCGGGCGCGGGCGCCGTCCAGCCAGTCCTGGCAGACCTTGGCGAGTGCCTCGCCGCGCTCCCACAGCGCGAGCGACTCCTCCAGTGCGAGGCCGCCCGCTTCGAGGCGGCGGACGACGTCCTCGAGCTCGGCCCGCGCCGCTTCGTACGAGAGCTCCTCCGCCATGGTTGAGACAATCGCAGAATGCCGCTGCGCCGCGCGACTCCCGACGACGCCCCCGACCTCGTGCGGCTGCGCCGCGTCATGTACGACGCCATGGACGTCGACCACTCCTCGCCCGAGTGGGCCGCCTCGTGCGAGGCGGTGCTGCGCGAGCGGCTCGCGTCGGGCGAGATGGCGGCGTACGTCGTCGAGGACGGCGGCCGCCTCGTCGCCGGCGGCGTCGGCATGGTCGAGCAGCGGCTTCCGGGCCCGCGCAACCCGAGCGGCCTGCACGGCTACGTCCAGTCCATGGCGACCGACCCCTCGGCGCGGCGGTGCGGGCACGCGCGCGAGGTGTTCGGCGCGCTGCTGGCGTGGTTCGAGGAGAAGGGCGTGACGCGGATCGATCTGCACGCGACCCAGTACGGCGCGCCGCTGTACCGGTCGTACGGCTTCAGCGAGCCGCCGCACCTGGAGCTGGCCCGACGACAGTGACGTCGAGCGCGCCGTCCGCGAGGCGTACGTGCAGGGCGTCACCCGTGTTCGCGTCCGCGGCCGCGCGGACCACCGCGCCGCCGGCGTCCTGCACGATCGCGTAGCCGCGGTCGAGCGTCGCCTTCGGCGACAGCGCGGTGACGCGCGCGAGGGCGGCGGCGACGTCCCGCGTCTCCTGGTCGAGGCAGCCGGCGACGACGCGGCGGGCGCGTTCGGTCAGCGCGGTGGTCTCGGCGGCGCGACGGTCCAGCCCCTCGTGCGGGGCGGCGAGGACGGGGCGGCTACGGGTGTTCGCCAGCCACGCCACCTCCCGCTGGACGCGGCCGTCGAGGCATCGCCAGGCGTTGCGGCGCAGGCCCACGATGCGCGCCTGCTCCTCCGCGACGTCGGGGACGACCCGCTTGCCGGCGTCGGTCGGCGTCGAGGCGCGCCAGTCCGCGACGAAGTCCAGCAAGGGCGTGTGCTGCTCGTGCCCGATCGCGGAGACGACCGGCGTCCGCGCCGCGAACACCGCCCGCAGCAGTGCCTCGTCGGAGAACGGCAGCAGCTCCTGGACGTCCCCGCCGCCGCGCGCGATGACGATGACGTCCACGTCGGGCTTGCGGTCCAGCTCGCCGAGGGCGTCGATGACGGACGTGACGGCGTACGGGCCCTGCACCGGCACCTCGCGGACGGCGAAGCGGACGGCGGGCCAGCGGCGGCGGGCGTTCTCGACGACGTCGTGCTTGGCGTCGGACTCGCGGCCGCAGACCAGCCCCACGGACGCGGGGAGGAACGGCAGCGGCTTCTTGTGCGCCGGGTCGAAGAGGCCTTCCTGGGCGAGCAGGGTGCGTAGCCGTTCGAGTCTGGCGAGCAGCGCGCCGAGGCCCACGGAGCGGATCTCGATGGCCTGAAGGGAGAGGGAGCCGCGGGAGAGGTACCAGGACGGCTTGGCCTGGACGACGACCTGCTGGCCCTCGGCGAGCGGCGGGTCGGCGGCGGAGAGGACCGCCTGGCTGACGGTGAGCTGGAGCGAGACGTCGGCGGCCGGGTCGCGCAGCGTCACGAACGCCAAGCTGGCCCCGGGCCGTCGCGACAGCCCGGTGACCTGACCCTCGACCCAGACGACGCCGAGCCGCGCGACCCAGTCACCGATGAGCCGTGACACGGTGCGTACCGGCCACGGCTCCTCGGGGGTCGACGGGCTCGGCATGCCCGCCAGCGTAGCTAGACCTGGTTGCCGATCTTGGCGATGCGGTTCTCGAGCATCGTCAGGACGGGCAGCCGGTGGGCGTGCGAACGCTCGTAGTCGAGCAGTTGCACCAGCGCGACGGCGTCGAGCTTGGGCAGCCGCGCGCGCAGCGAGCCGAGCGTGAGGTGGTCGTAGTCGGCGAGCGGCAGCTCGTCGTGGCTCAGCGTCGCGCCGGGGGTCGCGTCCTCGATCGCCGTCGTGACCTCCTCGGGGAGGCCGAACGGGTTCGTGGCCTCCTCGACCGCTGCCTGCATCTCCTCCTCGGTGGGGAGCGGGTCGGCGGTCTGCCGGGGCTCGGGGCGGCCGCGCCAGCGGGCGAGGATGGTCTCGCCGCGGTTGGACAGCTCCTCGTACGTCCGCTCGACGGTCTCGCGCGCCTGCGCGAGCGCGCCGATGCCGCGCAGCGGGAGCGTGACGATGTCGGTGACGTGCACGTGCTTGGCCTTCTCGACGCCCGCCGCGACGAGGCCCAGCCCGGCGCGGAGCGGCGGCGGCAGGAACGTGCTCTGCTGCTGCTCGGTGGGGGGCGTGTCGACAGCGGTGGGCATGGCGTTTCCTCCGGAAAATTCGCTAGCGGTGTGCAAGCAGTCGTGCCCGCAAGGGGCGGACGCTACACCCGCTCCGTAGACTCGGGACGTGACCGACGACCGCCGCGTGCTGCTCGCGGCCCCGCGTGGCTACTGCGCCGGGGTCGACCGCGCCGTCCAGACGGTCGAGAAGGCGCTCGAGGTCTACGGCGCCCCGATCTACGTCCGCAAGCAGATCGTGCACAACCTCCACGTCGTACGCCGCCTCGAAGGGCTCGGTGCCGTCTTCGTCGAGGAGGCGTCCGAGGTTCCCGAGGGCGCGGTCTGCGTGCTGTCCGCGCACGGTGTCGCGCCGACCGTCTACGAGGAGGCGGCCGAACGCTCCCTGCGCGTCATCGACGCGACCTGCCCGCTGGTCACCAAGGTGCACGTCGAGGCGAGGCGGTTCGCCGAGGAGGACTACGACATCGTGCTCATCGGGCACGAGGGGCACGAGGAGGTCGTCGGGACGACCGGCGAGGCTCCGGCGCACATCCGGCTCGTGGACGGCCCCGCCGAGGTGGCGGACGTGCAGGTGCGCGACCCGGCGAAGGTGGCGTACCTGTCGCAGACCACGCTCTCCGTCGACGAGACGAACGCCGTCGTCGGCGCGCTGCGCGAACGCTTCCCGCTCCTGCAGGGGCCGCCGAGCGACGACATCTGCTACGCCACGCAGAACCGCCAGACTGCCGTGAAGTCGATCGCCGCCTCGTCCGACCTGGTGCTGGTCGTGGGCTCGCGCAACTCCTCGAACTCCGTACGCCTCGTCGAGGTCGCCCGCGACGCGGGGGCGAGGGCGGCGTACCTCGTCGACGACACGACCGCGATCGACGAGGGGTGGCTGACCGGCGTGACCACCGTCGGCGTCACGTCCGGCGCGTCGGTCCCCGAGGACCTCGTCGCGTCGGTGCTGGCGTGGCTCGCGGAGCGCGGCTTCGGCGACGTCGCCGAGGTGAACGCCGCCGAGGAGCACCTGCTCTTCGCGCTGCCGCAGGAGCTGCGGCGCGACCTGCGGGCCGCGGGCCTCGACTGACCGCTTGACGCGCGCCGAGCGGGTGCGGTGCAGTGCGCGGCATGGCGGACTGGAAGCCGGCGGAGCGCGCCTGGCGCGCGGGGGTCCTCGCCCGGGCGGAGGTGCTCAGGACGCTCGCGGTCGCCGCGGCGCTCGAACAGGGGTGCGGCGTCGGGTCCGACGGCAGCGTCGAGGCCGGGTCCACCGCGCCGAGCCGCCGCGCGGCCTCCCTCGCCAACCGCGTCCTCACCGCCGCCGCGGACGCGGAACGGTACGCGCGCGAGAAGCAGACGTTCTCCCGCTGGCTCACGGGCAGCCTCCTCGAAGGCGCCTGGGCGAACCTCCACGGTGCCGAGGCGTACCTGCTCGACCTGGCGGGCGAGGACCACGTACGCGGGCAGGTCCCCGTGGTGACGTACGAGGTGCGGCGCTACCTCCGCCCCACCGACCCGCGGCGGGTCGCCGTGGAGGCGCGCGCGGCGGCGCTGCGGGACCCGCGGATCCAGCTGACGCGCGAGGACCGGGTGCTGTTCGGCGCGGCGCTGCGCGGCGTGCACTACCGCAACGCCGTGGCGTACATGAAGGTCCGCAGCCTGCGGAACACGCAGATCGGCTTCGCGCTCGTCTTCGCCGTCATCGCGGTGTTCCTCGGGGTGCTCGGCGCGACCGAGCCGACGGCGATCTCGCTCTGCCTGCATTCGGACAGCGGCGCCACCGTCATCTGCCCGACCGGACGCGCCGCCGAGTCCGCGGGCGACGTCGCGCTCGTGGAGCTCGTCGGGCTGATCGGCGCGGCGGTGGCGGCGACGCGCGCGGTCTCGGGAACGGCGCGGCCGTCGGCGCCGTACTCCGTCGTCGTGGGCCAGGCGCTGCTCAAGACCGTGCTCGGCGCGATCACCGCGGTGCTGGGCGTGTGGTTCCTGCGGGCGGGGTTCGTGCCCGGCGTGGACGACGTCGACTCACAGGCGGAGATCCTCGTGTACGCCGTCGTGTTCGGCTACGCGCAGCAGGTCCTGACGCAGCTCATCGACCGGCGGGCGGAGGCATCGACCGAGCCGCCCGTCGCGGTGCCGGGCGAGCCGGACCCCGCCCCGCAGTCGGAGCCCTAGGAACGCTCCTAGAGCGTCGGCGCCGTCATGATCGTGAGGCTCTTGAGCCGGAGCGCCTTCGCCGCGGCGGTGAGGTGCGGGGCGAGGCGGTTGACGCCGATGTTGCCGGTGAACGGCGTCGTCAGCTCGGTGATGAGCCCGACCGCCGCGCCGGTGTCGTCGATGACGGGGCTGCCGGAGTCACCGCCGGTGGAGGCGCCGTAGAAGTAGACGTAGTCCTCGCGGTAGAGACCGAAGAACATGTCGCCGGAACGCGCGGGGAGGTCCTGGAGGCCGGTGCCCTGGCCGTAGTGGTGGACGAGCACGTCGCGGTTGTGGACCTCGGTGGTCAGCTTCACCGGGCCGCCGAAGTGGCACATCTGCGGGCTCGACGCGACGCCGGAGTCGAGGCGGATCAGCGCGAAGTCCTGGAACTGGCCGCGGACGGTGGCATACACGTAGCGGCCGACCTGCTTGCCGGCGGCGTCCTTGGCGACGGGGCCGGTGCCGGGCTTCCAGACCTTCGTGGTGTCGGTGGCCGGATCCGGCGCGAACGCGCAGTGCCCTGCGGTCGCGATGTACCGGCGGCGGTCGCTGCCCTGGAAGAGGAAGCCGAACGAGCAGCGTTCGGTGCCGGTCACCAGCACGGCGCCGGGGCGTACGCCGGGGCAGGCCGTCGTGCCGACGGGGTCGGCGGCCCTGGCCTCGACGCAGAGGCCGGCGGCCTGCGCGGGGAGCGGCGAGAGGACGAGCGCGAGCACGGCGGCGGCGCGTACGAGGGCGCGCGACGGCACGAGTCGTCCCATGCGTACGTCAACGAGCCGGGACGGCGGACGTTATGGGTCAGTCCTCGGCGCGGAACGCCGCCCGCCGCGCGAGCGCGATCGTCGCGGCGAGGCCGGTGGCGATGAGCAGGGCGGGCGCCTTCGTGATGAGCGTCGCCGCCAGCTCGAGGAGCTGCTGCTTGACGAAGCTGCCGCCGGCGTCGGACCCGCTGCCGAGGTTGGCGGCGAGCGCGAGGGCGACGTACGCGAGCGGGGGGATGACGACGGCGGCGAGCAGGTCCTCGCGGTGCACCTTGTACGCCGCGATGGCGCAGCCCGCGATGAACAGCACCGCGAACACCGTGCGCAGCCCGGATCCCGTGACGACGTCGATGACGGCGCCGAGCGCGCCGAAGCCGAGCGCCACGGCGACGGCGCCGGCGGCGGTGAGGCCGCGGCTGTCGCCGATGAGACCGCCGGAGGCGGGGCGTGAGGGGCGGGAGGGTGTCATCGCGGTGGGGTGGGCCATGGTCATCGGGTACTCCGCCCGGTTCGTTCGCTGGCGGTTACGACGCTAACTGCCCCCGGGTCGCGAGTCGAACACCTGGCTCTCCCGGGCGCGCCGCGCCGCGGACGCCGTTCTGGATCACTTGTGTCCCTCCGCGTGCGGGCGGAGGGCCGCTGAGGGGACACAGGTGATCATTGTGGCGGGGGTGCGGGGCGGGTGGCGGCGCGGCGGCGGAGGCGCGGGGGCGGGGGCGGGGGCAGCGCCCGAAGGGTCAGGCGGGTGCGGCGGGGTTCGGGGTGCGTTGTGCGTTTTTTCGCCGCACGGGGCGCAACCCGGTTGCGCGGCGGCGCGGGCCGGGTGCCCGGGCCGGGGGGCGGCGGGGTGTGAGGGTCCTATGCGAGGCCGGCGGCGCGGCGGAGCTCGTCGTCGAGGTCGGCTGCCGGGGCAAGGGTGCCCTGCGGGACCACGACCACGGGCCGGGACTCGGCGGCGGAGTCGACGAGCTCGGGGCGTTCGAGCGAACGGGGCCCGGTCTCGATCTGCTCCGGCGTCGTGAGCTCGGTGTCGGCGAGCTGGTACTCGGCGAGCTTGCGCGCGGACACGAACACCCGGCTCTCCAGCGAGCCGACGGCGTCGTTGTACGACGCCACGGCCGACTTGAGCCCGCGCCCGAGCTTGGCGACGTGGCCGCCCATGGTGGAGAGGCGCTCGTAGACCTCGCGGCCGAGGTTGGCGATCTCGCGGGCGTCGCGGGCCAGCGCCTGCTGCTGCCACCCGAACGCCACGCTGCGCAGCAGCGCGATGAGCGTCGTGGGGGTGGCGACGATGACGGACCGCTCGGCGCCGTACTCCAGCAGGTCGGGCGCGCCGTCGAGCGCGGCCGACAGCAGCGCCTCGCCTGGCAGGAAGAGCACGACGAAGCCGGGGGTGTCCTCGACCTTGGCGCCGTACGCCTTCTTGGCCAGCGCGTCGATGTGCGTGCGGACGTGGCGGGCGTGGCGGGTCAGCGCCGTACGCAGCACGGTCTCGTCGGGGCAGTCGACGGTCTCGAGGAAGCCGTCGAGGGGGCACTTGCTGTCGACGACGACGTGCCGCCCGCCGGGCAGGTGGACGACGAGGTCGGGGCGCAGCGAGCCGTCCTCCCCGCTGAACGTCACCTGCTCCTCGAAGTCGCAGCGGTCGAGCATGCCGGCCAGCTCGACGGCGCGGCGGAGCTGGAGCTCACCCCACTGCCCGCGCGCCTGCGGCTTGCGCAGGGCGGTGACGAGCGAGGCGGTCTCGGTGCGGAGCTGGTCGGAGGAGGTACGGACCTGGGCCACCTGCTCGACGAGGCCGCGGTAGGCGCCCTCGCGCTTGGTCTCGAGGTCGCGGACCTGGGCCTCCATCTTCGCGAGGTTGTCGGCGAGCGGCCGTACGACGGCGGCGAGGTCCTGGTCGCGCTTGGCCATGTCGCCGCGCGCCAGGTCGAGGAACTGCCTGCTGTTGGTCTCCAGCGCGCGCATCGACGCGGCCTGGAACTCCTCGGCCAGCGCCTCCTTGTTGCCCTGCAGCGCGGTCTCCAGCAGCGCGATCTTGTCGGCGGCGGCGGACCGCTCGTAGTCGAGCGCGGTGCGGACACCGGCGAGCTCTTCACGGACCGCGGCCGTGCGGGCGGTGGCGGACGCGAGCCGGGCGCGGCCGAGCGCCAGGCCGAGCGCGAGCCCGGCCCCGAGGGCGAGGAGGACAGCGAGGAACGTCATGGGAACGATGCTGGCAAGGGGGTGTGACAAAAACGGGGAGGCGCGCCCGGGCAGGCGGCTACCGTGGGCGCATGGGGGATGCCCGCCGCGTGCTGACCGCCCTGGCCGCCGTGCTCGTGACGGCGTGCGGCAACGACGTGGTGCCGCGTACGGCGCCCACGGCGAGCCCGACTCCGAGCGCGACCGTGAGCGCCACGCCCAGCCCGGCCATGACGACGGTGCCGCCGATGCGACCTGACGTCAGGCTGACGGTCGTCACGAAGAAGGGCGGCTCGGGCGAGGGCCGCTGGACGGCGGAGCACCCGACGCTGCACGGCATCGCGGAGCCCGCCCGCTCCCGGATCAACGGCCTGCTGACGACCACCGTCGAGCGGCACTCCGGGCCGGCCGCCGAGGAGGGCAACGTCGTCGGGCCGAGCGAGGTGACGGCGTGGCTGTCGGCGGTCGACGACCGCTACGTCACCGTCGCGATCGGCGTCGCGGTGATGCCGACCGGCGCGGCGCACGGGTTCTTCCACCTCACGCCGTACGTCTTCGAGCGCGCGAGCGGGCGGCGGGTGTCGTTGCAGTCGTGGTTCCACCCCGGGTCGCTGCGGGCGGCGGTGCGCGTCATGAGCGAGCACCTGCGCGGCCGCGTGCCGGAGGTGCTGGGCGAGAACGGCACCCTCGGCGGCGACAGCGGCATGAAGCCCGAGGCCGCCAACTTCACCGCTGTGACGCCCCTGCCGGAGGGGCTGGAGGTGACGTTCGGGAGCTACCAGGTGGCGCCGTACGCCGCCGGTCTGCCGCAGGTCACGGTGCCCTGGAGCGTCCTGGAGCCGTACCTCGCGCTGGAGCCGCCCTCCGGGAACCGCACTCCGCCGTACCGCGACGGCCGCCGCCTCGACGGCGCTGACCTCGCGGCCGTCGAGCGGGCGATCGCCGCCTCGCCCGCGGTGGGGCTGGCGAAGGGGACGTACGACGTCGCGCGCGCCCAGCAGACGCAGTTCTTCGACGATCCGGTCTGGGCGTTCGCGACCGTCGTCCCGCGCGACGGAGCCGACTCGCTCGTCGTGGTGCTCCAGCAGGTGAGCGGCCGCTGGAAGGTCGTCGACGTCGGCGAGAACGTTGCCGGGTGCGATCTCGTCTTCGGCGAGGTCCAGAAGAGCGTCGCCTTGGCCTGCGGCTGACTCAGACGGCGAAGCGGATGTTCATGACGTCGCCCTCGGCGACGACGTAGTCCTTGCCCTCGACGCGCAGCTTGCCGGCCGACTTGGCGGCGTCCCACGAGCCGGCCGCGACGAGGTCGTCGTAGCCCACGACCTCCGCGCGGATGAAGCCGCGCTGCAGGTCGGAGTGGATGGCGCCGGCGGCTTCGGGGGCCTTGGCGCCGCGGCGTACCTCCCACGCCCGCGACTCGTCCTCGCCGGCGGTGAGGAACGTGAGGAGGTCGAGCATCCGGTACGCCGACTCCACCACCCGCGGCAGCGCCCCCGCGGTGACGCCGAACTCCGCGAGCAGCTCGGCCGCCTCCTCCGGGTCCATGCCGCCGACCTCGGCTTCGAGGCGTGCGGGTACGGCGAGCCCCTCGGCGTCGGGGTGGACGGTCGCGGCGAGCTCGGCGGCCAGCGGCGCGGCCGACGTGGCCGACTCGTCGTCGACGTTGAGGACGACGACGGCGGGCTTCAACGTCAGCGGCGCGAAGTTGCGGAAGACCGTGAGCTCGTCGTCGTCCCACTTCTCCGAACGCAGCGTCCGCCCGCTGTCGAGAACGGCCTTCGCGCGTTCGAGCAGAGCCACCTCGGCCGCCGCGGTCTTGTCGCCGACGCGGACCTTGCGCGCGGCCTTGTCGGCGGCGGACGAGATCGACGCGAGGTCGGCAAGAGTGAGTTCCAGGAGCAGATCGGCCAGCTCGGAGGCGGGGTCGGCGTCGGAGCCGTACGCCCGCACGACGATCGCCAGCGCGTCGGCCTCGCGCAGCGTCCCGAGCGTCTGGCCGGACAGACCCTCGCCGGCGCCGGCGCCCTTGGCGAGGCCCGCGACGTCGACGAACTTCAGCTGCGCGTAGACCGACTTCCTCGACGCGTGCAGCCGCGAGAGGACGTCGATGCGCTCGTCGGGTACGGGGACGATCGCGAGGTTGGCCTTGCCGCCGCCGGCGCTGGCGGCACCCGCGTGCGTCAGGGCGTTGAAGAACGTGGTCTTGCCGCTGTACGGCGCTCCGGCGATGCCTACCTGCTTCACGGCGCAGACCGTACCCCGAACTACCCCCAGCGCCAGGACGCGAGGATGCGGTCGACGTCGGGCGCGATCGTGCCCCACAGCGCCGAGGAGCCGAAGACGTCCACGCGGAACGTGTCGACGTTGCCGTGGTCGAACACCACGATGCGCAGCCGCGCCTGCTCTCCGTCGTCGTCCATCGTGCCGTCGAGGCCGTACGCCCGCTCCTGGTGCCCGATCGTCATGACGAACGTCGAGCCGCTGAACTCCACGCGGTCCGGCCCGTCACGCATCGCCTGGCGGAACGCCTGCTCCATCTCCGGCGAGCCCGTACGGAGGCCGTACTCGATGCGGTCGATCGTGACGGCGGCGCCGAGCTCGGGCGCGTTGAGGACGGCGTCGGCGTAGCTGTGCGGCGACTCGCGGATGCCGAGGCGCCTGCCCTCCCAGCCGCGCGGGAGCCGCAGCCGGTACGCGTGCCTGCTGCCGTCGGGCGCCGGCACGGCGAACGTCCTGCTGCCGTCCGGGCGCGGCGACACCGTCTCGGTGTCCGCGGGCTCCGCCAGCCTCTTGTCGAACGCCGCGTCCGCGGCTTTCTCCTCGTCGTCCAGCGCCTGCTCGGCGCGGATCTCGTCGCGGACCACGTGCGTGACGACGGTGCCGAGCCCGGTGACCAGCACCGCAGCGATGGCGACGGAGAGGACGACCAGCTGCCTGCGTTGGGGGTGCGGAGGTCGCGGCGCGGCGTACGGCGGCGCCCACGGCGTCCCCGCCGGCGCGCCCCACGGCTCACTCACCCGGACCACTCCGAGCGCAGCACCGCCATCCGGACCATGTCGACGTACGCGCCGCGGAGCCACGCGTGCTCGCGCAGCCGCCCCTCCTCGACGAAGCCGGCGGCGGTGTACGCCCTGATGGCGGCCTCGTTGGTGGCCGTGCACTCGAGCCAGACGCGGTGCAGGTTGCGGTGGGTGAAGCCGAAGTCCAGAAGCAGGCGGAGGACCTCGCGGCCGTACCCCTTGCCGCGGTGCTCCGGCCCGAACCCGAGCCCGACCTCGGCGTTGCGGGACAGCTCGTCGAACGCGAACATCCCCGCCCGCCCCACGAGAGTGCCGTCGACCTCGGCCGCCCACGAGACGTTCTTCCCCGTCGCGGCGGACTCCTCGGACGCGCGGCGGTACGACTCCAGCGTCAGCGCGTACGGCGCCTCGTCGGTCTGGTCGCCCCACGTCGCGAGGTCGATGCGCCACTCGTACAGCTGCTCGACGTCGTCGGGCCGGACCGGTCGCAGCGTGACGCGCTCTCCGCTCAGCACCCGGCGAGCGTAACGGCGGCGTCGATGCGCCGCGCGAGGGTGACGTCGTACGCCGTGACCGCGCCCGCGGTGTGCGTCGACGAGGTGAACGTCACGTCGCGGTACCGCACGTCGATGTCGGGGTGGTGGTCCAGCTCCTCCGCGATGTCGGCGACCGCGCCGACGAGGCGTACGGCGTCCATGAACGTCGGGCACGTCACCGTCCGCCGGATCGCGCGCTCGTCACCCGCCCAGCCCTCGAGCTCGCCGAGAGCGGCGGCGACCTCGGCCGCGGTCAGCGGGTCGCGGGTCACCGGTACTCCGGGGGCAGGCCGGCGTCCTCGGTGAGGCCGTTGACGAAGCCCTGGATGAACGACGGCGCGTAGACCTCCCACGTGAACGCGCCGAACAGCAACGCCAGCAGCGCGGTGAGCATCGCCACGGTCACGGCGATCCCGCGCGGGGTGGTCGGCGGCTTGGTGCCGGGCGGCACGTAGGGGACGTACGGCATGCCCCGATCCTGCCCGACCGTGGCAGGGTTCGGGAATGCTCCCCGTCGTCGTCGGTGCCGCGATCGTCGACGGCGACCCGCCGGGGTGCCGCGTCCTCGTCGCCGAACGCGCCGAGCCCCGCCACCTCGCCGGGCTGTGGGAGTTCCCCGGCGGCAAGGTCGAGCCGGGGGAGGGGGAGGTCGAGGCGCTCGTCCGGGAGTGCCAGGAGGAGCTGTCCGTCGAGATCTCCGTGGGCGAACGTCTCGGCGGAGACCTGCTCCTCGACGGCGCGCGCGGGCCCTGGATGCTGAAGATCTGGACGGCGCGCATCGTGTCGGGGGACGTGCGCCTCGTCGACCACTCCGACGCGCGCTGGCTGGCCGCGGACGAGCTCGGCGACGTGCCGTGGATCGAGGCCGACGCGCCGCTGGTGGACGCGTTACGCGCGCTGCTGACGGACGGTCAGAGCGCCTCGTAGTACGCGTCGCTCAAGAGTTCGCGCAGCGTGAGGAAGTAGCGAGCGTGTGTCCGGTAGAGAGCCTGGCGCGACGCCGCACCCAGCACCACGACCTCGATGTTGGGATCGCCGCGGTGCAGGCGCTCCACGCGGAAACGCTCCGTCAGCGCGACCTTCCCGTCGTCGAAGACGTCCTCGCGCAGGATCTTCCCCGCGCGGCGGTCGTAGACGAGAAGGAAGTGCTGCATGCGGTCAGTCTAAGTTCTCGACGATCGACGCGACAGCGTCTATCGCGGGCCCGAGGACCCGTCGTTCGTACTGGCTGATCACCTCGGCCAACGGGTACAGCCGGCTGGTAGACGATCGTCGGCGTTCGTGGAAACGTCGCGGAATGAGGTCTGTGGGGGAGTTCCTCCTCGCCGCCGTCGGGTTCATCCTCACTCTCGCCGGAGCGGCCATCGGTCTCCGCGCCGGGTGGGTCTACGCGGCGGATCGTGGCTGGCCGCGCGGCGACTCGCGTCGCGCCGTCGTCATGTTCGGCGGACTCATCCTCTGGCCCGCCATCGCGGCCTACGTCATCGTCCGGTTGGTCATCCGTCGCGTTCGGCATGGCCGGTGGGTCTAGGGGTGTCCAGCCCGAAGTCCCCCCTCGGCTACAAGATCATCCTGGCGGTGATTGGCGTTGGTCTCCTCGGTGAACTCACCGGCTGGAACCTACTTCCGTTCAGCGAGCCTGAACCCCGCAGGACTAAGGCGTGCCGTGAGGCGCGGCAGACCTACGAGGGCTACGAGAAGGGCATGCGGGCGTACATCTCGGCGCCGTTCACGCAGGCCACCTACGACCAATGGCGGGCTCAGGCATCGGGTCTCGTTACCACCGTGCGCACGGTCCCCGCCTGCTTCTCCGACCGTGAACGCTACGAAGCCGACGACCTCGCGCGACAGGTCGATGGCTTGCCGGGGGACCTTCCGCAGTAAGGGGCGGCCGGGGACCTCGCGATCAGACGGAACGACGCCGTGCCGCGTACGCCGCCACGGCGCCTAGCAGCGGCAGCGCGATCCACCACGCGCGGCTGCCCGCCGGCGCCGTACGCCGCCGGATCGGCTCGGTCGCGACGACGTCCGGCGCGGTCGTCGCGACGGTGCCAGGAAGCGGCGCCGAGGTCCCCGGTGAAGGCGCGCGGGAGGGTCGCACGGGACGGGTCGAGAGCGACGGCGTCGGCGACGAGACCGTACGGCGGCGGCCCGTCGCGGACCCCGCCGTCGCGCCGGGCTGACCCGGCGCGGGCGCGGCCGACGACCTCGCGGGAGGCGTCGGCGCCCAGTGGGTCCAGCGCGGCGTACGCGGCTCCGTCTTCACCGCCATCGAGTCCGGCGACACCATGAGCGAGGAGGCGTCCACCGCCTCGAACGCGCTCGCCGGCACCTGCTTGAGCTGCGAGATCAGCGTGTCCGGCCAGTCGTTGCTCGCGGCGCCCTGGAAGAACCAGTCCGAGCCGTTGTCCGCGAGCAGCAGGCCGTGCTTCTTCATCGCGGCGAGCACGACCCGCGTCGAGGCGGCGAACGACGACGTGTCGTACGACGCCTTCAGCCGGAAGCGCGCGCCCATCGGCGGGACGTTCGGGTCGTTGACGGAGCCTGCCTGGTGGCGCGCGGGCCAGACGTACGAGCGGTCGGTGCGCGCGACCGTGAAGCGGATCGCGTGGTCCACGACGCCCGCCGTCAGCTCGTCCACGCGCAACAGCCCGGGAAGGATCGGCAGGCCAGCGGCGTCGGCGGAGGTCCAGCCCGCGGGGCGCTGCGCGTTGGACTTCAGGTCGAAGATCGCGCCGGACCCCGCGGTCCAGCCGGATGCCGTCTGCTGCGTGTACCAGGTCTCGTAGAGCGTGCACGTGTCCTTGTCCACGACGACGGTATGCATGTCGCCGCCGCTGCCGGCGCCGCCCTCGATGGGGGTGTCGGAGCCGAGGGGGTACGGCCCCGGGTCGCTCTCGTCGTCGTAGTCGAACGTCACGTTCACCTTGGCGTGCGACGACGAGACGACGTGGTACGGGATGCCGTACGGCGCGTCCGGGTCGCCCGACGTACCGAAGTCCGGGTGCAGCTTCTTCGTGGCGGCGGACGCCGACGACAGCCACGCCGCCGAACGCGGGTGGACGGGCAGCGTGGACACGTCGGCGTGCCAGACGTTGTCCGCCGGGAAGACCGGGCAGCCTGGCGCGCCGGGGAGCGGCGCGGCGTGCGCGACCGCGGCGCCCGCGACGAGCGCGAGCACCGGCGTCAGCAGCAGGACGCGGCGCACTCGTTCACTATCGGCGCGCGGGGGCCCCGGATCGAGTCTCGGCGGGCACGTCGTACCCGGCCGTGGTCCAGACGGTGCGGTCGGCCTCGGTGCCGTACAGCCGCCCCTCGGTCGCCTTGACCGCCGCGACGAGCACGACCGAGACGACGACGAGCAGCGACCACGAGCCGACCTTCGCCGGGTGCACCGCGGTCCACGCCAGCTCCTGGTCGGGGTAGCGCCACGCGTCGAGGAACGTCGCGGCGTTCTCCGCGACCCACAGGAAGAACCCGATGAGGAGGAACGACACCGCGAGCGGCATCGCGTACCGCCGCGCCCCGACCGTGAACCACACGGTCGTCCGCGCGGTCACGACGAGCAGCAGCACCGCGAGCGGCACGCGCAGGTCGGGGACGTAGTGCTCGGTGAAGAAGTTCGCGTAGACCGCCGCCGCCACGACGCCGGTCGCCACAGGGCGGTAGCCGGCGATCCGCAGGTCGAAGCGCCGCCAGGCCTGGCAGACGTACGAGCCGACGGCGGCGTACATGAAGCCGCTGTACAGCGGCACGCCGCCGACGGTCGCCACGCCGACGTCGGGGTAGCTCCACGAGTCCGCGCGCACCTTGAACAGCTCCAGTGCCAGCCCCACGAGGTGGAACGCCGCGATGACGCCGACCTCACGCCCCGTCTCCCAGCCGGTGAGCCAGAGGACGTACGTCACGCCGAGGCACCACACGAGCAGCGCGTCGCCCTGCGAAACGGGCAGCGGCACGACGCGCACGAGCGCCAGCCCGAGGAAGAACAGCGCCGCGAACAGGCAGCACGTCGCCTCGGTCCAGGCGAACCGCAGCCACTGGCGGAGCATCACGCGAGTGTAGGAGCGGCGTGCAGGGCCTCGGGAAGAACGCCGCGGCGACGTTCGTCCGCGTTGTCGGACACGCCCCGTCGCCCCCTATAGTCGCTGCACCAAGTCGGGGGACTCGTCGAGTGGGGCGACACCTCGACCCCCTGCGACGATGTGAGGGACTCGTTGCTCGTCACCCGACCGCGCGTCACCCTGGAGTTCATCCGGGTAGCCGACATGACCCCCAACCACGCCTACCAGCGGGAACGCAAGGCCGGCAAGGTGCAGACCCTCGTCCAGGACTGGGTCGATCACCGGGTGGGTGCGCTCATCGTGAACCGCCGCAGCAGCGGCGAGATCCTCATCGACGACGGCGGGCACCGCTGGGACGCCGCGCGCCAGCGCTTCGGCGACGACTACGAGCTGCCGTGCGTCGTCAACGAGAACCTCGACGGACATCAGGAGTCCGACGTCTTCCTCGGCGTGAACAGGGACCGCACCAACGTCGGCAAGTGGGAGGAGTACCGGGTCGGTCTCGAAGGCGGTCACAGGCCGTACGTCGACATCGAGGGCGTCCTTCGTTCCCGGGGCCTGGGGGCGGCCAAGACCGCGAGAACCCACCGCATCGGCGCGATCCAGTCCCTGCTGCGGATCGACGCGGCGTACGGGCTCGTCGTCCTGGGACAGACGCTGGACGTGCTGGCGGAGGCGTTCACGCGCGATGCCACGACGTGGGACGCGGACATGCTGCAAGGCGTCGCGCGCCTGTTCGGCCTCAACGAGCACGTGGACCATGAGCGGCTCTGCCGGACGCTGCGCAGGTTCACGGTGCCGCAGTGGCGCATCCGGGCTCTGTCGGGCCAGCGGAGTGGTCCCCTGCGGCGCGCGACGACGATCGCGCAGGCGATCGCCGACGACTACAACAAGCGTCTCGGTCCCGAACGTCAGCTCGTCGTCTACCCGATGGGCCCCGGCGATCCCCGCTGATCGGGGGCGTCACGCGAGAGCAGGGGAGGCGTACGGTCGCCGCCATGACGGACAAGGACTACGCGGCCGCGGCCATCACGTCGTTGCAGAGCATCCAGCCCTCGCAGATCCACACCGGCGACCAGCACGTCGCCGCGGCGGGCATCTACGCGGTGACGTACGCGCTGCTCGACCTGGCCGCGGCGATTCGCGAGCAGGGAAGCCGGTAGACTCGGACTCGCCGGCACTCGCCGCGCGACCCCTGACCCTCTCCTGGAGTTCCCGCATGCCTACGCGCGATGACCTGCGCAACGTCGCGATCGTGGCGCACGTCGACCACGGCAAGACGACGCTCGTGGACGCGATGCTGTGGCAGTCGGGGGCGTTCGGCGACCACGCCAACGTCAACGAGCGCGTCATGGACTCGATGGACCTGGAGCGTGAGAAGGGCATCACGATCCTCGCCAAGAACACGGCGGTCCGCCACGGCGACCTGACGATCAACATCATCGACACGCCCGGCCACGCCGACTTCGGCGGCGAGGTCGAACGCGGCCTCTCGATGGTTGACGGCGTCGTGCTGCTGGTCGACGCGAGCGAGGGGCCGTTGCCGCAGACGCGGTTCGTGCTCCGCAAGGCGCTGGCGCTGCACCTGCCCGTCGTCCTCGTCGTCAACAAGGTCGACCGCCCCGACGCGCGGATCGCCGAGGTGCTGGACGAGACGTACCAGCTGTTCCTCGACCTCGACGCGACCGAGGAGCAGATCGACTTCCCGATCGTCTACTGCATGGCGAAGTCCGGCCGCGCCTCGCTGACCAAGCCGGCCGACGGCGAGGCGCCCGACAGCCCCGACCTCGAGCCTCTCTTCGAGGTGCTGCGCACGACGATCCCCGCGCCGTCGTACGAGGAGGGCGCGCCGTTGCAGGCGCACGTCACCAACCTCGACGCGTCGCCGTACCTCGGCCGCCTCGCGCTCTGCCGCATCCACAACGGCGTGCTGCGCAAGGGGCAGCAGGTCGCGTGGTGCCGTACGGACGGCACGGTCGAGCGCGTGAAGGTCTCCGAGCTGCTCATGACCGAGGCCCTCGACCGCGTACCCGCCGACGAGGCGGGCCCGGGCGACATCGTCGCGATCGCCGGCATCCCGGACATCACGATCGGCGAGACGCTGACCGACCCCGAGGACCCGCGGCCGCTGCCCGTCATCACCATCGACGAGCCGAGCCTGTCGATGACCGTCGGCATCAACACCTCGCCGCTGGCCGGCGAGTCCGGCAAGAAGCTCACCGCGCGACTCGTCAAGAACCGCCTCGACCAGGAGCTCGTCGGCAACGTCTCCATCCGCGTCCTCACCACCGAGCGTCCCGACACGTGGGAGGTCCAGGGCCGCGGCGAGCTGCAGCTCGCGGTGCTCGTCGAGATCATGCGGCGCGAGGGGTTCGAGCTCACCGTCGGCAAGCCACAGGTCGTCACGCGGCTCGTCGACGGCAAGGTCAACGAGCCGATGGAACGCCTCACCATCGACGCGCCGAGCGACTACCAGGGCGTTCTCATCCAGCTCATGGCGCTGCGCAAGGGCCGCCTCGAGCAGATGGTCGACCACGGCTCGGGCTGGATCCGGATGGAGTACATCGTGCCCGCGCGCGGGCTGATCGGCTTCCGTACGGAGTTCCTCACCGAGACGCGCGGCACCGGCCTGCTGCACCACGTCCACGAGCGGTACGAGCCCTGGCACGGCGAGCTGCGTACGCGCCCCACGGGCTCGCTCGTGGCCGACCGCCGCGGGCCGACGACGGCGTTCGCGCTGGCCAACCTGCAGGAGCGCGGCACGATGTTCGTGGGGCCGGGCACCGAGGTGTACGAGGGGATGATCGTCGGCGAGAACGCCCGCTCCGACGACATGGACGTCAACCCCACCAAGGAGAAGAAGCTCACGAACATGCGCCAGTCGTCCTCCGACGTGCTGGTGCCGCTGATCCCGCACCGCCAGCTCTCGCTGGAGCAGGCGCTGGAGTTCTGCCGCGAGGACGAGTGCGTCGAGGTGACGCCGGCGACCGTACGGATCCGCAAGGTCGTCCTCGACGCCGCCGAGCGCGAGCGTTCGCGCGGCAAGCGCGCGCGGGCCCGCCTGGAGGCCCAGCAGGTCTAGCGCCCCGCCCGCACCCGCGACCCGCCGGAGGTTACTGGTGAGTAGCGACTCGGCTTGAGCACGAACTGGTGAGTCGCGACGTCGCTACTCACCAGTAACCTGCGTGGCCGGCCTGCGCGGGGTGGGGTCAGCGGTCCCAGCCGCAGGCCTCGATGACGACGGCGCGGACCTCCGGCGGCAGCCCCGCCCACGCCTCTTCGAGCGGCGGGTAGTAGCCCGCGAAGTCCGTGCACTCGATCTCCGGCGGCCCCGCGGCGGCGGGCGTGGCGACGAGGGCGGCAACGGCGACGGCGGCGAGGGCGAGCGGTCCGCGCACGGCAGGGGTCCCTTTCGTCCGGTTTCGTCCGGGAGGGCGCCACCGTAGCCCACCGGCGTGGTCGGGAGGAGTACGTCACCCCGCGGCGAATCCCGGCGGAGACCCCTGATGCCCCCGGAGGACCCCTCGTGACTCGTACGAAGCGGCGTATCGCCCTCGCCTGCGCGGCCCTGACCGTCATCACGGTCGCCGTCGCCGCGCCGCAGGCGGGGGCCGGCCGCCCGTCGGCCAAGCCGACGTACCGGACGTACCACGAGCCCGGCGAGGACCCCGGCTCCGGCGAGCCGTCGATCGGCATCAACTGGAAGACCGGCACGGCGATGTACCAGTCCGGCCTGCGGACCCTCGCCGTGTCGTGGAACTCCCGCGGCGACGCCAAGTGGGAGGACCGCTCGTTCATCCTCGAGTCGGTCAACTCGCTCGACCCGATCCTCTACACCGACGGGCGCAGCGGCCGTACATGGGTCTCGCAGCTCGCCGCCAACTGCTCCCTGCTGTCGTACACCGACGACGACGGCCGCACCTGGACGCCCACCACGGGCTGCGGCCCCGGCGCGTACGTCGACCACCAGACCGTCGGCGCGGGCCCGTTCGCCCCGTCGCCGCTCAACGCCCTCACCGAGTCGCAGCCGGCCGCCGTCTACTACTGCGCGCAGGCCATCGCCAACGCCTCCTGCGCGCGTAGCGACACGGGCGGCCTGACGTTCGGCCCGGCCGTGCCGATGTACAGCATCACCGAGTGCGGCGGTCTCCACGGCCACCTGCGCGTGGCGCCCGACGGCACGGTGTACGTCCCGCACATGGGCTGCGGGAGCAACCAGGCGATCGTCGTCAGCGAGGACAACGGCGTCACCTGGGACATCCGCAAGATCCCCGGCAGCAAGGTCAACGGCGAGAGCGACCCGTCGGTCGCCGCCGGCTCGGACAACACGACGTACTTCGGCTACCAGGACGGCGCCGACGACGACAACACCCGCGCGATGATCGCCGTCACCCGCGACCACGGGAAGACGTGGTCGAAGCCGGTCGACGTCAGCAGCCGCCTCGGCATCAAGAACGTGCAGTTCCCCGAGGTCATCGCAGGCGACGGCGACCGGGCGGCGTTCGCCTGGCTCGGCACCAAGACCGGCGGCAACGACCAGAACAACGCGTTCGAGGGCGAGTGGAGGCTCTACGTCTCCACGACGTACGACCGCGGCCGCACCTGGACGACGGTCAACGCCACCCCGACCGAGCTCGTGCAGCGCGGCTGCATCCAGCTGACCGGCTGCAACCACCGCAACCTGCTCGACTTCAACGACATCAGCGTCGACAAGCAGGGCCGCGTGTACGTCGCGTGGGCCGACGGCTGCCCGCGAGAGTGCGAGAAGGGCGCCGAGTGGAAGTCGTCCTGGCACCGTTCGGTCATCACGCGCCAGTCCGGCGGCAAGGGCCTGTTCAGGGCGTACGACGGCAAGATCTGACCGGTCGCGCCCGGTTTTCGTGATCTTGGCGACGTTCGTGCCGCCCGGGCAGCACAGACGCAGCCAAGATCACGAGTTCGGCGCGCGCGCAAGGCGCGGCGCCGACCCGTGCGCGTGCAGAATGCCTGGGTGACCAGGAGGCTCCTGCTCGTCCACGCGCACCCCGACGACGAGTCGATCGCGACCGGCGGCACCATGGCCCGTTACGCCGCCGAGGGCGCGCAGGTCACGCTCGTCACCTGCACCCGCGGCGAGCAGGGCGAGATCGTGCCCGAGGACCTGCGCCATCTCGGCACCGGCAAGCACCTCGCCGACGTCCGCGTGGACGAGCTCGCCGCCGCCATGAAGCACCTCGGCGTCACCGACCACCGTTTCCTGGGCCCGTACGAGGACTCCGGCATGATCGGCACGCCCGAGAACGAGCGCGCCACCGCGTTCTGGAACGCCGACCTCGACGAGGCCACTGCCCACCTGGTGAAGGTGATCCACGACGTACGCCCGCAGGTCGTCGTGACGTACGACGAGAACGGCGGCTACGGCCACCCCGACCACATCCAGGCGCACCGCGTGACGCTGCTCGCCGTCGAGGCGGCCAAGCCGGAGTGGACGGTGAGCAAGGTCTACCACTGCGCCTGGGGCGGCCCGGAACGCCGCCGCCGCGAGCGCGACGACTACGAGGCCGCGGGCAGGCCAGGCGGCTTCGACCTGCCCGACCCGGCCACCGCGCACCAACCGCCGGCCGAGCCGACCACGACGATCGACATCGCGCCGTACCTCGAGGCCAAGCTCGCCGCCATCGCCGCGCACCGCACCCAGGTCACGGTTGCGGGCGACTTCTTCGCGCTGTCCGACAACGTCGCGCACCGGGCGTACCCGGAGGAGCAGTACGTCCTCGCGCACGGCACCCTCGGGGGCGACGGCCACGAGACCGACCTGTTCGCGGGAGTGACCGAATGAAGAGCCTGCTGCTCGTGCACGCGCACCCCGACGACGAGTGCATCCCGACGGGCGCGACGATCGGGAAGTACGCCGACGAGGGCGTCCGCGTCACGGTCGTCACCTGCACGCTCGGCGAGGTCGGCGAGATCGTCGACGACGAGCTGAAGCACCTCGCCGACGCGGGGGAGGACGCCCTCGGCGAGCACCGCCGTACGGAGATGGCGGAGGCCGCGAAGATCCTCGGCATCACCGACCACCGGTTCCTCGGGGGGGCGGGGCGCTGGCGCGACAGCGGCATGATCGGCACCCCGGAGAACGACGACCCGCGCTGCTTCTGGCGCGCCGACCTCGACGAGGCCGTGGCCGAGCTGGTGACGGTCATCCGGGAGGCGCGGCCGCAGGTCGTGGTCACGTACGACGAGAACGGCGACTACGGCCACCCCGACCACATCCAGGCGCACCGCGTCACGGTGGCGGCCATCGACAAGGCCAAGGACCCGGCGTACGGCACGGGCGAGCCGTGGCAGGTGAGCAAGCTGTACCAGACGGCGTTCCCGAAGAGCGTCCTGCAGGCCGGCTTCGAGCACTTCAAGGCGACGGGCGACGAGTTCTTCGCGGCGTACGAGAACGCCGAGGAGATGCCGTTCGGCACGCCCGACGCGCTCGTGACGACGCGGGTCCGCGCGACGGGCCAGATCGACCGCAAGATCGCGGCCATGCGCGCCCACAGGAGCCAGATCGCGAGCGACTTCCTCTTCTTCTCGCTGCCCGAGGAGCTGCGCGACGGCATGGGTGACGAGCACTACGTCCTGCGCCGCGGCGAGCTCGGCCCGGACCGCGACGAGCAGGGGTGGGAGACGGACCTGTTCAGCGGGCTCGGCCACGCGGAGTAACCATCCGTTAGGCCGCGCACTACGCCATCGGGGTGAATCGCTCACACTGAGTAGTCAACCGGTGCTTCCGGTGGAACACTCACACCACGGACAGCCCCGCCGTCCTGACTGACATCGGCACCGCGGGCACCGGGCTTGAGCGGTCGGAGAGAACTTTTTTTCCGGACGCTCGTTGCCCCGGTGTCCCCTCGCATACGGAGCACGACATGGCTCAGGCGACCGCAGGAACGCTCGACCCGATGCTGGCCAGCGCCGGCCTGCTCTCGGTGCACACCGCCGACGTCGGCCTGAACCGCGAGGCCCAGCGCCTCCGACGGCTCCGTACGGTCGCCGTCGCGCTCGGCATCCCCGCGTCGTACCTCTGGTACCGCGCGCTGACCGGGCGCCCGTTCGACGTCTTCGCGCTGCCGGAGATCGACTGGGTCGTCATGGCGCCGGTCATGTTCTTCATCGCGCTCATCGGCATCGCCGTCGGCACGCAGGTGCTCAGCGGCCGGTCGCCGCACACGCTGTTCCGCCCGGAGCAGATCGACGTACGCCTCTCCGACGTCGTCGGCATCGACCCCGTCAAGGACGAGGTCGTCCGCTCGCTGAACCTGTTCCTCGCGCACGAGACGTTCGCCCGCGAGATGGGCGGCAGGCCGCGCCGCGGCATCCTCTTCGAGGGCGGCCCCGGCACCGGCAAGACGCACACGGCGAAGGCCATGGCGGCGGAGGCGGGCGTGCCGTTCCTCTTCGCGTCGGCGTCGTCGTTCCAGTCGTCGTTCTACGGCGCCACGGCGCGCAAGATCCGCTCGTACTTCAAGGAGCTGCGCCGTGCCGCGGCCCGTGAGGGTGGCGCGATCGGCTTCATCGACGAGTTCGACGCGATCGGCGGCACGCGCAACGGCATGGAGATGACGGCGGCTCCCGCCGGCATCAGCGGCTGCGGCGGCCTCACCGGCCTCGGCATGGAGTTCCACCCGGCCGGTGCGCGCACCGTCCAGAGCGCGTTCGGCACGTCCGACCTCGCCGGACCCGTCGTCAACGAGCTGCTGGTCCAGATGCAGTCGTTCGACACCCCGACCGGCCTGGAGAGGCTGCGCGGCTCGCTGACCGACAAGATCAACCTGCTGCTGCCCGCCCACCGCCAGCTGCAGAAGCCGCCGGTCCGCTCGGCGAACATCATGCTCATCGCCTCCACCAACCGCGCCGACGGCCTCGACCCCGCGCTCATGCGGCCGGGTCGCTTCGACCGCAGGCTGACGTTCGAGGAGCCCGGCAAGACCGGCCGCCGCGAGCTGCTCGACCACTTCCTCGCCCGAAAGTCGCACACCCCCGAGCTCGACGACCCCGAGCAGCGCGACGCGATCGCGGCGGTCACCCAGGGCTACACGCCCGCGATGATCGAGGGCCTGCTCGACGAGGCGCTCGTCAACGCCGTGCGCCGCGGCGCCACCGCCATGAGCCGCGCCGACGTCGAGACCGCCCGCCTCACCACCGAGGTCGGCATGGGCCAGCCGACGGCGTACACCCCGCACGAGCGCCGCCTCATCGCCACCCACGAGGCGGGCCACACCGTCGCCGCGTGGCTCTGCGCCCCCGAGCGCCGCCTCGAGGTGCTCACCATCATCAAGCGGCGTTCGGCCCTCGGGCTGCTCGCCCACGGCGACCGCGAGGACGTCTACACCCGCTCCCGCACCGAGATGATCAACATGATCCGGATCGCGTTCGGCGGCCAGTGCGCCGAGGAGATCTGGTACGGCGACGTCACCACCGGCCCCTCGGGCGACCTGTCCTACGCCACCAACGTCGCCGCGCAGATGGTCGGCGCCTGCGGCATGGAGGGCACGCTCGTGTCGTACAGCGCCATCCAGAACGGCGCCCTCAACGACTCCAACCTCGTCGGCCGCGTCCTCGGCGACTCCGAGGGCCGCGAGCGGGTCGAGCGGCTGCTGGCCGAGCAGAAGGCGTACACGAAGCGGCTCCTCGAGGAGAACACCCACCTCGTCGAGGCCCTGCGCGACGCGCTGCTCGACCGTTCCGAGCTCATCGGGCACGAGATCACCGACGTGCTGGAGACCGCGCAGGCGATGCGCAACGGCACCGTCATCGACCTCACGGAGGACACCTCGGTCAGCGCCGAGTAGCCACCGCCGTACGCGTCCGCGCCGCCCCGCCACCGACCGGCAGGGCGGCGCGGCCGTGTCTACGGTCCTTCGAGCGTGTCGAAGACTGCACTGGAAGTAGACCGTCCACGACACCAGCTACTGCTGGTACGTGCCCACGCCGTCGATGCCGCCGTCACCCGCCTTGCCAGCACGGAGAACGCCGGGGCTCGCGCGCGGAACGCGTGGCACGCCTCGTTCTTGGTGATCTTGGCTGCGTTTGTGCGCGCCGGGCAGCACGAACGCAGCCAAGATCACGATTTCGGCGGGCCCCCCGGACGAGCCTGCCCTCCCCGACTAGACGACCCGCGCCACCGGGATACGCCGCTCGACGACGCCGCGCGCCACGTCGCCGATGAGCAGGTTGTTGTTGCGCGCGTGGGTGCGCAGCCAGCCGAACGCCTCGTCCATGTCGCCGCGGAGCCGTTCGGCGACGACGCCCTTCGCCTGCTCGATGAGGACCCGCGTGTTCAACGCCGACTGCAGCTGCTCGGCAAGCAGCCGCGCCTCGCGGACCGCGCGCTCGTGCAGCAGGCCGATCGTCGCCATGTCGGCGAGCGCGCGGCACACCGCGACGTCGGAGTCGGGGAGGGTGCCGCGCTCGTTGCGGAACAGGTTGAGCGCGCCGATCGACTCGGTGCGCAGCCGCATCGGCAGCGCTACGACCGACTGGAACCCGTTGCGCAGCGCCTCGGCGCGCACGGTCGGCCACGCCTCGGTGTCGTGGAGGTCGGCGACGACGGGCCTGGCGGTCTCGTACGCGTCGAGGCAGGGCCCCTCGGAGTGCTGCACCTCGAACAGCTCGAGCAGGTAGATCCGCTCGGACGACGACGCGACGACCCGCAGCGAGCCGGCCTCGTCGGCGAGCATGATGCCGGCCGCATCGACGTCGGCGAGGTCGACGCAGCGCGAGGCCAGCATGTGCAGCAGCTCGACGATGTCGAAGCCGGTGACCAGGGTGTCGGCCAGCTCGACGAACGTCTGCGTGAGGAGCTCCTCGCGGGTCATACCGTCCTGCTCTCGTCGTCGTCGGTGAATCGGTAGCGGCGTTCGACCACGTCGAGCGACACGTCGTAGATGGAACGTTCCTGCGCAAAAGAGCGCGCGCGTAACCGCGCGAGTGCGTCGGCGAGGCCGATGTCGAGCTGCGCGGAGACCATGCCGGTCGCCTGGTGGACGACCGTACGGTGCGCCCAGCCCGGGGTCTTCGACGCCCCGTCAAGCGCCGTCGGCCCATCCTGCTCCTGCTCCAGCAGGAGGACCGTCGCGAGCTGGGCGAGGCCCTGCGCGTCGGCCAGGCCGTCGGGGGGCAGCGGGCCTGTCGTGGCGCGCGTCAGGTACAGGACGCCGAGGCGGATCGCACCGATCTCGAGGGGGACGGCGAAGACTGCGCACACCCCGGTCGTGCTCGTCGCCGACGGCGGCGACGCGCGCAGCCGCCGCCTCGGACCCACGCTGGTCGTGCCCGCCGTGCACCCGGTCCTGGGCCAGACGTTCGTCGTCGTCGCGCGCGGCACGCCGCGGCGGCCGTTCGACGAGGGCGACCTCGACCGCGTACGCGAGTTCGTCGCGGCCGCCAGCAACGGCGCGCCGCCGCGGGGCGCGCAGGCGCACGTGCAGGCCGTTCGGGTGCCGCCGCGGCTGCCGCTCGGCGCGCTGTTCGCCGTGCCCGCCGAGCCCCCCGCCGAGATCCGGCTCGAGGCGGTCGCGGGCGGCTCGGCGCTGCGCGCGGCCTTCGACGTCGCGCCCGCCGGGATGAGCCTCCTCGACACGGCGCTGCGCTACCGCTGGGTCAACCTCGCGCTCTGCGCCACGCTCGGCCGCGACCGCCACGCGCTGCTCGGGCTGTCGGTCGAAGACATCGTGGACCCGGCGCACGCCGACCGCGCGGCGGCGTTCTTCGCCCGCCTGCGGGGCGGCGGCTCCCCTGGGGTCAGGGACCGAATCGCGTTCGCCAGGCCCGACGGCCGCCGCGTCTGGGCGGACGTCGGCGGCTCGCTGTTCACCGCGCCGGGCGACCCGCCGCTGTTCCTCGTCCAGCAGTTCGACGTGACGGCGGACCACGACCGCGCCGAGGAGCTGGCCCACCGCGCGATGCACGACGACCTCACGGGGCTGGCCAACCGCGCGGTCCTCCGCGAACGCCTCCAGCTCGTGCTCGCCCGGCGCGGGGAGCAGCGGGTGGTGGCGTTCTTCCTCGACATCGATGGCTTCAAGAAGTTCAACGACGCTTACGGCCACAGCGTGGGCGACGCGGTGCTGTGCGAGGTCGCCGACAGGCTCGCCGCCGTCATCCGCGACGGCGACACCGTGGCGCGTGTGGGAGGTGACGAGTTCGTCGTCGCGGGCGAGGTCGTGGACGCGGACGAGGCGGGCCGCATCGCCGAACGCATCGCCGCGGCGTTCCGGTCGCCGGTGCCGGTCGGCGAGCGCGCGCTTGTCGTCACCGTCAGCGTGGGGGTCGCGCTCAGCGTCCCCGGCGACTCGCCCGAGGACCTCGTCGACAGGGCCGACCAGGCCCTGCTCGCCGAGAAGCACCGCGGTCCGCGGCGGTTCGTCCCGAGCGACCTCTTCTAGGAGCAGCGCTCGGCGAAACGGGCCGGCCGGTGGCCGCGAGTGACACATCGCGTTCCCGTGACCGCTTCCGGGCGATCCGGGGTGCGAACTGCGTCTTTTCCCCGCACGCGGTGCAACCCGGTTGCGGATGTGACGGGCGGGGTCGTCACCGCGGGTGAGACAGATGGCGTTACGCCAAGGCCTCCCAGCCGCGCGGCTCCGCTGCCCGGCCGTTAGTCTCGGGCGTCGTGAACCCCCGCCGCGCCGTGACGATCTCCCTGGTCGTCGTGGGGACGTTCCTGGGCGTTCTCATCGCCGTGGTGACGGCGTTCCACGTGCCGACGGGCACCGGCCTCGCGTCACTCGGCGTCGCGCTCACGGCACTGCTCCTCGGGCCGTACGCGCACCTGCTCGGCGTGACCCTGCGCTCCTCAGGAGCAGCGGCACTGCCGTGCGTCGCGTGGCTGGTCACGACGATGCTGCTGGCGAGCACCAGGCCCGAGGGCGATCTCGTCGTCACGGGGTCCGCCGAGGGACTGGCGTTCCTCCTCGTCGGTACGGTGTCCGCCGCCGTCGGGATCGGCACGGTTCGTTCCGGTATCGCCAGGTCCGACCGCCGCGCCGCCGACCGCGCGGCGACGCGGGACGTTAGCCCGAACGGTTCAAGCGAGGCCCCGATCGGCCGATAGATCACCCAGGGTTCGGTCTGTCCTGGGAGGGCGCGCGCGTGAGCCACGTCGTCGTACGGCTCGGTGGGGGGCGCTTCGCGCTGCCCATGGACGCCGTCGCCGAGGTCGGCCGCACGCCGGGCGTGACCCGCGTGCCGGGTACGCCGCCGTGGGTGAAGGGCGTCGCCAACTGGCGCGGCCGCATCCTCGGCATCCTCGACCTGCGCGACCTGCTCGGCGTCGCCGCCGGTGACGTCGCGGGGGAGGACCGGCTGGTCGTGCTCTCACGCGGCGGGTCGATGGTCGGCGTCGTCGCGGAGCGCGTGGACGGCGTCATCACGGTCGACACCGAGGCGCTGGAGCCCGCGCTGCTGACGCTGTCCGCCGAGGCGGGCGCGCTGCTCGAAGGGCAGCTCACGGACGAGAACGGACCGGTCGGCGTCGTCGACGCCGGTGCGGTCTTCGCGCTACGGCACCGCGTCGGTGTCGCACGGCGAGCGGGATAGGGAGCAAGGGAATGGACTTCTCGAAGCGGCTCGCGCGGGTCGCGGCGGTGGCGACGTGGCTCAGCCTCGTGCTGGCCGTTGCCGCGTCGTGGGTCCTCACGTCGGTCGGCGACGGCGGCAACGACATCAACCTCGGTTGGGTGCTGCTGTTCGCGGGCGTCGGCGCGATCGACGCGACCCTGCTGACGATCCTGCCGTTCTGGGAGGAGACGAGGCCCGGCGTCCGCAAGAACATCGCCGTCTGGCGGGCGGGCCTGCTCATCCTCGACATGGTGTTCGTCACCGGTGTCGCGGCCGCGACCGGCGGCATCGGCGGGCCGTTCTGGCTGCTGTTCATCCCGATCGTGCTCTTCGCCGCGGTGTCGCTCGACAAGTTCCAGGCGATGGCGTTCGGCGTCGTCGCGATCTTCGGCCTGGTCATCGCCTCGCTCATCGCAGGAACGCTCGACGCCGACCACGCGGGCACGCTGCTGCTGGTCTGCCCGCTGTTCCCCGCCATCGCGTGGTTCAACTCCAGCCTGTCGTCCGCGGTGTGGCAGATGCGCAAGCGCGCCAAGCTCGAGCGCGACGCGCTGCAGGCCCGCGTCGCCGAGCTGTCGCAGATCCTCGACCGCGCCGCCGGCGGCGACCTCGCCGTCGACCTCGACGTGGACGAGAGCGAGGCCGCGGCGCCGATCGCGACGCTGTCCTCGTCGTTCAACCACACGCTCGGCAACCTCCGCTCGCTCGTGGGGCAGATCCGTACGGGCGGCGAGCACATCGCCGCGTCGGCCGGCGAGCTGCTCGCCACCGCCGAGGAGCACGCGGTCTCCGCGACGCAGCAGTCGTCCGCGGTGTCCGAGACCACCTCGACCATCGAGGAGCTGGCCGCCACGGCCGCGCAGATCGCCGACACCGCCGAGGCCGTCGCGCGCTACGCCGCCGAGACCCTCCGTTACGCCGAGCAGGGCCGCGAGGCCGTCGGCGCGTCCGTCGACTCCATGGACAAGATCGCGTACCGCGTCGAGCAGATCGCCGCCCGCGCGCTGTCGCTCGGCGAGAAGTCGCACGAGATCGGCCGCATCCTCGACGTCATCGACGACCTGTCCGACCAGACCAACCTGCTGGCGTTGAACGCCGCCATCGAGGCCGCCCGCGCCGGCGAGCACGGCCGCGGCTTCGCCGTCGTCGCGTCCGAGGTGCGCAAGCTCGCGGAGCGTTCGATGGCCGCGACCAAGGACATCCAGGGGATCATCGCCGAGATCCAGGCCGAGACGAACTCCACGATCATCGCGAGCGAGGAGGGCGCCAAGGAGGTCAAGCAGGGCACCGGCCTGGCCCGCGGCGTCGTCGAGGCGCTGGAGCGGATCAGCGGCATGGTCGACGAGACCACGACCGCCGCGAAGGAGATCTCCATCGCGACGCAGCAGCAGCGTTCGGCGTCCGACCAGGTCGTCGCCGCCATGAACCAGGTGTCCGACGTCTCCCGCCAGTACGCCGTCGGCTCCAAGCAGGCCGCCGCGGCGGCCGCGCAGCTCAACGTCCTCGCCGCCGAGCTGCGCGCCTCCATCGCGCAGTTCAAGGTCGCGTAGGTCACGTTCTTTGAAGATCACCACGCGTGAGACCGGCGCCTGGGCTGCAGAGATGCGGCGCGGGCCGGGGGCGCGCGCATGAAGGACTGGGGGAACGACCCCGAGCTGGTCGCGACGTTCCGCGCCGAGGTGGAGGAACGCCTCGCGTCGCTGTCGTCCGGCCTCCTCTCGCTGGAGTCGCACCCCCGCGCCCGCGACCAGGTGGCCGCGCTGTTCCGCGACGCGCACACCGTCAAGGGCTCGGCGAAGATGCTCGGCCTCGACTCCGTCGTCGGCGTCGCGCACGTGATGGAGGACCTCCTCGGCGACCTGCGCGACGGCCGCCTCAAGGTCCGCAAGGACCTGATCGACCTGCTGCTCGTCGCCTGCGACGGCATCGGCCGCGGCATGCCCGGCGCGTCCGACCCCGTCGAGGAGGACGCGCTGCTGCCGGTCGTGGCGGCGTTGCAGGATGCCCGCGCGGGCACCGACCCGGTCGCCATCCCGGTGCTGCCCGCCGCGCACGTCGAGCCCGACGAGGAGGCCGACGACGAGGTCGCGCCGCGCGCGCACGACGTCTCCGACTCGGTCCGCGTCGGGGCCTCCAAGGTGTACGACCTCATCGACGTCGTCGGCGAGGCCGCCCTCGGCGCCCGCCGCGTCGAGCAGGTCGCCAACGTCCTCCTCGACGTCCTCGCCGAGCACGCCCGCTGGACCAAGTCGCTGCGCCTCGCGGCCGGCAACGACGACCTGCCCGAGCAGGTCTCCCTCGCGCTGCACCGCCTCCTCGCGCTCGGCGACCAGGCGCAGGGCGCCGGTACGCAGCTCCGCGAGCTCACCGAGGTCCAGCTCAACCGCGTCTCGCTCGTCCGCGACGGCGCGATGGGGCTGGCGATGGTGCCGTTGCGGCGGGTCGTGGCGGCGTTCCCGCGCCTCGTCCGCGAGGTCGCGACGGCCACCGGCAAGAACGTCGTCCTCGAGATCGAGGGCGACGACGTCGAGCTCGACAAGCAGGTGCTGGACGGCGTCGCGGACGCGTTGAAGCACCTCGTCATCAACGCCGTCGACCACGGCTGCGAGCCCCCCGCCGAACGCCTCGCCGCCGGCAAGCCCGAGCAGGCCACCGTCCGCGTCGCGGCACGGACGGCCGGCGGGCACGTCGTCATCGAGGTGTCCGAGGACGGCCGCGGCATCGACGAGGACGTCGTGCGCGCCAAGGCCGCCGAACGCGGCCTCCTCCCCGCCGAATCGACGCTCACCGGCGCGGCGCTGCTGTCGCTGCTGTTCACGCCGGAGTTCTCGACGGCGGCCAGCGTCACCGAGACGTCCGGCCGCGGCGTCGGCCTCGACGTCGTCAAGACCTCCGTGGACGAGCTCGGCGGCTCCATCGACGTCCGCAGCAACGTCGGCGAGGGCACGACGTTCGCGCTGACCCTGCCGGTGACGCTCGGCGTCATGCGCTGCCTCGTCGCGCGGCTCGGCACCGAGCGCTTCGCGATCCCGGTGACGTCCGTGGTCGAGTCCATCGGCCTGAACGACGCAGGCGTCACGTCGCTCGCCGGCATGCCCGTCATCACGCGGCACGGCCAGTCGCTGCCGCTGCTCGACCTCGGCGACGCGCTCGCGGTGCCCGGCGAGCGGGCGCCGAAGGCCGCGCTCATCGTGCGGCACGGCGACCGGCAGATCGCCTGGTCCGTCGACCGGCTCGAGGGCGAGACCGAGCTCGTCATCAAGGACCTCGGGTCGTTCATCCGCCGGGTGCCCGGCATCTCCGGCGCGACCATCGCCGGCGACGGCAACGTCGTCTGCCTGCTCGACCTGCGCGACATCGCCGACCGCGCCATCGGCCTCGGCGGCTCCGGCATCACCCGCCGCCTCGTCGCCGACTCCGCTCCGGCGGAGGCCGCGGCGCGGAAGCCGAAGGTGCTCGTCGTCGAGGACTCCCTCGGCGTGCGCGAGCTCGAACGCGTCATCCTCGAAGGCGCCGGCTACGCCGTCGAGACGGCCGTCGACGGCCTCGACGGCGCGTCGCGGCTGCGCGAGCACGACATCGCCGACATCGTCATCAGCGACGTCGAGATGCCCGGTATGACGGGCTTCGAGCTCACGCGGACCATCCGGCGTACGAAGGGCTGGGAGCACGTCCCGGTCGTCATCATGACCTCGCTCGGCAACGAGGACGACCGCAGGATGGGGCTCGAGGCGGGCGCCAGCGCGTACCTCCTCAAGGGCGAGTTCGACCAGGCCGAGCTGGTCGAGACGGTCCGCCGTCTGATCGGTCGATAGGCTCGCTTCGTGCCTCGCATCGTCATCGCGGACGACAGTCCGACCCTCCGTCGCATCGTGTCGTCCGTCCTCACCTCCGCAGGCCACGAGGTGGTCCAGGCGGAGGACGGCGTCGACGCCGTGCAGACCGTCTTCCGTGAGCAGCCGGACGCCGTCGTCATGGACGTCCAGATGCCGCGGGTGTCCGGCTACGTCGCCACGCGGCTGCTCAAGGACGACTGGCAGACCGCGGACATCCCCGTCGTGCTGCTGACGTCGCTGGACGCCGCGAGCGACCGGTACTGGGGCACCAAGACCGGCGCCGACGGCTACCTCACCAAGGACTTCGAGGCACCCGACCTGACAGGTGCCGTGTCGGCCGTTCTCGACAAGGCGGCCGAGGCGCGCGGCGGGCGTCCCCCGATGCGCCCCGACCCCGTCGAGCTGTCCGCCGACGACGTCCTCTCCAAGGTCTGCGACCTCCTGGACCGCAAGCTGTTCGAGACGTCTGTCGCGGCCGAGGTCACCGAGCTGGCGGCGCGCACGCACGGCTTCGACGAGACCGTCGAGGCGCTGCTCGAGGTCGTCCGCCGCTTCGTGGACTTCCACGTCGCCGGCGTGCTGCTCCTGGAGGAGCGGCAGGGCTACGTCGTCGTCTGCCACGAGACCAGCGACGTGCACTTCAACGAGTTCCGCGCCCGCGTCGCCGAGAGCGTTTCGAGCGCCGCCGGGGTGTCGTACGACCTCTCCGCGGTCAACGTCCGCACCGTCGATCCCGAGGATCTCCTCGGCGACGAGGACGAGGGGCCGATGTCGACGTTCCTGTCGATGCCGCTGCGCGGCCACGGCGGCAAGGTCATCGGCGTGCTCGCGCTGTCGTCGTCGTTGAAGAGCGCGTTCTCCGAGACGTCGCTCTCGACGCTGAAGCTGCTCGAAGGACCCACCGCGCTCGTCGTCGACAACGCGCGCCAGTCGGTGTCGCGGCCGTCGTGACCGTCGACGCCGACGCGTACCGGGGCGTCGTCGGCCACTTCGCCACCGGGGTGACCGTCGTGACGACGTGCGACCAGGGGCGGCACGTCGGCATGACCGCGAACTCGTTCACCTCGGTGTCGCTCGACCCCGTGCTGGCCCTCGTCGCGGTCGACCGCAACGCCCGCTTCCACGCCGCGGTGCTGAGGTCGGAGTCGTTCGCGGTCAACGTCCTCGCCGCCGACCAGCAGGACCTGTCGCGGTGGTTCGCCACCCGCGGGCGGCCGCACGACGACGAGCACATCGACCGCTGGCCGCACCGGATCGGCTCCGTGTCAGGGGCCGCTGTCTTCGACGGCGTGCTCGCGGCGCTGGAGTGCAGGACGTACGCAACCCACGACGGCGGCGACCACACGCTGCTCGTCGGCGAGGTGCTCGGCATGACCGCCGACCGGCCCGACGCGGAGCCGCTGCTCTACTTCAAAGGTGTCTACAGGACGCTGCCCGCGGGCCCCGAGGACCCGACGCCGTCACTCGCGGACGGGTCACCCGACTAGCGACAGCCCCGCGACGATGGCGGCCGACAGCAGCATCGCGGCGACCGCGACGATGGCGACGACCCGGACCGTGTTCTGGCTCACGGGTTCTTTCTACTCCGGCAGTCGTGGGCGCGGCGGGAGGGCGCGGACCTCGCCGGTGGACAGCCACCACAGGTACGCGACCTCGTCGGCGTCGCCGGGAAGCGCGCGCAGGTAGCGCAGCGCGTCGGCGGCCTCGTCGGCGTGGCCGTCGCACCAGTCGTCCTCGGCCGCGCAGGAGCGGCCGTACTCACCGCCCTGGGGGCCGCAGGTCTGCACGAGGCGCGGCTCGGCGCCGCAGCGTTCGCAGTCGCCGGCGGTGACGTTGCGCGGCCCGAAGCGGTCGTCGTCGAGCCACGGGTGCTCGCGCCGTAGCGCCGCCTGGAGCTCCTTCTTCGGCGGCACGCCCGCGGGCCAGGACATGCGGGCAGTATGCGTCGTATGGCGAAGACCAAGGTCGTGGCGACGCTCGGCCCCGCGAGCCGCGACCCCGAGGTGCTCGCCGGGATGATCGAGGCGGGCGTGTCGGTCGTCCGGATCAACTGCTCGCACGGCACGCGCAACGACCACGTCGCCGACGTCGCGCTGGTGCGTACGGTCGCCGGGTCCCTCGGGCGCAACGTCGCGGTGCTCGCCGACCTCCAGGGGCCGAAGATCCGGGTCGGCACGGTCGACCCGGCGGGCGTCGTGCTGAGCGGGACGGCCGTGCTGCGGGGCGGCGTCGAGACGTCGTCCGACGACGCGGTGCCGGTGTCGTACGTGCGGTTCGCCGACGACGTACGGCCAGGGACGTGCGTCCTGCTCGACGACGGGCGGATCGAGCTGCGGGTGCGGTCGGTCGTGGGCCACGACGTGCTGTGCGACGTCGTCCGCGGCGGTCTGCTCACCAGCCGCAAGGGGATCAACCTGCCGGGCGTGGACGTCACCGCGCAGAGTCCGACGCTGAAGGACCTGGAGGACGCGATCGCGCTGGTGGGCGCGGGGATCGACTACCTCGCGATGTCGTTCGTCCGCTGCGCCGACGACGTCGAACGGCTGCGCGCGGCGGTCCAGGGCATCGGCCACGACGTGCCGATCGTCGCGAAGCTCGAGCGCCCCGAGTCGGTGGACAGGCTCGACGAGATCCTCGCCGTCTCCGACGCCGTCATGGTCGCGCGCGGCGACCTCGGCGTGGAGGTCGGGCCCGAGCGGGTGCCCGTGCTCCAGAAGTCGATGATCGCCGCCGCCAACGCGCACGCGCTCCCCGTCATCACCGCGACGGAGATGCTGGAGTCGATGATTGCCGCGCAACGCCCCACGCGCGCCGAGGCGTCGGACGTCGCGAACGCCGTGTTCGACGGGACGTCCGCCGTCATGCTCTCCGCGGAGACCGCGATCGGCACCGACCCCGTCAACGTCGTCCGCTGGATGACGCGCATCTGCGAGCAGGCGGAGGGCGCGCCGCGGTTCGCGGAGCCGCCGCCGCCGGTACGCGGCTCCATCACGCCGGCCCGCGCCGTCGCCCACGCCGTGGTGCAGACGGTGAACGACCTCGGCGCCGTTGCCGTCGTCGTGCACACGCAGACGGGTTCGTCGTCGCGGCTGGTGGCGTCGTTCAACCCCGGGGTGCCGGTGCTCGCGCTGTCGCCGGCCGAGGAGACGCTGCGGCTGGTGGCACTGCACCGTGGCGTCAGGGGCGCGCTGGTCGACCGGGCGGACGACTCGGTGACGCTGACGGCCCAGGCCAACGAGGAGGTGCTACGCGCCGGCCTCGCGCGACCGGGCGACTGCGTCGTCGTGGTGGCCGGTGCGCCGGGCCACGTGGGCGGCACAAACCGGCTGCTCGTGCATCAGGTGACCTGACCCTCGGGGGTGTCGCGGACGGTGACGCCGAGGGCCGCGAGCTCGTCGCGGAGCCGGTCGGAGGCGGCGAAGTCCTTCGCTTCGCGCGCCGCGGCGCGCTGGTCGAGAAGATCCTGAGCGCCCTGGGGGAGAGCGGCTTTCGGCTTGCCGACGTCGCGGACGAGGTCGAGCCCCAGCACCCGGTCCATGTGCGCGAACAGCTCGAACTTGCTGCCGTCGGGGATGTCGGTGTCGCGCTCGACCTCGCGGACGACCTGCAGCGCGGCGGGCGTGTCGAGGTCGTCGTCGAGCGCCTGGCGGAACCGCCCCTCGTACTCGGCGCACATCGGCTTCGACGGCGACTCGGCCCAGGTCCGTACGCGGTCTCGCCACCGCGCCAGCGTCTTGTCGGCGGCCTCGATCTCGTTCCACGTCAGGTTGATCTGGGTGCGGTAGCGGCTCCCGAGGTAGGACAGGCGCAGCGCCAGCGGGTCGTAGCCGCGGTCGGCGATGTCGCTCACGAGGACCACGTTGCCGGTCGACTTGGCCATCTTGCGGCCCTCGAACAGCAGGTGCTCGCCGTGGACCCAGTGGCGTACGACCTGATGGCCGACCGCGGCCTCGGACTGCGCGCGCTCGTCCTCGTGGTGGGGGAAGCGCAGGTCGATGCCGCCGGTGTGCACGTCGATCGTCTCGCCGAGCAGCGCGAGCGACATCGCCGAGCACTCGATGTGCCAGCCGGGGAAGCCGGTGCCCCACGGCGTCTCCCAGACCTGCGCGCGGTGGGGGCCGGCGCCCTTCCAGAGCGCCCAGTCGGCGTGGAAGCGCTTGTACGGATGCACCTCGCCCTCGCTGCGGTGGCCCGCGACGAGGGAGTCGAGGCGGTTGCCGGAGATGGCGCCGTACGGCTCCCACGACGACGCGTCGAAGAACACCGAGCCGTCCTCGGTGGCGTACGCGTGCCCCTTCTCGATCAGCCGCGCGATCAGCTCGATCATCGGCTCGATCCAGTCCGACGCCTTGGGCTCGTCGTCGGCGCGATGGATGTTGAGCGCGGCGAGGTCGCGGTGGAACGCCTCGGTGTAGAACTCCGCGATCTCCAGCGCGGTCTTGCCCTCCGCGCGCGCCTGGGCGAGAACCTTGTCGTCGCCGAGGTCGTTCGTGTCGTCGGTCAGGTGGCCGACGTCGGTGATGTTCTGGACGACGTGCACCTGGAGCTTGTGCAGCTCGGCGACCCGGCGGATCAGGTCGGACAGGAGGAACGTCCGGAAGTTGCCGACGTGCGCGTACCGGTAGACGGTCGGGCCGCAGGCGTAGAGCGTGAGGCGACCGGGGGTCGCGGGCTCGATGTCGACGACGCCGCGCGCCATGGTGTCGTACAGCCGCATCACGCCCCCGAGCCTACGGAACGTGCGCAACCGGGTTGCACCCCGTGCGGCGAAAAAGCGCAAAACGCACCCCGGTTGCGTTCAGGACAGCCGCGCTCGCGACATCCTGGCCGCCCGCAGGGCGTGGTCGGCGGCCTCGGGGTCGACAGGGGCTACGGCCTCGGCGTACGCCTCCAGCTCGAACGCCGCCGCGAGGTAGTCGCCGAGCTGGATGAGGATCTCGCCGCGCTCCTTGCGCAGCGCCAGCGAGTGCGACGGCACCAGCATCGACAGCTCGACGGCCCACAGGCGCGTACGCAGCTTGTCGTGCCTCGACGCGCCCGCGCGGATGTTGGCGAGCACGCGGGTCACGATCGCGGGGACCGGCCACGGCGCGAGGTCGTCGTCGGACACCGGGCCCATCCGCATGTCGAGCTCGTGCCGCGACACGACCCGGCCGCCGTAGAACGGATCCACGAGCAGCCCGCCCACGGACACGAAGAAATGGCCTGGCAGGCCGACCCCGTCGCACGGCACGCCGAGCCGCCGCGCGACCTCCATGTACACCACCGACAGCACGATCGGTACGCCGCGCCGCCGCCGGAGCACCTCGGAGAGCAGCGAGGCGCGGAGGTCGCCGTAGTCGTCGCCGTAGCCGCGGAAGCCGGCGTCGTCGGCGAGCGCTCGCCGCAGTCCGGTCGGCTCCTCGCCCGACACCATCAACGGAGCCGCCGCCTCGGCGAGCGCGTCCAGCGCGTCGAGTCCCGAACCCACGTCCAGGTCGGGGAACACCTCGCACCCGACGAGCAGGCAGGCGAGCCCGAGGTCGGGCGCGGTCGAGCGCAGGTTGTCCGCGAACCGCCGTCGGGACTCGACGGTCATCGGGCAGGGCGTTCGGGCGGCGGCGGGACGACCTTCCCCGCCAGCAGGTCCGCCTCGGCGACCTCGATGATCTTGCCGTCCCTGCGGCGTACGGACAGCACGCCCATCTGCCACGACACGAGCTCGCCGACGACGTCGGAGACTCCCGCCTCGACCTTACGGCGGAGCGACACCCGCGACCCGACGTCGTCATGGGTCACGGTCACTCGGTACACGCCGCCGGTCGGAATGGGGTCTCCCCTGGTCGTCAATCGGGTAGGTCCCGGCGCGGTGTGATGTGATGCACCGAGCCGCCCCTGCGATACTAGGCAGACCCGCGCTAGGAGGAGCCGAACCGTGACGTACACCATCGCCGAGCCGTGCGTCGATGTGAAGGACAAGGCCTGCATCGAAGAGTGCCCGGTCGACTGCATCTACGAGGGCGTGCGCTCGCTGTACATCCACCCCGACGAGTGCGTGGACTGCGGCGCGTGCGAGCCTGTCTGCCCCGTCGAGGCGATCTTCTACGAGGACGACGTCCCCGCCACGTGGAAGCCGTTCACCAAGGACAACAAGGACTTCTTCAACGACCTCGGCTCGCCGGGTGGCGCCTCGAAGATCGGCCCCCAGGCGTTCGACGGCCCGTACGTCGCGGCGATGCCCGCCGACTAGCAAGTCCTTCCACGACCGCGCCGCCTGGCCCCCTCCGGCCGGGCGGCGCGTCGTGTGTCCGAGCGGAGGTGGCGTGCTGGATCTCCCTGAGTTCCCCTGGGACAGGCTGACGCCGTACGCCGACCGCGCGCGCGCTCACCCCGGCGGCATCGTCGACCTCTCCGTCGGCACGCCCGTCGATCCCACGCCCTCCGTCGCGCAGAGCGCCCTGTACGACGCCGCCGACGCCCCCGGCTACCCCCTCACCGCAGGCACCCCCGAGCTCCGCGAGGCCATTACGGCGTGGCTGGCGCGCCGGCTCGGCGTCGAGGCCGGCGCCGTGCTCCCCACGATCGGCAGCAAGGAGCTCGTCGCGCTGCTGCCGACGCTGCTCGGGCTGCGGGGGCGGGTGCTGTTCCCCGACCTGGCGTACCCGACGTACGACATCGGCGCCCGGCTGGCCGGCTGCGAGCCGGTCCCCGTCAGGACGACCGACGGCCTGATCGACGTCGAAGCGCTGGACCCCGAGGGCGCCGCCGCGCTCTGGGTCAACCACCCCGCCAACCCCCACGGCCGCATGGCCCCGCCCGAGCACCTCGCCGAGGTCGTCGCGTGGGGCCGCGCGCACCGCGTCCTCGTGCTCTCCGACGAGTGCTACGCCGAGTTCGGCTGGACCGCGAAGGCCACCAGCGCGCTCGCCGAGGGGTCCGACGGCGTTCTCGCCGTCCACTCGCTGTCCAAGCGGTCGAACCTCGCAGGCTACCGGGCGGCGTTCGTCGCGGGCGACGCCGAGGTGGTCGAGCGCCTGCTGGAGGTACGCCGCCATGCCGGCCTCATCGTGCCGTTCCCCGTGCAGGCGGCGATGGTCGCGGCACTGGGCGACGACGAGCACGTCGAGGCTCAGCGCGCCCGCTACATGGAGCGCCGTGACGTGCTCATGCCCGCGCTCGGCAAGGCGGGGTGGCGCGTCGACCACTCCGACGGCGGGCTCTACCTCTGGGCCACGCGCGGCGACGACTGCTGGGCTGCCGTGGGATGGTTCGCCGACCGTGGCATCCTCGTCGCGCCAGGGGAGTTCTACGGAGCTCCTGGAGCGCAGCACGTCCGCCTCGCCCTGACCGCCCCCACCGACCGCGTCACCGCCGCGGCCGCCCGCCTGGAGTGACCATGCAGCACGAGATCGAAGCACTCTGGGAACGCCGCAACGGCATGTCCGAGAACGACCTCCAGGCCCGCGGGCTCGTCACCGAGGTCATCGACGAGCTCGACCGCGGCAAGATCCGCGTCGCCGAGGTCGGCATCGACGGCGAGGTGGTCGTCCACGAGTGGGTGAAGCAGGCGATCCTGCTGTCGTTCCGGCTGCTCAACATCGCCGACGGCGAGGTGGGGCCGTTCGCCTACCGCGACCGCATCCCGTTGAAGAAGACGTTCGACGGCGTGCGGGTCATCCCGGGCGCCATCGCGCGGTGGGGCTCGTACTGCGCGCCGGGCGTCGTGCTCATGCCGTCGTTCGTCAACATCGGCGGCTACGTCGACGAGGGCACGATGGTCGACACCTGGGCCACGGTCGGGTCGTGCGCCCAGATCGGCAAGCGCGTGCACCTGTCCGGCGGCGTCGGCATCGGCGGCGTCCTCGAGCCGCCGAACGCCGTGCCGGTGATCGTGGAGGACGACGCGTTCATCGGGTCGCGGTCGATGGTGGTCGACGGCGCGCGCGTACGCCGCGGCGCCAAGCTCGGCGCCGGCTGCATCCTCACCGCGTCGACGCACGTGTTCGACGCGGAGACCGGCGAGGAGCTGCCCCGCGGCGAGGCCCCCGAACGTTCCGTCTGCGTCGGCTCGTCGCGGATGAAGTCGTTCCCCGGGGGAGAGTTCGGGATGCCGTGCCTGCTCGTGCTGCGCTACCTCGAGGGCACCGAGCACGACAAGCTCCAGCTCAACGACGTGCTCCGCAGGCACGGGGTGTCGATGTGACGCTCGACGTCACGCTGGACCCCGTCGCGCTGACCGCCGCGATCGTCGACGTCGAGAGCGTCAGCGGCAACGAGCGCGCGCTCGCCGACGCCGTCGAGGCGACGCTCTCGGGCCTGGGCCACCTGGAGGTGACACGCGACGGCGACGCGGTCGTCGCGCGGACGTCGCTGGGGCGTACGCAGCGCGTCCTCCTCGGCGGCCACCTCGACACCGTTCCTGTCGCCGGCAACCTGCCCTCGCGCGTCGAGGGCGACCGCATCCACGGCTGCGGCACGTCGGACATGAAGTCCTCGCTCGCGGTCATGCTGCGCCTTGCCGCGACGCTGACCTCGCCTCGCCATGACCTGACGTACGTCTTCTACGACAACGAGGAGGTCGAGGCCGAGAAGAACGGCCTCGGCCGCCTCTCCCGCAACGCCCGCCACCTCCTCGACGCCGACCTCGCGATCCTCATGGAGCCGACGAACGGGCTCGTCGAGGCCGGGTGCCAGGGGACGTTGAAGGCGGTGGTGGCGCTGGACGGGGTCCGAGCGCACAGTGCCCGGAGCTGGCTGGGGGACAACGCGATCCACAAGGCCGGCGAGGTGCTGCGCAGGCTGGCGGCGTACGACGCGCGGCGCGTCGTCATCGACGGCTGCGAGTACCGCGAGGGCCTCAACGCCGTCGGGATCAGCGGGGGAGTGGCGGGCAACGTCATCCCGCACGAGTGCGCGGTGAGCGTCAACTTCCGCTTCGCGCCGGACCGTTCGGAGGAGCAGGCGGCGGAGCACGTACGCGAGGTGCTCGGCGGCTACGACGTGACGATCGCCGACTCGGCGGCGGGCGCGATGCCCGGCCTCGACCGCGAGGTGTCGAAGGAGTTCATCGCGACGGTCGGCAGCGCGCCGATGGCGAAGCTCGGCTGGACCGACGTCTCGCGCTTCGCGGCGCTCGGCATCGCCGCGCTCAACTACGGCCCCGGTGACCCGAACCTCGCGCACAAGGCCGACGAGTCCTGCGACACCGCGCTCATCGGCCGGTGCGAAGAGGTCATGCGCGCGTACCTGGCCTGACGCGTGGATACGTTTACGGCATGAGCGACGACAAGCCCGGCGAGCTGCCCAGCCACGCGCCGATGCCGGAGAAGCAGCGCGGCCAGACGGTGCTGCGCCGCGAGCACGCCGAGTCGTCGGTCACGACCGACCAGCGGCTGCTCGACTCCAAGGGGGCGGCCGACTGGGTGCACACCGACCCGTGGCGGGTGCTGCGCATCCAGGCGGAGTTCGTCGAGGGGTTCGGCACGCTCTCGTCGCTCGGCCCCGCGGTGAGCGTGTTCGGCTCCGCGCGCACGCCGCGTACGGACCCCGACTACGCCAGCGGCGAACGCCTCGGCGCCGCCCTGGCCCGCGCCGGCTTCACCGTCATCACCGGCGGCGGCCCCGGCCTCATGGAGGCGGTCAACAAGGGGTGCCTCGAAGCCGGCGGTACGTCCGTCGGGCTCGGCATCGAGCTGCCTTTCGAGCAGCGGCTCAACGACTACGTCGACATCGGCATCCAGTTCCGGTACTTCTTCGCGCGCAAGACGATGTTCGTGAAGTACGCGCAGGCGTTCGTCATCATGCCGGGCGGCTTCGGGACGCTGGACGAGCTGTTCGAGGCGCTGACGCTGGTGCAGACGGACAAGGTGACGCGCTTCCCCGTCATCCTGCTCGGGGAGGCGTACTGGCGCGGGATGGTCGACTGGCTGCGCGACACGATGGCGGCCGGCGGCAAGATCGCTCCCGAGGACCTCGACCTCCTGCACTGCACCGACGACGTCGACGAGGCGGTGGACGTCATCGTGCGCGCCGCGGAAGCCCGCCGCCGCGAGGGCCGGCAGTAGTGGCGACCATCTGCGTGTTCTGCGCGTCGAGCGACGACATCCCGCAGCGTTACGTCGACCTCGCGACCGAGGTCGGCACCGAGCTGGCGCGGCGCGGCCACTCGCTCGTCAGTGGCGGCGGCTCGGTGTCGTTGATGGGCGCCGTCGCGCGGGCGGTCAGGGCGGGCGGGGGACGTACGGTCGGCATCATCCCCCGCGCGCTGCTGGAGATGGAGATCGCCGACCACGCCGCCGACGAGCTCGTCGTCTGCGACACCATGCGCGAGCGCAAGGGCGAGATGGACCGCAGGTCCGACGCGTTCATCACGCTGCCCGGCGGCATCGGCACGCTCGAAGAGCTGCTGGAGGTGTGGACCGCGCGCACCCTCGGCATGCACGACAAGCCGGTCGTGGTGTGCGACCCCGACGACGCGTACGCGCCGCTGCGCGCGCAGATCGACCAGCTCATCGAACGCGGCTTCGCCCGACCCGAGATCAACGACGCGCTGGTCTGGTGCACGACGGCGGCGGAGGCGGTGACCCTCGCCGAAGGCTCGGGCCACCAGCCCCCGCCCGACGACGAGGAGCTGCTCGAAGCAGAGCTCTGACGCCCCCCCCGCGAAGTTGATCACCTGTGTCCCCTGGGCAGCCTTTCGGCCGCACGGCAGGGGCGGTCAGAGGCCCTTGTAGTTGAACACCTGGCTCAGCGTGTGCTGGACCTCCACCAGGTCGCGCTGGTCGGCCATGACCTGGTCGATGTCCTTGTACGCCGCCGGGTGCTCGTCGAGGAGCGCCTGGGCGTCGGCGTCGAGCCAGGACTTGCCCGCCATCGCCTCCTTGAGCGACTCGACGGTCAGCGTCCGCTTCGCCTGGCCACGCGAGAGCCGCCGGCCCGCGCCGTGGCTGCACGAGTGGTACGACGCCGTGTTGCCGAGGCCGCGCACGACGTACGACCGCGTGCCCATCGAGCCGGGGATGACGCCCTCGTCACCCGCCGCGGCCTTGATGGCGCCCTTGCGGGTGACCCAGAGGTCGCGACCGTCGTGCGTCTCCTGCTGCGTAAAATTGTGGTGGCAGTTGATGACGCGCAGCTGCCGGCCCTTGCCCACGACCTCGAACAGCGACTTCACCGCCCGCTCGCTCATCACCGCACGCGACGCCATGGCGTACCGCTGCGCCCAGAGCATGTCGGAGACGTACGTCTCGAACTCCGGCGTGCCCTGCACGAAGTACGCGAGGTCGGGGTCCTCGAGGGTCTGGCCGAGGCGCTTCATCTCGCCCTTGGCCTTCTCGATGTGCCGCTGCGCGAGCTGGTTGCCGATGCCCCGCGAGCCCGAGTGGAGAACGGTCCACACGTGCTCGCGCTCGTCGAGGCAGACCTCGACGAAGTGGTTGCCGGAGCCGAGCGTGCCGAACTGCGTCGCCGCGGTGACCTGCTGCTTCGGCGAGAACTCCGTCGCGTGCTCGCCGAGGGCGTCGTACCGGCCGCTGGACACGGCGTGCTCGTGGCCCTTGCCGACGCCGGCGGGGATGCGCCGGGCGACGAGCGGCATGAGCGCGTCGAGCGAGTCGGGCAGGTCGGCGGCGGTGAGGTCGGTCTCGACCGCCACCATGCCGCAGCCGATGTCGACGCCGACGGCCGCGGGGATGATCGCGTCGCGGGTCGGGATGACCGAGCCGACGGTGGCGCCGATGCCGACGTGCGCGTCGGGCATGAGCGCGACGTGGCCGTCGACGAACGGCAGCCGCGCCGTCCGCTCCGCCTGCTTCGCCGCGGCGGGGTCGAGGTCGGACGCCCACGACAGCAGCTTCGGGGCGACCTGGGTGGGGGGCACGGGAGCCTCCTCTCGTCTGGACAACGGTCGCGGACGATGACAGCCGCGAAACCGTTTGCGCCAGGCGTTTTCCTACCCGCGCGGGCCGCGCGTCACCCCGACGGGACGGCGAGGACGTAGTGCTTGACGGGGCCGGTGAACGTGCCGGCCTCGGCGACGATCATCTTCGCGTCGTACTCCCCGCCCTGGTGCATCCAGCGCGGCTTGCCGTGGGCGGTGGTGTTGGTGTCGGTCCACAGGTGGTTCGGCGTCTCGGTGACGGGACAGGTGAGGCCCGGTGCTACGACGCAGAGCTGCGCCACCTCCGCCTCGGAGTCAGGCCTGTTCGCGTCGTAGCCGTTGATGACGAGCGCGGGGCCGCGGGTGATGAACCGGATCGTGTTCGTCACCGCGCTGGCGCCGGTCGCCGGCAGCGACTCGAACGACGCGACGGTGTCGCGCAGCGGTGTCGTGAGACGCAGGACCCGCCGTCCGCTCATGCCGCTGGCCGGCACGGTGAACGTCGTCCGCCCCCGCGCCAGCAGCCGCAGCGTGACCTTCCCGCGCAGGTAGTCGAAGAACACGTTGTGGCTGAACGGGTACCCGGGCAGCCTGCCGCCCCAGCCACGGCCGTGCTTGCTGGTGCCGACGATGACGGCGTACGTGCCCTCGCTCCGGACGACGGCGTGGAAGAAGTCGAGCCTGGCCGTCTCCGGCAGCGTGAACGTCCCGATCGACGGGCCGTCCGCGACGATGACGACGGTGCCCTTCGCCTCGGCGACGGCCGGCGCGGCGGTCGCGGCGAGGACGAGCGGAAGCAGCATGCGGAGTAGGGGTCGCATGGGGAGACAGGTTCGCTGGGAGGCGGGTGGATCCTGCCGCTAGGCCCGCTTCGGCACCTCGGGGACGGGCAGCAGCGGCGGCAGGCTCGAACGGCCCGGCGCGGCGGCCGCGTCGTCGAGACCGAGACGCGGCGCGGGCCAGCGCTTGCGGGACTGCTGCGCGAGCTTGTGCATGAGGTTCATCGCCGCGGGGTCCTCGGTGCCCGGCCGCACCTCGATGAGGCCCGCGTCGCGGAGGCCCTGCATCCACTCGAGGCCGCGCTGCGTACGGACCAGTGTCAGCGTCCACCCGTCGCCCTGGCCGAGCCCGCCGGTCGAGATGTCGGCGTGCTGCGCCGCGAAGTCGGGACACGTCGTACAGCCTGGGCGCGTGTGCTTGTGCGTGTCCTTCAGCGGGATGTCGACTCGGGTGTCGTCCTCGCCGTGCCAGACGATGAACTTCCCCTTGATGTTGACCTTGTTGATCGTGTCGAGGGGGATGCCGTACTCCTCGGCGAGCATCCCCTCGTACATGCCGTCGTAGGTGAACGTCTTCGAGCAGAGCAGGCCGATGGTCAGCGCGATGCGCTTGGCGTACTTGTTGAGGCGGCGCGCGTTGACGGTGCCGTTGATGGACGCCTGGCAGGACATGCCGACGAGCGCGAGGTTCTTGAGGCCCTGCGCCTCGGCCTCGCGCATGGCGAGCGGGTTGGCGGAGTACGTGTAGCGCGAGCCCGCCGTCCGCAGCACGCCCGCGCGGTCGGTGACGACGGCGGGCACGGCGTCGAGCTGCCGCTCGTCGGAGAAGTCGGAGACGAGCGCGCCGTCGATGCGGCCGTTCTCCAGGCCCCAGATGAGCAGCGCGGAGACGAGCCCCCCGTCCTGGCCGGCCTTCAACGTCGCGGGGTCGGTCGCGCGGACGAGCAGCACCTCCGACGCGATGCCGGAAGGCTCGTCCGTGTTGCGCTCGCGGCCGAACAACGCGACGTCGCTCGCCGTCTCCCAGTCGCGGAAGCGCGGGCAGGCGCGGGTGCAGATGTCGCAGCCCTTCTCGCCGTAGACGCAGTTGTCGGCGAGCGTCGAGTCCTCGACGTTGAACGGCTGGTACGTCACCGCGTGGTCGTAGCCGAGCACGTCGCGCGGGCACGCCATGACGCACGCGGCGCACCCGGTGCAGAGCCCGGTCTGCACGACCTCGTGGAACAGCTCGTGCCACTGCGTCTTCGCGTCGTCCACGCCGCCGACCCTACCTACAGTGGTGGGGTGGAGAGCGAGTACGCGCGGGCGTTGGCCCGGCGCTGGGCGTGGATCACGGTGGCGGCGACGGGCGTCGTGACGTACGGCGTCGCGCAGGTGCTGCACCACGACCTCGGCGCGACGACGGTGTCGTTCGCGATGTTCGCGGGGCTGTTCGGCGGGACGGCGTGGTTCCTGGGGCACGAGGTGGCGTCGTACCGGCGCTGCCCTCGCTGCGGCCACCAGCAGACCGCACGCCCGCTCACCTGCCCCGAGTGCGGCTACGACGTCAGGACGCGGCCGCGGTACGTCTGCTCCCAAGGCCACGCGTCGTACGAGCCCGGCATGTGCGACTGCGGGCGCAGGCGGCAGGCGTACGTCCCGCCGGACGTCGGCGGGCGGGTGTCGCGGATGCTCTGGGCAGGGCTCGCGATGCTCGTCGTGCTCCTCGCCCTCGGCTTCCTGCTGGGCCGATGACGAGTCCCGAGGACCTGACGCGGGTCGCGCCGGAGTTCATGCCGTTGCTGCTGTCGTGCACGGCTCGCGGATGCGGACGTACGCCGGGCTGTTCGACGAGTTCGCGGCGGCGCGTCAGTTCCCGTGTACTTCGGGCACAACCTCGACGCGTTCGACGAGTGCGTCGCGGACCTCGAAGGGCTGCCGCCTGGGGCCGGGTACGTCGTCGTGGTCGGCGAGTCGGCGGACGTCCTCGCCGACGAGCCGCCCGATGCGCTCGCGTGGTTCGTGAGCGTCGTGGAACAGCGCCACGTCGCCGGCGCTGCCGGAGGTACGCGTGGCCGTCGGGGACGTCGTACGTCGCCGGGTCGTCGCAGGCGCCGGCGGTGCAGTGGCGCACGGCGTACACGGACTCGGGCTTGCCGCTGAGCAGCGGGAACGTCAGCGTCGTGCCCCGCAGGTCCGGGCGTCCGGGGCCGTCGGGCGCGATGCCGTCGCGGAGCTCCGTGACGGGCGTCATCGGGCCGTCGCCCTCGGGCAGCTGGGAGACGCGCCGCGACAGGTCGGCGACGAACGTGCCGGCCACGCCCGATGCCAGCCACGTCGCGGACGGCACCTCGGGCAGGTCGGCGTCGGAGAGCCGTACGGGACCGGTCTCCGCGGTGGGAGCGCCACGGCGGCGTACGTGGCGAGCAGTGCGGAGGCGACGAGGAGCCCCCCGATGCGGCGCATGGTCCCCCCAACGATGAAAGCGGCCGGTCCGAGGGTCGCGCCCCGGACCGGCCGCCGTACGCCGGGTGCGGTTACCTGAGGAACGCCACGCCGTCGATGCCCACCGCGGGCCGGCCGGAGGTGCCGACGACGCGGACCTTGATGGTGTGCGTCGCGTCGGACAGCCCGGTCTTCGTGTAGAGGACCTGGCGGTACTTCGTCGTCGAGCTGTACGAGTCGATCGGAGCCGAGTACGCCCCGCCGTCGATCGACACCTGGAACTTCCCGTACGTCGTCGCCCGCGTGCCGATGAGGTGGATCTGCGTGCCGCGCGCGCTGAGCGAGAACGTCGAGCCCGCTGCCGTCGACCGGCGGAACGTGTCGCGGTACGCCAGCGACGACGTGCCCGACCCCCATGAGCCGGCGATCGTGCCGCTCGGGTCGTCGTACGGCACCATCGTCGTGTCGGTGCCGCTCATCGCGCCGAGCCTGCCCGCGGGGTCGATAGCCCGGACGCGGAACCGGTACGTCGTTCCCGGCGTGCCGCCCACGATGGTGGAGGTGCCGCCGACGGTCGTGTACGTCGCGAACGCGCCGCCGTTGGTGGACCGCTGCACCTGGTAGCGGGTCCCCGCGGGGGCGCCGGCCGGCGGCGACCAGTTGATCGTGTACGACGTCTCGGCCGACGTGTCGGTGGACCGGGTCGGCGTCGAGAGGGCCGGCGCGCCGAGCGCCGCCTTGCTGAAGTAGACGGTGCCGGTGAACGTCGTCGACGTGCCGTTGGTGCTCGTCAGCGTCTCGCCCGGCACGTCCGACGTCCCTGTGAGGACCCACGTGTACGTCCCCTGGGCGGCGGGCTGGCCGGTGTTGGCGTCGGTGCCGTCCCAGGTGGGCTTCACCTCGCCGTTGACCGACGTGCCGGTGTCGGTGTGCACGACGGTGCCGGACGCGCCGCCCTGGCGTACCTGCAGCGTCCAGTCGACGTCCTGGCTCACGAGCATCGACGGCGCCCAGAGACCGGTGCCGAGACCGGGGCCGAAGCCGGTCGCCGCGACCTCGCCGAGGTAGCGCGGCTGCGCGACGTAGCCGGGGACGAAGTCGCGGAGGTCGCGGACGACGGCTTGCAGCGTGACGTTGGGCCGCCACGCCGCGACGTGGCCGTCGAGGCCGAGGGGGCGCTCCGCGTCGGTGTCGACCAGCACCCCGGTCATGTCGATGGACGAGCGGAGGTCGTACAGCCTGACCTCGCCGCCGACCCGCGAGACGAGCAGCAGGCCGCCCCAGTGCTTCAGCTCGTACCACTGCGGGTCGTCGCTGGTACGCAGCATGGTGAGCGACGAGCGGACGCCGGTCGTGCCGTTCCAGTGCTCGGCGATCGTGGACCCGCTGCGGGTCTCGAACGCGTACACCACGTCGTTGCCCCACACGGAGATCTGCGGCCGCTCCTCGTCGATGCACTCGGTCGTGCAGCCGGTGATGGCGTTGCGGATCGTCGCGACCGAGCCGTTGCTGAGGTTGCGCCGCTCGACCTTGCCGGTGTCGTAGTTGACGGTGACGGCGTAGTTGCCGAACACGCCGACGTACGCGTGCCCGAGGTCGAGCTCCCCGCCCGTCGGGATGTCGATGATCCTGGCGCGGGTGCGGTTGGTGACGAACACCCTGCGGCCCGATATGCCGACGGTGCCGACCTCCGCGGCGGGCAGGGTGCGGGTCGTGAACGGACCCTCGACGCGACCGTAGACGACGCGCCTGGTCGACGCGGTGGAGCCGTCGCGGGTGAAGACGACGTACGGTCCGGAGAGGCCTACCGCGCCGCCCTCGGTCCAGTCGGTGACGGTCGTCTCTGGCCCCACGGTGCCGTCGAGCACACGGCGTACGAACATCGGCGCGTCGACCGTCATGTCGTCGTTGTAGACGGCGCGGGCGTTGGAGACGGCGAGGTTCAGCGTGATCGCGGGCCGCGCGGGGAGGAGGCCGGTGAGGCTGCCGGACGACGCGCCGGGCGCGAGCTCGTAGAAGCCGGGGATGCCGGCCAGGCGGTCGTTGACGACGAACGTCGACCCGCCCTCGAACGCCGCCAGCGCGCTCGTCGTGATCGGCCGCGGGTAGAGGACGGGGGAGGCGTCCCACGCCATCGTCCAGAGGGCCTGCGTGCCGTCCTCGTCGCCGTTGGGGACGAGGTACGCCGCGCCGGTGTCGTTGGCCGCGAACACGCCGATGCCGGGGTCGCCCGCGATCGTCGCCTCGACGGGTGGCGCCGTCGGGTTGCTGCGCAGGACGCGGTAGACCTTCGTGCGGTACGGCTCGCTCTCGCCGACGCCGAGGGCGTACCACGCGACGTACGTCGGCGTGAGGACGACCTCGTTGCCGTAGCCGAGGACGTTGACGGTCGCGCTGGCGCGGGCGAGGTAGAAGATGTCGCCGCCCGCGGACACGGCGGTGCCGGTGAGGTCGCCCTCGGCGCGCGGTGTGTACTCGACGCCGGAGAGCACCCACGAGTGCGTGACGGTGCCGCCGGTCCAGGTGACGAGCGAGAGCGTGTCCGTGGTGGCGTTCCAGACGACGGCGCGGTCCTCGGCGTTGCCGACGTACTCCGTGCCGGCCGGCGCGGTGAACGTGCTCATCGTCGGGCAGGTGCCGATCGCGCAGCTCTTGACCACGGTGACGGGGTCGTCGAAGGCCTCGCCTGCCTGGGGGAGCGAGACGCGGTTGCCGCGCAGCTGCGGCGGCACGGGCGCGAACTGCGCCCGCCCGAGGTCGACCCGCGGCGACCCGGTGGTCATGGCGCCGATGACGAGCCACATGCGTCCGTAGCCGCCGATGTCGGTGCCGTACAGCGTCCCGCTCGTACTGGACGACACGTCGAACGCCCGCGTCGCGATGAAGCTCTCGTGGTCGTCGATGACGACCGGCCCGAGGCCCGCGAGCACCGGGAGCGCGGCGCCCCCGAGTACGAGAGCGGCGGCGAGCGAGGCAGTGAGGGCGCGGCGAACCGTGCGCATACGGGAACTCCCGGAGTTCAAGGGACGGGTTCCCCGCATCATCGTGCGAGGTTCACCGCTCTGTCCCTGGAAACGCCGAAATGTGTCGAGCCTCACGGCAGGGCGGTCGGATCCCTCACCGGAACGATCACCTGTGTCCCTTAGCCGTGCTCGCGCCGGCCGCCGTGACCCGGGTGCGGGGCGGCCCCCACCCACGACGAGGGGGACCGGGGTGCGTTCTGCGCTTTTTCCCCGCACGACCCGCAACCGGGTTGCGTTCGATGCAGGGGGGTTGGGGCGGGAGGCGGCCCCCCTCCCGCTAGTCGGGGGCGATGAAGTCGTCGGGCGTGAGCTCGAGCATGGACACGACGCGGTCGTTGACGCAGTGCTCGGTGATGATCGTGTCGCAGTCGGCCTCGGTGACGCCGCCGTACCAGACGTTGTCGGGCATGACCGCGACCACCGGACCGGCCGTGCACGCCTCCATGCACCCCGCGTACACCACCTTGATGTCGAACAGCCCGTGCCGCCCCTGCGCCTCGCGGAGCTCGTTGAAGACGTCGGACGCGCCGCGCTGCATGCAGGAGCCGCGGGGGTGGCCCTCGGCGCGTTCGTTGATGCAGACGAACAGGTACCGCTCAGGCTTCGCCATGCGCGGACACGACCTCCTCGGCGCAGGAGCAGCCCTGCTCGGACGACGGGTGGGACCACACGAACTCGGCGCCGTGCGGGGTCTGGCGGTGGTCGAGGGTGGCGCCGGGGAGGCGCAGCATCGAGGCCACGTCGGTGAACAGGCGTAGGCCGTTGTCGGCGATCTCGATCTCGCCCGGCTCGGGTGACGACGCGAGGTCGAGCAGCGCGACGAACCCGTCGCAGCCCGACGACTGCACGGTGACGCGGAGACCGGCGGCGCCGGCCTTGGCGAGCAGGGCGGCGGCGCGTACGGCGGCCGCGTCGGTCACGGTCAGGACGTCGCCCACGGACCCATTCTCTACGCGAGCCCGCGGCGCGCGACGGCGACGTCGCTGTCGCCGCGGATCGCAGACACCATCCGCAGCACGCGTACGGTCTCCGCGACCTGGTGGGCACGGAAGATCCGCGCCCCGAGCCACGCGCTGACGGCGGTGGCGGCGAGGGTGCCTTCGAGGCGATCGCCGACGGGGAGGTCGAGGGTCTCGCCGACGAAGTCCTTGTTGGACAGCGCGACGAGCACCGGCCGGCCGGTGGCGACGAGCTCGGGCAGCCGGCGCGTGCACTCGAGCGAGTGCCGTGAGCTCTTGCCGAAGTCGTGGCCGGGGTCGACGACGATGCCGTCGCTCCGTACGCCCGCCTCCAACGCCCTGTCGGCCAGCGCGGAGCAGGTCGCCACGACGTCGGCCATGACGTCGTCGTACGCCACCCGGTGCGGCCGCGTGCGCGGCGGCGCGCCGCCGGCGTGGGTGCAGACGAGCCCGGCGCCGTGCGCCGCGGCGACCTCGGCGAGGCGCGGGTCGTGGCCCTGCCAGACGTCGTTGAGCAGGTCGGCTCCCTCGGCGCAGACCGCCTCGCCGACCTCGGCGCGCCACGTGTCGACGCTGATCACGACGTCCGGCTGTCGCGCGCGGACGGCCGCGACGAGCGACGCCGTACGCCGGATCTCCTCCGCCGTGTCGACCTCCTCGCCGGGGCCCGCCTTGACGCCGCCGATGTCCACGATCGCCGCGCCCTCCTCCACCGCGCGGTCCACGCGGTCGAGCGCGGCGTCGAGCGCGTACGTCGCGCCCTTGTCGAAGAACGAGTCCGGCGTGCGGTTGACGATGGCCATGACGACGAGGTCTCGCGGGCCGAACGTACGACCGCCGAGCCGCAGGTCCACCGAACCTCCCGCTGTGCGTGACACGATGAACGGACCGTACGCGGTGCTTCGTCGGAAGGGTCCTCGCCGTGGTCACGCTCCTCCTCGTCCTCGCGGTCCTCGCGGTGGTCTTCGGCGTCGCCGTCGTCCTCACCGGCCGCACCGACGTCATGTCCGAGGAGCACCAGGACCTCGCGGACACGGGCATCCCGCGCGACCGCCCGATGAACGCCCAGGACGTCGCGGGGCTGCGCTTCGCGCTGGCGTTCCGCGGCTACCGGATGGACGAGGTCGACGAGGCCCTCGACCGGCTCGCCGCCGAGATCGAGGCGCGCGACGACGCGATCGCGCAGCTCGTCGCGGAACGTTCGACGCGGGCTCGCGCCGCCGAGGACCCCGCCGCGGTGTGGGGCAGGCCCGGCGACGAGGAGGGCTCCGACGACGACAGCCTCGACGACGCGTACGCCGGGGAGTACGTCCCCTCGGACGCGACCGGCGACCTCCCCGCCGACGTCGAGACCGACGTGCTGCCGGTGCCCGACCCCGGACCGCAGGGGGACGGGATCGAGCCGGAGTTCGTCGAGCCCGAGCCGGCCCAGGAGCCCGACGTGCCGATCCTCGCCGAGGCGCCCGAGCCCGAGCCCGAGCCCGAGCCGGCGCCGGCGACGCAGGCCGAGGACTCGCCGATCTTCGGCTCGCTCACGCCGCCGCCCGACGGCCCCAACCCGTTCCGCCCCGAGGTGCCGGAGATCCCGACGTACGACCCCTGGGCCGTCACCCCGAAGAGCCGCTACACGGAGGGCCCGACGTACGTCGAGGTCGACGACGAGACCGACGACGACGAGACGGTCGACGCGATCGCCGAGCACCACACCGGCTACGCCCCGCCCCCTCCGGCCGAGGACGACCCCGAGGAACGCCCCAAGCCCCCATGGCAGAGGTAACGCTCTCCGTCGACGTCGACGCGTCCCCCGAGGAGGTCTGGGCCGCCGCGATCGACTGGGAGCGGCAGTCGGAGTGGATGGTCGGGACGACGGTCCGCGGCGGGCACGGCGAGGGCGCGCGGATCGTGGCGTTCACGGGCTGGCGCGGCTACGGCTTCAACGACCCCATGACCGTCACGACGTGGGACCCGCCGCACCGCTGCGTCGTACGCCATCACGGCGCGGTCGTGCGCGGGAGCGCGGCGTTCGAGGTGCTGCCCCGCGAGGGCGGCGGTGCGACGTTCGTCTGGTCGGAGTGGCTGGTGCTGCCGTTCGGGCTGCTCGGCGAGCTCGGCTTCCTGCTCGTGCGGCCGCTGGTGCTGGCGCCGTTGCGCAAGAGCCTGCGGACGTTCGCGGGCTGGGTCAGTACCCGCGGAACTCCGGCTGCTGCTTCGCCAGGAACGCCCGTACCGCGTTGACGTGGTCGTCGGTCTGCCCGGCCGCCGTCTGCAGCTCCAGCTCGAGCTCCAGCGCCTCGCTGAGCGGGTGGTCCTGGGCGAACGCGACGAGCCGCTTGATGTAGCCGTACGCCACCGTGGGGCCTGCCGCGAGCTGCCGCGCGAACGCCGTCGCCTCGCCCTTGGCGTCGGCCACGACGCGCGTGAACAGTCCGATCTCCAGCGCCTCGGGCGCCTTCACCGTCGGCGAGAGGATCAGCATCTCCAGCGCCTTCGCGCTGCCGACGAGCCGGGGCAGCGTCCACGAGCCGCCGGTATCGGGGACCAGGCCGATCTTCGAGAACGCCATCGACACCGAGGCGTTCTCCGCGGCGATGCGGAAGTCGCACGCGAACGCGAGCGACGCGCCCGCGCCGGCGGCCGCGCCGTTGACGGCGGCGACGGTCGGCTTGGGCAGCTCGGCGAGTGCGGTGGCGACCTCGTTGAAGCCCTCGACGATGCCGCCGAGCTGGGGGTCGTCGGACTCGTAGAGCGGCAGCAGCTCCTTGAGGTCCTGGCCCACGCAGAACGCCCTGTCGCCCGCACCGGTCAGCACGACGGCGCGGACGTCGGCGTCGTCGGCGGCGCGTTCGAACGCCTCCCGGAGACCGTCGCGCACGGCGGCGTCGGCGGCGTTCATGGCGTCGGCGCGGTTGATCGTGATCGTCGCGACGGCGTCGGCGACCTCGTAGAGGACGGCGTCGCTCATACCGGCATGCCCGAGTCGTCGACGACCTCGGCGGTGAACATCGTCACCAGGTCCATGCCGCCCCACGACTGGAGGTTGTCGCCGGAGGCGCGCCACGGCTCGGTCTTGAACGCCGCCTTCATCGACTCCACCGAGTCGAAGTACAGCTCGGCGAGGAGGTAGTACGCGGGCTCGCCGACCATCATGCGCGTGACCTTGGCGAGCTCCGTACGGACCAGGCCAGGGGTGTCGTTGACGATCGGGACGTGCGTGCCGAAGTAGTCCTTGTCGAAAGTCTCGGGGTCGTCCGGCGTGCGGTACAGCGCGACGTACTTGATCACTCGCGGGCCTCCAGACAGGCGTCGACGAACCGCGACGCGGCGGGCAGCAGCCGGGAGGACTCGGCGTCGAAGAACGCCGCCGCCTTCGTCCCGGGCCAGTCGATGGGGAGCAGCGCCGGCGGCAGCGCCGGGTCGGAGAAGAGAAACTTCCGCCACTCGTGCACGAGCCGCGACCGCGCGACGAACGCCGCCTGGTCGCTGTCGGTCTCCGCCGCGAAGCCGGCCGCCTCGTCGAGGAACCGGAGGTACGAGCGCGCGATCCCGTCGAGGTCCCACGCGCGGCTGACGAGCATCGTGGAGTCGCCGTCGTGGGTGGCGGTGAACCGCTCGGCGCGCGCGCCCTCGCCGGCCAGCAGAGCGTCGGCCTCGCCGGCCGGTCGCGGCGCGATCCACGTCGTGTCGTCGAGGGCGCCGTACCCGAGGAACGACAGCCCGGCCCGCACCCGGTCCTTCGCCGAACGCCCCGCGGGCGGCGTGACGACGAGCAGGTGCCACGTGCCGTCCCACTCGTGCGCGTGGGTGCGGTAGATGCGCGCGGCGGCGGCGTCGAGGCGCGCGGTGGCGCGCGGTGTGAGGGCGTAGCCGGAGGCGCCGTGCACGCGGGTCGGCGTGAGCCAGCCCTGGCGCACCATCCGGGAGATCGCCGTACGGACCGCCGGAGGCGCGACACCGAGCGGTGCGAGCAGGCGTACGACGGACGCGACGGGAGCGGCGCCGCCGCGCTGGCGCAGGTGGTCGCCGAAGAGGTCGAACAGCGCGGACCTGGCGTTCAACGGTCACCTCCTTCGCGGTCAGCCGAAAGTATGACTCGTCGCGCGCGTTTCGCGTCCTGGCCGGGGATGCGGGAGAATCAGGGGAGGAAGAGCGCGCCACCGGAGCACGAACGAAGGAGACAGCATGGCGGCCATGAAGCCGCGGACGGGAGACGGTCCGCTGGAGGTCACCAAGGAGGGGCGCGGCATCGTCATGCGCGTTCCGCTGGAAGGTGGCGGCCGGCTGGTCGTGGAGCTCTCGCCCGACGAGGCGACCGCCCTCGGCGACGCGCTCACGACCTGCGTGACGGGCTGACCCGAACTTTTCGCGCGAAGGCGGCGGGCGACCGCCGCCTTCCGCATGTCTGACAGGAGCAGGGCGTGGGACGTCTCGAGCTGACTCTCGCCACCCCGGCCGACCCCACGTCGACCGGTACGGCCGCCATCGCGCTGCCGATCGTGGACGGCGCCGTCCGCGACGGCGACAAGGTCGCGGCGGCGCTGGGCATCGACCTGGCGGCGTACGTCGAGCGCGAGGGCCTCAAGGGCGAGCCCGGCGAGGTCCACACGATCCAGGCGCAGGGCCGTCTCGGCGACACGGCGCACGTGCTGCTGGTGGGTCTCGGGGCCGCCGGCAAGATCACCGCGGCGACGTTCCGCAAGGCTGGCGCGGCCGTGGTGCGCAAGGCGCCAGGCAAGGCCGCGTCGATGTCGTGCTTCGTGACCGCGGCGGCGTCGCCTTCGGAGCTGGCCGCGTTCGCGGAGGGGGCGCTGCTGGCGTCGTACGCGTTCACCGCGCACAAGTCCGAGCCCAAGCCCGCGTCCTTGGTGCGGCTCGACCTCGTCGTGCGCAAGCCGTCGCCGAAGCTGTCGGCGGCGCTGTCGCGCGCTGAGCACCGCGCGTCGGCGACGTTCCTCGTGCGCGACCTCGCCAACGCGCCGTCGCTCGGCAAGACCCCGGCCTGGCTCGCCAAGCAGGCGCAGGCGCTGGCGAAGAAGACCGGCCTCACGGCGACCGTGCTGGAGCCGGCCGAGCTGGCCGAGCGCGGCTTCGGCGGCATCCTTGCCGTCGGTGCCGGCAGCGAGCGGCCGCCGCGGCTGATCCGCCTCGACTACAACCCGGCGGGCAAGGCCCGCGCGCGCGTGCTGCTCGTCGGCAAGGGGATCACGTTCGACACCGGCGGCCTGTCGATCAAGCCCAACGAGGGCATGGCGGCCATGAAGACCGACATGGCCGGCGGGGCGGCGGTCATCGCGACCATGCAGGCGTTGCCGGCCCTGGGTCTGCCGGTGCGGGTCATCGGACTCGTCCCCGCGGCGGAGAACATGCCCTCGGGCTCTGCCGCGCGTCCCGGCGACGTGATCAGGCACTACGGCGGCCGTACCGTCGAGGTCCTCAACACCGACGCCGAGGGGCGGCTCGTGCTCGCCGACGCGCTGGCGTACGGCGTGGAGGAGCTCGACCCCGACTACGTCGTGGACCTCGCGACGCTGACCGGTGCCATCGGCATCGCACTGGGCAAGCGGCACGCGGGCCTGTTCTCGAACGACGATCGTCTCGCGGCCGCTCTGCTGGCCGCCGCCGACGCGGCGGGGGAGCGGTTCTGGCGGATGCCGCTGGTCGAGGACTACCGGGCCGACCTGGACTCGCCGGTCGCGGACATGAAGAACATCGGCGGGAAGTTCGGCGGCGGGTCGATCACGGCGGCGCTGTTCCTGCGGGAGTTCGTCGCGGGGCGGCGCTGGGCGCACCTCGACATCGCGTCGGCGGCGCGCAGCGACAGCGACGAGGACGAGATCTCGAAGGGCGCCACCGGCTTCGGCGTGCGGACGCTGCTGACGTGGCTCGAGGGGCTGTAGCGGCGTTGGAGTTCCAGGGACCGGCCGCGGTGCTCGCGGTGCTGCTGCTGGAGATCGCGGTCGGCAGCCTCGCTGTTCTGGTGCTCTCGCCCGTGTGGGACGTCGTCAAGCGCGGCTACTTCCTGCTCGTGGGCTGGACGGTCGGTGTCTGCGCGGTGCTCGCCGCCCTCGCCGCGCCGGACCGCTCCGCCGCGATGATGGCGTTCGCCGGCCACGCCGTGCTCCTCGTCGTCCTGCTGCACATGCGCAAGTCCGCGGTCGCCTCCGCTGTCGGGGGAGCGTTCCCGACGACACGGGTCTTCGGGGCGTTCGGCGTCGTCGTCGGCGCCCTCGCGCTCGTCGAGATCGCGCAGGAACGCGCCTCGGGGCGCGTCGGCGGCGCGCTCGCCGTGCTGGCTGGGGCGGCGTTCCTCGGGGCGACGTGGAACGGCATGGTGCTCGGCCACTGGTACCTCGTCGACCGCAAGCTCACCGTCGACCCGATGCGCTGGCACGCGTGGGCGTTCACCGCCGGCATCGCGCTGGCGCTGGTGAGCGCGGCGCTGGCGAAGGGCGGGGAGGTCACTGGCGCCGAGACGTCGCTGAACCCGCTGCTGCTCGTGTCGGACCTGACGCTGTACCTGGCGTTCGGGCTCGTCGCCGTCAACGCGCTGCTGTCGTTCTTCGTGCACAAGCTCGTGAACGAGGGCTCCATCCGCGCCGCCACCGGGATGCTCTACCTCGCGGTGATCATGGCGCTGTCGGCGGAGTTCGCCGCGAAGGCGCGCTTCTTCACCGTCTAGGTGTCACCCGCGCAACCCGGAGCCTTTTCCATCGTGGCGTGGTGTTGACGGGTGTGGCGTGTTGGCGCGCAGCGGGTGTCGGGGTTGAACGCAGCAACGGAGCCCGTGATCTTCGCGGATGTCTAAGGCCGTG
>Ga0190268_10000028_pt1 | contig 59443 bp, 63 predicted proteins | sample Popmic249T_FD_133750 | JGI IMG/M metagenome (GOLD analysis project Ga0190268, IMG submission 133750) | Populus adjacent soil microbial communities from riparian zone of Blue River, Arizona, USA - 249 T | ecosystem: Environmental > Terrestrial > Soil > Riparian zone | place: USA: Arizona... | reverse complement strand
GCGGCGCCCGCGCACCCGCGTCGGCCCAACCCTGCAGCCCAGCAGCCGGTCTCACGCGTAGTGATCTTCAAAGAACGACCGAGCCCGGCGCCAACCACGCCGCCAGGATGGAAGGGGGCAACCGGGAGCCCTTTCCATCCTGGCTCGCGCTGGGCCTGGATCGTGCTGGGGAGGAGCCCCTTTGGCGCTGGACCACCACAAGGGCGGCGGTCAACCCCGGACGAGCGGCGCCCGCGCACCCGCGTCGGCCCAACCCTGCAGCCCAGCAGCCGGTCTCACGCGTAGTGATCTTCAAAGAACGACTGAGGGCCGGCGCCCACCACGCCGCCAGGATGGAAGGGGCAACCGGGTTGCGGCTCGTGTAGCGAAAAAGCGCAGAACGCACCCCGATTGCCACGCGAGACGCGGAAGGCCCCTCACCCGGAGCGGGGAGGGGCCTTCGTCGAGGTACGGCGCGCGCGTTACGGCTTGCAGACTCCGCAGGGGGCGTAACCCTGGCGCTTGGCGGTGGCCTTGGTGAGGTTGACGGTGCCGGGGACGCCCTTGACGAAGCGACAGGTCTCGACGTGGAACTTGCCGCGGTCGGGGATGACGACGACCTGCGACGCGGTGGCCTTGGCGGGCGCGGCCTTCTCGGCGGCCTTCTTGGCCGGCTTCGCGGGGGCGTCGGCCGTGGCGCTCGCCCCGGTCGAGGCGGACGCGGCTGCCGTACGCGAGGCGCGCTTGGCGGGGGCCTTCTTGGCGGGCGCGGCGGCGGGCTCGATGTCCTCGGCGGTCGCGTCGGCGGCGACGAGGTCGGGCTCCGGCTCGGCGGCGGGCTCCGGCGTCGCGGCAGCGGCTTCGAGCGCGGCGTCGGGCTTGCAGACGCCGCACGCGGTGTAGCCCTCGCCGCGGGCGTCCTCGACGGCGATCGTCTCGACGTCGGGGCGGCCGGCGAGGAAGCGGCAGTTGGCGACGTGGTAGCGCGGGCGGCCGGGAACGACTGACACCTCGCCGGCGGAGCTCGCGGTGCTCGACGCGGCGGCGCCCATGTCGACGGCTTCGGTGGGCGTCGAGTCGGTGGCGTCGGCCTCGCGGGGGCGTACGGACACCGCGGTGACGCGGTCGAGCATGTCCTGGCCGGTCGTGGCGCCCTCAGCGGCCGGGGCCGGCGCGCCACGGCGCTGCAGCGCACCGAGCAGCAGGAACACACCCGCGACGACGCTCGTCCCGATGGACAGCCAGATCATGGTGAGGCCCTCACCGAGCAACCCGATGATCAGGAAGATGAGCGCGACGAGCACGAGCACGCCACTGACGACGATCAAGACGGCCACCTTTGCAACGAGACCGGAACGGTCTGGAGGTCAGCGCGCATCCTACATATCCGGGCCCCTCGGACCCGAACCGCGCGTGTCGGTCTACGGTGCGAGACGCGGCACCTCGTCGCCGCCCTCGTCGATGTCGAACGGCTCCGGCTCGTCGTCGCCGTACGACACGCCGGGCACGTCCCCCGGCGACCCCGTCGCGAACGTCGGGACCGCCGCGGGTCCGTCCTGCTCCCCCACGGCCGGCGTGAGGAACGGCGAGGCCGGCGGCGCCGCCGGCTCACCGATCGGCGCGATCGGCGGGATCGGCGGCGTGCCCTCGCCCGCCGGCTGGCCGCGGCCGTCGAGGTCGCGCAGCTGCGACTCGAGGTACGCCTTGAGCCGGGTGCGGTACTCCCGCTCGAAGGCGCGCAGGCCCTCGATGTGCTGCTCCAGCGCCTGCCGGCGGGTCTCGAGGTCGCTGATCGCGGCGGCGGCCTGCTCCTGCGCCTGGCGCAGCATCGACTCGGCGTGCTCGCGCGCGGTGCTTGTGAGGCGTTCGGCCTCCTGCTTGGCCTCGGCGACGGTCTCGTCGGCGGTGCGCTGCGCGAGCAGCAGCGTGCGCCGGAGCATCTCCTCGGCCTCGCTGTGCACCGGCTGCGGCGGCGGCGCCGCCTGCGCCGTCTGGAGGCGTTGCCGCAACGTGTCCTGCTCGCCGAGCAGGCGGGTCAGCTCGACCTCGACCTCGTCGAGGAACGTGTCGACCTCGGTCTCGTCGTAGCCGCGGAAGGCCGTCTTGAAGCGGCGGTTCCGCACGTCCTCAGGAGTCAGCGGCATGCCGTCACCCTCTCACGCGGACATCAGCTGGGCCGCGATGATCCGCAGGCCGATCAGCAGCACGATGAACGACAGGTCCAGCGCGAAGTTCCCGATCCGCAACGGCGGGATGAAGCGGCCGAGGAACTTCAGCGGCGGATCCGTCATCGAGTAGACGAACTCGAACGCCACCGCCGCCGTGCCGCTCGGCCGGTACTGGCTGTACGCCAGCACGAGACCCATGACCATGCGGACGATCATCACGTACGTGTACGCGAAGAGGACCCAGCCGATCCAGTAGAGGACGTCGGTCACGACTGGTTGAAGAACCCGCCCTCACGGATGCGGGCCTTGTCCTCGGCCGACACCGTGACGTTGCTCGGGGAGAGCAGGAAGACCTTGTTCGTGACCTTCTCGAGGCTGCCGTGCAGGCCGAACGTGAGACCCGCGGCGAAGTCGACGAGGCGCTTGGCGCTGTCGTCGTCCATCTCGGTGAGGTTCATGATGACGGGGACGTTGGAGCGGAACTGCTCGCCGATCTCCTTGGCGTCGTTGTACTTCGCCGGGACGTACGTCGTGATGCGGTACGACGGCACCTCCGGCACCTCGACGCGCGTCTGCTCGACGTGGCGCGTGCGGGTCTCGACGGCGAGCGCGCCGCGCGACTCCGTACGGCTCTCGGCCGGGTAGCGGCGGACGGGGACGGCCTCGTCGGCGGCGAGGCGCCGGACCTGTCCGGTCGGCTCCTCCTCCTCGAACGGGAGGTCGTCGTACTCGTCGTCTGCCTGCTCGACCAGCCCGAGATAGACCATGGTCTTGCGCAGCACGCCGGCCATGGCGTCCCTTTCGCGTCGGCGAACACCGCTGTCGTAACGGCGCGAGTCTAACGGGTTCGCGGACCTCTGCCGCCGAACAGGGCCGTGCCGACACGCACGCAGTTCGCGCCCTCGGCGAGCGCGTCCTCCAGATCGCCGGTCATGCCCGCCGAGATCGTCGTCGCATCGGGGTGGTCGTGGCGGATCGTCTCGGCGATCTCGCGCAGCCGCGCGAACACCGGTCGCGGCGCCTCCCCCAGCGGCGCGACGCACATGACGCCGCCCAGCCGCAGGCCGTCCGTGGCGGCGACGTGGCCCGCGAGCGAATGTGCCTCGCCGGGCGCGACGCCGGACCGCCCTGGGTCGTCGTCGAAGCGCACCTGGACCAGGGCGTCGATCTGTCGCCCCGCGCGTACGGCGGCGGCGCCGAGCGCGTCGGCGAGCTGCGGCCGGTCGACGGAGTGGACGACGTCGGCGTACGACGCCACGCCGCGCGCCTTGTTGCGCTGCACGCCGCCGACGAAGTGCCACCGCACCTGTGTCGCCGCCTGCCGCACCATGGCGGCCTTGGCGGCGGCCTCGGCGTCGTACGACTCCCCGAAGTCCGTCACCCCCAGCGAACGCAGCAGCAGCACGTCGGACGCGGGCCACGTCTTGCTCACCGCGACGAGCGTGACCTCGGCCGGGTCGCGGACCGCGGCGATGCGCGCGCGGACGGCGGCGAGGCGTTCCGCGAGGTCGTCGAGGCGGCTCACGACCGCCAGACGATCCCCGCGTGCCGGCCGGTCGTGCCGTCGCGCCGGTGCGAGAAGAACAGGCCTGGCTGGTGCGCCGTGCACCCGCCGACGGCCGTGACGGCGTGGACGCCCTCGCGGGCGAGGACGTGGCGTACGCCGGCGGGGAGGTCGAGGCCTGTGGCGCCCTGCCGCGTCGTCGCTCTCGTGACGGGGAGCGCCTCGGTGACCTCGGCCGCGACGTCGTCGCCGACCTCGTAGCAGCACGGCCCGATCGCGGGGCCCACCGCGCCGACGATCGCCTCGCGGGCAGCGCCGAGGTCGAGCATCGTGCCGACCGCGACCTCGACGATGCCGCTGACGAGGCCCCGGCGGCCCGCGTGGACGGCAGCGACGATCCCCTGGCGCGGGTCGGCGAGGAGGACGGGCACGCAGTCGGCGGCGAGGACGGCGAGCGGCGTACGGCGCTCGCCCGTCACGAGCCCGTCGGCGGCCGGCAGCGTCGCGCCGATGTCGTCGGTCGTGACGGTCGCGACCGTGTCGCCATGGACCTGCTCGCACCACGTCATGCGGTCGGCGTCGACGCCGAGCGCGGCGGCCGCGGCCTTGCGGTTGGCGGCGACCGCTGCGTCGTCGTCACCGACGTGGGCGGCGAGGTTGAGGGTCGCGTACGGCGCGTCGCTGATGCCGCCCGCGCGCGTCGTGAACGCGGCGGTGATGCCCGGCGCGAGCGGGACCAGCAGCGGCGCCGGGCTGCCCACTACCGCGTGGCTCTCGACCCGTGGCCGTCGCGAGCGGCGTCCGCGACGGTGGATCGCAAGGCGGAGGAGGAGCGCATAGCAGCGCTATGCGCGACGACGACAACGCCGCGAGGCGCCGTCGCGGACGCCGCGCAGCAGGCCGACGGGTCGGGAGCCACGCGGTTCTACTTCAGGAAGTCGGGGACGTCGAGGTCGTCGTTGTCCTCGAACACGATCTTCCTGCGCGGCGTCTCGACGCGCGGCTGGACGCGGACCGGCTCGGGCTCGCGCACCGGCTCGCGTGCGGACCGCGCGAACGTCGGCACCGGCTCCTCGACGTCCTCGTCGAGGTCGACGTCGTCGTCGACGAGGTCGACGACCGCGGGCGCGACCTGCTCGCGCTGGACCGGCCGGCGTACGGCGACGGGCTCACGGCGCGCCTTCATCTCGCCGCCGTCGAAACCCGCGGCGATGACGGTGACGCGCACCTCGTCGCCGAGGGCGTCGTCGATGACGGCGCCGAAGATGATGTTCGCGTCGGGGTGGGCGGCCTGCGCGATGAGGTCGGCCGCCTCGTGGATCTCGAACAGGCCGAGGTCGCTGCCGCCGGAGATGTTGAGCAGGACGCCGTGCGCGCCGTCGATGCTCGCCTCGAGCAGCGGGCTCGAGATCGCGGCCTCGGCGGCCGCCGCCGCGCGGTCGTCGCCGCGCGCGCGGCCGATGCCCATGAGCGCCGAGCCGGCGCCGGACATGATCGCCTTGACGTCGGCGAAGTCGAGGTTGATCAGACCCGGCGTCGTGATGAGGTCGGTGATGCCCTGGACACCGGAGAGCAGCACCTGGTCCGCCGCGCGGAACGCGTCGAGGACGCTGACCTCCTTGTCGGAGATCTGGAGGAGGCGGTCGTTGGGGATGACGATGAGGGTGTCGACCTCGTCGCGCAGCGCCTCGATGCCCTGCTCGGCCTGGGTCGCGCGACGGCGCCCCTCGAAGCCGAACGGTCGCGTCGTGACACCGATCGTCAGCGCGCCGAGCTTCTTCGCGACGTTGGCCACGACGGGCGCGCCGCCGGTGCCGGTGCCGCCACCCTCGCCCGCGGTGACGAAGACCATGTCGGCGCCCTTGAGCACCTCCTCGATCTCGTCGCGGTGGTCCTCCGCCGCCTGCCTGCCCACGTCGGGGTCGGCACCGGCGCCGAGGCCGCGGGTGAGCTCACGGCCGACGTCGAGCTTGACGTCGGCGTCGCTCATCAGCAGCGCCTGCGCGTCGGTGTTGACGGCGATGAACTCGACCCCCTTGAGGCCGACTTCGATCATGCGGTTGACGGCGTTGACGCCGCCGCCGCCGATTCCGACCACCTTGATGACCGCGAGGTAGTTCTGCGGTGCCGCCACTCGTCACGCCTCTCGTCCGTACGCGGGCTCGGCCTGCACGCACGGGGGGCGAGTGTTCGTCGCCCCACGCGCGCGCTCGTCCGATGGGGCGGGGAAGGCTCCACCGAACGCGGTACTGCGGGGAAGCGACCGGGCCTCGCACAACTCTAACCGTCAACTAGACAGTTACAGTTATGTCAACCTGAGGTCGTGGTCGGCACAGTACGGGGGCCGTTCCGCGCCGGTCAAGGCGCCGCGCCTCCCGGGCGTGTCATTCGCCCGTCGCGCCGTCGACGAGCTCGCAGGAGGTCGGCGTGGCCGTTGTGCCGGGCCGTCTCCTCGATCATGTGCACGACGACGTAGCGGACGTTGCGGCCCGCCCGCTCCCCCGTGACGACCGTCTCGAAGTCGGCGTCGGCGAGGATCGCGCGGCTGCGTTCGCACTCGGCCTCGTATGCGCTCACGACGTCCGCGAGGGTCGCGCCGTCTGGTCCGCGGAAGTCCGCGTCCGGGTCGTCCTCACGCCACGGGAACGCGACGTCGAGGCCCGCGATCACCTTCGCGAACCACCACCGCTCGACCGTCGTCAGGTGCGAGACGAGACCGAACAGGCTCGTCCCGCTCGGCACCGGCGACCACTTCGCCTGCGCGTCGGTGAGGCCGGCGACCTTCCCCACGAGCGTCGCGCGGTGGTAGTCGAGGTACGCCGCCAGCGTCGTCCTCTCGTCCGCGGCGAGCGGCGGATCGGCGTTCCATGCCCGCATCGTGACAGCCGCGCGTCGTGGCGGCCGCGGCCGTTCCTTGAAGATCATCACGCGTGAGACCGGCGGACGAACGGCAAGGTTCATTCCACCCCGACCCCGCACCGGCCGGCGGAGTGGATCACCTGTGTCCCCTCGCCGGCCTAAGGCCCCGTACGACAGGGGGACACCGGTGATCGTCTGGGCAGGGTGAAAGTGGTCAGCGGGGGATGACGGCGGGGCGGTCGGGGACGCGGAGGTCGTAGCGCTTCGCCTTCTGCGGGACCAGCAACGTCAGCGCGCGGACCTTCTCCTTCGTCCGCGTCCCGTCGCCCCACACGACCTCCGCGCCGTCCGCGAGGTGGAACGACAGCGACGCGGGACCGGCCGCCGCGAGGTCGCGCACCTGGCGGCGCAGGTCGCGGGGCAGCGCGCGCAGCATCGCCACCGCGGCGCGTACGACCTCCGGTGACGGCGAGCCGTCGCCGACCGCGAGCAGCGGCGTCGTCCGCGGCGGCGCGGCGACGGTGTCGACGAGCACCGCCTCGATGTCGTACAGCTCGGTCCGCTCCCCCCGCGGCACCGCGACGACCGGCACCCGCTCGACCACCGACACGACGACGGAGCCCGGCCACTTGCGCGTCACGGTCGCGCGCTTGACGCCGGGCAGCGCGGCGACGCGGCGGCGCACCTCGTCCACGTCCACGGTCACCATCGGCCCGTCGCCCACCCGAGCCGCGGACGCGACCGTCGCGGCGGGCAGCCTGCGGGTGCCCGTCACCTCGACGCTGTCCACGTCGAGCAGCGGCGAGAACGCCGCCAGCGCACCCACGGTCGGCAGCGCCAGCACCGCCGCGGCGATACCGGCGCGGCGCAGGTTCTTCCGCCGCAGCTCGGCGAGCCGCCGCTGCTCGAACGCCGTGCGCTTCGCGGTCACCAGCCCTCCCCGAACCCCACGAGCCGCACCTCGGGCTCGAGGATCGGCCCGCCCCTCGCCGCGACCTCCGTACGCACCTCGCGGATCAGCGCGAGCACGTCCTTCGCGGTGGTGCACGACGGGTCCACGACGATGAAGTTCGCGTGCTTCTCGCTGACGCTCGCGCCGCCGACGGAACGCCCCTTCAGGCCCGCCGCCTCGATGAGCCGGCCGGCGGAGTCCCCTGGGGGGTTGGTGAAGACGGAGCCGCAGTTGCGCTGCCGCAACGGCTGCGTCTCGCGACGCCACGCGCGCAGCTCGTCGAGCTTCGTACGGATCTCCGCGGGGTCGGCCGCCGACAGCGTCCACCGCGCCGCGACGACGACGGAGCGCTTCGGCAGCGCCGAGCGCCGGTAGCCGAAGCCGAGGTCGGGAGCCGCGCACTCCACGCCGTCCGGAGACTCGGGCGAGGCGATGGTCACGGCGTCCAGGGCGTCGGCGGTCTGGCCGCCGTGGGCGCCGGCGTTCATCCGTACGGAGCCGCCGACGGTCGCCGGGATCCCCGCCGCGAACTCCAGCCCCGACAGCCCCTCGGTCGCGAGCCACGCGGCCAGCGCGGGCATCGACGTGCCGCCCCCCGACTCGACCGTGAGGTCGTGACGACGCTGCCACTTGAAGCCCGCCCCCAGCCGCAGCGCGAGCCCAGGCCAGCCGGAGTCGGCGACGAGCATGTTGGAGCCGCGGCCGAGGACGAGCAGCGGTACGTCGCCGAGCGACGAGAGCACGACGGCGAGCTCGGCCGGCGTCCGCGGCTCCACGAACAGCCGCGCCGCTCCCCCGACCCCGAGCGTCGTCCACGGGCCGAGCGGCTGGTCCTCGGTGACCGTCAAACCGTTGGCGCGCAACGCATCCAGCAGGGCGTTCACCGCGACTCCAGGGCCCCGAGGATCTCCGGCGCGAGCTGCGTCACGTCGCCCGCGCCGAGCGTGAGGATGACGTCGCCCGGCTCCGCGCGCGCGGCAAGCCGACCCGCGACGGCGGACCACGACGGCTCGAACACGACGTGCTCGGGAGCCAGCGGTACGGCCGCCGCGACGATGCGCCCGGACACGCCGGCGACGGGGTCCTCGCGGGCGCCGTAGACCTCCATGACGACGACCTCGTCGGCGAGACCGAGCGCCTCGCCGAACTCCTGCGCGAACGCCTCCGTACGGCTGTACAGGTGCGGCTGGAACGCCACCACGAGCCGCCCGCGACCGGCCACCGTCCGCGCGGCCTGCAGCGTCGCGACCAGCTCGGTCGGGTGGTGCGCGTAGTCGTCGAAGACGCGGACGCCGCGCGCCTCGCCGCGCGCCTCGAACCGCCGGCGGGCACCCCGGAAGGACCGCAGCCCCTCGCGCAGCTCGGCCACGGGGAAGCCGAGCCCTGTGCCCACGGCGACGGCGGCGGCGGCGTTGAGGACGTTGTGCCGGCCCGGCACCGACAGCCAGAAGACCCCGAGCCGCCGGCCGCGATCCACGAGCGTGAACGACGAGCGCGCCCCTGTCAGCATCACCGACTCGATACGGAGGTCCGCGTCGGGCGCGGTGCCGTACGTCACGACCTTCGCCGTGGCGGAGGAGGCCGCGGCCATGGCGCCACGGTCGTCGGCGCAGACGACGAGCAGGTCGCCCGCCCGCGCCGCGAACTCCGCGAACGCCCGGTGGTACGTCGCCGCGTCGCCGTAGTGGTCGAGGTGGTCGGGCTCGACGTTCGTGATGACGGCGGCCGCGGGCGAGTAGCGGAGGAACGACCCGTCGCTCTCGTCGGCCTCCGCGACGAACACGTCGCCGCTGCCGTGGTGGGCGTTGGAGCCGGCCTCGTTGAGGTCGCCGCCGATGGCGAACGACGGGTCCACGCCGCACGACTGCAGCGCCACCGTGAGCATCGACGTCGTCGTCGTCTTGCCGTGCGTGCCCGCGACGGCGACGCCGCGGTACCCCTCCATCAGCGCCGCCAGCGCCGCCGCGCGCGGCTCGACGGGGATGCCGCGAGACTGCGCGGCGACGACCTCGGGGTTGTCGGTACGGATCGCGCTCGACACGACGACGACGGTCGCGTCGGGCGGCACGTGCGAGGCGTCGTGGCCGACGTGCACGGTCGCGCCGAGGGCGGTCAGCGCGCGGACCGCCATGGAGTCCTTGGCATCGCTGCCCGACACGCGCGAGCCGCGGGCCAGCAGGATGCGCGCGATGCCGCTCATGCCCGCGCCGCCGACGCCGACGAGGTGGACGGACTCGTACGACGTCATGCCGGGGCCCCCGCGACGGCGCGAGCGCAGCGAGTGGCGTCGTGGGGACCTTTCATCGGCCCGCCGCCGAGATCACCATGTCGGCGAGGGTGTCGGCGGCGTTCGGCCGCCCCTCGGCGAGCGCGGCCGCGGACATCTTCAGCAGCCGCGCGCGGTCGGTCAGCAACGGCACGACGTTGGCCCCCACCCAGGCCGCGGTGAGCTCCTCGTCGGACACCATGAGCGCGCCCTCGGCCGCGACGACGTCGACGGCGTTGAGCCGCTGCTCGCCGTTGCCGATGGGCAACGGCACGAACACCGCGGGCAGCCCGACGGCCGTGAGCTCGGCCACGGTCATCGCGCCGGAACGGCACAGCGCGAGGTCGGCGGCGGCGTACGCGAGCTCCATCTTGTCGACGTACGGCACCGCGACGTATGGCGGCTCCTCGCCGGAGAAACCGTTGGCGGCCAGGGCTCTGCGGACGTCCTCGGCGTTCTTGGCGCCCGTCGCGTGCAGCACCTGGACACCGGCCGCCGCCAGCGCGGGAGCGGCCTCGGTGACAGCGGTGTTGATGCGCCGCGCGCCCTGCGAGCCGCCGGTCACGAGCAGCGTCGGGCGGTCGGGCGCGAGCCTGAACGCCGCCCGCGCCTCGTCGCGCCTGGCAGACCGGTCGAGACCGGAGATGGCCGGACGCAGTGGCAGGCCGACGAGCTCGCCGTCGAGGCCGCAGCCGGCGTACGTCACCGCGACGCGGGCGGCGTAGCGGGCACCGACCTTGTTGGCGAGTCCGGCGCGGGCGTTGGCCTCGTGGACGACGACGGGGATGCGGCGGCGGGCGGCCAGGTAGGCGGGCAGGGCGACGTAGCCGCCGAAGCCCACGACGACGTCGGCGCCCCGCTTCTCCAGCGCGGCGCGCGCCGCCTTCACCGACCCACGCAGCCGCAGCGGCACCTTCGCCAGGTCGAGCGTGAGCGACCGCGGCAGCGGGACGGGCGGGATGAGGTCGAGCTCGTACCCGCGCTGCGGGACCAGCGTGACCTCGAGGCCGCGCGCCGTACCGAGAGCGGAGACGGTGATCGACGAGTCGCGCAGCCGCAACGCGTCGGCGAGAGCGAGCGCCGGCTCGATGTGGCCCGCCGTCCCGCCGCCCGCAAGCACGACGTTCATCGCTTGCGACGCCGTGGGGCGGGGCCGAAGCCGTAGAACGCCGCCAGCGTGCGCCGCGCCCGCAGCACCGCCGTCGGGCCGCGCGCGGCGAGCGCCTCGCGGGCGCCGGGCTCGTTGCGCGCAAAGGCGGCCAGCAGGCCGATCGAGAACAGCGAGACACCGAGCGACGACCCGCCGAACGAGATCAGCGGCAGCGGGATGCCGGTGATGGGCAGCAGGCCCGTGACGGTCGCCATGTTCACGGTCGCCTGGACGATCAAAGCCGCCGTGATGCCGGTCGCGGCGAGCCGGATGAACGGGTCGCGGCTGCGCTGCGCGACGCGCACCCCGGCGTACGCGAGGATGCCGAAGAGGACGAGCACGAGCAGCGTCCCTGCGAGCCCGAGCTCCTCGCCGATGATCGCGTAGATGAAGTCGGTGTGGGCGTTGGGCAGGTAGCCCGACCACTTCTGCCGGCTCTGCCCGAGGCCGACGCCGAACCACCCGCCGGAGCCGATGGCGTACAGGCCCTGGCAGCCCTGGTACCCCTCGGTGAGCCGCTTCGCCGCGCCGCACGGGTCGACGAAGCCGACGAGCCGCGCGAGCCGGTACGGCTCCACGACGGCGAGCAGCGTGACGAGCGCGGCGCCCATGCCGCCGAGCAGCGCGACGATGCGGCCCGGCGCGCCGACGACCCAGATCATCGCGAACGTCGTCGAGAGGATGACCAGCGTCGTGCCCATGTCGGGCTCGACCATGATGAGGACCGACAGCAGGCAGGTCATGGGCAGCAGCGGCACGAGGATGTGCCGCCAGTCGTCGAGCAACGACTCCTTGCGCGCGTAGACGTCGGCGGCCCAGAGGATGAGCGCGAGCTTCGCCAGCTCGGACGGCTGCGCGGTGAACGACCCGACCTGGATCCAGCGCGTGGCGCCGTTGACCGGCGGCGCGCCGATGCCGGGCACGAAGACGAGCAGCAGCCCGATGATCGAGGCCGCCATGAGCGGCCAGGCGAGGACGCGCACGGCCTTGAGCGGGATGCGGACCGCGAGCCACATCGCGGGCAGCCCGAGGACGACCCAGAGCAGCTGCTTCTGGAACACCGCGAACGACGACCCGCTCGCGCGGTACGACGTCACGCTCGACGACGACAGCACCATGACCAGGCCGATGCCGGTAAGCAGCAGCGCGCTGCCGGTGACGAGGTAGTACGACGTCAGCGGGCGCGCCAGCAGCGGCACCCGGCGGGCGCGCGCGGCAGGCCGCGCGGCGGGTCGCCGCGCCTCGCTGACGCTCGTCACTCGCGTGCCTCCAGCGCGCGTACCTCGGCGGCGAAGGCGTCGCCGCGTGCCGCGTAGTCGGTGAACTGGTCCATCGAGGCCGCGGCCGGCGCGAGCAGCACGGTGTCCCCCGGCCGTGCCAGCCGTCGCGCGGTCCCCACCGCAGTGTGCAGGTCTCCGGCGTCCGTGACGGGGACCTCGGGCGCGTGCCGCGCGAGCGCGTCGCGTACCTCCGCCGCACATGTCCCGATGAGCACCGCCGCGCGCAGTTTGTGCCGCGTCGCGGCGACCAGGTCGTCGAACGCCAGCCCCTTGTTCAGCCCGCCGGCGATCCAGACCACGGAGTCGTACGACTCGATGGCGCGCTGCGCGGCGTGCGGGTTGGTGGCCTTGGAGTCGTCGACGTACGCGACGCCGTCGAGCGTCGCCACCGTGACGAGCCGGTGCCCGCCGGTGCGGAAGTCGCGCAGCGCGCAGGCGATCCCCTCCTCGCTGATCCCGGCGAGGCGGGCGAGGGTCGCGGCGGCGGTGGCGTTGGCGAGGTTGTGCGGCCCCGACACGGCGAGCGGGCCCTCGTACGGCTGCGACAGCGAGAACGGCACGAGGTCGGGGACGCCGTCGGTCAGCGCGACGACGGCGGGGTCGTCGGCGTTGTAGACGGCGGTCGTGCCCGGCCCCCAGATGCGGCGCTTGGCGGCGGCGTACGACTCGAAGGAGCCGTGCCAGTCGAGGTGGTCGGGGGCGACGTTGAGGATCGCGCCGGCCGCGACGGCGAGCGTCGAGGTCCAGTGCAGCTGGAACGACGACAGCTCGACGGCGACGGCCTCCGGCGGCTCCGGCGCGGTGACGACCTGGACGAGCGGCGTGCCGATGTTGCCGGCGGTCGCCGCGGGCGCGGGGCCTGTCGCGAGCATCGCGCCGAGCATCTCGGTGGTGGTGGTCTTGCCGTTGGTGCCGGTGACGGCGTACCAGCGCTGGCGGGCAGGACGAAGACGCCAGGCCAGCTCGACCTCGCCCCAGACGGGCACGCCGAGACTCGCCATGCGGGCGAGGTACGGCTGCGTAGGACGCCAGCCGGGCGACGTCACGACGAGGTCGGGGTGGAGGTCGGGGTCCTCCTCCCCCGCGACGACCTGCGCGCCGAGCGCCTCGATCGCCGCCGCGCGCGTCTCGTCGGGGTCGACCTCGACGACGGTCACGCGCGCGCCGAGCCGCAGCAGCACCTCGGCGGCGGCGGTCCCGCTCACGCCGAGTCCGCAGACCGCGACGGGGAGTCCCCCCCATCTCATCGGGGTCCCCGCGGGCGCGCGTCAGCGCGGTCGTGGGGTGTGCTCATCCGAGCGGTCCGTGACTGAGGTACTCGGCGTAGAACAGCCCGAGGCCGAACGCCACCGCGAGGCCCGCCACGATCCAGAAGCGCACGATGACCGTGAACTCCGGCCACCCCGCCAGCTCGAAGTGGTGGTGGACAGGCGCCATGTTGAAGATGCGGCGGCGGAACAGCTTGAAGAACGCCACCTGCAGGATGACCGACAGCGTCTCCACGACGAAGAGACCGCCGAGGATGATGAGCAGCAGCTCCGTCCGCGACAGGATCGCGAGCGACGCGAGCGTCCCGCCGAGCGACAGCGAGCCGGTGTCGCCCATGAAGATCTTGGCCGGGGCGGCGTTCCACCAGAGGAAGCCGAAGCAGGCACCCATCGCGGCGGCCGCGACGATCGCGAGGTCGAGCGGGTCGCGGGCGAGGTAGCACGCGTCGCTGCCCGGGCAGCGGTTGCCGAACTGCCAGAACGTGATGACGACGTACGCCGCGAACACCATCGCCGCCGACCCCGACGCGAGGCCGTCGAGGCCGTCGGTGAGGTTCACGCCGTTGGAGGTGGCGGAGATCATGACGTACGCCCAGATGACGAACCCGATCGCGCCGAGGTTGATCGCCGTGTCGCGGACGAACGACACCTTGGAGATCGAGTCGCCCGTGTAGTGCAGGGCGAGCAGCGCGAACGCCACCGACACCAGCAGCTGCCCCACGAACTTCGTCCGCGCCGTCAGCCCGAGCGAGCGCTGCTTGCGGATCTTGATGAAGTCGTCGAGGAACCCGACCGCGCCGAGCCCGAGCATGACGAACAGCACGAGCAGGCCCGAGGCCGTGAACGACTGGCCGATCACGTGCGCGACGACGTAGCCGAGGATCGACGCGACGATGATGACCGCGCCGCCCATGGTCGGCGTGCCGCGCTTGGTGTGGTGGGCCTCGGGTCCGTCGTCGCGGATGAGCTGGCCGTACCCCTGCGCGCGGAACAGCCGGATCGCGAACGGCGTCCCCACGAGCGACACGAGGAGCGCGATGAGCGCGGCCAGAAGTACCGCTCTCATCCGGGGCCCCCGCGTTCGCGCGAAGCGCGGACGTGGGGAACCAGGACCGCTCTCACGTCGTCGCCTCCTCGGGATCAGGGGTCAGCGCCAGGGCGACGCGTTCCAGCCCCGCGGCGCGGGACGCCTTCACGAGTACCACGTCCCCCGGCGAAAGCTCGTCAACCAGCAGGCGAATCGCCGCGTCGGCGTCCTCGACGTACGCCGTCTCGTTCCCCCAGGACCCTTCGAGGCCGGCGCCGGCGTGGATGCCCTTGGCGTTCTCGCCGACGACGACGAGGCGGTTGACGTCGAGCCGGACGCAGAGCCGCCCGATGTCGTCGTGCGCGTCCCAGGCGGCGTCGCCGAGCTCGGCCATCTCGCCGAGGACGGCCCACGTACGCCGCCCGCTCCTGCCCGCGGCGGCGAGCGTCTTGAGGGCGGCGCGCATGGAGTCGGGGTTGGCGTTGTATGCGTCGTTGATGACCGTGACGCCGCCCGGTGTCTCGCGGACCTCCATGCGCCAGCGGCTGCGGGGGGTGGCTTTGGAGAGCGCGGCGGCGATCGCGTCGGGGCTCAGCCCCGCCCACGCGCCGACCGCGGCGGTGGCGAGGGCGTTGGAGACGTGGTGCTCGCCGACGAGCCCGAGCCGCACCTCCGCGCGACCGTCCGGCGTCACGAGGTCGAACGACGCCCGCGACAGCTCGTCGAGGACGACGCTCTCGGCGCGGTAGTCGCCGTCGGACCCGAAGGTGACGACCGGCTTCGTGGTGCGGGTCCGCATGCCCATGACGAGGGGGTCGTCGGCGTTGAGGACGACGAGGCCGTTCGTCGCCTCGACCAGCTCGCCCTTCGCCCGCGCGATCGCCTCCTGCGAGCCGAACTCGCCGAGGTGCGCGACGCCGACGTTGAGGACGACCCCGATGTCGGGCGCGGCGACGTCGCAGAGCCAGGCGATGTGCCCTGTCCCGCGCGCGCTCATCTCGAGGACGAGGAAGTCGGTCGTGTCGTCGGCGCGCAGCACGGTGAGCGGGAGGCCGAGCTCGTTGTTGAACGACCCCACCGGCGCGATGGTCTCCCCCGCCGTCTCCACGACCTGCGCGACGAGGTCCTTGGTGGAGGTCTTGCCGGTGGAGCCGGTGATGCCGACGACGCGCGCGGGGAGGGTCGCGTTGTACCAGCAGGCCAGCCTGCCGAGAGCGGCCGCGGGGTCGTCCACGACGACGCAGGGCACGTCGAGCGGGCGCGCGGCGAGGACCGCGGCGGCGCCGTCCGCGACAGCCGCGGCGGCGTAGTCGTGGCCGTCCACGCGCTCGCCGGGCAGCGCGACGAACAAGTCGCCCTGCGACACGCGGCGCGAGTCGATGACGACGCCGGTGACGGTCGCGTCGGCGTCCGCCGTACCGCCGACCGCGTCCGCGATCTCGCGCAGCGACGTCGCCCTCATCTCGGGGCCCCCGCGGCGGCGCGAGCGCAGCGAGCGGCGTCGTGGGGTGAGTTCACGAGAGCGCCTCCGCGAGGACGACGCGGTCGTCGAACGGCACCGTGAACTCCGCGAACTGCTGCCCCTGCTCGTGCCCCTTGCCCGCGACGAGCACGACGTCGCCGGCGTCGGCGGCGGTGACCGCGATGCGGATGGCCGCGGCGCGGTCCGGCTCGACGACGTAGTCGCTGCCCGGAGGGATGCCGCTGACCATCGCGTCGATGATCGCCATCGGGTCCTCGGTACGCGGGTTGTCCGACGTCGCGACGACGAGGTCGGCGCCGCGCGCGGCGGCCTCCCCCATCAGCGGCCGCTTCGCCGCGTCGCGGTCGCCGCCGCAGCCGAGCACGACGATGAGCCGCCCCTCGGTCAGCGGCCGCAGCGCGCGCAGGACGGACGCGACGGAGTCGGGGCTGTGCGCGTAGTCGACGACCGCGAGGAACGGCTGTCCCCGGTCGACGCGTTCGAGCCGGCCTGGGACGCCGGGCAGCGTCTCGACGCCGGCCTTCGCTGCCTCGAACGGCACCCCCACCGAGACGAGCGCGGCGAGGGCGCCGAGGGCGTTGGCGACGTTGTACGCGGCGGGGAGGCGCAGGCGTACGACGTCGTCCACGCCGCTCGCCACGACGCGGAACGTCGCGCCCTCCCGCGAGAGCGCGACGTCGTGCGCCTGCCAGTCCGCGAGCCGCGCGCCCGCCGCCGACGTCGTGACGACGGGGAGGCGGGTGCGCTCGACGATGCGCTCGCCGGCGGGGTCGTCGGTGTTGACGACGGCGACCTTCGCCTTCTCGGGCGTGAACAGCGACGCCTTCGCCTTGAAGTACGACTCCATGTCGGCGTGGAAGTCGAGGTGGTCCTGGGTGAGGTTCGTGAAGACTGCCGCCGCGAACGTCGTCCCGTCCACCCGCCCCAGCGCGAGGCCGTGCGAGGAGACCTCCATGCCGACGCCGGTGACGCCGCGGTCCTGCATGACGGCGAGCAGCGCCTGGAGGTCGGGCGCCTCGGGTGTCGTGTGCGCGGAGTCGAGCCGGTCGCCAGCGACGCGCGTCTCGACGGTGCCGACGAGGCCGGTCGTCCGGCCGTCGGCGGCGAAGCCGGCCTCGAGGAGGTACGCCGTCGTCGTCTTGCCGTTGGTGCCCGTGACGCCGATGACGTCCATGGCCGCGGACGGGTCGCCGTAGACCCAGCGGGCGAGGTCGCCGAGGACCTTGCGCGGGTCGGGCACGACGAGCGTGGGGATGTCGTCGGACGGGCGGTCGGAGACCATCGCGACCGCGCCGCTGCGACGAGCCTGCGCGGCGAAGTCGGCGCCGTGCGCGCGCGAGCCGGGCAGGCCCGCGTAGACGTCGCCCGGCAGCACCTCGCGGGAGTCGTGGGTCACGCCGGTCACCGACACGTCGGGTGCGTCGGGGTGCCACTCGCGCAACGGGCGTGGCGGCGTCGCCGGTCGGATCACCATCGGCTGTGACGCTACCCCCCTCACGTCGGGGTCCCCGCGGCGCCGTGAGCGCAGCGAGCGGCGTCGTGGGGTGCGGTCACGGGACGCGGAGCTTGTGCACCGGGGCGGGGCGGCCGGTCGGGGGGACACGCAGCGTCGAGAGCGTGAAGCCCATGACGGTGCGGAACACCGGCGCCGCGACGATGCCGCCGTAGATCGGCACCGGGTCGTCGAGGCTGACGGAGACGACGAAGCGCGGCGCGTCCGCGGGGGCGAAGCCGACGAACGACGAGACGTAGCCCGCGTAGCCGCGGCCGTCGGGGCGGACCTTGCGCGCGGTGCCGGTCTTGCCGGCCACGCGGTACCCCTCGATGGCGGCGAGCGGCGCCGTGCCGTCCTTGGTGACGACGGCTTCGAGCATCCGCGTGACCTGGCGCGCGGTCTTGGCGGAGACGGCGCGGACGCGCTTCGGCGCGGGCGCGGGGGTCATGGTGCCGTCGGCGTTCATGCTGCCGCGGATGAGGCTCGGCTGGACGCGGACACCGCCGTTGGCGATGGCGGCGTACGCCGCGGCGACCTGCAACGACGTCGCCGCGACGCCCTGGCCGATCGGGATGGTGCCGATCGCGGTGGACCACCACTCGTGCGGCTGCGGCAGCAGGCCAGGGCTCTCGCCGGGGAACCGGATGCCGGTCCGCTCGCCGAGCCCGAACTTGCGCAGGTAGTCGTACAGCGTGTCCTTGCCGAGGCGCTGCGCGATGCCGATGGTGCCGATGTTGCTCGACTCGGCGAGCACCCCGGTGAACGTCATGTCGAGGGTGCCGTGCGCGTGCGCGTCGGTGAACGTCTTGTTCGCGATGCGGACGCTCGGCGGCACGACGATGTGCGTGTCCGGCTGGACGAGTCCCGTCTCCAGCGCGGCCGCGGCGGTGATGACCTTGTTGACCGAGCCGGGCTCGTACACCTGCGACAGCGCGGGGTTGCCGCGCAGGTCGGCCGGCGAGTCGGTCGGCTTGTTGGGGTCGAACGTCGGCGCCACGGCCATGGCGAGGATCTCGCCGGTCTTGACGTCCATGACGACGATCTGGCCGCGCTTGGCCCGCGTCTTCTTCACCTGGTCGGCGAGGACGCGCTCGGCCTGCCACTGGATGTCGCGGTCGAGCGTGAGGACGGCGTTGCGGCCCGGCACGGGCGGCGTGGTCTTGTGCGCGCCCGACGGGATCTGGCGGCCCGCCGTGTCCTCCTCGACGATCTCCTCGCCGGGCTTGCCGCGCAGGTCGCCGTCGAGGGCGTACTCGATGCCGCCGAGCCCGTCGCCCTCGCGGCCGACGAAGCCGATGACCGACGCGGCGAGGGAGTCGTTCGGGTAGACGCGCTTGGTCTCGGGCAGCGTGCCGATGCCGGCGATCTCCGCGGCGGCGATGCGGCGCGCGACCTCGGGGTCGACGCCGCGGGCGAGGTAGACGAAGCGGGTGTCGCGGCGCAGCTTGGGCCGCAGGTCCTTGGCCGGTACGCCGAGCAGCGGCGCGAGCGCGGTGGCGGTCTTGGCGACGTCGACGACGTTCTTGGGGTCGGCGTAGATCGCGCGGGCGTCGACGTTGAGGGCGAGCGGGCGGCCCTCGCGGTCGAGGATGGAGCCGCGGGTCGCGGCGAGCGTGACGTTGCGCAGGCGCTGCTTGGCGGCCTTCTCGGCGTACACCGTGGAGTCGAAGCCCTGCAGCTGCACGAGCCTTCCGGCGAGCACGGCCAGCACGATCGCGACGACGAAGAGGCCATGCAGCAGCCGCTTCCTCGGGTCGGCGCGGCGGGTCGCGGGCCTGCGGCTGACGGGGCGGCGCGGCGGCGCGGGGCGGCGGGGCGAGGTCGCGCGGGCGCGGTGCGGCGCGGGCCTGGGCGCGGCCTTCTTCGCGGGAGGCTTGCGCGGGGCGGCGGCCTTGCGGGGCGCGGGCTTCCTGGCGGGCGCCGTACGACTCGTCGTCATGGCTTCTTCGCCTTCGCGCTCGGCTTGGGCTCGGGCTGCGGCTTGGGCTTGGCGGAGGCGGTGGCCTTCGGCGCGGGCGGCGGCGGAGGCGGCGGGGGCGAGACGGCGGGGACGGGCTTGCCGAGCACCTTGCCGTCAGGCGTGAGGAAGACCGGGTCCCCCGCCGGCACCAGCCCGAGGTCGCGGGCGCGCAGCGCGAGGTCGTTCGGGGCCTCGAGGGAGGCGATCTCCTGGCGGAGGCGCTGCTCGCGTTCGGCCAGCTCGGCTGTGCCGCGGTCCAGGTCGTGCAGCGTGAACGCGTCCTGCGCGACGACGGTGTTGAGGAACAGCAGCGCCACCAGGCCGAGGCCGACGACGAGCATGGAGAACAGCACGAACGGTGCCCGCGGCGCGCGCGAGGGGACGGGCGTGACGACGCGGAGGTTCGGGCGGGCCGGCTTGGCGGGCGTACGCCGCGACGGAGCGGGCGCGCGCCTGGCCGGTGCGGCGACGGGGCTCACGCTGCCTCCTTGATGCGCTCGACGGCGCGGAGCTTGGCGGACGCGGCGCGCGGGTTGGACTCGATCTCGGCGGTGGACGGGTACTCCGCGCCGCGGACGAGCTGGCGGAGCTCGGGCGTACGGCCGCAGCCGCAGACCGGCATCTCCGGCGGGCAGACGCAGCCCTTCAGGCCCTCGGCGAACGCGCGCTTCACCGCGCGGTCCTCCAGCGAGTGGTACGCGAGCACGACCAGCCGCCCGCCCACGCGCAGCGCCGCGATCGCGGCGGGGAGCGCGGCGTGCAGGGCGGCGAGCTCGCCGTTGACCTCGATGCGCAGCGCCTGGAACGTCCGCTTCGCCGGGTGCCCGCCGTGCCTGCGCGTGGCGGCGGGGATGGCGGTGCGGACGGTCTCGGCGAGCGGCGCGGTCGTCGTCCACGGGCGGCCGGCGACGATGGCGTGGGCGACGCGGGCGGCGAAGCGCTCCTCGCCGTACTCCCGCAGGATCCGGGTCAGGTCCTCGACCGGGTACGTGTTGACGACGTCGGCCGCGGTCGTGCCCGTCGTGTTGTCCATGCGCATGTCGAGGGGGGCGTCGGCGGCGTACGAGAAGCCGCGTTCCGCCTCGTCGAGCTGCAGCGAGGAGACGCCGAGGTCGAACAGCACGCCGTCCACCCGCTCGCCCTCGAGGACGTCGGGGAGGGCGTCGTAGACGGCGTGGACGAGGCGTACGCGCTCGCCGAACGGTGCCAGCCGCTCCCCCGCGCGCCGCAGCGCCTCGGGGTCGCGGTCGAGCCCGAGCAGGCGGGTCTCCGGGGCGGCGTTGAGGAGGGCCTCGGCGTGCCCGCCCAGGCCGAGCGTCGCGTCCACGAGCAGGCCGTCGGGCGTGGCCGCGGGCGCGAGCAGGGCGACGCACCGGTCCAGCAGGACCGGGACGTGCGCCGGTGAGGTCGGCACTTAGGCGAAGACCTTGAGGGCCAGCTGCGTGGCACCGACCGCGCCGGCGGTGCACGCGATCGCGAGGCCGAAGAGCAGGGCGCTGGAACGGAGCTCGGCCCCGAGCGTGGGCTCGGGGGGCGGCGTGGGCGTGTAGTCCACCATCTGTCTCGACCTGTTCTCCCGGGCTCGCGACCCGGGTCGTTCGGGGAAGAAGTGCTCGACGCTGCCGTCAGGTCCCGTGCCCCGGGGCCGGGGAAGACGCCCCGGGGCTCGAGACCTCACGGCAGGGGTTCCTGCCGCTGGCTCGTGGATCTACAGCACGCCCGGCATCACCTCGTCTGCCATCTCGGCGTACGCCGGCTCGGTCTGGTCGAGGTAGGCGTCCCAGGCGGCGGAGTCCCAGACCTCGACGCGCGTGTTGGCGCCGATGACGACGCAGTCCTTGGTGAGGCCCGCGTACTCGCGCAGCGCCGGCGGGACCGTGATGCGGCCCTGCTTGTCCGGCACCTCGTGGGCCGCGCTGGCGAACAGCACGCGGCCGAAGTCCCTGATGGCCTTGCCGGTGACGGGCGCCGCGCGCAGGCCGTCGGTGATCCGCCCCCACTCGCCGAGCGGGAAGACGTAGAGGCAGCGCTCCTGCCCCTTGGTGATCACGAGACCCTCCGCGAGCTCGTCCCTGAACTTGGCCGGCAGGAAGAGCCGGCCCTTGTCGTCGAGCCGTGGCAGATGGGTGCCGAGGAACACCGGCCCCACCTCCCGTCCCGCTGTTGTCTCTCCACTGTGCGCCACTCTACTCCACTTAGCACCACGGTCAAGCGAATCGGCGCTTTCCCGGAGGGACTTGAGGACGCAAAACCGCAGGTCAGAGCGGGTGGAGCCGGGTGGAGGGCGTTCCGGGCACATCTAGTGGGTGCTCGTGTTCGCGGCACAAGATGTGCACGCTGCGTAACGGCATCGCTACATCCTCGTGCGGGAGCGACACGCCGGTGGGGCGGAGTGGAGCGCCCACACACCACGCAGTCCGCGGTTACTGGTGAGTAGCGACGTCGCGGCTCACCAGTTCGTGCTCAGCGTCCGTCGCCGTTCACCAGGTCGCGCCGCGGCTACGGGCGCAGGACCCCGGCGAGGGTGTGGCGCCAGCGGGACGGCAGCACGCGGTTCCACACGAGACGGTCGGCCAGGCGGGCTGCCTCGTCGGCGTACCGCCACGGGAACAGCCGTGCCAGCCCCGGGCGGCGGCCCCAGGAGACGTACGACGCCGTGATGAGCAGCGTGTCCGCGAAGTCCGTGGTCCCGAGGTCCACGCGGGAGAAGCCCGCGTCGCGCGCCAGCGCGGTGAGCGACTCCAGGGTGAACACGTGCAGGTTGGCCGCCATCGAGGCGACCTCCCAGAAGTCCTCCTCCGGCGACAGCGGCCGGCGCAGCAACGGCAGCAGCGCGCGGACGAGCACGCCGCCGTGGCGCTCGACGGTGGGCGTCGGCTCCGAGACGAGCACCACGGCGCCACGAGGCGCGAGCACGCGCCGCCACTCGGCCAGCGCGCCCGCCACGTCGGGCAGGTGGTGGAGCACGCCGCGCGCGACGACGAGGTCGAACGACCCATCGCCGAACGGCAGCCGCGTCGCGTCCGCCTGCACCAGCGGCGAGGCCCCGGCCGCCGACGCCGCCCCGAGCATGCCTTCCGACAGGTCGGACCCCACGACGAGCACGTCGGGCCGCGCGCGGCGCAGGCCCGCGGCGAGGTAGCCGGTGCCGCAGCCCGCGTCGAGCACCCGCTCCCCCGTACGCAGCGGCCGGCCGAGCAGCGACTCCACGTCCCGCAGCGCCTGCGCCGCCGTACGGGAGTCGTGCACGATCGCGAACCGCTCGTCGTAGTAGACGCACTCGTGGTCGTGGAAGACGCGGTTGACGCCGACGGCGTCCAAGTCCTCGCTCACGGGCGGTAGACCGCGTGGACCCAGAGGTCGGTGAGGCCGTCGACGAGGCGGTCGGTCGGGACGCCGTCGCCCGCCTGGGACAACGCGACCGACTGCTCCACCATCGCCGCCAGCGCCGTCGCGGCCACGTCGACGTCGAGGTCGGCCCGCGCGAGCCCGGCGTCCCGCGCCGCGAGCAGCGCGCCGCGGATCCGCCCCACGAACTGCCCCCGCACCTCCCCCACCAGCGCCTGCAGCTCGGGCGACGACGGCGCCGCCGCGAACCACACCTCCCGGATGTCCCGGTCTTCCTCCGACAGCGCCACGAAGCCCGCGATGACCCGCCGTACGTCCTCCACGACGTCGCCCGTCGTCCAGTCGGCGTCGGCGAGGTGGTAGAGCACGGTGGCGTGGCGGCGTACGAGGGCTTCGAGCACGGCCTCCTTGTTGGCGTAGTACGCGTAGAACGTCCCGTGCCCCACGCCGGCGGCGCGGCAGACGTCCTCGACCCGCGCGCGGCTCCACGGCACGCCGGCGAACGCCTCGCGTGCCGCGTCGAGCAGCTTGGCCCGGGTGCGCTCGCCGCGCGTCGTCCTGACCGGGGAGTTCTCCGTCACGGTGGCGGAGCATGCCATAACGGGCGCGCTGCTCGACTCCGACGTCGATGTCGGGTTACGGTCGGGGCGACCACCTAGAGCCCCCTGGAGTGCCGGATGTCGATCAGCTACGACTGTGCCCGCTGCCGCCAGACGTTCGACGGCAAGCGCCTGATCATCGAGCAGAACGCCACCGACGAGACCGGCCTGTCGACGCTCGTCGAGAAGTGCTGGACGCTCTGCGTCCCGTGCGCCGAGACGATCATGGCGCTCGTCGGCGAGGTCTCCCCCTGGCAGCCGGACGGCCGTACGGTCATCCTGCCGGACACGTTCGACGACATGACGACGCGGTTGTTCGCCCTCCAGAGGTAACGACTGCGAATCTCATCTCAACGGGAACGCCCGGGTCTGCGACACTCGTCTGACAATCCGTCGCCATAACGACGCGCACTCCGTCCCTAGAGGAGAACCCGGTGGCCCGGCGTTCCACGCGTACCGCTGTCGATCTCGACACCCTCGCCGCCGGCTTCGGCGCCATCCAGGACAACGTCGAGATGGTCATCGAGGGGAAGACGGAGGCGGTACGTCTCGCCCTCGTCGTGCTCCTCGCCGAGGGCCACCTCCTCATCGAGGACGTCCCCGGTGTCGGCAAGACGATGCTGGCGAAGGCGATCGCGCGGTCGATCGACTGCTCCGTACGCCGCATCCAGTTCACGCCCGACCTGCTGCCGAGCGACGTGACCGGCGTCTCGATCTTCAACCAGGAACGCCAGGACTTCGAGTTCAAGCCCGGCGCGATCTTCGCGAACATCGTCGTCGGCGACGAGATCAACCGCGCCTCCCCCAAGACCCAGTCCGCCATGTTGGAGTGCATGGAGGAGCGGCAGGTCACGGTCGACGGCGTGACGTACGACCTCGGCCGGCCGTTCATGGTCATCGCGACGCAGAACCCCATCGAGCACGAGGGCACGTACCCCCTCCCCGAGGCGCAGCGCGACCGCTTCACCGCGCGCGTGTCCATGGGCTACCCGGCGCAGAGCGCCGAGCTGGCGATGCTCGACACCCACGGCGTCACCGACCCGCTCGACTCGCTCGTCCCCGTCTCCGACGCGGAGACCGTCGCGCAGATGATCGGCGCGACCCGCACCGTCCACGTCGCCGACGCGGTGAAGAAGTACGTCATCGACATCGCCAACGCCACCCGCACGCACCCCGACCTGCGGCTCGGCGCCTCACCGCGCGCGGCGCTGCACCTGCTCCGCGCGGCGCGCGCGTACGCCGCCACCGACGGCCGCGACTTCGTCCTCCCCGACGACGTGCAGGCGCTGGCCGAGCCCGTCCTCGCGCACAGGCTGCTGCCGACCGCCGAGGCGCAGATCGCACGGCGGGAGACCGAGCTCGTCGTCGCCGAGATCGTGGATCGCGTGCCCGTCCCGCACGCAGGGAGATAGGCGGTACGCCCGTGCTCGAGCCACTCCGCGGACTCACGGTCCGCGGCCGGTCGTTCGTCGCCGCGGGGATCGCGTGCGGGCTCGGCTCGGTCATCGTCGGGCAGCGCGTCGTCGTGCAGATCGGCGCGTTCCTCATCGCGCTGCCTGTGCTCGCCGCCGTCTACGTGAGCCGTTCCAGGTATCGCCTTTCCTGTACACGCACGCTCGTGCCGGGCAGGCTTCCGGTTGCTCACACCGCCCAAGTGCGCCTGCGCCTGGAGAACGTCTCCCGCCTCCCCACGTCGCTGTTGTTCGTCGAGGACTCGCTGTCGTACACGCTGGGCGCCAAGCCGCGCTTCGTCCTCGACCGCGTCGAGGCGGGCGGCAAGCGCGAGGTCGCGTACAACGTCCGCTCCGACGTCCGCGGCAAGTTCCGCGTAGGCCCGCTGACGATCCGCATGGCGGACCCGTTCGGGCTCTGCGAGCTGACGCGGTCGTTCGCCGCGGTCGACACCCTCGTCGTCACGCCGGTCGTCTCGCCGCTGCCGCACACCGGCCTCGGCGGCGAGTGGGCCGGCGGCGGCGACACGCAGGCGCGGCAGGTCGCGAGCGCCGGCGAGGACGACGCGTCGACCCGCGAGTACCGCTACGGCGACGACCTGCGCAAGGTCCACTGGAAGTCCACCGCGCGCACCGGCGAGCTCATGGTGCGCCGCGAGGAGCAGCCGTGGCAGAGCCGCGCGACGCTGCTGCTCGACACCCGGGCCAACGCGCACTACGGCGACGGGCCCGGCTCGTCGTTCGAGTGGTCGGTCGCGGCCGCGGCGTCGATCGGCGTGCACCTCGCGCGGCACGGCTACACGCTGCGCTTCGTCACCGACACCGGCATCGACCTCGCGGGGACGACGCTGTCGACCGCCGAGGCGGTGCTGCTCGACCAGCTCGCCGTCGTCGAGCCGACCAAGCGCGGGTCGATCCCGCTCATGGCGGCGCGGATGAACCACGGCGGCGGCGAGGGGCTGCTCGTCGCGGTCTGCGGGACGCTGAACGCCGAGGAGGCGATGGCGCTCGGTCGCCTGCGCAACACCGCGTCCGCGTGCATCGCCGTGCTCGTCGACTCGGCGTCGTGGACCAACCTCGGCCCGCGCGCGAAGGCCGAGACCGAGGCGGCGATGGAGTCCGGCGCCGCGCTGCTGCGCCAGGCCGGCTGGCGGGTCATCGTGGCCCGCCACGGCACCACGCTCGCGTCCCTGTGGCCGCAGGTCGCGATGTCTCGTACGGGAGCGATCCGATGACGAACCGCCAGTCGATGATGCTGCCGGCGGCGGCGGCGTCGGTGATCCTGACGATGATGTCGCTGAGCCAGGTGTTCGACAGGCAGCGGTGGTTCTTCCCCTCGCTCTTCGGCGTCCTGGTGGCGTTCGGGATCGGCTGGGCGGCGCGCCGCCTCGACGTGCCCGGCATCCTCGCGCCGGCCGTGTCGCTGCTGGCGATGCTGACGTTCCTCGGCCTGGTGTTCGTGCCCGAGACGACGCTGGCCGGGCTGCCCACGCCCGACACCATGCGCGGGATCGGCGACCTGCTCTCGGCCGCCGGCACCGACCTCCGCGAGATGGCTCCGCCGGCCGAGGCGACCGAGGCCCTGACGCTGCTGGCGACCGGCGGGGTGTTCGTCGTGGCGATGGTCGTCGACCTCGTCGTGTTCTGGACGCGGCGGCCCGTGGCCGCGGGGATGCCGTTGCTCGCGCTGTTCCTCATCCCGACGACGATGACGAACAAGGCCAACGTCTTCGCGTTCGTCCTGGCGGCCGTCGGCTACCTCACGCTGCTCGTCGCCGAGGGCCGCGACCGCGCGCGCGGGTGGGGCAGGCGGCTGTCCGGCATGGACCTCGTCGACGACGTCGCCGACGTGTCCCACGTCGTCCGCGTCGGCCGGCGCATCGGCTCCGCCGCCGTCGGCCTCGCGCTCTGCGTGCCGCTGCTCGTACCGGACGTCGGCGAGGGCATCTTCCGCGGCAACGGCGGCATGTGGCCAGGCAGGGGCAACGGCTCGCGGACCGCGACCGTCATCAACCCGCTCGTCGAGATCAAGGCACAGCTGCGCGACGACCGGATCATCCCGCTGCTCGAGGTGCGTACCGACGAGCCCCAGTACCTGCGGCTGACGTCGCTCGACGCGTTCAACGGCGAGGAGTGGTCCCTCGTCAAGCGCGACGTCAAGAGCGACCACCGCGTCGGCGAGGACAAGCCGCTGCGGCAGCCGGAGGAGCTCGACCTGATCAGCGCGCCGACGCACCGGTACGACATCGCCGTCCGTGACCTCGCGGTGCACTGGCTGCCGATCCCGTACATCCCCTCGCGCGTCGACGTCGACGGCGACTGGCGGTACGAGGAGTTCGGGTACTCCGTGTTCTCCGCGGAGAACAAGTCGAACGGCGTCCGCTTCACCGCCGAGTCGCGCATCCCCGAGCCCACCGTCGACCAGCTCAAGGCCCCCGGCGAGATCCCCGGCCGGATCCGCGAGCAGTACCTCGCCGTCCCCGCGCAGACGCCCGACATCGCGGTCGACGTGCTGGCCGAGGTCACGACGGGCAAGGAGAACGCGTACGACATCGCGCTCGCGCTCAACGAGTACTTCTACAGCAGCGGGCAGTTCACGTACGACGACAACGTCGCGCAGGCCAACGGCGTCGACGCGCTGACCCACTTCCTCACCGAGAAGCGCGGCTACTGCGAGCAGTACGCCGCCACGATGGCGTACCTCGCGCGCCTCAAGGGCATCCCGGCGCGCGTCGTCGTCGGCTTCACCCCGGGCAAGCTGCGCAACGACGGGACGTACGTCGTCACGAACAAGGAGGCGCACGCCTGGCCCGAGCTGTACTTCCCGCAGGCCGGGTGGGTGCGCTTCGAGCCGACGCCGCGCGCCGGGACGACGGTCCGGCCGCCGCACGCCGTGCCGCCGGTGTCCCCGCCGGGCGCGACGCTCCCCCCGGACGCGACGCCGACCGACGAGCCGTCGGCCGCGCCGAGCTCGACGGCGAGCCCCAGGCCGCAGAACGTCCCCGACATCGAGGACGACACGCCGGCGAACCCCGCCCTCGCCGGCGGTGACGACGGCGGCGTGCCGGTCGTGCCGCTGGCCGCCGGTGGCGTGCTGCTGCTCGCGGCGACGCCGGCGCTCGTGGGCGCGGGCACCCGCCGGCGGCGGCGCGGCCTCGCGGCCGACGGCGCTGGGCAGATCCACGCGGCGTGGGAGTCGCTCGCCGACGCGGCCGAGGACGCGGGGTACCCGCTGCGCGACGCGGACTCCCCGCGCGGCGCGGCGCGGCGGCTCGTGGCGGCGGCGTCGTTGAGCGGGCCGGTGGCCGACGAGGTGCGGCGGCTCGCGGCTGCCGAGGAGCGCGCGCGCTACGCGCGGACCGTGCCGTCGGCGGACGGCCTCGACGGCGGCGTACGGACCGTGCGCAAGGCGATGATCGCGGCGCTGCCGCGGTGGGCGCGGCTGCGGGCGACGGTGTTCCCTGCGTCGTCGGTGCGGCGGATCGTCGCGGCGGTGCGGGCGGTCGGCGACGGCGTCGACAGGGCGCGGACGCGGACGCGGGTCAGGCTGCTGTCGCTGGTGCGGCGGCGTACGCGGACGGCGTAGCTCCCGGTCTCGCTCGGCCCCGCGGCGGCTCTAGCGGTCGGGGTCGTCGAAGCGGCGGCGGAAGCGCTCCTCGGCGCGCTCGCGCAGGGAGGTCTTCTCGCCGCGCGCCTTCTGCTTGCGCTTGTCCTTGAGCTTGGGCAGCGTCTCGCCGCGGCTGAGCCGCTGGAGGCTGCGCGCGATGACGAGACCGGCCGCGAGCATGACGAGGAAGCCGGCCACGCCGACGTAGACGTTGCGGAGGACCGCGCCGGCGACGAGCGCGACGAGACCGAGGGCGAGCAGCGCGGCGAACCGCTTCACGCGGCGCGTGAGGTGCGTCTTCACGTCGTGCGAGCGCACGGCGGAGGCGAACTTCGGGTCCTCGGCGTACAGCTGCCGCTCGATCTGGTCGAGCAGCCGCTGCTCGTGCTCGGAGAGCGGCACGGTGGCGCTCCTGCTGCGGGTGGGGTGTCCTTCTCGGCCAGGATACGTTCGCGGGGGTCGCGCGGGAAGCCGAACCCGGGAGCCGTTGCCGTACGGTGACGCGCGCCTGGCCGTCCGGGCGCCCGCCGGGGCGCTGGTCAGGTGCCCGGGCGCAGCTCGCCGGGGGGTGCGGACTGGGCCGCGCGCGGGTCGTCGGCGTCGTCGACGAGGGTCGCGGGGCGGACCGCGCCGGTGCCGAAGCGGCGTACCGCGCGGTCCACCGCCTGCTCGGCCTCGCGCCAGCCCGTGTCCGGCGCGCCGATGACGAGCTGCTCGGGCTCGGCGTCGGCGGCGACGAGGTGCTCGACGCGGACGCCGACGAGGCGCAGCGGCGTACCCGCGATGCCGAGGGCGTCGTAGAGGCCGCGCGCGGTGGCGTAGACGACCTTGGCGACGTCGGTCGGCGCGGGCAGGGTGCGGGCGCGCGTGATCGTCGTGAAGTCGGCGTAGCGGATCTTGATCGAGATGGTGCGCCCCGCCCAGCCTGCCTGGCGGAGGCGGGCGGCGGTGCGTTCGGACAGGCGCAGCAGCTCCCTGTGGATGGCGGCGGGGTCGCCGATGTCGCGCTCGAACGTCTCCTCCGCCCCGATGCTCTTGTCGGGCTCGGACGGCGTGACGACGCGGGCGTCGCGGCCCCAGGCGAGGGCGTGCAGGTGCGCGCCGGCGGCGGGGCCGAGCGCCGCGGTGAGCGCCGCGAGCGGCATGGCGGCGAGGTCGCCCACGGTGTTGAGGCCGAGGGCGCGCAGCCGCTCCTCGGACTTCTCCCCCACGCCCCAGAGCGCGGCGACGGGCAGCGGGTGGAGGAACTCGAGCACGCCGTCGCGCGGCACGACGAGCAGGCCGTCGGGCTTGCAGCGCGCCGAGGCCAGCTTGGCGACGAACTTCGTCGACGCGACGCCGACCGAGCAGGTGATCTGCTGCTCGGCCTCGACGCGGGCGCGGATCTGCTCACCGATGGCGGCGGGCGAGCCGAGGCGGCGTACGGCGCCGGCCACGTCGAGGAACGCCTCGTCGAGCGAGATCGGCTCGACCAGCGGCGTGACGTCGCGGAACACGGCCATGACGGCGCGTGAGGTGGCGGCGTACTCCTCGAAGTCGGGCGGCAGGAAGATCGCCTTCGGGCAGAGCCGGCGCGCGCGGACGGAGGGCATGGCGCTGTGCACGCCGAACGCCCGCGCCTCGTACGACGCGCTGGCCACGACGCCACGGGAGCCGTCGCCGCCGACGATGACGGGCTTGCCGCGCAGGTCGGGACGGCGGCGTACCTCGACGGCCACGTAGAACGCGTCCATGTCGACGTGCAGCACGGTGCAGCCGGTGTCGTCGCCGCGGGCGCCGGTGGGCGGCCCGGTCGGCTGGACGCGGCCGCGGCTCACGGCGTCGTCACTCCCCGGCCGTCACGGCGTGCGCGTGGCGAGCACGTGCAGCTGGGTGGCGAGGTCGCGGTACGGATCACGGCCTGAGGCGGCGGTCTCCAGCCGGACGAGCGCTTCGAACGCCGCGGCGTCGGTGTCGAGCAGCCCGCCGGGCACGAGATCGGTGAAGACCCGGACGCCGTGCACCTCGTCGGCGGCCAGCCCCGCGCCGGCGAGCAGCGCGACGAGCTCGGCGCGGCCGAAACGACGATGCGCGGCGTCGCCGTCGCCCCAGCGGCCGTCGGGGTCGTCGAGCGCGGCGGCGGCCTCGTCGAACCGTCCGGCGAGCGCGCGCGAGACGACGGCGGCGCTGCGGTTGGCCGCGACGACGCTGGCCAGCCCGCCGGGGCGGAGCGTGGCGGCGACCGTCGCGATCCCCGCGGCGGGGTCGTCGACGACCTCGAGGACGCTGTGGCAGAGGACGACGTCGACGGTGCCGGGTGCGACGACGTCGAGCAGGGTCGAGAGGTCGCCCTGGACGCCGGTGATGCCGTCGGCGCCCTCCTCGGCGGCGCGGCGTTCGAGGGCGGCGAGCGAGTCGGGAGACGGGTCGACGACCGTGACGCGGTGGCCGAGCGCCGCGAGCGGCACCGAGAACCCGCCGGTGCCGCCGCCCGCGTCGAGCACGGTGAGCGGCCCGGCACCGAGCCTGGGCAGCGCGGCGGTGAGCGCCTCCCAGACGACCGCGGCGCGGACGCGGCCCCAGTGCGTGAGGTACGGGCGCGGGGCGGCCACTGCGGTCCTCCGGGGACGGGCGGGGCGGTGCGGCGGGCAGGGCGGCGGGCGCGGCGTGGCAACAGGGCACCCGCGACGAAGAGTAGTGCCCGCGCGCGGGTGACGGCGGCGCGCAGGTGCCTGCCGACCCGCGCGCGGGCGGACTCGGCGACGCCGCCCCGCGGCCGACCGGGCGTCATACGGCGCCCCGGTCGAGCAGTGAGGGGCGGGCGGCGCCACCGAGCTTGGTCTCGACGACGGCGAGGAACGTCTCGGCGTCGCGGAGCAGGTCGTCGGCCTCGCGGGCGGTGACGCACCCGGGGATGCGCGCCTCGGCGTTGGCCCGCTTGGGCGCCCCGGCCGCGAAGAACGCCGCCCACTCGCCGAGCTCGGGGGCGAGCGCGGAGAGCAGCACCCAGGCGCTCAGCGGCTTGGTCCGGCGCGCGGGGGCGGGCGTCGGCGTGGCGCGGGCGGCGATGACGGCGGCGGCGGCGCGGAGGGCGCCGAGGTGGGCGGCGGCGTAGCGCTCGGGGGGTGACGTCGCGGCGGCGGCCTCGGCGACACCGCGGCGGGCCAGCGCGAGCAGGTCGGCGACGGACGTGCGGATGGCGGGAACGACGGCATGGGCGGGCAGCGGCGGGAGCGGCTCGGGGCGCGTACGGCCCGCGGGTGGCCCCGGCGCGACCGGCGCGGCCGGAGTGGGGGCAGGCTCCGCCGCGACGGGCGCCGGACGCGGGTCGGCGGCGAGCGCGGGCGCGGGGTCGGGGGCGACGGCGAGGTGACGTACGGGGGCGGGCGCCGCGGGGTACGGAAGCGGGGACGCCGCGCGGGCGGCCGCGACCGAGGTACGCCGGTGCGGCACGCGCGCGGGCACCGTGCGCGCGGGCGCGGAGTGGGCGGACCCGGCACGGGCGGGTACGGGCGGCACGGCGGCTCCTTCCTCGGCGTCGCGGCCCAGGGGCCGGGTGAACGGATGCCGGGGGAAGGCGGCATTGGTGGCGGCACCGGCCCGGCGGGGCGCTTCCCCACGCCCTACCGGACCGGCGACCCTGCCCGCCGGCGCCGAGGGTCGAGGCTCGGCGCCGGCGGGCTGGGATGCTCCGCCGCCGCGGCCGGCGTTCGCGAGAGGGTGCCGGTCGCGGTGTGTTCGAACAGGTGTTCGAACACAGGAGAAAGGTAGCGCGAGGGGGTGGGGAGTGCAAGGGGGTGGGGGGAAATGTGCCGGCGGGCCGCGGCGGGGGCCTACGACGGGCGCGCCGTACGCCGCAGCAGCTCGGCGCCGACGGCGAGGTACGCGAGGCAGGCGAGCGGCGTCGCGCGGGTCACGACGATCGACGCGTCGCGGGTCATCGGCTCCGACAGCCCGATCAGCGCGAGGCCGAGGACGCCGACGGCGACGAGCGAGACGCCGGCGACGGCCGCGCCCTGCGTCGTGACCGACGTACGGCCAGACCACCCGACGTACTTGGCCGCCCGCGGCCGCTCCCAGCGCCCGAACACCGCCACCAGCAACGCCAGCAGCCCGAGCAGCGCCGCGAACCACACGGGACGCAGCGCCCACCACGCGGCGGACCCCGCGGTCGGCTGCGGGAACCCCAGCGGCAGCAGCACGAGCACCGCGACGAGCAGCGCCGTCAGGTGCCAGAGGAAGACGGTCATGATGACGCCGTTCAGCGCGACGACGGCGGTCCAGACCCGCGGCCGGGCGAGCCAGCGCGTCACGAACGGCCGCGCGAGCATCACGAGCCCGGTCAGCCAGCAGGTCAGGGCGACGATGCAGAGGGTGGGCGGGGACATGTTCGAGATCCGCTCCCCCGGCATCCCCACCATGCTCGTCGGGTACGGCCCGACGGTCGTCAGCACGACGAGCCCCGCGAACCCCGCGACGGCCAGGCGGCCCCAGCGGCGGAACGACCCGTCGGCGTAGCAGTAGCCGAGCTGGTGCGCGAAGAGCCAGACCGGCAGGACGTTGACGAACCCGACCGCCCGCACGCCCAGCCCCAGCGCGACCCAGTCGATGACCGCGGCGAGCAGCACGTACGCCACCAGCACCCGGCCGCCGTAGCGGCGGTGCAGCGCCAGCGTCACCGGCGCCAGCGCGACGACGAGGACGTACACGCCGAGGAACCACAGCAGCTGGACGACGAGCTTCGTGACCGGCCGGACGACGGCCGGGGACAGCGACGACACGTCCAGCGCGACCGTCAACGGCACCCACACCGCGAGCAGCACGGCCACCGGCTTGAGCAGCCGGACGATGCGCCCGTGCACGAACTGCGCGTACCGCCCGCCGCGCCGGCGCACCGCGTCGTACGTCACGAGGTGCGCGAAGCCCCCCACGAAGAAGAACACCGGCATCACCTGGAGCAGCCAGGTCAGGGGCTGCATCGCGGGAACGGCGGCCAGCAGGTTGCCGGCCTTCACCCCCGACGAGCTCCAGGTGACGGTCGCCATCAGCCAGTGGCCGAGCACGACGACGGAGATGGAGAACGCCCTGAGGAAGTCCACGTAGCGGTCACGGGAGTCGGGCGTGGCGGCGGCGAGAGTGCGTGCGTCCATGTCATCCACGATCGCGGCGCGACACCGCGCGAGGCATCCGCTCAGGTACTCAACCGTCCCAGGCGGGATACTCGCCTCGTGAGCAGCCCCCTCGACGCCGCGGACCTGCGGTCCCGCGTCGGCAAGGCGCTGGAGGCGTTCCTCGACCGCCAGGCCGCCTCCCTCGACGCGATCGCCGAGGACCTGGGGCCGGTCTCGGACGCGCTGGGAGAGTTCCTGCTGCAGGGCGGCAAGCGGCTGCGGCCCGCGTTCTGCTACTGGGGCTGGCGCGGCGCGGGCGGCGAGGACACCGACGAGATCGTCGCGGCGGCCGCGGCGCTGGAGCTGATCCAGGCCTGCGCGCTCATCCACGACGACGTCATGGACGACTCCGACACCCGCCGCGGCCGGCCCGCCGTGCACCGGCGCTTCGCGAGCCTGCACCGCGGCGAGCAGTGGCTCGGCGAGCCCGACACGTTCGGCCGCAACGCCGCCATCCTGCTCGGCGACCTCTGCCTCATCTGGGCCGACCACATGCTCAACTCGTCGGGCCTGCCTGGGGATGTCCTCTTCCGCGGCAGCGGCGTCTACGACGACATGCGCAACGAGGTCATGGCCGGGCAGTACCTCGACCTGCTCGAGCAGGTCCGCGGCGGCCGCGACGTGAGCCGCGCGCTGCGCGTGGCGCGGTTCAAGAGCGCGAAGTACACCGTCGAACGACCGCTGCACCTCGGCGGCGTCCTCGCCGGCGCGTCACAGGCCACGCTCGACACCTACACGGCGTACGGCATTCCGCTCGGCGAGGCGTTCCAGCTGCGCGACGACGTGCTCGGCGTCTTCGGCAACCCCGCGCAGACCGGCAAGCCGGCGGGCGACGACCTCCGCGAGGGCAAGCGCACGGTGCTCGTCGCGATCGCCGTCGACCGCGCGACCGAGGCCCAGAAGGCGCTCGTACGCCGCCTGCTCGGCGACCCGCACCTCACCGACGCGGGCGTCGCGGCGCTGCGCGAGGTGTTCGCCGAGACCGGCGCGCTCGACGAGGTCGAACGCCTCATCGTCGAGCGCACCGCACAGGCCCAGGCCGCGCTCGCGGCAGCCGACATCGACGCCGAGGCCAGGTCGGTGCTCGCAGAGCTGGCGCTCGCGGCAACGAAGAGGCTGGGCTAGGGATTTCCGCCGCGCGTCAGCGCGGTGGCGCGGATTCCTAGCGCATCTTCCCGTCGTAGGCGGCGTACAGCCCGCGACCGCCGACGAGGCGCGCGATCGCGGCCTTGTCCTCGCGGTCGTTCTTCGTGCACTTCGACTTGGTGCAGCCGTCGGCGAACGCGATGTACACGCGGCCGTACTTGTCGATCACCATGTCGTTGAAGTCGAGCAGGTTGCGGTCGTTGCCGCACGTGGTGCCCGCGGTGCAGACGGCGCCGACCTGGATGGGGTTGGACGAGATCCGGTACGACTTCCACGTCTTGCCGCCGTCGTACGTGTGCGACGCGTAGAGGTACCACGTGCCGTTGAACGCCTGCGCGCTGCCGTCGCCGCCCTCGGTGCTGCCGAGGTACGCCACGACCGCGCGGTTGCCGTCGCCCGCCACCGCGACAGGGAAGCGGCTGTTCTGGATGCGGAACTCCTTGCCGACGGCGAGCGGCTTGCTCCACGTCTTGCCCTTGTCGCGGCTCACGGCGACGTTGATCGGGCCGCCGCCGGGGAACTTGCCGCCGCCCCATGACAGGTACACGGTGCCGTCCTTGGCGACCGCGACGGAGCCGTGGCCCGCGTCGCCGTAGCCGCTGCCGGGCACGGTGCGCATCTGCCACGTGAGGCCGTTGTCCTCGCTGACCGCGACGCCGACGGGGAACTTGCCGGCGAGGATGTCCGGGCAGTAGCGCGGGGGCAGGTAGAGCGTGCCGTCGGGGGCCGCCTTGAGGTGGCCGAAGATGCCGCCGAGCTGGCACTGGCCCGTGTGGTAGACGACGTTCGCCGGGAGGAACGTGTTGCCGCCGTCGACGCTCGGGGCGCACTTGGCGCTCGCGACGTCCTGGGCGCAGTAGTAGATGACGTTCGGGTACGTGTGCGGGATGTTCGCGAGCGGGCCGCCCTTGACGTAGGGCCCGATGCCGACGCTCTGGTGGTCGAACATCGACCCGGCGCCGCAGCCCAGCGGCACGTCGGTCCAGGTCTCGCCGCGGTCGTCGGTGTACGCCATGAGGCTGCACGCGAGCGTCAGCTGCGACACGAACGTCCTGCCGGTCTTCGGGTCCATCTCGAGGATCGGGTCGAACGTGTCGATCGAGGTGATGTCCGACGCGACGTTGTTCCACGTCGCGTCGCCGGCCTTCTTCTTGTCGAAGCCGGAGACGTTCAGCGTCTCGAGCATCGCCTGGAAGAGCACCTGGCCGCTCTTCGGGTCGATGCCGAGGGTCGGCTCGCCGGCGCTGTCGCCGATGCCCGGGGGCGACGTGTAGACCTGGTACCGCGGCGTGGCGGACACCTTGCCGGCGTCGGCGGGGGCGACGACCGCGAGCGCGGTGAGGCCGACGGCGGCGAGCGCGAGGAGAGTACGGCGCACGGGGCATCCTTAGGTTCGGCGGCGACGTTCCCTGACTCCTTCGCCGCTGCCCGTCCGTGTCCTGCCCGTTACCGTGGGCCGCGTGGCGCGGGTCGTGGTGGTCGGAGCCGGTCTGGGCGGTTTGTCCTGCGCGCTGCGGCTGGCCGGCGCGGGCGCCGACGTGACCGTGCTCGAACGCGACGCCGTTCCCGGGGGGCGCGCGGGGCTGCTGGAGGTCGACGGGTACCGCTTCGACACCGGTCCGACCGTGCTGACGATGCCGGACCTCATCGCGGACGCGTTCGCCTCCGTCGGCGAGGACATGGCCCACTGGCTGACGCTGACGCCGCTCGACCCGCTGTACCGCGCGTACTACCCCGACGGCTCGACGCTCGACGTCCGCTCCGACCCCGCGGCGATGGCCGCCGAGGTCGAACGCGTCTGCGGCCCCGACGAGGCGCGCGGCTACGAGCGCTGGGTGGCGTTCGTCTCGCGCCTCTACGCGCTGGAGATGCGCGACTTCATCGACCGCAACGTCGACTCCCCCCTCGACCTCCTCACGCCGGACCTCGCGCGCCTTGCGGCCCTCGGGGCGTTTCGCCGGCTCGCGCCGAAGGTGGGGCAGTACCTGAAGGACCCCCGCACGCGGCGCGTCATGTCGTTCCAGTCGATGTACGCCGGCCTCTCCCCCTACGACGCCCTCGCGGTCTACGCCGTCATCGCGTACATGGACTCCGTCGCGGGCGTCTACTTCCCGGTCGGCGGCATGCACGCGGTCCCGCGCGCGCTGGCGGGGGCGGCGGAGAAGCACGGCGTGTCGTTCCGGTACGGCACGAGCGTCACGTCGGTGGTCGTCCGCGACGGCCGCGCCACCGGTGTCGTCACCGCCGACGGCGAGCACCACCCCGCCGACGTCGTCGTCCTCAACCCGGACCTCCCGGTGGCGTACCGCGAGCTGCTCCCCGCGGCCGTCACACCCCGGCGCGTCACCACGCTGAAGCACTCGCCGAGCTGCTTCCTGCTGCTCGCCGGATCGACGGCGACGTACACGAAGGCCGCGCACCACAACCTGCACTTCGGCAGGGCGTGGCGTACGACGTTCGACGAGCTGATCAGGGACCAGCGGCTCATGACCGACCCGTCGCTGCTCGTCACCTGCCCGACGGCGTCCGACCCGTCGCTCGCGCCGCCCGGCAGGCAGGCGTACTACGTGCTCGTCCCGACGCCCAACCTCGACGCCGGCATCGACTGGGACGTCGTCGGCCCGCGCTACCGCGACGAGACCGTCAACCGCCTGGAAGCCCTGGGGTACAGCGGGTTCGGCGACGCGATCGAGGTCGAGCACGTGACGACGCCGTACGACTGGCGGCGGCGCGGGATGGAGCGCGGGACGCCGTTCGCGGCCGCGCACACGTTCTTCCAGACGGGTCCGTTCAGACCCGCCAACGTCGCCCCGAAGGTCGGCGGCGTCGTCTTCGCCGGCAGCGGCACCGTCCCCGGCGTAGGCGTCCCGATGGTGCTGCTGTCGGGACGCCTCGCCGCGGAACGGGTGTTACGTCTTACGGCCAGTAGCTGACCGCGCCGAGGGCGTCGACGCGACCCTCACCGGACATCGGGTCGTAGCCCGGGGTGTACAGGTCCACCGCCGACGCGAGGAGCGCCTCGGTCACCTTGTCGGCGTTCGTGGTGCTGCGGACGCCACCGAGGTCCTCGTACACGAGCGCCGCGATGCCGGCCACGAGCGGCGCCGCCATCGAGGTGCCCTGGATCGAGGCGTAGCCGGGGAGGGTGTCGCAGTCGCCCTCGGCCGCGTCCGACGAGCGGTCGTACGTCGAGATGATCTCGAACGACGACGCGTCGCAGAAGAACTGGCCCGTGCCGCCCGGCGCCATCAGCGCGGGGCCGACCAGGTCCTCGTCGTCGTCCTTCACCGGGAAGTTGCTGTAGAACGTGTTGACGTCGTTGGGGTCCGTGGCGCCGACGCAGATGACGTTGTACGCGATCGACGGGTGCGAGCAGAGCGGGAACGAGTCGTTGCCCGCCGACGCCACGACGACGACGCCCTTGGACTGGGCGTACTGGATCGCGGCGTCGATGTCGGCGAAGAAGCCGAAGAAGCCGAGCGCGCCGCTGGAGCCGGGCACGCCGAGGCCGGCCAGGCCGATGCCGACGGACAGGGACATGTTGATGACGTGCGCGCCGCTGTCGGCGGCGGTACGGATGCCCTCCGCGATGGTCTCGGCCGTCGCGGTGTCGGAGAGCACCTGGATCGGCAGGATCGTCGAGCCGGGGGCCGCGCCGACGACGCCGGTGTTGTTGTTGGTGCAGGCGCCGACGATGCCGGCCGTGTGCGTGCCGTGGCCGTTGTCGTCCTCGGGCGAGGTGCTGCTGTCGTCGTCGGGGTCGGCACCGGCGACGACCTGCACCTTGCCGGTGCACGCGAAGTCGGGGTGGCCGAGGTCGAGGCCGGTGTCGAGCACCGCGACCTTGATGCCGGCGCCGGTGGCCTCGGCCCAGGCGGCGGGGACGCGCGTCTTGCGCATGTTCCACTGGCCGTTGAGCAGCAGGTCGTTCTCGCCGTTCTGCGCGAACAGCGGGTCGTTCGGGCCGCTCCCCGTCGTCGGCGGGTTGGTCAGCGTGACCGTGACGTTGGCGCCGATGGGCGCGTACGCCGACAGGTACCGGTCGCCCGCCTGGAGCACGAGCGGGGTGAGCACGGTCTCGAAGCGGCTGTACGTGCAGTCGTCCTTGTAGACGTACGTCGCGAGCGTGAACGGCGCCGCGGACGAGCCGGTGAGCGTCACGGTCTGGCCGGCGGTGGCCGGCGCGGGCAGCGTGAACACCCAGCCGTCGACGCCCTGCGTGGCGGGCGCGGACGGGCAGAGCAGCTGGAACTCGGTGTCCGTGACCCCGAGGCCGCCGGGCGCGGCCTTCGTGATGGTGCCGGTCTCCGAGTAGGCCGACGCCGGGCTGGAGAGCGTCGGGACGAGCACGGTCGCCGCGACCAGGCCGCCGATCGCGGCCAGGCGAGCGAGACGAGAAGACGTCACTGGGCTGTTCTCCCTACTGGAAGTGCGCGGCCGGTAGGGTCCGCCGCGCTGCGGCGCTAGAGGTTCGACACACTGGGGGTGTGCACCCGGCATCCCTGCGGGCGGCTTTCGCCAACTGCCGGAAAGTCAGCGCCCGCCACGGCAGGACGTACTACCTCGCCACGCTGCTGCTCCCCGCCTGGAAGCGGCCGTACGTCCACGCCCTCTACGCCTTCGCGCGCTGCGCCGACGAGCTCGTCGACAACCCGGTAGCGGACCCTGCGCGCGCCCTGGCAGCCTGGCGCGAGGAGTCGCTGGCCGAGCTCGCCGCCGGGGTGTCGTCCCACCCGGTCCGGGCGGCGGTGGTCGAGACCGCGCGCCGGTGGTCCATCCCGGTCTCGCACTTCGAGGACTTCCTCGACGCCATGGCGATGGACCTGACCGTGACGTCGTACGCCGCCTACGACGACCTGCGGACGTACATGCACGGCTCCGCCGCCGTCATCGGCCGCCAGATGCTGCCGATCCTGGATCCGCTCGACGCGTCGGCGGCGGCGTACGCCGAGGACCTCGGCATCGGCTTCCAGCTCACGAACTTCGTCCGCGACGTCGGCGAGGACCTGCGCAGAGGCCGCGTGTACCTCCCCCAGGAGGACCTCGACCACTTCGGCGTCACCCGGGCGGACCTCGCGTCGGGCGTTGCCGATGCGCGCGTACGGCGGCTGCTGGCGTACGAGGTCGCCCGCGCCCGCGAGGTGCTGCGCGCCGCCGAGCCGGGGATCCGGCTGCTGCACCCGACGAGCCGCGACTGCGTACGCACGGCGCTGACCCTCTACGGCGGCATCCTCGACGAGGTCGAGCGCGCCGGCTACGACGTCCTCGACCGCCGCGTCGCGGTCGGCTTGCGCAGGCGCGCGTACATCGCCGGTAACGGTCTGGTCCGCGCACGTTTCTCGCAACGGCGTTCGGCAAGAACGTCACCATGACGACGCGCCCCACCGAGACCCCGCCCGCCGAAGGCTCGACCGGCATGGTCACGTACGAGCACTCGAACGACTCCAACAAGGGGCCCGTGATCCCCAACCGCACGCCCATGATCGTCACGCTGGCCGGGATCGGGCTGCTCGTGCTGCTCATGTTCGGCGTCGTCGTCTACGGCCTCACGCAGCTCGGCTAGCCTCACGGCCACATGGCCGTCTCTCCCCGCCTGGTCGGCGCCGGGCTCGCGCTCGTGCTCGCGACCGACGCGTTCCTCGTCTACGGCGCCCGCGTGTCGCACCCCGTGTCGTCCGCCGACGCGGTGGCGAGGTACCGCTCGGACCCCGGGCCCGCCGACGTGACAGGACCGCCGCGCGGCGTCTACCTGTACGACACCACAGGCTGGTCGCGTGTCTCCTCGCTCGGCGTCCGCAGGACGTACCCCGGCGTCACCGCGCGGATCGTGCGCGGGCACGGTTGCGGCTGGCGCGAGGAGGTGCCGATCTTCGACGAGCACGTGGAGACGTACGACCACTGCGGCGCCGCCGGCACCGGCTTCGGCACGCGGCTGACGTACTTCTTCGTGCCTGCCGTGACGTCGTTCGCCTGCCGGGCCGGGTCGTGCGCCGACGAGGAGCACGACGTCACCGCGACGATGACGACGTCGATCGACCGCGGCGGCTCCGCGACCGTCGGTGGCGTGACGGAGTTCTGCGAACGCCGCACCATCACGACGATCCTGCGCGGCTCCAACAACGGCGCCGCCGTCCGCCGCCTCTGCGTCGCGGAGTCCGGCCTGGTGCTGCACGAGGAGCGGTCGGTGAGCATCGCCGTACGGAGCCGGTTCGTCGGGCTCGTGCAGTACACCGAGCGGGCGACGTTCAGCCTCCGGTCCCTGGAGCCGCTGACCTAAAAAGCCCCCCGCCATTCGTGATCTTGGCTGCGTTTGTGCGTGCCGAGCAGCACAGACGCAGCCAAGATCACGACATGAGGGCGGGCGAAGCCACCTAGAGTCGGTGTCACATTCCCGACCCCGGCGGTGCTGTACGGACATGGAGCACGTTGCGGTCCTGGATCCCCTGGACGAGCGGAGGGAGCGCGCCACGGTGCCTCATGCCGTCCGCGCCGACCTCGAGGACGTGTTCCGCCGCGAGTACGCGCACGTCGTCGGCGTCGCCGCGCGGGTGCTCGGCTCCCGCGCGGAGGCCGAGGACGTGGCGCAGGAGGTCTTCCTGTCGTTCGGCCGTACGTCGGTGCCCGCCGCCGAGGCGCGCGGCTGGCTCTCCGTCGCGGCCGCCCACACCGCGCTGAACGTCCTCCGTACCGGCCGCCGCCGCGCCGCCCGCGAGGGCTCCGTCGCACAGGACGGCGTCGTCTCCGACGTCGCGGACACCGTCGTGACCCAGGAGGAACGCCGTCGCGTCCGCGCCGCCCTCGCCGCGCTGCCGCGCAAGCAGGCCGTCGCGCTCGTGCTGCGGCACAGCGGCCTGAGCTACGCCGACGTGGCCGCCGCACTCGACCTCTCCCCCGGCAGCGTCGGCACCACCGTGCGGCGCGCCGAGTCCGCCCTTCGTGAGGAGCTGAACCGTCATGCGTCATCCGGCTGACGGCGTGCTCCGCCGGCTCCTCGACGAGCCGGCGGGCGTCGCCGACCCCGACCGCGAGCACGTCGCGGACTGCCCGCAGTGCCTCGCCGTGCTGGCCGCGCTGCGGACGGACGCCGATCTCGTCGGCGCGGCCCTCGCGACCGACGGCGATGTCGACGTCGACGCCGCCTGGCGGCGCCTCTCCACCGCCTCGGCTACGGCGCACGTCGAGGTGCCGCGCGGCGGCAAGGTCCGCGCGCTCGTCCGCAAGCCGGCCGTCGCGGCCGTGGCGGTCGCGGTCGTCCTCACCGGCGCCAGCGCCGCCGCCGCCAACAACTGGCTGCGCATCTTCCGTACCGAGCGCATCGCGCCCGTCACCTTCACCGCCGCCGACCTCATCGCGCTGCCGGACCTCAGCGCGTACGGCGACGTCTCCTTCAGCGGCGACGGCGGCCCGCGCGAGGTCTCCGACGCGGCCACGGCCGCGCGTGAGAGCGGTCTCGACGTGCCCGAGGTGGCCTCGCTCCCCCGGGGCGTCACCGGCGTGCCGTCGTACCAGGTGGCGGGCCAGGCGAGCGCGACGTTCACGTTCCTGGCCGACCGCGCGGCGCGGACCGCCGCGGCCGCCGGCGAGACGCTGCCGACCCCGCCCGCGGGCCTCCACGGCAGCCAGATCAAGCTCGTGGCCGGACCCGGTGTCGCCGTGGTCTGGACGCAGCCGACCGGCGTGCCCTCGCTCGTGGTGGGTCGCGCGGTGGCGCCGACGGCGTTCTCGACGGCGGTGTCGTTCGAGACCGCGCGCGACTACCTGCTCTCGCTGCCTGGCCTGCCGGCGAACGTCGCCGCGCAGCTGCGGACGTTCGCCGCGGACGGCTCCACGCTGCCGCTGCCCGTCCCCGCAGACCGCGTCACGACGTCGCCGACGACCGTGAACGGCGTGCCCGCCACGGTGCTCACCACCCGCGACGGCCTGATGGCGGCCGTCGTCTGGGTGACCGGCGGGGAGGTCACCGTGGTCGGCGGGTCGCTGAGCCGCGACGAGGTCGTCGACATCGCCGAGGAGCTGCGCTGACCGCCCTCGACGCGGCCGCGCAGCTCGTCGCCGAGCTGCCGCCGACGGCCGCAGTCTGGTGCACCGGCCTGCGGAAGCGGTACGGCAAGCGGCAGGCCGTCGACGAGATCTCGCTCGAGGTCGGGCGGGGTCAGATCGTCGGCCTGCTCGGCCCGAACGGCGCCGGCAAGACAACCGTCATCAAGATGCTGCTCGGGCTCGTACGCCCCGACGCCGGCGAGGTCATGCTCCTCGGCCGGCCCGCCACGGACCCGGCCGCGCGCGCGAAGGTCGGCTACCTGCCCGAGCTGTTCCGCTACCAGCCGTGGCTCAACGCAGCCGAGGTGCTGACGCTGCACGTGCGGCTGTCGGGCTTCGACGTCTCCGCGCAGGAGCGGCGTGACTGCCTCGCGCTCGTCGGCCTCGCCGACCGCGCGGGCGACCGCGTCGGCGGCTTCTCCAAGGGCATGCAGCAACGCCTCGGGCTCGCCGTCGCGCTGGTCGCGCGGCCCGAGCTGGTCATCCTCGACGAGCCGACCAGCGCGCTCGACCCGCTGGGCCGCGCCGACGTTCGCGACATCGTGCTGGACCTGCGGTCGCGCGGCGTCGCCGTGCTGCTCAACTCCCACCTCATCGGCGAGGTCGAACGCGTCTGCGACCGCGTCGTCATCCTCGACGGCGGGCGGGTCGCCGCGTCCGGCACGCTCGTCGAGCTGCTCGGCAAGCGTGAGCTCAAGCTGCACCTGACCGACGTCTCCCCGCGCGTCCTCGAACGCCTCGGTGACCGCGTCGAACGCGAGGGCGACTGGTTCACGGTCGCGTTGCCGGCGGAGGACGACGGCGTCGGCGTGCCCGACCTCGTAGGCGACCTCGTCGCGCTCGGCGCGCGCGTGCACGCCGTCGAGCCCGCCCGCATCAGCCTCGAGGAACGCCTGCTCGGCATCCTCCGCGACGCGCACGGGAGCGACCGGTGACCGCCGCCAGGACCATCACGGTCATCGCCGGGCTGACGCTGCGCGAGGCGGCCCGCAGGCGCGTGCTGCGGGCGCTGATCGGGCTCACGATCGTGCTGCTCGCGCTGAGCGGCTGGGGGTTCTCGCGGCTCGCCGCGGAGTCCGGCACCGGCACGCTCACCAGCGGCGAGACGCGCCTGACGGCGTCGATCCTGCTCAACCTCGTGATGTTCGGCTTCAGCCTCGTCGCGGCGCTCGGCACGGCGTTCCTCGCCGGTCCGACGCTGGCCGGCGAGACCGAGTCGGGCATCGCGCTGTCGGTGCTGGCGCGCCCGATCCGCAGGTCGGCGTTCCTGTTCGGGAAGTGGCTGGGGCTGGTGGCGTTCGGCACCGGCTTCGTCGTCCTCGCGGGGCTCGCGCAGTGCCTCGTCGTGAAGCTCACGACCGAGTACTGGCCGCCCAACCCGGCCGCCGCCCTCTCGCTGCTCGCCGCGCAGACGATCGTGCTGCTCACGCTCGCGATGCTGCTGTCGACGCTCATCTCGCCGATGGCGTCCGGCGTCGTCGCGGTCGGCCTCTTCGGCGCCACCTGGGTCGCGGGCGTCGTGGGCGGCATCGGCCAGGCGCTCGGCAACGAGAGCGTCGAGCGCATCGGCACCGTCTCGCGGATGCTGCTGCCGACGGACGGCCTGTGGCGCGGGGCGATGCGAGGGTTCCAGGACCCGACGGCGCTGTCGTTCTTCGGCGAGGACGAGGGTGCCGCGGCGTTCCCGTTCCTCAGCCAGCACCCGCTGACCATGACCTACCTCGTCTGGGCCGTCGTCTGGGTCGCGATGATCTGGGGTCTTTCGGCGGCGTCGTTCCTCCGCAAGGACCTCTAGACAGGCCTTGGCGAGACGCCAACCGTGCTCACCTGCGGTGACGACCCCGCCTGTCACGTACGCAACCGGGAGCCTTTTCCATTCTGACGGCGTGGTGGGCGCCGGCCTCAGTCGTTCTTTGAAGATCACTACGCGGGAGACCGGCTGCTGGGCCGCAGGGTTGGGCCGATGCGGGTGCGCGGGCGCCGCTCGTCCGGGGTCGACCGGCGTTCTTGTGGTGGTCCAGCGCCGAAGGGGCTCCTGCCAGCACGATCCAGGCCCAGCGCGAGCCAGGATGGAAAAGGCTCCGGGTTGCACCCCGTGCGGGGAAAAGAAGCAATGCGCACCCCGAATCCCCCGGGGGTGGTCACGGGAACGCGACGTGGCGCTCGCGGTGACCAGCCAGCCTGTTTCGCCGAGCGCTACCAGACCGGTCGGCCCTTCCAGGCGACCGGCGGTCGGCGGCGCGAACGCCACCAGTTCGCGATCAGCCATAGCTCCGCTATCGGCGCGGCCGCGGCGGGCCAGAGCGGCTGGCGCGCGACGAGGCGGCCGCCGGCGCTGACGACGACGTTCATGGCGTACGCCCTCCGCCCGCCGAGCAGCGTCGCGGCCAGCCAGGCGTACTCGACCTTTGGAGTCCGGCGGACGTCGGCGGCATTCTTGACCAGCCCGCGCCACGCCTCGCCGAGGGTCGCGTACATCCGCGTCTCGTAGAGGTCGGGGCCGAGGACCGTGCGCACGACGTAGCCGCGGTGGGTCACCGCCCGAGCCAGCGCGAGGTCCTCGGCGACGGCGGTGACGTCGTGGCCGCCGACGGCGTCGTACGCCGCCCTGTGCACCAGCAGGCACTGACCCGAGGCGAACGTCTCCAGGTCCACCCGCCGCGCCAGCGTGAGGCCGACCTCGGGCAGCAGCCAGGCCATGGCCGGCGTCGGTGTGGCGACGCGGCCCAGTGCCGAGACGAGCGACGCGCCGCTCTCGTCGGCGACGGCGAGGAGGCGGCTCAGCGCGTCCGGCGCGACCGTCACGTCGGCGTCGACGAACCACAGCCACTCGCTCCTCGTCGTCCCCGCGCCCGTAAGGCACGCCGCCGCCTTACCGCGCTGTCCCGCGCGCAGCGGCGGCGCGCCGACGACCGTCGCGCCCGCCTGCCGCGCGAGGTCCGCCGTGTCGTCGGAGGAGGCGTCGTCCACGACGACGACGTCGCGGAGACCGTTGGCGCGCAGGGCGTTCACGCAGTCTGCGATGCCGCGAGCCTCGTCGCGCGCGGGAACGATCGCGACGACGTCGGCGGTCCATGGCGTCGCCACCCGTGGCGCGGTGTTGCGCGCGACGCGGGCCATGCGGAGGAGGCCGTACGCCGTCATGCCGTACGCGCCCCAGCGCGCCGCTCGCAGTGTCACGATCTCGGCATGATGACGTACGACGAGTACCTCGCGGCGTGGGCGCGGGGGCACTCGTTCGAGCCGGAACGGATGGGCCGCTTCCTGCGGTCGTACCTGCGGCTGCCGTACGCGCTCGCCCGACCGCTGGCGGGCATCGACCCCAACGCCGTCACCGTCGCGGGGTTCTGTGTCGCCGCCGTCACTCTCCCTGTGTACGCGACAGGCGCGGCGTTCCTCGCCGGGCTGCTCGTGCTCGTCGCGGGGCTGCTCGACCAGGTCGACGGCGCGGTGGCAGTGCTGGGCGGACGGCAGACGCGGTTCGGGGCGGTGTGGGACTCGGCGGTGGACCGGCTGACCGACGTCGTGCTGCTCGCCGGTCCGGCGATCTGGATCGACGGCGGCACCACGCGGTGGGGGCTGGTGGCGGCGGGCGCGGGGACGTTCCTGCTGGAGTACGTGCGCGCGCGCTGCCAGGCGTGCGGCTGGACCGACGACCAGATCGTCACGCCGGGCGAACGCCCGCAGCGCGTCGTCGCGATCGCTCTCCTCGGCATCGTGTCCGCTCTCGCCGGGAAGTGGCTCTGGGCGGTCGGCGCGTGGGCGCTGGCGGGGCTCACGTTCTGGAGCGTGGTCGTGCTGCTGCTCGACGCCCGAGCCAGACCCACCACACCAGCGTCTGCGTGACCATCGCGAAGCCGAACAGCAGGTCCTCCACCGGCGCGCACGCGACGCGCGGGCCGAGGATCGTGCGGTAGCCGGTGACGATGTCGTTGCACGTCAGGACGCCGTTGACGACGAGCTGGAAGAAGACGACGACGGCGTACGAGATCCAGTAGTTCGCGGTCAACAGGAGGCGGGTCCGTACGACGGCGAGGTCGAGGACCACGGTCACGACGACCCCGACCAGGGCGAGGGCGGGGTACGTCACCGGCGCACGTGCTTCACGGCCTCGTACGTCAGCAGCGCGCACGTCGGGATGACGACGAAGAACAGCAGCTCCTCGAGAGGCAGGTTGCCGAGGACGACGCCGGAGGTCTTGGCAGCGTCGTACGTCCAGTGGTCGTTGGCGATCGCCCAGACGTCCCAGCCGCCGAAGACGACGACCACCGGGGCGATGGCGAGGAGCCAGCGGAGGGGGCGGCGGTAGACGCGAGCGTGCCAGAAGAACTCCAGCGGCAGCGTGCCGAGGAAGCACGCCGCGAGGAGCAGGAGGTAGCTCGCCCGGCCCATGCGGGGGACGTTATCTAGACTCGGGCTGGTGAACCGTCGTGACCTCCTGCGCGCCGCCGTCTCCGTACCCCTGCTCGCCGCCTGCAAGTCGGGCGGCGGCGGGCCCGACCCGACCCCGCAGCCCAGCGGCCCCGTCGCGCTCCAGGACGTCGGGCCGCACGCCGCGCAGGGCCTCGAGATCGGCGATGCGGAGGCGGAGCTGCTGCAGGGGTCGTCGCGGTACGCGTTCGGCCTCATCGGCCCCGACGGCCCGATCGGCGGCGCCAAGGCGACCGTCTACGCCGGCGCCGACCCGACGAAGCCGCCCACCGCGACCGTCGGCGCCGTCGAGCTGACCGAGTCGGGGCTCGCCGACAGGGGGCTGTACGTCGCGCAGGTGCCGTTCCCGACGGCCGGCGACTACTTCGTCGCGATCGTCGCGGAGACGAAGGCGGGCGCGCTGCGCGGCGGCACCAAGGTGACCGTCAAGAAGGACTCGCCGGCACCGGTCGTCGGCGAGAAGGTGCCGTCGATCGCCACGCCCACCGCGGCGAAGCCGGCGGGCGCGAAGCCGCTCTGCTCGCGCCGCCCCAAGCCGTGCACCATGCACGCCATCTCGCTCGACGCGGCGTTGAAGTCGGGGAAGCCGACCGTGATCGTGTTCGCGGCGCCGGCGTTCTGCCAGACCGAGCTCTGCGGACCCGACGTCGAGATCCTCCAGGGCGTCGCGAAGAAGCACGCGGGCAAGGCGAACTTCATCCACGTCGAGGCGTACGTCGGCGCCAGCAACCCGACCGACGGCAAGATGGCGCCGCCGCTGAAGGCGTTCAAGTTCGAGTCCGAGCCGTGGCTGTACGTCATCGACAAGAAGGGCGTCGTGACCGCGCGCATCTCCGGCGCGTACGCGACCTCCGAGGTCGACCAGCTCGTCTCCGCCGCCCTCTGACGCGCAGCCCGGCCCCGCCCGCGCCGGGACGCAAGTTACTGGTGAGTAGCGACGTCGCCGTTCACCAGTTCCCGCGCGGGGCTAGCCGCTACTCACCAGTAACTTGCGGCGGGCTCTGCCGGGGGCGGGCGGGTCAGGGGCGGAGGCGGGTGGCGAACGCGCGGGCGCTGGCGCCGGGGTCCGCGGCCTCCGTGAGCGCCCGGACCACGACGACGCGCCGAGCGCCGGTCGCGAGCACCTGGTCGAGGTTGTCCAGGTCGATGCCGCCGATCGCGAACCACGGCCGTGACGTCTCCAACGACGCCGCGTACGAGAGCAGGTCCAGCCCGGCAGCGGGCCGTCCCGGCTTCGTCGGCGTGACCCACGTCGGGCCCGCGCAGAAGTAGTCCACACCGGGTTCGACGGCCGCCGCCCCGGTCTCGGCAGCGGAGTGCGACGACAGCCCGATCACCATGTCGTCGCCGACGATCGAACGCGCGAGCGGCACCGGCAGGTCGCCCTGGCCGAGGTGCAGCACGTCGGCCTCGACGGCGCGCGCGACGTCGGCACGGTCGTTCACCGCGAACAGCCGCCCGTGCCGCGCCGCCGCCTCGCGCACGATCGACAGCCACGACAGCTCCTCGCGCGCCTCGACTCCCTTCTCGCGGAACTGCACGACGTCGACGCCGTTCGGCAGCACCTCGTCGAGGAACTCCGCCATGTCCGGCCGCCGCCCCACGCACAGGTAGAGCCGGGCGTCACGAAGAGCGTCAGCCACCGGCCACCGCGCGCACGATCTCCAGCACGTCGCCGTCGGCGAGGACGGTGCGCTCGGTCTCCGACCGCAGCAGCGCCTCGCCGTTGCGCTCCACGACGACCCAGCCCGTGCCGAGCCCCAGCGAAGCCAGCAGAGCAGGCAGCGTCGTCCCGTCTGCCAGCGACATGACGGAGCCGTTGACCCGCACGTCCATCAGAAGCCCAGCGCCTGCGCCCGGCGCTTGACCTCGGTGCCGCGGTTCGCGCGCAGCGCCTCGATCGGAGACCCGGGCAGGTCGTCGTCCTCGAAGAGCCAGCGCACCGCCTCGTCGTCGCCGAACCGCGCGTCGCGCAGCAGCGTGATGACGCCCGGCAGGTGCTTGACGACGACACCGTCCTGCACGAACGCCGCAGGGATGCGCAACGGCTTGTCCGCCCCCTCGCGCACGGCCAGCAGCTTCCCCTCACGGAGGAACTGCCGCACCTTGGTCACCTCGACGCCGAGTGCCTCGGCCACGTCCGGCACGGTCGCCCATTCGATCTCCACGGCTACTAGTCTGCCGCGCATGGTCCCAGGAGCGCTCGTCCGGCTCCGCGCGCCGGAGCCGGCGGACGCGGAGTCGTTCTACGAGTGGTTCAACGACACCGAGGCCACGGCCGGTCTCGGCGTCCGCTATCCGGTGTCGCGGCGCACCGAGCGCGAGTGGGTGGAGCGCGGCGCTGTGCCGTCGTACGCCGGCGCGCACTTCGCCGTCGAGACCCTCGACGGCACCCTGCTCGGGACCTGCGGGCTGTACGGCACCAACGCCCCGGAGAACCGCTCCGCGGAGCTCGGCGTCGCGCTCGTCGACAGGACCCAGTGGGGCAAGGGGTACGGCACCGACACCGTCCGCACGCTGTGCCGGTTCGGGTTCGAGGAGATGAACCTGCACCGCATCGAGCTGCTCGTCTTCGCCCACCACGCGTACGCCATCAAGGCGTACGAGCGCGCCGGCTTCGTCCGCGAGGCGGTTGCGCGCCAGGCGCACTGGGGCGACGGCAGGTACTACGACGACGTCTACATGTCCCTGCTCGAAGGCGAGCTGCGATGAACGGCGACCTGGTCACGCTGCGCCCGATGGACCCCGGGGACGCGGCGGCGCAGCACCGGTGGTTCCAGGACCCCGACGTCACGCGCTACACCGGCTTTCGCTACCCGCCGTCGCTCACGGCCATCGAGACGCGGCTGCGGGGCGCGGAGGACAGCACGTTCGCCAACCCGCGCTTCGCCATCGACCGACGCGACACGGGCGAGACCATCGGCTACGTCGCCCTGCGCGACGTCACGCCGGAGAGCCGGGCGGGCGAGCTCGACATCGTCATCGGCGAGCGGTCGGCGTGGAACCTCGGCTTCGGCACCGACGCCACGAGGACGATCTGCCGGTACGCCTTCCGCACGCTCGGCCTGCACCGCGTGCACCTCTGGGTGTTCACGGAGAACGCCGCCGCGATCCGGGCGTACGAGAAGGCCGGCTTCGTCCGCGAGGGCGTCGCGCGCGACCGGTGGTTCAAGCACGGCCGCTGGCACGACTGCCTGCTCATGGGCCTGCTCGCGGACGAGGCGGCGCCGTGATCCGCGGCGAGAAGGTGACGCTGCGCGCGAGACGGCCGGACGACGTCGAGCACGCGAAGCGCTGGTACGCCGACCCCGAGACGGCGCGCTGGCTCATCGACGTGGGGACGTACGACGTGCCGGCGGAGCCGATGGCGTACGGCGACGTGCGGCTCACCGTCGACGACACCGAGACCGGCACCCCGATCGGCACGGCGGGGCTCAGCGGCGGCAGCCCGGAGCACCGCCACGCGATGCTGTTCGTCGTCATCGGCGACGGCGCGTACCGGGGCCGCGGCTACGGCACCGACGTCGTACGGACGCTCTGCCGCTTCGCGTTCGACGACATGAACCTCGCGAAGGTCGAGCTCGAGGTCATCGCCGGGCACGAGGCCGCGCTGCACCTCTACGAGGGTCTCGGCTTCCACCGCGAGGTGCACCGCCGGCGCGCGCTGTGGATCGACGGCGCGTGGCGGGACGAGTACCTCATGGGCCTGCTGGCGGGAGAGCTGCGATGACGTACGCCGGCGACCTCGTCGCGCTGCGCGCCCGCGAGCCGGAGGACGCGCCGTACCTGCACGCCTGGCAGTCCGACCCCGAGACGATGCGCTGGTGGGACCGCGTCTACCCGCCGCTGCCGCCGGAGCTGCTGGCGCAGCGGCTCGCGAGCGCGCCGACGCCGTCGTACACCGAGCCGTCGTTCATCCTGCTCGACCGCGCGACGGGCACGCCGATCGGCTGGTGCGGGCTGCACGCGGTGTCGGCGCGGCACCGGCACGCCGAGCTGGCGGTGTTCGTCGGCGACGCGGCGTACCGCGGGAAGGGGTACGGCATCGACGCCGTACGCACGCTCTGCCGGTTCGGGTTCGAGCGGATGAACCTCGCGCGGGTGTCGCTGACGGTGTTCCCGCACAACCCGGCGGTGCGGACGTACGAGCGCGCCGGCTTCGCCCACGAAGGGCTGCAGCGCCGGGCGTTCTGGAAGCGCGGGGAGTGGCACGACCTGCTCCACATGGCGGTGTTCCCGGACACGCTGCGGTAGCGCCCGCAGGAGCCGGGGCGGCGCGCGCCGAACGTGTCCGCCATGAGGATCGCCCGCGCGCTGCTCGCGGTCGCGCTGCTCGCCACGCCCGTCGTCGTCCGTGCCGAGGCAGCGCAGCCGCGCTTCCGCGCGCTCGAGCTCGTCCGGATCAGGCCGGGCGGGCCCGGTGCCGTCGAGGTCCTCGTGCACTCGGAGTCCGACGACGACCGAGCGATGGTCGCCGTCGTACCGCTCCGCCGCGCCGGGCGCGGCTGGGAGGTCCCCGCCCTCATCGTCGCCGAGGAGGGACCCAAGAGCACGGTCAGGGCGTACGGCACGCCGGCGCCCCAGTGCCCGCCTCCGCAGGGCTGCGCCGGCGGCGACGGCGAGTCGGTGTTCATGGCGGCGCTGTCGGTGCGCTCCGGCATCCGAAACTTCGTGGTCAGCGACTACGCCACCACGACCGCGGCCGTCAGCGGCACCGCGGCACGGTACTGGCGGTTCCGCCCGGTGCGGCTCGGCGTCCAGCGCATGCTCGCCGAGCAGTCCGGCGTCGGCGTGCGGTACCTCGGCACCGCCGTCGAGCGCTTCAGCAGCGCGACGGCGGCGGGCGGGCGGTACGGCAGCGTCGCGTTCGCGGCGGGGCCGTGCGCTGGGGCGTTCGCCGGCTCGGCTCGCCTCGAGGGCGGCACCGCGCCGCGCGAGGTGTGCCCAGGCGGCCCCGAGGCGTTCGCGGTGGCGCCCGGCGAGACGCTGTGGCGGTTCACCGGTGAGGTCATCGGCACGACCGGGTTCACGACCCGCCTGCTCGTCGTCGACTTCCCCAGGCCCTAGGAGGGTTCTGCGAAACCCTGCCCTGCTACGCCGACGGGCCGAGTTTCGCAGAACCCTCCTAGAGAGCGACGGCCGTCCCTGAGGCGGCCGACTCGAACGCCGCGTCGAGGATCGCCGCCGTCGTCCGCGACTCCGCGAGCGGCACGACCCAGCCCTCGCGGCCCTCGACGACGGCGGAGACGTTCTCCACCATGAGGGCGTACGCGTTCGCGGCCGGCACGGTTTCCGGCTCGGAGCCCGCCGGGGTCGTGAACCACAGCTCGGTCTCCTGCCCTTCCCACGCCGTGAACGCCGCGTCGCGCAGGTCGAGCTCGCCGCGCTCCCCCGCGACGACGAGCCACTGCCGCGGGTCCTCGGCGATGCCGCACCGCAGGTCCGCCGTGCCCCGGTCGAACGTCACCGTCAGCGTCGCCGTCAGGTCCACGCCGGTCGGCCCGATGCCGGCCTTCGCGACGACCTCGCGCGGCGGTGTGCCGAACGCCCAGACGGCCGCGGAGACGGCGTAGCAGCCGACGTCGTACAGCGCTCCCCCGCCGTGCGCCGGGTCGAGCCGGTAGTTGCCGTCGGCGACGCCGGCGAACGTGAAGCCCGCCGTGACGTACTCGACGGCGCCGAGCACGTCGAGCTCGCGCAGCAGCCGCTCGGCCATCCGTACGCGCGGGTGCCAGCGGTACCACGACGCCTCGACGAGCAGCCGCCCCGCCGACTCCGCGGCGGCCGTCATCGCGTCGACCTCCGCGACCGACAGCGCGAGCGGCTTCTCGCAGAGCACGTGCTTGCCGGCCTCGAGCGCCGCGATCGTCCACGGCGCGTGGGCGTCGTTGTGCAGCGCGACGTAGACGGCGTCGACGTCGGGGTCGGCGAGCAGCGCGTCGTACGACGCGTGCACCCGCCCTGCCCCCAGCGCCGCCGCGCGCGCGGGGTCGCGCGACGCCACGGCCTCGACGTTCGCGCCGCCGGCCTGGCCGAACGCGTGCACGAGCGTGCGGGCGATCGCCCCCGCTCCGAGCACACCCCACCGGACCGTCATGCGGGCCAGCCTAGGTGGCGGCGTCCGGCACGCTGACGCGCGACGCGGCGCGGGCGCGCCGTTGGCGTCAGGCGGTCCCGAACAGCCCGGTCAGCGTGCCGTCGCCGTCGATCCCGGTGCCGGACACGACGAAGCCCGCCTCGCCCTCGTCGGCGAGCCAGCGCGTCAGCACCGACTGGTAGACCGACCGGATGTCGGTCGTGCCGGCGAGGTTGTCCTTCGGCAGCGTCACCGTGCCGAGGTCCGGGTGGTCGCGGTGCAGGCCGGGGTTGAGCACCGGCGCGCCCGAGCCCGCGGCGGGTGCCGGAGGCCCGATGAGGAACATCGGCCCCGCCGCGCCGTGGTCGGTGCCGGTGCCGTTGTCGCCGATCCGCCGGCCGAACTCGCTGAACGTCATGATCAGCGTCCGGGACGCGAGGTGCGGGTCCACGGGGCCGACAGGGACGGCGGGGTTGCCGGTCGTGACGGGCACGCCGCCCTTGGTGCCGTAGTAGAACGCCTCGATGCCGCGGTCGAGGTCGGTGAGCAGCGTGTTGTGCCGCGAGAGCTGGTTGTCGTGGGTGTCGTAGCCGCCGGCCAGCACGAACACGACCTCGCAGCCGAGGTTGGCCGTCAGCAGCGTCCGCGCGGTGAGCATCGCGTTGGCGACGCCGCCGGGCTGCGCGGCCGTGAGGCCGGTCGTGGACGTGGCGACGCCGAGCGCCGTACGGCAGTAGTCGCCGTAGAAGTCGCGCACCGCACGGGTGTCGGCGTCGTAGCCGGCGAACGCGAGGTGCCGCTTGCCCGCCGAGCCGGTCGTCGCGGCGCCGTCGGCGAACTGCGTCTCGCTGAGCGCGTTGACCTGCTCGCCCATCTCGATCTCGCCGCGCAGCGCCAGCGGCAGCCGCCCGCCGATGCCGATGCCGCGCAGCTCGCCGTCGTCGATGCCTGTGCGGTCGAGGTGCCGCCCGAGCCAGCCGCTGCCTGGCCGCTGCCCGGGGAGCCCCGACTGCCAGATGTCGTCGGAGACGAAGTGCGAGTAGTTGTGCGACGGGTAGTCGGCGCCCTGGACGATGGCGACGCGGTTCTGGTTCCACAGGTCGTAGACCGTGCTGAGCGCGCCGTGCAGGCCGACGGTGCCGCCGTTGACCGCGCCGAGCGGGTTGAGGCCGCTGACCGGCAGCTCGGTGGTGACGCGCACCTTCTCGTACACGTCGCGGATGGAGCCGGACATCGGGACGACGGTGTTGAGGCCGTCGTTGCCGCCGTGCATGTCGATGACGATGAGGCGGTAGCGGTCGGCCGCGAGCGGGTCGACCTGGGTCGCGCCCCACGCCTCGCCGGCCCGGAAGATGACCGGCGAGAGCAGCTGGAGCCCGGCTACGACGCCGGCGCCCTTGAGGACGTCGCGACGTGACGGAGTGCGGGACACGGCTACATCACCTGCCAGTCGGGAGAGGCCGCGAGGAGGAAGAGGATGCCGTTCTGCTTCGTCCGCTCGTCGCTGGTGCCGGGGTTCGAGAGGTAGCTCTGGACCTGCTGCTGCGTGACGCCGCCGAGCGAGCCGAGCCCGACGTACGCGCGCCAGACGTCGAGCGCGGCGGTGGACGCGGGCAGCGGGTTGGTGTTGACGCGGCCCTGCGTGTTGTACGCGTTGATCGTGTACTGCCCGAGGCTGTAGCGGCCGATCGTCGTGGTCGACGTGAGCCAGGCCTTGCCTTCCGGCCAGCCGCCGACGTTCGGTGGCTGGAACGGCGTCTGCCCCATCCGCCGCAGCGCGAAGATCGGCTGGTTGTGGGCGGAGGCGCCGGTGTTCTGGATGCCCTCGACCGGGTCCATGTTGACGGTGAGCACTTTCGCGAGGTGCACCGCCTCCTCGACCGGCTGGCGGACGAGCGCCGGCGTCCCCGAACGGAAGCGCGGGTGCATGAGCAGCACCTTCATCGCCGCCGTGATGTCCCACGCCGGGCGCAGCGCGGCGGCGACCGCGTCGACGAGCTCGTCGGGCTCGGCGAACAGGTCCGTGGTCTCGGGGATGTAGGCGAACGAGCAGACCATCTTGTACGCCACGAAGTGCGCCGTGGTGTCGAGGCCCAGCGCGATGTCGCAGACCTCCTGGTACTCCGTCGCCTCGCGCGCGTCGTTGGCCGGGTAGCCGCCGATGGTCGTGCCGCAGATCGTCTTGACGGTGCGGTCGTGCCGGTTGGTGTCGAACGCCACCGTGCGGTCGGCCTTGACCACCCAGCCGGTCAGCGCCTTGGCGGCCTGGCGGATGTCGGTCTCGGTGAACCGCTGCGGGATGACGCCCGCGGTGAACAGCTCGAACAGCTCGCGCGCGTAGTTCTCGTTCACGGCGTTGCGGCGGTTCTGGTACCCCGAGAGGTAGTAGAGCATCGCGCCGTCGACCGTGAGCTTGTGCAGCAGCGTGCGGAAGCTCCCGAGCGCGTTGGCGCGGATGGTCTGGTTCTGCTTCATGAGGTCGCCGACGTTGGGGTTGCCGGCGTAGCCCGTGGCGAAGTGCGTGTGCCAGAACCACGTCATGCGCTCGAGCAGCGGGAACGGCGTCGTGCGCATCCGCTCCAGCCACCACCGCTGTCCGGCGAGCAGGTCGGACGTCGCGGTCTCGAGCTGGACGCGGCGCGGCTCGTCGACGAGCGCACCCGGCACCGGCAGGCCGGCGGGCGGGAAGAGCGCGTTGACGACGTCGGCGTACTCCTTGCCGACCCACAGGTCGAGGTCGGTCTTCGTCGCGCCGAAGCAGGCCCTGCCGAACAGCCTGGCGACGTCGTTGGCGGTGGCCGCCGTCATGACAACCCCCCTGCGGGAACGGCGAGGATCTCGATCGTGCCGCGCATCTCTGCGTGCAGCGAGCAGGTGTACATGTGGATGCCGAGGCCCAGCGACGACACGCCCCTGACCACGGTCATCGGCTCCGCGGTCTGCGGCGACCCCGGCTGCGGGCCGTAGACGATGTCCGACCAGAAGGGCAGGTTGCCGTTGTCGTCGCGCTCGGCCGCGACGATGTCGTGGCCGGTGGCGTCGAGGTTGACGAACGACAGCGAGCCGCCCTGGAAGAGCCTGATGTCGCCGGGGTAGTAGACGTTGTTGAGCGCCACGACGTACGGCGGGTTCTCCACGGTCGGCGCGGCCGACGCGGGAGACGAGGGGAGCGCCGCGACCACGCAGGCAGCCGCGGCGGCCAGGCGGCGCATCACGCCACCCCGAACAGGCCGGTCAGCGAGCCGTCCGAGCCGTAGCCCGGGCCGCTGATCCGGAACTCGTCGTCGCCTTCGTCGGGGCTCGGCCCGGAGGCGTCGCTGATCCAGTTGGTCAGGACCGATTGGTAGATCGAACGCATGTCGGTCGTCATCTCCAGGTTGTCCGCGGGGGCGAGGACGCTGCCCATGGCCGGGTGGTCACGGTGCAGTCCGGGGGTGAGCACGACCCGGCCCGAGCCGGCGGGCGGCGCGGGCGGGCCGATGAGGAACATGGGCGCCGCCGCGCCGTGGTCGGTGCCGGTGCCGTTGTCGCCGATGCGGCGCCCGAACTCGCTGAACGTCATCACCAGCGTCTTCTCGGCGATCGCCTGCGGGAGCGGGCCGACCGGCGTGCTGCCGTTGAGGATCGGCACGCCGTCGCGGGTGCCGTGGAAGAACGCCTCGATGCCGCGGTCGAGGTCGCGCAGCAGGTTGGCGTGGTTGACGAGCTGGTTGTCGTGCGTGTCGTACCCGCCGGTGCCGACGAAGACGACCTCGGTGCCGAGGTTGGCGGTGAGCAGCGTACGAGCCGTCAGCATCTGGTTGGCGACGCCGCCGGGCTGCGCGGCGGTGAGGCCGGTGGTGGCGATGGCGAGGTCGCGGGCGCGCCGGCACATGTCGCCGTAGTAGGCATCCACGGGGTACGGCGCCGCCGAGAACGCCGCGAACTCGGCGTGCCTGCGCTGCGTGACGCCGAACTCGCCGCCGTCGGTGAACTGCGTCTCGTAGACGGAGTTGATCTCCTCGCCGCGGACCTGCGTGCCGCGCAGCGCGAGCGGCAGCCGGTCGAGGCCGATGCCGACGCCACGAAGCTCGCCCTCGCCGATGCCGACCCGATCGAGGTGCCGGCCGAGCCAGCCGGAGCCCGTCGTCTGGTTGACGAAGCCGGTCTGCCAGATGTCGTCGGAGACGAAGTGCGAGTAGTCGTGCCCCGGGTAGTCGCACCCCTGGACGACGGCCATGCGGTTCTGCTGCCAGAAGCCGTACATCGTCGGCAGGTTGGGGTTGAGGCCGACGGTGCCGCCGTCGACCGCGCCGAGCGGGAGCAGCGTGTCGGCGGGCAGCTCGGTGGTGACGCGCACCTTCTCGTACACGTCGCGGATCGCGCCCGACATCGGCACGACGGTGTTGAGGCCGTCGTTGCCGCCGATGAGGTCGATGATGACGAGCCGCATCCGGTTAGCGGTCGCGGGGTCGACCTGCGCGTCGCCCCACGCGGTACCCGCGCGGAACACGATCGGGCTGAGCAGCTGCGCGCCCGCGACGGTGGCGGCGCCGCGGAGGACCTGGCGGCGGGAGATCGTTCGCGTCATCACATGACCTGCCAGTCGGGGCTCGCGGCGAGAAGGATGAGCATGCTGCGCTGCTTGGTGGGCTCGTCGCCTGTGCCCGGGTTGGCCAGGTAGGCGTTGATCCGCTGCTGCGTCTCGGGGGTCAGCTTGCCGAGGCCCATGAACGAGATCCACGCCGGGACGTCACCCGACGCCGGCAGGATCGTGGCGGCGGCGGTGGTGAGGCCCTGGCTCGCCCAGACCTTCGCCATGAGGTCGCCGATGTTGTAGCGGCCCTGCACCGCGGGTGCGGTGAGCCAGTCGGTGCCCATCGGCCAGCCCGCGACGTTCGGCGGCCGGAACGGCGTCTGCCCCATGCGCTGCAGGCCGAACAGCGGCATCCAGTGGGTCTGCGCGTTGTTGTTGTTGAGGCTCGCGCCGAGGATGCGGCCGAGGTGCACGATCAGCTCGATGGGCGAGCGTACGAGCACGTTGCCTGTGCCGCGCTGCGAGTAGCGGAAGGCGTTGTGGTTGAGCAGCGTCTTCATCGCCTTGGTGATGTCCCAGACGCCGCCAGGGTCGGTCCACGACGGGCGCAGCGCGTTGGCGACGGCGTCGACCAGCGGGTCGGGGTCGTTGACCAGGTCGGTCGTGTCGGGGACGTAGGCGAACGAGCAGACCATCTTGTAGGCGACGTACCGCGCGGTGGTGTGCTGCAGGAGCGCGAGGTTGCAGATCTCCTGGTACTCCGTGGCCTCGCGCGGGTCGGCCGCCGGGTAGCCGCCGACGTCGGCGCCGAAGACGGTCTTGACGCTGCGGTCGTGGCGGTTGGTGTCGAAGACGCCGACGCGGTTGGCGTTGACGACCCAGCCGGACAGCGCCTTCGCCGCCTGACGGATGTCGTTCTCGGTGTACGTCTGCGGCATCGTGCCCATCGTGAAGAGCTCGAAGAGCTCGCGGGCGTGGTTCTCGTTGATGGCGCCGCGGCGGTTCTGGAAGCCCGACAGCCAGAAGATCATCGCGCCGTCGACGGTCAGCGCGTGCAGCATCTTCCGGAAGTCGCCGAGGGCGTGCGTCCGCAGCGTGTTGTTCTGCTTCATCACGTGGCCGACGTCGGGCGCGCCCGTGTACGCCGTCGCGAAGTGCGAGTGCCAGAACAGCGTCATGCGCTCCAGCAGCGGCCACGGCGTGGAGCGCATCCGCTCGAGCCACCACTTCTGCGACGGCGTGACGTTGAACGTCTCCGATTCGCCGGTGATGCGGGCGTTCTCGTCGGTCAGCGGCAGCGGCACCGGGGTCGCGGGCGGGAACAGCGCGTCGACCACGAGCGCGTAGTCCTTGCCGGTCCAGACGTCGAGGTCGTTCTTCGTCGCCCCGAACGCGGCGCGGCCGAACAGGCGCGCGACGTCTTCTCTCGTTGCCGGCGTAGCCAACGCCCGCCCCTCTCCCATAGACGAATAGACCGGGCGTCCAGACGCTGGGAGCGGGAAACCGGCGGGCGCGAGCGTAAGGGCGGGCGAACCGGCGTGTAAAGGGTGAAATCCCGTCAGAGGGGATGAACCGTCACCCTCCGGACATCAGCGCTGCGGTCGCGGGGCGCGGCAGGCGCGCTCGTTCTGTGCAGTCCAGCCGCCGGGGTCAGGCGTGGTGATCTTCACAGAACGGGCCGGGCGGGG
>Ga0190268_10000027_pt1 | contig 63689 bp, 60 predicted proteins | sample Popmic249T_FD_133750 | JGI IMG/M metagenome (GOLD analysis project Ga0190268, IMG submission 133750) | Populus adjacent soil microbial communities from riparian zone of Blue River, Arizona, USA - 249 T | ecosystem: Environmental > Terrestrial > Soil > Riparian zone | place: USA: Arizona... | reverse complement strand
GCGGTCGTACCTCCCGTCGCTCGGGCGGTTCACGTCGCTGGACACGGTGTTCGGCGACCCGATGCAACCGAGCACGTTCAACAGGTTCCTCTACGGCGCGGGCGACCCGCTGGGCTCGATCGATCCGGACGGTCACTGGCCGAAGTGGATCGACGAGAAAACGCAATGACACCGAGCCTGCACGGGTGGCGAGTGGCTGGGCATGGCGCGCGGTTCCGCCGAGAACGCGGTCGCGGTCGGTGACACCGGCGTAGCGGTTCGGCCACTGTCCGGATGGGCACCCTCCCTACGTGCTCGTACCCGAGGGCCGCAGGAAGCGGCGTACCCGGCTCGACGCCGACGGCTTCAACGCGAAGCGCGGCGTCGTGCTCCTGGCGCTCTGCGTCGTCTGCGGTCTGCTCGTCGCGGGGCTCGCGTTCCCCGTCGTCGGCTCGCTGGGGCTGGTGGCCCGCGCCGGCGCGGAGCAGTTCGACGCGCTGCCGACCGAGCTGACGGAGCCGCCGCTGCCGCAGTCGTCGCGGATCCTCGCCTCGGACGGCTCGACGCTGGCGGTCGCGTACTTCAACCAGAACCGCGTCGTCGTCTCGCTCGACGAGATCCCGAAGGTCATGGAGGACGCGATCCTCGCCATCGAGGACGAGCGCTTCTACGAGCACAACGGCGTCGACCTCAAGGGCCTCGCCCGCGCGGTCATCCGCAACAGCCAGGCCGGCGAGGTGCAGCAGGGTGGCTCGACGATCACCCAGCAGTACGTGAAGAATGTCCTCATCGCGAAGGCCAGCGACAGTGGCGCGAAGCGCGCGGTGGCGGAGCGTACGGCGGGCCGCAAGATCCGCGAGGCCAAGCTCGCGATCGCGCTGGAGAAGAAGTACTCGAAGGCGGAGATCCTCGAGAAGTACCTCAACATCGCGTACTTCGGCGGCGGCGTGTACGGCGTCGGCACCGCCGCGCACTACTACTTCGGCAAGAAGGTCGACCAGCTCACGCTGCCCGAGGCCGCGCTGCTCGCGGGCATCGTCAAGAACCCCGGCCTGTACGACCCGACGAAGGACCGCGCCGCGTCGAAGGCCCGCCGCGACCTCGTCCTCGACCGCATGGCCGACGCGGGCTTCGCGACGCCGGCCGCGGTCGCGAAGGCGAAGCGCACGCGCCTCGCGCTGAACGTGACCAAGGAACGCGGCATCGAGGACAACGACGAGGCGCGCTACTACCTCGACTACGTCCGCACGATCGTCCTCGACGATCCCGAAGGGACGATGGCGCCGATCTTCGGCGAGACGCCGGCGCAGCGCGCGCAGAAGCTGTTCCAGGGCGGGCTGACGATCCGTACGTCGCTCGACGGCCGCCTCCAGCGCGTCGCGCTGAACGCCATGAAGCAGACGCTCGGCGCGAAGACCGACCCCGCGAGCGCGGCGGTCGTCGTGCAGCCAGGCACCGGCCTCGTCAAGGTCATGGCCGGCCTCAACCACGAGCGCAAGAGCCAGAAGGTCAACCTCCCGCTCGGCGGCTCGCACGGCTTCCAGGCCGGGTCGACGTTCAAGGTCTTCGTCCTCGCCGCGGCGATCGAGCAGGGCATCCCGCTGTCGACGAAGATCCGCTCGCCGCAGACTTACAAGTCGAAGGTCTTCACGAACGTCGTCGACGGCCGTGAGGAGCCGTACACCGTCGGCAACGCGGGGGACAGCGAGCAGGGCGTGTTCGACATCTCGCACGCGACGTGGGAGTCGGTCAACACGGCGTACATCCAGATCGAGGAGAAGACGGGCCTGTCGCACCCGGCGCGGATCGCGCGCGACCTCGGCGTCCGCCGCTTCCCGATCCGCGAGGTGCCGTCGCTCGTGCTGGGCGCCAACGAGGTCAGCCCGCTCGACATGGCGAACGCGTACGCCACGCTGGCCGCGCGCGGGACGTACTGCAAGCCCATCGCGATCACCGAGGTGGTCGACGCCGAGGGCGGCGTCCTCGGCAAGGTGAGCCCCGACTGCCGCCAGGTGATGTCGGAGAAGACCGCCGACACCGTGACCCAGGTCCTGCGGGGCGTGCTGACGGACGGCACCGGCAAGGGCGCGCAGATCGGCCGCCCGGTCGCCGGCAAGACCGGCACGACGAACGGCCCGACGGCGGCGTGGTTCGACGGCTACACGCCGGACCTCGCGGCGGCGGTGTGGGTCGGCTATCCGACCGACCCGATGAAGCGGCCGCTGCGCAACGTCAAGGGTGTGCCGATCGTGTACGGCGGCGGGTTCCCGGCGACGATCTGGCGGCTCATCATGTCGGCCGCGCACGAGGGGCTGCCGGTCAGCGACTTCGTGCACGTCGAGATCAAGACGGCGGCGCCGAAGTCGCTGACGCCCGAGAAGAAGCCGGGCGACCCGGCCGACAAGCCGCGCGACACCGAGGACGGCGGCGGTGGCGATGGTGACGGCGACCGCAAGAAGTGCAAGGGCCGCGACTGCGGCTAGAGACCGCGCCAGCGTTTCCCGCAGCGGAACGCAGCAGGATGGCGTTCGCTGCAGGAAACGCCGGCGCGATGGCGCGCGCCCAGATCGTCGCCAGACCTAGAGCCGGCCCGCCGCCTTGAGCTCGAGGTACCTGTCCGCGACCGCCGGCGCGAACGACTCCGGCGGCGCGTCCACGACCTCCACGCCGCGGCGGCGTAGCAGCGAGACGAGGCGGCGGCGTTCGGCCGTCGCGCGCTCCGCGGCCGCGGCCTCGTAGACAGCAGGCGCCGAGCCGCGCGCGGTCATCATCGCCGCGACGCGCGGGTCGGCGACCGCCGCGACGATCACGGTGTGCCGCAGCGTCAGCGCGCCGAGCGAGGGCAGCAGCCCCTCCTCGACGACGGCGGTGTTGAGCTCGGTGAACAGCACGACGAGCGCCCGCCGCCGGTGCCGCCGCAGCACCGACGCGACGATGCCCGCGTGGTCGGCTTCGAGGAGGACGGGGTCGAGCGGCGCCATCGCGTTGACGAGCCGCGACAGCACCTCGGCGCGCGAGCCGCCGGGGACGCGGGCGCGCTGCACGCGGTCGTACGCCAGCAGCTCGACCTGGTCACCGGCCCGCGACGCCAGCGCGCCGAGCAGCAGCGCCGCGTCCATCGCGTGGTCGAGGCGCGGGCTGTCGCCGACGCGGCCGGCCGACGTACGCCCCGTGTCGAGGACGAGCACGACGCGGCGGTCGCGCTCGGGGCGCCAGGTGCGGACGACGACGTTGTCGCGCCGCGCGGTCGCGCGCCAGTCGATGGAGCGCACGTCGTCGCCGTCGACGTAGTCGCGCAGCGAGTCGAACTCCGTGCCCTGCCCGCGCCCGCGGATGAGCACCGCGCCGTCGAGCTGGCGGAGGCGGTTGAGCCGCTCGGGCAGGAACTTCCGCGACGTGAACGGCGGCAGCACCCGCACCTGCCACGGCGCCACGTGCCGCCCCTGCCGGCCGGCGAGGCCGAGCGGGCCGACGGACCGTACGGTCACCCGCTCGGGCCGCCGGTCGCCGCGGCGCGTCGGAGTGAGGACCGACGCCAGCGCGCGGCGTTCGTGCGCCGGGACGGTGACGCGGTGGACGCGCGGCGAAGCCCCGGCCGACGGCGGCCAGGCGTCGCGGACGGACAGCCGTGCCGTACGCGAGCCGGTGTTGGTGACGGTCAACGTCACGTTCGCCGACTCGCCGAGCCGCGCGGCGCTGTCGCCGGAACGCGCCAGCGTCAGCGACCGCACGCTCGCCGCCAGAACGATGTCCACGACGGCCAGCACGACCAGCGCGAGGTTGGCGAGCCAGAACGCCGACCAGCCGGACCCGGGCGCGGCGAGCAGCGCCGCCGCGAGGACCGCGGCGACGAGCGCGAGGCGACCGGTGAGAGCCATCTAGCGGGGTACCGCGACCGACCCGAGCACGGTGTCGAGGACGCCGTCGGCGGTGACGCCCTCGAGCTCGGCCTCGGGACGTACGGCCACGCGGTGACGCAGCGCGGGCCGCGCCAGCGCCTTGACGTCGTCGGGCGTCACGAAGTCGCGGCCCGACAGCCACGCCCACGCCTTGGCGGCGTTGAGCAGCGCGGTGGCGCCACGCGGCGAGACCCCGAGCGAGAGCGACGGCGACTGCCGGGTCGCGCGCGCCACGTCGACGATGTAGCCGAGGACCTCGGGCTTGACGGAGATGCCGGCGACGGCGGCGCGGCCGGCGTCGAGCTCCGCGACCGACGCGACGGCGCGGACGCCGGCGGCGGCGAGGTCGCGCGGGTTGAAGCCGGCGTTGTGGCGTTCGAGGACGGTGATCTCGTGCTCGCGCGCCGGCAGCGGCATCGTCAGCTTGAGGAGGAACCGGTCGAGCTGCGCCTCGGGCAGCGGGTAGGTGCCCTCGTACTCGACGGGGTTCTGCGTCGCGCAGACGACGAACGGCTCGGGCAGCGGCCGCGGCACGCCGTCGACCGTGACCTGCCGCTCCTCCATCGCCTCCAGCAGCGAGGCCTGTGTCTTCGGTGGCGTGCGGTTGATCTCGTCGGCGAGCAGCAGGTTGGTGAAGACCGGCCCCTCGCGGAACGAGAACTGCGCCGTCCTGGCGTCGTACACGAGCGACCCCGTGACGTCGCCGGGCATGAGGTCGGGCGTGAACTGCACGCGCTTCGTGTCGACGGCGAGCGCCGCCGCGAGCGCGCGGACGAGCAGCGTCTTCGCGACGCCGGGCACGCCTTCGAGGAGGACGTGGCCGCGGCAGAGCAGCGCGATGACGAGGCCGGTCACGGCGGCGTCCTGGCCGACGACGGCCTTGCCGACCTCGTCCTTGACGGCGATCAACGCCGCGCGGGGGTCGTTGGCCGACGCCGTACGGCGGGCGGGCGCGCGGCGGCGCGGAGCGGCGGACGGGGTCTCGGTCACAGGGCACGCACCTCGGTGTCGAGTAGGTCGAGATCGGTGGCGAGGCGCACGAGCGCCGCGTCGTCGGCCGGTGGGGGACCGTACAGGAGGCCGGTGACGGCCAGGGCGTCGCGGCCGGTCCGCGCGGTGACCGCGGCGACGAGTGTCTCCGGGCCTGCGTCGGAGGCGAGGCCGAGGACGCGGACGAGCCGGTCGCGCAGGCCGGCGCGCAGGGCGTTGGCCGCCTGGTCGCGGGCGTGCGCGGCCTCGTACAGCCGCGCCCTGCCCTCGACCGCCTCGGCGGCGCGCACGACGACGGGCAGCGGCTCGACGACGACCGGGCCCAGCCGTCGGGCGCGCCACAGCGCGAGCAGGAGCAGCACGACGAAGACCTGCGCGACCGCGACGAACACGCGGTGCGGCAGCAGCTCGAACAGCCCCTTCTCCTCCTCGGCAGCGAACTCGACGGTCCGCGGGTAGACCCACTCGACCGTACGGGCGCGGGTCAGCAGGCGGAGCGCGAGGGCGGCGTTGCCGTCGTCGTCGAGGTGCTCGTTCGTCATGAACGACCCGCTGCCGAGCAGCGTCACGCGCCGGCCGCTCTCCTCCATGTCGACGAACGTCGCGTCGCCGCGGTCGGCGTAGCAGGCGGTCGCGATCTCGGGCGCGGCGAGGACGCTGCCGCCCATGCGCACCGCGCCCGCCACGGCCGCGTCGGGGTGGTCGCAGCCAGGCTGCAGGACCTTCTCGCGGATGTTGCCGGCGACGCCGGCGTCGATGCGCATCATCTCGAGGCTGAACTCGTCGGGGCTCGCGACGACGACGTCGGTGGCGGTCGCGACACGACGCAACGCCGCGGGCCGGTTGAGCAGCGCCAGCTGCGGCACGGGCACGAACACCGTCACGCCGCTCGTCCCCGTCGGCTCCTCGACGCGGCGTACGTCGACGCCGTGGTCGCGCAGCAGCACCGCGAGCGCCATGCCGCCGTCGGGCCCGGCCGCCTCGGGGTCGAGCAGGTCCTCGCCGACGCCGCCCGTCACGAGCGCCTGGACGACCGCGAGGACGACGAAGCCGGCGCCGATGGCGACCGGCAGCCTCGCCTTGCGCCAGGCGTCGCGCGGCGTGACCGTGGGGCGCGAGGAGACCTCCTCCGCGGGCGCCGTGTCGAGGACGCTCGTCACGTCGCCACCGTCGTGAGGCGGGCGTTGCGGATGCGGTCGTCGGCCTCGCGGACGCGGGCGTAGTCGGCATCGGTGGCGTCGCGGCGGCCATACCAGACCTGGTCGAACGTGGTGGCCGCGTCGCGCAGGTCGACGGCGATCCCGGGCACGGCGGCGCTGCCCTCGCGGGCGATCTCGCCCGCCGTACGGCCAGGGCGCGGGTCGAGGACGGCGCGTTCCTCGAGCTCGCGGATGACCGCGCGGAACCGCGCGCGCACGGCCTCCTTGAAGTCTCCCGCGGCGGCGAGGCGCTCGGCCTCGGCGCGGTACTCGGCGGCGCTCGTCGCGGCGGCGCCCTTGCGGCGGTCGGTAAGCGCGTCGCGCAGGCCGGTCGGGCCGAGGCCGAGCCGCAGGGCCACGACGATCGCGACGATGACGACGGCGAGGACGACGAGAGACGGCAGGCCGCCGGGGGTGACGTTGATGGCGGCCTCGAACGCGTCGTCGAGACGTTCGAGCAGCCAGTTGATGAACCGCTGGACGGGGGGCTCGTCGCGGACGTGGTAGATCGACTTGCGCAGCTCGCGCTCGGCCTCCTCGCGCGCGCCGTCGCGGGTCACCGGGTCCTGGAGGAACGGCAGCACGGTCAGGCCGCTCCCGCGGGCTGCTGCGCCGCCTGCGCCAGCGTCACGTCGAGACCCTCGGCGCGCATCCGGCGGTCGATGTAGAGCAGCGAGAGCACCCCCGAGCTGAACGGCGCCGTGATCGTGCCCGAGATGATCGCGCCGAGCGTGATGAGCGCGAACGGCAGCACCGACATGCCGCCCGTGTCGCCGCTCAGTGTCATGGACCCGAACGCGAGCAGCGAGATCGGCACGGTGATGACGCCGCCGATGAAACCGGCGATGAGCGTCGCGAGGAAGCGGATGCCGAACACCCGCCAGAAGTCCGGCACCGCGAGCCGCCACGACCGCCGGATCGCGGTGATGACGCCGGCGCGTTCGAGGACGACCGCCGGCGTGAGGAACGCCCACGCGGCCCACAGGAACACGCCGGGCAGGATGCAGAGCAGCAGCCCCAGGGCGGGCACGATGCCGCCGAGCAGGCTGGCGCCGATCAGCGCCCAGAACCGCGGCCGGATCTTGCGCCACGTCTCCGCGATCGTCGTCGGCCGGCCGAGCACCGCGTCGCCCATGACGGACGTCAGCATGCCCGCGAGGACGACGACGCCGATGCCGGTGATGAGCCAGCCGACGGCGCGCGCGATGGAGACGCCGCCGAAGACGTCGGGGTCGACGTAGCCGTCCTCGAACGCCACGACGAACTGCACGAGGAACGCCAGCAGCTGCGTCACCGACACGACGATCGCCGACAGCCCGAGGGTGACGCGCGGGTACTGCCGCACGATGGAGAAACCGCCGTCGAGGATCTCACCGAGCCCCAGCGGGCGCAGCGGGATGATCCCCGGCTCCGGCGCGGCAGGACGGCCCCAGCCGGGCGTGCCCCAGCCGCCGTACTGCCCGCCCCACTGGCCTGGTGGCGGCGCGCCGTACCCGGGCTGGGCTCCCTGTCCGAACGACCCCGGCGGCGCGGTGCCGTGCGGGGCGCCGGGCTGCGGCGGGCCCCAGCCGGACGGCGGCGTGCCGTACGCCGGCGGGGGAGTGCCGTACGCGGGCGGCGGGCTCTGCGGTGGCGGTCCCTGCGGAGGCGGTCCCTGCGGAGGCGCGGCCGGAGGGGGCTCGCCACCAGGCTGGGCGCCGGGGTCGGAGGGCGATGCCCAGCCCGGCGGTTCCGTCATGCGTCCTCCCGCGTCGCGCGGCGACCGGCCCGTGTCCGGGCGTTGCCGGTCATCGTGCCATCAATCGGGGGCCGTACCCTGCCCGCGTGGACCGACGCGCGAACCGGCTGCCCGCCGTCGCCTGGCGCGACGGAGCGGTCGAGCTGCTCGACCAGACCCGCCTGCCCGGCGAGGAGACCGTCCTGCGCTGCGCCGACGTGGACTCCCTCGTCGAGGCGATCCAGCGGCTCGTCGTGCGCGGCGCGCCCGCGCTCGGCGTCGCGGGGGCGTACGGCGTCGCGCTCGCCCTGAGCGACCCGGCCGGCGTCGAGGCGGCGGCGGAACGCATCGCCGCGGCGCGGCCCACGGCGGTCAACCTGCGACGTGGCGTTGCCCATGCGCTGGCCGCCGTGCGCTCGGGTGGCGACCCGGTGGCGGCGGCGGACGCGTTCGCGGCCGAGGACGCGGCTGCGAGCGACGCCATGGCGGCGTACGGCCTCGAGCTCGTCCCGGCAGCCGCGCGGGTCCTGACGCACTGCAACACCGGCGCGCTCGTGTCGGCCGGCGGCGGCACGGCGTACGCCGTCGCGCGCGCCGCCCACGACGCGGGGAGGCTCGCGCGGCTCTGGGTGGACGAGACGCGGCCGCTGCTGCAGGGCGCGCGGCTGACGGCGTGGGAGGCGGCGCGCGACGGGCTGCCGTACGCCGTCCTGCCCGACAACGCCGCCGGCTCGCTCTTCGCGCGCGGCGAGGTCGACGTCGTGCTCGTCGGCGCCGACCGGATCTGCGCCGACGGCAGCGTCGCGAACAAGGTCGGCACGTACCCGCTCGCGGTGCTCGCGCGGGCCCACGACGTGCCGTTCGTCGTGGTGGCGCCGACGTCGACGATCGACCTCGCGACGGCGAGCGGCGACGGCATCGAGATCGAGCAGCGCGGCGCGGAGGAGGTGCTGTCGTACGGCGGCGTCCGCGTGGCGCCGGAGGGCGCGGCGGCGTACAACCCGGCGTTCGACGTCACGCCGCCGCACCTCGTCACGGCGCTGGTCACCGAGCGCGGCGTCGCGCGCCCGGTGACGGAGGAGACGGTTCGCGGGCTGCTGAGCACCGATCCGTGACCTGGCCGGTACGGCACCGCGACCGGCCGGGCGGACGCTGCGTACATGGCTACCGCGCAGGCACCGGCTTGGCAGGCACAATGGACGTATGACCCGCGCGCTCTCGCTCGACCGCTGCTGCCGCCGGCCGGGTACCCGGTGAAGGGCCGCGTCCTCGTCGTCGACGACGACCCGGCCCTCGCCGAGATGCTCGGCATCGTGCTGCGTACCGAGGGCTTCGAGCCGTCGTTCGTGGCCGACGGCGAACGCGCCCTCGCGGCGTTCCGCGACGTCAAGCCCGACCTCGTGCTGCTCGACATCATGCTGCCGGGCCGCGACGGCCTCGACGTGTGCCGGCAGATCCGCGCGGAGAGCGGCGTACCCATCGTCATGCTCACCGCGAAGAGCGACACGATCGACGTCGTCCTCGGTCTGGAGTCGGGTGCCGACGACTACGTCGTCAAGCCGTTCAAGCCGAAGGAGCTCATCGCGCGGGTCCGCGCGCGGCTGCGCCGCAACGAGGACGTGCCCGCCGAGCCGCTGCACATCGGCGACGTCGAGATCGACGTTGCCGGGCACCGCGTCCTGCGCGACGGCAACCAGATCCCGCTGACGCCGCTGGAGTTCGACCTGCTCGTCGCGCTGGCGCGCAAGCCGCGGCAGGTGTTCACCCGCGAGGTCCTCCTCGAGCAGGTCTGGGGCTACCGGCACGCCGCCGACACCCGCCTCGTCAACGTCCACGTCCAGCGCCTGCGCGCCAAGGTCGAGCGCGACCCCGAGCACCCCGAGGTCGTCCTCACCGTCCGCGGCGTCGGCTACAAGGCGGGACCACCCTGAGACAGGCGCCGCGGCAGCGGGGCCTGTCGAGCAACCGAAGGCGCCTGACGCCTCGCGTCCTTTTCAGGGCGGCGACGGCGCGGTGGCGACGTTCGCTGCAGCTGCGCGTCGTGTCCACGACCCTGCTCGTCTCGATGGTGGTCGTCGCGCTCCTCGGCGTCCTGGTCATGGACCGCGTGACGCGCGGGCTCCTGCGCTCCCAGCGCGACCGCGCGCTCGCCGAGGTCGAGTCGAGCCTGCAGTACGCCGCCGCCACCCTCGCCGACCTCGACTCCGACGCCGCGCCGGAGAAGGTCGACGAGGAACTCGGCCTCATGATCGAGCAGCTCGCGACGCGCGCGGGCCCGACGGGGACGTACGGCGTCGCGGTCCTCGGCGGCCCCCTCGACATCGTCAGCCGCGACGCCCCGGACCTCGCCGAGATCCCCGCGGACGTGCGCGCATCCGTCGAGCGCGACAGCGACATGGCGTACGCGTACGCGGCGTTCGACGTCCGCAGGCAGACGTCGAAGGGGCTCGTGGTGGGCGCGCCGCTGTACTCGCCGAGCCGCCGTTACGCCCTCTACTTCTTCTTCCCGCTCGACGTCGAGACGGAGACGCTGGGGGAGGTGCGCTCGGCGTTGTTCGGCGGCGGTATCGCGCTGGCGCTGCTCGTCGGCGGCATCACGCTGCTCGTCGCGCGGCAGGTCGTCTCGCCGGTGCGCGCGGCGGCGCGCGTCGCGGACGAGTTCGCGGCAGGCCGCCTCGCGTCGCGGATGCAGGTCACGGGCGAGGACGAGCTCGCGCGTCTCGGCGAGGCGTTCAACGACATGGCGGTGTCGTTGCAGCAGAAGATCGACCAGCTCGAAGGGCTCTCGCGCGTGCAGCAGCGCTTCGTCTCCGACGTGTCGCACGAGCTGCGTACGCCGCTGACGACCGTGCGCATGGCGGCCGACGTCCTGCACGCCGCGCGCGCGGACTTCCCGCCCGAGGTGTCGCGGTCGGCGGAGCTGCTCCAGCACGAGCTGGACCGGTTCGAGACGCTCCTCGTGGACCTGCTGGAGATCTCGCGCTTCGACGCGGGCGCGGCCGTTCTCGACAACGAGGTCTTCGACCTGACCGGCCTGCTGCACCGCGTCGTCAACGCGCTGGGTCCGTTGGCGGCGAGGCGTGGCAGCGACGTCATCGTGCGGTCGACGACGCGCGGCGAGGTGCTCGTCGAAGGCGACCCGCGGCGCATCGAACGCGTCCTGCGCAACCTCCTCTCCAACGCCATCGAGCACGGCGAGGGGCTGCCCATCGAGCTGCAGGTGGGGTCCGACGCGGAGACGGTCGCGGTGGTCGTACGCGACAGGGGTGTGGGCCTGCGGCCCGGTGACGCGAGCCGGGTGTTCTCGCGCTTCTGGCGCGCCGACCCGTCGCGCGCGCGGCAGTCCGGCGGCACCGGCCTCGGCCTGTCCATCGCGCTGGAGGACGTACGGCTGCACGGCGGCTGGCTGCAGGCGTGGGGCGAGCCCGGGCGCGGGTCGGTGTTCCGCATGACGCTGCCGCGCAAGGCGGGCGGCGAGGTGCCGTCGTCTCCGCTGCCGCTGGAGCCGGCGCCGGTGGGCTCGGGTGGCTAGCGGCCTGCGGTGCGCCGCGGCGGCTGTCGCGGTGGTGGCGCTGGCGGCGTGCAGCGGCATCCCGTCGGGCGGTCCTGCGCGCGTCGTACGGCGCGTCCACGCGGAGGGCGAGGAGCCGGTCGAGCCCGGTGGCGGCGTACGGCGGCTCGTACCGCAGAACCCCCGCGCCGGGTCGAGCGCAAGCGACATCGTCCGCGACTACCTCACCGCCGAGACCAACCCCGACAACGACTACGCCATCGCGCGCCGCTACCTCGTCCCCGCCGCGCGGTGGGACGCCGGCGCGCGCACCGTCGTCTACACCGGCGCCCGCCGGCACGCCGCGGCGGACATCAACGGCGACCGCGCGACGGTGCGCGTCACCGTCGACGCCGTCGGCACGATCTCGCCGGCGGGCGAGTACCGGCCGCGGACGACGCCGGTGACGCTGACGTTCCGGCTGCGCGACGTACCGGGGTCCGGATGGCGCCTGTCGGACGTGCCGACGGGGCTGCTGCTGTCGGTGCGCGACGTGGCGACGTCGTTCGCGCGCTCGACGCTGTACTGGACCGACCAGGCACGGCGGCTCGTACCCGACCTCGTGTTCCTGCGGCGGGTCGACCAGCCGGCCGCCGACCTCGTCCGCGCGCTGCTCCTCGGGCCGCGCGGCTGGCTCGCGCCGGCGGTGCGATCGGCGATCCCGCGCGGCACCAAGCTGCTCGACGCGTCGGCCGCCGGGGACGGCGTCGTACGGCTGAACTTCTCCCGCGAGATCCGCAACGCGCCGCAGGAGTCCCTGAGCGCGCTCGTCGCGCAGGTCGTGTGGACCCTGACCGAACGCGAGGACGTCCAGGCCGTCCAGCTGCTCGCCGAGGAGGAACCCCTCGCGGTGCCGGGGCGGCCGGGGCTGCGGGACCACCGGCGCTCCGACTGGACCGACTTCGCGCCGGTGCCGCCGACCGCGGACCGGCGGCTGTTCTTCGTGCGCCAGGGCGTGGCGAACGCGTTCGACGACGCCGGGCGTCTCTACGAGAGCGTCGCGAGCACCCCGGCGCTGACGTCGCTGGCGGTCAACCGCGGCGGCACGTGGCTGGCCGGCGTGACCCGCGCGTCGGCCGGCGCGCGGCAGTCGCTGATCCTCGTGGACCTGACCGGGCGGGAGGCCACGCGCACCGCCGTCAGCGCCGACAGCATCACCGCGCCGACGTGGGAGCCGGGCGGCACCCTCGTCTGGGCCGTACAGACCACCGGCGAGGGGCAGCAGATCGTCACGGCGCCCGTCGGGGGCGGGCCGCTCGGCGTCGTGCCGGTGCCGGCGTCGCTGCCGTTGCCGGTGACGTCGTTGCGCCTCTCGCCCGACGGCGCGCGCGTGGCGATCGTCGCCGGCGCCGGCAAGAACGCGTCGCTGTGGGTCGCCCGGGTCGAGCGGCCGGCATCCGGTGGCCGGGTGCTCGGCGACCCGCGGCAGGTCGTGCCGTCGGTGCGCGGCGTGACGGCGGCGGCGTTCGACGGGGCGCGGCAGCTGCTGTTCGCGACGTACGACGGCAAGCGGCCCGCGCTGCACCGTGTCGACCTCGACGGGTTCGCGCTGGAGACGCCGATCGCGTCCGGCCTGCCGGCGCGCCCCGTGACGGCGCTGACCGTGTCGGCGGGGGTGCCCGAGGGCGTACCCGCCGACCGTGTCGTGTCGTCGGGCGGCCGGCTGTACCGGCGTACGCCGGGGGCGGAGTGGGCGCCGTTGCGTGCGGGGGGCGGGGCGGCGGCGTTCAGCGGCTGACAGCTGTCCACAGCCGTCGATCTCGCGTCCACAGATGTCGCTGAGCCCCTGGTCGGCTGCTCGTGCCGGGTCGCAGGCTGGTACGCATGCTGTCCGCGCTGCTCGACCTGCTGCTCCCGCGTACCTGCGCGGGCTGCGGCCGCGTGCTGACCGGCGCCGGTCGCGCGCTGCTCTGCACGACCTGTGCGCTCGTGCTCGCGGCGCGGCCGGTGCGCGCGCTGCCCACGCCCCCGCCGCCGGGGCTGCCGCGCGTCTGGACCGTCGCGGCGTACGACAGCCCCGTCCGCGAGGTCGTCGTCGCGCACAAGGAACGCGGCCGGCTCGGCCTCTCCGCGCCGCTCGGTGCGGCACTGGCGCGCGCCGCGTCGTGCGCGCGGCCGGAGGTTCTCGTCTGGGTGCCGTCGCGGCGCGCCGCCCTTCGCGAGCGCGGCTACGACCACGCCCGCCGCCTCGCCGTCCGCGCCGCGCGGCTGCTCGGGGTCCCCGCCGTACCCGCGCTCGTCGTCGCCCGCGGCCTCGCCGACCAGGCGGGCCTGTCCGCGGCTCAGCGGGCGGCTAACCTCGCCGGCGCGTTCGCCGCCGACCCGCGCCGGGTGGCGGCGCTCAGCGGGCGGCGGGTCGTCGTCGTGGACGACGTGATGACGACGGGCGTGTCTCTCGCGGAGGCGGCGCGGGCGCTGCGCGCGGTGGGGGTGAACGTCGCGGGCGGCGCGGTGGTCGCCGCGGGCGTCCGGCGGGCAGTGCCGCGGGCCCGGCCGCCGCCGGTGTGGCCGGGCAGTACCGACACCTTCACCGGCCGCTTCCGCGCCGAACGCCGCCAATACCCTGCACGCACAGGTGGCGCCGGGATAGCGTGGTGGTCCGGACGCCGTCCGGCTTCGTGGTCGCCGTGAGGACCAGCATGAGAGCTGCACGCGAGCGGGGCGTCCGCCGCCCGCTGCGTGCCGTCGGGGCGTCCGCCTCCGCCGTCGGGCTCCGTGCGCTCGGCTCCTCCCGGTCGGCAGAGGAAGGAGCCTGATGGACATCGTCGTCAAGGGCCGCAGGACCGAGGTCTCGGACAAGTTCCGGCAGGTCGCGACCGAGAAGCTCGCCAAGGTCGAGCGCCTCGACCACCGGATCTTCCGGCTCGAGGTCGAGCTCTGCCAGGAGCAGAACCCTCGCCTCGCGTCGGTCAAGGACCGCGTCGAGGTGACCTGCCTGTCCAAGGGTCCGGTCATCCGCGCCGAGGCGGCGTCCACGGACCCGTACGTCGCGCTCGACCTCGCGCTCGACAAGCTGGAGGGCCGGCTGCGCCGCGCCGCCGACAAGCGCCGCGTCCATCACGGTCTGCGCACGCCCGAGTCGATACACTCGCCTGCGGCGCACGCGAACGGCTCGAAGTCCCTCGCGACCGAGGAGCCGGAGCCGGACGTGGACGCCGTTGGTGCCGACGAAGAGGAGGCAGGCGGCGTCGTCGTTCGGGAGAAGATGTTCGAGGGCACGCCGATGACCCTCGACGAGGCGTTGTTCCAGATGGAGCTCGTCGGGCACGACTTCTTCCTGTTCCCCGACGTCGAGACCGGCCTTCCCAGCGTCGTCTACCGGCGGAAGGGCTACGACTACGGCGTCATCCGGCTCGCGAAGTGAGCCAGGAGCGCCGAACGTACGAGGAGGGCGTGTGACGGAGGACGAGGCGGGCGCGACGACCGTCGGTTCCCGGGCGGGCGAGCCGATCCGGGTACTGGTCGTCGACGACCACGCGCTCTTCCGGCGCGGCCTGCAGATGGTCCTCGAGCAGGAGGACGACATCGAGGTCGTCGGCGAGGCGAGCGACGGGGCCGAGGCGGTCGAACGCGCCGCCGACGCCGTACCCGACATCGTCCTCATGGACGTCCGCATGCCGAAGCGCGGCGGGATCGACGCCTGCACCGCCATCAAGGACGCCGTTCCGAGCGCCAAGATCATCATGCTGACGATCAGCGACGAGGAGGCCGACCTCTACGACGCGATCAAGGCCGGCGCCTCGGGCTACCTGCTCAAGGAGATCTCCATCGAGGAGGTCGCCGCCGCGATCCGCGCGGTCAACGAGGGCCAGTCGCTGATCTCGCCGTCGATGGCGTCGAAGCTGCTCACCGAGTTCGCCTCGATGATCAAGCGCACCGACGACCGCCAACAGGTCCCCACGCCGCGGCTCACGGACCGCGAGATGGAGGTCCTCAAGCTGGTCGCCAAGGGCCTGAACAACCGCGACATCGCCAAGCAGCTGTTCATCTCGGAGAACACCGTCAAGAACCACATCCGCAACATCCTGGAGAAGCTGCAGCTGCACTCCCGGATGGAGGCCGTGGTCTACGCGGTGCGCGAGAAGCTCCTCGAGATCACCTGACCGGCCCGGGCGTCGTCCGTACGACGTCCGGTCAGCACCCTGCTCCCCGCCGGCCGCGGGTCGTCATCGGCCGCGCGTACGCGCGCGCGGCGGTCACGGCGTCACGACACGGCGGCTCCTCCCCGCGGCGCTGCCGCTCTGCTCGGCCACCTGCGCGGCCACCCGCGCCGTCGCCTCGGGCGGCGTGACGCGCTCGACCGCCACCGAGTCGCTGCCCACCCACGACGCCGCCTCGCGCAGCGCCGTCGCCACGGCGCGGACGGCGCCGTCGCTCACCGCCCCCGAACGCACCGGGCCCGCACCCGCGCGCGCCTCGGCGGCGGCGAACCCGCGCTCGAACGACACGTGCTCCGCGACCAGCGTCCGCCCGGCCCGGCGGGGGTCGACCCGCGCGACGAGGCGGCCGCCGGCGAGGACGGGCATGGCGAAGTAGCCGTACTCGCGCTTGGGCTTGGGCGTGTACGCCTCCAGCCGGTGCCGCATGGCGAACACGCGCTCGGTCCGCTCGCGGTACCAGACCAGCGAGTCGAACGGCGACAGCAACGTCGTCCGCGACCCGCTCGGCACGGTGCCCGCGGACAGGGCGGCGAGTGCCGCGGGGTCGGCGTACGCCTGCTGCGCCCAGCTCTCCACGCGCACGGGCACGAGCCCCGCGGGCTCCAGCGCGGCCGCCACGTCGGCGGCGGGCATCCGGAAGTAGTCGGCGACGTCGCCGGCGGTGCCCACGCCGAGCGCCCGGCCCGCCCAGGCCACCAGACGCACGTAGCACTCGGCGTCGGTGAGGTCCTGCGCGAGCAGGTCGGCGGGGACGGCGCGCGAGGGGAGGTCGTAGACCCGTCGCCACCGCTTACGGCGCGTCACGACGACGTCGCCCCAGAGCAGCAGGTCCTCGACGGCGACCTTGACGTCGGACCAGTCCCACCAGACGCCGCCGCGCTTGGCGCCGCCGAGGTCGGTCGCGGTCATCGGCCCCCGCTCCGCGAGCGCGGCGAGCACGGACGCGCGGGTGCGCTCCGCCGAGGGGCGGGCGTTGCCGTACCTGCCATGCAGGGCGCGGCGGCGCGCGGCGTACAGCGGCCAGGCCTCCAGCGGGAGCACACAGGCGGCGTGCGACCAGAACTCGAACGCCACGGGCGGCTCCGCCCAGTACGCCGTCTCCACGGCGGGCCGGCCGACGGCGCCGAGGCGGGCGTACGGCACCAGCTCGTGGGAGCGGGCGAGCACCGAGATCGTGTCGAGCTGGACCGCGCCGAGCCGCCGGAGCATGCCGGGCACGCCGCCGGCCCGGCGGGCGGCGGCCGGACCGGAGAGGCCCTGCGCCGAGATCGCCAGCCGGCGCGCCTCGGCGGCGGTGAGGGTGTCCATGGAACGGACCCTAGAGGCGGGGTGCGACAGAAATCGGAGGGGTTCGCGGGACGGGCACCGGAGGCGTCCGATGAGCGTTCGGAAAGGGGAGCGGCCACGGCCCGGGGCCGCTACGCCTACCATGGCGGCTGTCGGCGGGACACCGCCGTACCCTTCGGCTGCCTTCGCGGGCATTCGGGGGACACCGACGAGGAGTGCGAACGCCCGATGGTCTTTCAGCGAATCCTTCGCGCCGGCGAAGGCAAGATGCTCCGCAGGCTCAAGAACATCGCGGACCAGGTCAACGCCATCGAGGACGAGTTCGTCGCGATGAGCGACGCCGAGCTGCGCGCGGAGACGGACAAGTTCCGGGCTCGCCTGGCCGACGGCGAGACGCTCGACGACATCCTCCCCGAGGCGTTCGCGACGACCCGCGAGGCCGCCAAGCGGACGCTCGGGCAGCGGCACTTCGACGTGCAGCTCATGGGCGGCGCGGCACTGCACCTCGGCAACATCGCCGAGATGAAGACCGGTGAGGGCAAGACGCTGGTCGGCACGCTGCCGGCGTACCTCAACGCCCTGTCCGGCAAGGGCGTCCACGTCGTCACCGTCAACGACTACCTGGCCCGCCGCGACGCCGAGTGGATGGGCCGCGTACACCGGTTCCTCGGGCTGTCCGTCGGCCTGATCCAGGGGCAGATGCGCCCCAACGACCGCCGCCCCGCGTACAACTCCGACATCACGTACGGCACCAACAACGAGTTCGGCTTCGACTACCTGCGCGACAACATGGCGTGGACGATCGAGGAGTGCGTCCAGCGCGGCCACAACTTCGCCATCGTCGACGAGGTCGACTCGATCCTCATCGACGAGGCCCGGACGCCGCTCATCATCAGCGGCCCGGCCGACCAGGCGACGCAGTGGTACGCGACGTTCGCCCAGCTCTCCCGCCGCCTCGAGCCCGGCGAGGGCAAGGACTACGAGGTCGAGGAGGGCAAGCGCACCGTCGCGATCACCGAGCGCGGCGTGCAGAAGGTCGAGGACTTCCTCGGCATCGACAACCTCTACGAGTCCGTCAACACCCCGCTCGTCGGCTACCTCAACAACGCGTTGAAGGCCAAGGAGCTGTTCCACCGCGACAAGGACTACATCGTCCAGAACGGCGAGCTCCTGATCGTCGACGAGTTCACCGGCCGCATCCTGCACGGGCGCCGTTACTCCGAGGGCATGCACCAGGCCCTCGAGGCGAAGGAGGGGGTGAAGATCATGGACGAGAACCAGACCCTCGCCACGATCACCCTCCAGAACTTCTTCCGCCTCTACGACAAGCTCGGGGGCATGACGGGTACGGCCCAGACGGAGGCCGCGGAGTTCGACCGGATCTACAAGCTCGGCGTCGTGCAGATCCCGACCAACCGGCCGATGCAGCGCATCGACAAGAAGGACGTCGTCTACAAGACCGAGGCGGCGAAGTTCGAGGCCGTGGTCGACGACATCGCCGAGCGGCACGAGAAGGGCCAGCCGGTCCTCGTCGGCACCGTGTCCGTCGAGAAGAGCGAGCGCATCTCCGGGATGCTGCTGCGCCGCGGCGTTCCCCACGAGGTCCTCAACGCGAAGTACCACGAGAAGGAAGCCGAGATCGTCGCCCAGGCCGGCCGCAAGGGCGCGGTCACCGTCGCGACGAACATGGCCGGCCGCGGTACCGACATCATGCTCGGCGGCAACCCCGAGTTCATGGCCGCCGCGGAGCTGCGCCACCGCGGCCTCTCGCCGGTGGACACGCCCGACGACTACGAGGCCGCGTGGCCGGACGCGCTGGAGAAGGCGAAGGCCGCCGTCGCGGCCGAGCACGACGAGGTCACCGGCCTCGGCGGGCTGTACGTCCTCGGCACCGAGCGGCACGAGTCGCGGCGCATCGACAACCAGCTGCGCGGCCGTTCGGGCCGTCAGGGCGACCCGGGCGAGTCGCGGTTCTACCTGTCGCTGCAGGACGACCTGATGCGGCTGTTCAACGCCTCCGCCGTCGAGTCGATCATGGACCGCCTCAACATCCCGGACGACGTCCCGATCGAGGCGGGCATGGTGACCCGCGCGATCCGCAACGCGCAGACGCAGATCGAGTCGCAGAACTTCGAGATCCGCAAGAACGTCCTCAAGTACGACGAGGTACTCAACCGCCAGCGCGAGGTCATCTACGGCGAGCGCCGCAAGGTGCTCGAGGGCGAGGACCTGCACACGCAGGTGCGCGGCATGATCGAGGACGTCGTCGCGGCGTACGTCGAGGGCGCCACCTCCGACGAGTACTCGGAGGAGTGGGACCTCGAGCAACTCTGGACCGCGCTCAAGACGCTCTACCCCGTCGGCCTCACGATCGAAGGCGTCGAGGAGGAGAACGGCGGCCGCGGCGGCCTGTCCGCCGAGTACCTCCGCGAGCAGCTCACGGAGGACGCGCTGGCGGCGTACGACCGCCGCGAGGAGTCCCTCGGCGCCGAGGTGACCCGCGAGCTCGAACGGCGCGTCATCCTCTCGGTCCTCGACCGGAAGTGGCGCGAGCACCTCTACGAGATGGACTACCTGCAGGAGGGCATCGGCTTGCGCGCGGTCGGCCAGCGCGACCCGCTGGTGGAGTACAAGCGCGAGGGTTACGACCTGTTCGCCGCGATGATGGACGGCATCAAGGAGGAGTCGGTCGGCTTCCTCTTCAACGTCGAGGTCAAGGTCGAGCAGAACGAGCCGCCGGTCGAGGAGACCCCGGCCGCGCTAGGCCTCACCGTGCCCGACGCGCCGTCGGAGCCCGCGCTCAACGGCGGCGGCCAGCCCGTCGCGCCGCCGTCGATGGGCGGCGGTGAGCCGGAGTACGGCTCGATGTCGCCCGCCGAGCCGAACGGCGACGCCCCGCTCGCCGGCGCGCCCACCGGCGAGCACGCCCCCAACGAGCCGCTGCCCGCCTCCGGCCCCGCGCCGGTCGTCGGCGCGCCCGCGGGTGGCGCCGGCGGCGGCCTCGGCACCGGCGCCAGCGGCGTGGGTGCCGGCACCGGGACGGCGCCCGGTGGCGCACCCGCCGCTCCGGCCACGCCCAACCCGCAGGCCGTTCTCCCCCGCGAGCTCATCGAGGGGCACCGGCCGTCGCACGTGCAGTACAGCGCCCCGTCGGTCGACGGCGGGTCGGGCATCGGCGGCGGGCCGAAGTCGATGGTGAACGCCGGCGAGGGCGACATCAGCGGCCAGGCCCGCGGCAGCGAGCCGGCCCGCAACGCGCCCTGCCCCTGCGGCTCCGGCAAGAAGTACAAGAAGTGCCACGGCGCGCCCGGCGGTGCCGGCGGGCTGTAGCGCTCACGCCCGCTGGAGGGCCGTCACGACCCACCGGCCGTCGAGGCCCTCCAGCCGGATCGCGAGGGCCTCGGCGCGTTCGCCACGCTGCACGATCGCGGTGACCTCCGCGACCCCCGCCGCGGGCTCCGAGACGAGCACGCGGCGCAGCGCCGTGGGCGCGGGACGTACGGCGCGCGAGGCGACCATCGACTGGAGGATCGCCAGCACGTCGGGCGAGACCCACTTCGCCAGCTGGTTCAGCGGCCGGATGCCGTTGATCGTCTCGAGCAGGGCGCGCGTCAGCATCGCCGCGCGGGGGAGCGGGTCGTCGAGCTCCGTACGCGGCGTCTTGACCGCCTCGAAGAAGTCGTCCTCCTCGTCCTCGTCGAGCACGTCCGGTGGCGGCACCAGCCGCAGCCCGGGCGCCGCCGTGGGGAACGGCGCCAGCGGCCGCCGCGGACGTGCGGGCGGGTCGCCGTCGTCGTACGCCGTGTCGGCGTCGGGGACCGCGTGCGCCGTGACGCGCACCGGCGTCTCCGTCGCCTCGGGCACGAGGACCGTGGCGAGCGTCATCGGTCTCCTCCGTGGGGCGGGGGCACCAGAGGCTGCCCTGGCACGAGGCGCCCAGGGTCGGGGCCGATGAGAGGTCGGTTGGCGGCGTACCAGCGAGGCCACGTCGCCGCGGTGAGCGCCGCGGTGGCGCGGGCGCCGAGCCGGCGCGCCGCGATGCCCCACAACGTGTCCGCGGGGGCGACGACGACCATCGGCGAGGCCGCCGCGCGCGCGGCAACGGGAGGCGAGGCCGCGCGCGCGGTCACAGGCGGAGAGGCGGCGGGGCCGGCCGGGCGGTCGAACGGGCCGTCCGCCGCCGCCGGCCCCGCCGCCAGCGCCCCGGCCGCGACCCCTACCACCGCGATGCCGAGGACGCGTTCGGCCGCGTCGCGTACCCGTCCGCGCGGGAACGCCTCGGCAGCGACCGCGACCAGGACGAACGCCAGCCATGCCAGGCAGGCCCACGCTGCCAGCGCCGCCAGCGCGACGACCCGGGTCTCCACCGGACCCGCCGCGAGCCACGCGGGGAGGCCGCCGAGCGAGGGCGGGAGGTCCGGCGGGGTGACGCGCGCCAGGAGGAGCGCGCATGCCGCGAGCGCCGTCAGACACGCGCCCAGCCGCCTCAGCATTCGCACGCCGACTCCCCTCGATCGTTGCGTTTGAGATAGTTTGCCTTCGATGACGTTTGACGTCAAGTGGCTGTGCTTGCCTGCGGTGGCTACAGGTGGGACCTTGTCGCGCCATGGAACGTGGACGCTGGGACGCGCTGTTCGCGGACCTGGAGGCCGAGCTCGACGGCGAGGAGGCCCGGGAGCTCGACGCCGAGGTACGTGACCGCGCCGCCGTCGAGCACGCGCGGCTGACGCTCGCCGACCGGCTGGTCGCGCACGTCGGCGCGCACGTCGCCGTGACGACGGCCGGCGCGGGCGTTCTGCGCGGCCGCCTCACCGGCGCCGCGCGCGACTGGCTCACGGTCGGCGACACGCTCGTACCGCGGCTCGCGGTCCTCGGCGTCAGTGGCCTTGGCGAGGCGGCCACCGAGCCCGAGGAACGCCCCCGCGCCCCCCGCACGATCGCGTCCGTGCTGCGGGGGATGGCGTACGAGGGGCCGGTGACCTGCGTGTTCACCGACGGCCGTACGCTCACGGCCCCGATCGAGCGGGTCGGCAAGGACCACGTGGACCTCGGCGGTACGGCGGTGCCGTTCCGCGCGGTCGCGGCGATCCGCCCTGCCTAGTCCGGGTCGCTCTCCCGGGAACCGAGCGGGTGCGACGCCACGAACTCGCGGGTCTGCGCGTACATCCGCTGGATGTACGCCTCGAGCTCGGTCTCCTCGACGCGCCACTGCCCGCGCCCGCCGACCTTGATGGCCGGCAGCTCGCCGGAGCGCACCAGCGCGTAGGTCTGCGCGGCAGAGATGTCGAGAGTCTCCGCGACGTCCGCGAGCTGGAGGAACCGCTTCGCCATGTGTGCAGTATCGCGCGGTTGCCCCCGGTTGCGTCCACAGTTGTGGACTGAGGAGTGGACAACTGTCCGGAATGTCGTAGTCTCCCGGCCTCATGGGGGACGCGAACCGTCTGCGCACGCCGAGCTGGACCGACGCCCGCCTCGTCGCGGGCCTGCTCATGATGCTCGTCTCGGTGGTGGCCGGGGCCGCCGTCGTCGGCAACGCCGACAAGTCGGTCACCGTCTGGGCGGTCCGTACGGCGCTCCCCGCCGGCACGACGCTGACGGAGAGCGACCTGACCCAGCGGCGGGTACGCCTCTTCGGCGACGACCGCACCCGCTACCTCGACGCCCGCGGCGGCGACCCCGCCGGCCGCGTCCTCACGCGTGCGCTCGGCGACGGCGAGCTGCTGCCGGTCGGCGCGCTCGGCCAGCCGGGCACCCAGCCCACGCGTGTCGTCGGCCTCCCGCTGACGAGGGCGCACGCCCTCGGGGGCGAGGTACGCCGCGGCGACGTCGTCGACGTCCTCGCCACCCGCAAGGAGGGTGGCGAGCTGAAGACGTACACCGCCGCCACCGGCGTCCGCGTCGTCGGCGTCGACGCGCCGTCGAGCGGCTTCACGGCGGGCCGCAACGACTTCGTCGTCCTCGTCGAGGTCGCGCCCGCCGTCGCGCTCGACCTCGCCGCCGCGATCCGCGGCGCCGAGCTGGACCTCGCGCGCGTCCAGCCGTGACCGTCCCCGTCCTCACGGCGCTGCCCGACGCGGCGAACGAGGCGCGGCTGGTGCAGGCGTTCGAGGCGCCAGGCGCGCCGGTCCGGGTCGTACGCCGCTGTGTCGACCTCGCCGACCTGCTCGCCGCCGCGGCCTCGGGGACGGCACGAGCGGTGCTGCTGTCGGCCGACGTACGCCGCCTCGACCGCGACGCGCTGTCCCGCCTCGCCGTCCGCGGACTCGCCGTCGTCGGCCTCGCCCCCGACGAGCCCGCCGAACGCCGCCTCCGCCAGCTCGGCGTCCTGCACGTCCTCCCGGCCGACGCGCCGCCCGCCGTGATCGGCGACGCGGTCGTCGCGGCGGTCACGTACGACGCTCCGCCGCCGGTGTCCGAGGAGCCGCTGCCGGAGCCCGCCGGCGGTACGGTCGTCGCCGTCTGGGGACCCACCGGAGCGCCTGGGCGCACCACCCTCGCCGTCAACCTCGCCGCCGAGCTCGGCGCGGTCCTGGTGGATGCCGACGTGTACGGCGGCGCCGTCGCGCAGGCACTCGGCCTGCTGGACGAGGCGCCGGGCCTCGCGGCCGCCGCGCGCCTCGCCAACAACGGCCTGCTCGACCGCCCCGCTCTCGCCGAGCTCGCCCGGACCGTCGGTCCGCTGCGCGTCCTCACCGGCCTCACCCGCGCCGAGCGCTGGCCCGAGCTGCGCCCCGCCGCCGTCGAGGTGGTGCTCGACCTCTGCCGCGGCCTGAGCGCGTACACCGTCGTCGACTGCGCGTTCTGCCTCGACGACGACGAGACGCGCCGCAACGCCGCCACCCTTGCCGTGCTCCACGGCGCCGACACCGTGCTCGCCGTCGGCTCCGCCGACCCGGTGTCGTTGCAACGTCTCGTCCGCGCGCTCGGCGAGCTGACCCGCGACGCCGACGTCGTCGTCAACCGTGTCCGCAACGGCGTCATGCCCGGCGACGCGAAGACGGAGATCGCCGCCGCCCTGGACCGCTACGCCGGCGTGACGCCGAGGGCATTCCTCCCGTACGACGTCCTGGCGACCGACCGGGCGCTCATGCTCGGCCGTACGCTCGCCGAGGCGGCGCCCGGATCCCCTCTGCGCCAGGCGATCCAGGCCCTCGCACACGACCTCGCCGGGACGACGCCACCCCAGAGAAGAAGGCTGCTCAGCCGCCGGTAGGCAGGTGCTTTTTCAGCTCGCGGCGGGCGACCGTACGCAGGTGCACCTCGTCGGGCCCGTCGGCGATGCGCAGGGTGCGCATGCCGGCGTACATCATCGCCAGCGGGAAGTCGTCGGAGACGCCGCCCCCGCCGTGCAGCTGGATCGCGCGGTCGAGGATGCGGCAGACCATCCGCGGCACGACGACCTTGATGGCCGCGATCTCGGTGGCCGCGCCGCGCGAGCCGACGGTGTCGATGAGCCACGCCGTCTTGAGCACCAGCAGCCGCGCCTGCTCGATGTCGATGCGCGCCTCGGCGATCCACTCGCGGACGACGCCCTGCATCGCCAGCGGCCGCCCGAACGCCACCCGCGACACCGCGCGCTGACACATCAGCTCGACCGCGCGCTCGGCGATGCCGATGGCGCGCATGCAGTGGTGGATGCGGCCCGGCCCGAGGCGCGCCTGCGCGATCGCGAAGCCGCCGCCCTCCTCGCCGATCAGGTTGGACGCGGGTACGCGCACGTCCGTGAACGTGATCTCGCAGTGCCCCTCCTGGTCCTGGTAGCCGAACACGGGCAGCGCGCGCACGACCTCGACACCAGGCGTGTCCATGGGTACGAGGACCATCGACTGCTGGTTGTACGGGCCCGCCTCCGGGTCGGTCTTGCCCATGACGATGGAGATCGCGCAGCGCGGGTCGGCGGCGCCGGTGATCCACCACTTGCGGCCGTTGACGACGTAGTCGTCGCCGTCGCGGACGATCGCGGTCTGGATGTTCGTGGCGTCGGACGACGCGACGTCGGGCTCGGTCATCGCGAAGCACGAGCGGATCCGGCCTTCGAGCAACGGCGCGAGCCAGCGCTCCTTCTGCTCGGGCGTGCCGAACAGGTGCAGCACCTCCATGTTGCCGGTGTCGGGGGCGTTGCAGTTCATGGCCTCCGGCGCGATCGCGACGGAGCGGCCCATGAGCTCGGCGAGCGGCGCGTACGCGAGGTTCGAGAGTCCTGAGACGTCGGGGAGGAAGAGGTTCCAGAGGCCGCGCTCGCGTGCCTCGTTCTTGAGCTCCTCGACCACCGGCGGGACGTCGTGCGCCCTGCCCTCGGCCATGAGCGACGCGCGCTGCGCGGCGTACACCGGCTCGGCCGGCATGACCTTGTCGTCCATGAACGCGCGGACGCGCTCCTGCCAGTCGAGTGCCTCGGGGGTGTGGGCGAAGTCCATGCCGCGAGTCTGTCAGGATCGCTGCCGTGCTCGTCGATCGGGAACGCCTCTCCGCCTACGCCGCCCCCCACCTCCCCGGCGACGGCGACATCACCGTCGAACGCCTCGCCGCGGGCCACTCCAACCTGACGTTCGTCGTACGCCGCGACGGCCGCGAGTGGATCCTGCGCCGCCCGCCGGAGGGGCCGCTGCTGCCGACGGCGCACGACGTCATCCGCGAGTACCGCGTCATGGACCTGCTGGCGCGCAGCGGTTGCGGTGTCCGCGTGCCGGTCGTGACGGTCGCCTGCGAGGACCCCGGCGTGATCGGCGCGCCGTTCTACCTGATGGAACGCGTCCCCGGTGACGTCATCAGGGAGAAGCTCCCCGAGTGGGCCGGCGAGGCCGAGCGGCGCGCGATCGGCTTCGAGCTCGTCGACGCGCTGGTGGAGCTGCACAGCGCGCCGGTGGAGCCGTTCGTCGAGGCGGGCATCGGCCGCCCGAGCGGCTACCTCGCCCGCCAGCTCCGGCGCTGGCGAGGTCAGCGCGAGGGCGCCAAGACCCGCGAGCTGCCCGACTACGACGTGCTGTCGGAGTGGCTCGAGACGAACCTCCCGATGGACGCCGGCAGCAGCCTCGTGCACGGCGACTACAAGCTCGACAACGTCGTCCTCTCCGGGCCGCGCGTCGCCGCGATCCTCGACTGGGAGATGGCGACCGTCGGCGACCCGCTCGCCGACCTCGGCTATCTCATGTCGTTCTGGATCGAGCCGGGGGAGGTGGACGAGTTCGCGGAGGTCGCGGGCAACGTCACCAAGGAGCCCGGCTTCCCCACGCGCGCCGAGATGGTCGCGCGCTACGCGGAACGCTCGGGCCGCGACGTCACCGACCTCACGGCGTACGTCGTCCTCGCCATCTGGAAGCTCGCGATCCTCCTGGAGGGCTCGTACTCGCGGCACCTCGCGGGCACGACGGACGACCCGTTCTTCGCGCTGCTCGACCGCGGAGTGCCTGCTCTCCTGGCCCGCGCGCGGGCGGTGGCCGGTGCCTGACCTGACCGCGCTCGTCGTCGACTTCGGCGGCGTGCTGACGACGTCGATGCGGGAGTCGTTCACGCAGTTCGTCCGCAACGAGGACGTGGACGGCGAGCACCTGCACTCGGTGCTCTTCGCCGACTACGGCGAGGGCACGCTCGTTCACGGCATCGAGACCGGGCGCGTGACGATGGAGGAGTTCGAGCGCGAGCTCGCCGCCAAGCTCAAGACCCGCGGCGGCAGCCCCGTGGCCGCGGAAGGCCTGGTACGCCGCATGTTCTCGGGCGCGGGTGCCGACAGCCGCATGCTCCGCGCCGTCGCCAAGGCGAGGGAGTCCGGCCTCAAGACCGGCCTGCTCTCCAACTCCTGGGGCAACCGGGAGTCGTACGAGTTCGACCACTTCGACACGCTCTTCGACGCCGTCGTGATCTCCGGAGAGGTCGGCCTGCGCAAGCCCGACCCCGCGATCTACGCGCTCGTCGCGCGCGACCTCGGCGTGCCGCCGGAGCAGTGCGTGTTCGTCGACGACATCGGCGCCAACGTCAGGGGTGCGGTCGAGGCCGGGATGGTCGGCGTCCACCACACCGACACCGACACGACGCTCCGTGAGCTGGCGGCGCTGTTCGGGGTCCCCTTCCGGTAGCAGCGTGCGTATCGTGGTGGCGATGGCGACGCAACGTACGGCGGCAGCGGCTGGTGACACGGCCGCGGCTCGTGCTGCCCGTAACGCAGTCGGTTCCGTGCGCGCCGAGGGTCTTGACCCTTCCGAGGACCTGCTGGATGACCTGGACGCCGCCGTCGAGGGGCGTCTCGCGCCTGATGCCGTCGTGCAGCGCGCGGTCGAACGGGCCCGTCGGACGCGAACCCGCGCGTAGGGCGGACAGATCGTGGGGGACCCGTACGTCGATCCGCTCACGGGCGTCCTCCGGAACCGGCTCGGGATCGCGGACGCCGACGAGCTCCGTGCTGCCGAGGCGGACGTCTCAGCGGCCGCGCTGTTCGAGTTGGAGGCCTCGTCGCACATCGGCGAGGGTCACTTCGACTTCGGGCACCTGCGCGCACTGCACGTCCACATCTTTGGTGAGATCTACGCCTGGGCAGGAAAGCCGCGAACGGTCGACATTGCGAAGGGCGCGTGGTTCTGTCTTGCTCGCAACATCGATGAGTTCGCGGCAAGTGTGTTCCGGGAGCTTGCCGCTGAGAACTACCTCGTGGGCTTGGATCGTGCTGAGCTCGTAAAGCGAGTCGCCGCGACTTACGGGCAGCTGAACGCGCTGCACCCGTTCCGCGAGGGGAACGGGCGTACTCAGCGCGCCTTCCTCACGAAGCTGGGACGCCTGGGCGGCTGGCGTCTTCGCTGGTCCGACCTTGACCGAGCGACGAACGACGAGGCCAGCCGCCGCAGCCTGGAGACGGGCGATGACAGCGCTCTCGTAGAAATGGTCGATACCCTGCTGGAGGAGGATCGCAAGCCGGCTGCGCGTACAGGGGCACGGCGCGTGGTCTTCGCGGTGTCCGACGTAGCCGCCGCTATCCCTGGAGGGCTTGAGCCGTTTCGTGCCGGCCCGCACCCGGCCGAGGCTCGATGTGCGGAGTGCCATGATGAGTACGCGCTCGTAGACGAACCGTCGGTCGTGCTCCTCCGCCCGCTGCCGCACCCAGAGCCGGGAATCTTGACCTACGCCCACGCCCGTTGCGGCAGATCGCGAGTTCTTCCTCGGCCGTCAGCGCGGGAGGTGCGGGCTTGGCGGGCCGCCCGTGAACGTGAGGGTGACGACGCCACCGGCCGCGCGATCCTTCTCGGGGCGCCCCTACGTGCGGCGTTCCTCTGGCGTCCGGATCATGCCTTCCTCGGACGAGCGGGGGATGACGTCATCGACCTCGTTCTGAGCAAAGGACTGCGCCTAGGGCTGCAGTTCGCGGCCAATCCCATGCCACCGGATGAGCGTACCCCCGGCTGGTCGGTGACCGTCGGCCTTTCCTCCCGTTCCGTCACCGTGACCGATCCTGAGGGAGTTCGAGCTTTCGCCGGTGCGCCCATGGACCTCCCGGCGGCATGGCTCGCCGCCATTGAGGTTTCTGGCGAGTGCGTCCTATACCTGGTTAGCCGTGGCGAGCTCGATGCTGCCGGTCTCAGCCTGGCAGGAGAACAGGGCCGTGTGCTCGTCGGCCTCGCCGCATGCACGGTCGGGCCGTAGGCGCGACCGTGCATCCCGCCGCGCGCGTGCGACGATCTGAGGTGTGACGGACAGGCTCTCCCCGCTCGACGTGTCGTTCCTCTACCTGGAGGGCGAGACGACACCGATGCACGTCGGCGGCGTCGTCATCCTCGAACCGCCTCCGGACGGCTTCGACTACGACCGTCTCGTCCAGATCATCACGGACCGCATCGCGCACGTGCCGCGCTTCCGGCAGAAGGTCAAGGAGGTGCCGGGCAGGCTCGGCAACCCCGTCTGGGTGGACGACCGCGACTTCGACGTGACGTACCACGTGCGCCGCTCGGCGCTGCCCAAGCCGGGCACCGAGGAGCAGCTCAAGGAGCTCACGGCGCGGGTGCAGTCACGACGCCTCGACCGGAGCCGCCCGCTCTGGGAGATCTACGTCGTCGAGGGCCTTGCCGACGGCCGGGTCGCGATCATCACGAAGACCCACCACGCGATGGTCGACGGCGTCGCCGCGGTCGACATCGGCGCGGTGATCCTCGACCTGACGCGCGAGCCGCGCGAGACGCCGCACGACGACTGGACGCCGGCGCCCGAGCCGTCGTCGGTCGCCCTCGTCGCGGACGCCGTGACGTCGGCCGTACGCAAGCCCGCCGAGCTGGTGTCGACGATGCGCGCCAACGCCGCCGACGTACGCCGCGTCGCCGGGCGCGCGACGTCGTTCGCCGGAGGATTGGCCGCGGCGGTGCGCACGACGGCGCGGTCCGCGCCCGACTCGCCGCTCAACGTCGACATCGGCGCGCAGCGCCGCTTCGGCATGGCGCGTACGGATCTCGACGACTACAAGCGCGTACGCAAGGAGCACGGCGGCACCGTCAACGACGTCGTCCTCGCGACCGTCGCGGGCGCGTTGCGTACGTGGCTGCTGACGCGTGGCGAGTCCGTCAACGGCCGCGTCGTCCGCGCCATGGTCCCTGTCAGCGTGCGCACCGAGGGTCAGGTCGGCGGCAACCGAGTCTCGTCGTACTTCGTGGACCTGCCCGTCGGCGAGCCGTCGCCGGTGGTGCGGCTGTCGCAGGTGTCGTACGCCATGTCCGCGCACAAGGACTCGGGCCAGTCGGTCGGCGCGGAGGCGCTGGTCGGGCTCGCGGGGTTCGTCGCGCCGACGCTGCACGCCATGGGCGCGCGGCTGGCGAGCACGATGACGCGGCGGCTGTTCAACCTCGTCGTCACCAACGTGCCCGGCCCGCAGCTCCCGTTGTACGCCGCCGGCGCCGAGATGCTCGAAGTCTTCCCCGTCGTGCCCATCGCGAAGGGGCAGGCGGTGAGCATCGGCCTGACGTCGTACAACGGCGGGGTCTTCTACGGCCTCAACGCCGACCGCGACGCCCTCCCCGACGTGGACGTGCTCGCGCAGTGCATCGAGGAGGCGCTCGCCGAGCTCGTGGAGACCGTGCGATGACGCGGCGCGGACTCGTCCTCGGCGCCGGGGGAGTGCTCGGCGCGTCGTGGACCATCGGCGCGCTGCACGCGCTCCAGGAGACGACCGGCTGGGACCCGCGCGAGGCCGAGGTCATCATCGGTACGTCCGCGGGGTCGGTGCTGGCGGCGTTCCTCGGCTCGGGCATCTCGGTCGGGCAGCTCCTCGACCACCAGCGCGGCATCACCCAGCCCGGCGACCCCGTCATCGAGTACGACGTCGACTCGACCGCCGCGCTCCCGCTCATGCCCAAGCTCGGGCTCGGCTCGGCGCGGCTGGTCGCCACCGTCGCGCGGCACCCGCGCAAGGTCACGCCGCTCGGCGCGCTCGCGGGCATCGCGCCGAAGGGGCGTACGTCGCTCGCCCCGGTCGGCGCGCTCGTCGAGGCCATCGCCCCGCGCGGCACCTGGGCGACGCACCCGCACACGTGGATCGTCGCGATGGACTACGACACGGGGAAGCGCGTGCCGTTCGGCCGCGAGGGGTCGCCGTCGGCCGGCTTGTCCGATGCCGTCATGGCATCGTGCGCGATCCCCGGCTGGTACGCGCCCGTCGAGATCGGCGGCCGGCGTTACGTCGACGGCGGCGCCTGCTCGCCGACGTCGGTCGACCTCGTCATCCCGCTGGGGCTGGACGAGGTGTTCGTGCTGTCGCCGATGACGTCGTTCGACTACGACAAGCCGACCTCCCGGCTCGGCAAGGTGGAGCGGCAGTTCCGCCGACTCGTGACGCGCCGCCTCATCAAGGAGGCCGTCAAGGTCAGGCACTCCGGCACCGCCGTCGTCATGCTCGGCCCCGGCACCGAGGACCTCGAGGCGATCGGCGCCAACCTCATGGACGCGCGGCGCCGTGACCGCGTCCTCGAGACGTCGCTGCGGACCAGCGCGGAGACGCTGCGCAAGCACTACCCCGGCTACGCCGCCGCCGGCTGATGCGTGTCTACGTCGGGCTGACGCGTTCGTTGCTGGCCGCCGCCCGCGCGTCGGGTTCGCTCGGCCCCGCGCCGCTGACGGCCTACGCCGTGACCCCGGCGCTGCGCGAGTCGTACGCCAGCGCCGACGCCGAGGAGCTGGAGTACGTCGCGCTCATGGCCGCCGCCGACGCGTGCCTGCCGCTGCTCGCGGCCGCGCCGGACGAGCCGCGGCGGCGCTACGTCGCGGCCTGCGAGGTGCCCGACGCGACACCTGACCCGGAGCCGGGACCTTCGGGTGTCGTCGTGGCTCAGCCGATCGCGTGGCGTGACGTCCAGGCGCTGCACGCCGACGACCCGGAGGCGGCGCCGACGATCGCGGCGGCCGCGGAGGCGTACGCCGCGGCGCTGGCCGGCGACGACGACGCGCGTTTCACCGTGGACGAGGCGGACGGCTGGGAGCTGATGTGGTTCGCCACCCAGGAGATCGACGACCTGCTGGCGCAGTAACCACGGCGACCTTCGCTCATTGACGGACGATTTGTACGCAATGTCCTGGAATTGGACGACAATCGCCCCCGGGGTCGCCCAGCGGCCTCGCGGCCACGGGACATCACAGGGGATCCCGTGCCGCCTTTACGGGGAGAGTCGAATGTCGATGTTCCAGAGCCCGGTACGTCTCGCGATCGCCGCGGCGGCGTTGAGCGCGGCGTCCATGGGTGCTCCGGCCCACGCCGACAGCACCGGGATGTTCAACCTGTCGGTCGGCAACTGCGGGTACCAGAGCCGGCAGGTCTGCTTCGGCTACGGCCAGGGCGTGCCGGTCGGGCTGGCGTCGCTCACTGTCGCGATCAGCTGCTCGGCCACCTCGCCGTTCGTCGTGGACCGGACCGGTGTCGGCTGCTACATCGTCGGCCACAATGACGGTCGGCAGTACCTGCACACCGGACCGTGGTTCACGGCAGGAAACGCCTCCACCACGACGAACGTAGGAACAGTTCCGTTCCAGGGATACTCGCTCTGCGTCGGCGCTGGTTACTCGACCTCGACGGGTGGTGGCCAGGCAGTGCAGGGCCACCGTTGCATGTAGCACTTTCACCGTACGGGGGTAAAGGATGAGGCGTCACCGACGAAGTCTCGGCGCCGCTCTTCTTATCGCCGCGTCGGTGCTCACCACGCCCGCCTGGGGGGCCGCATCGCCGGCCCCCCTCGCGGGCACGACAGTCGCGGCGGGGAGCCGCTCCGCCGTCGTCGCCGTTCGGCTGCCCCGTGCCGTCACCCTCGACGTCTTCGCCGACGTCACGATGCACGCGCCACGCGGTCGCATGTCCGCCCTCGTCCTCAAGAAGGACGGCGCCTGGAACGCGCCGTACGTCATGGTCGTCAATACCGGATACTGCGCGAAGAGCGGCTGTGTCACCGCGTTTCCGAACGGGAAGCTCGGTCACATCTGGGCCCCGGGAACCACCAACGGCACCTCTGGCGTGCTCCCGGCCGGCAACTACCGGCTGTACCTCGTCACCGACGGCGGGTCCGTCACCGTCACGCTCAAACTGCGCGGGCTGAGCGGTTCGCGTCGCATCACGCCGCGCACGCCCGCGCGCGCCTCGGTCTCGGCCCCGAGGCCCACCGTCGCCGAGCCCGCCGTGTCGCCGGCGTTGTTCGCCGGCGGCGGAACGCACCGGACGCCGGCATCCGGAGGCGTGAACGCCACGGCGGTATGGAAGGACGTGCCGGCGTTCGGTCCGCCCAGCGCGGTGGGGATGTGCGACTACGCCGGCCCGGCGCCCGCGGGGTCGCTCCCGGCCTACCAGCTGCCCTGTGCCGGCGGTAACGGTGACGTCCCGCCAGGCGTGCCGAGCCAGTTCTCCTCCGGGCCGACGACGACGCCGATCGGGCCGGGCCGGTTCCTCAGTGCGATCAACGCCGGCTACCTTCTCCCGCAAGGGACGCACTCCATCGGCGGCTACCACAACACCGCGGGTCCGGTGACGGCGGCGTACGTGCATCAGCTCTGGCTGGACTTCTGACGTACGCAGGCTTCTGTCACCGGCGCGCGACAGGAGCCGCCGGTCGGGCCGCGGAACACCCGTAGCACCGCGAGGAACGCACCCTCGCCGCGTTGTCCCACGTGAATGCCCCTCACACGCTACGGAGCCCCCCGCATGCGCCTGCGCGCCCTCGTCCTACCCCTGCTCACGGCGGCCGTCCTCGCCGTCGTACCCACCACGCCCGCCACCGCCGCCGCGCCCGACCCGGCCACGACGGGCAGCCACAGCGTGACGACGATCGAGTACGACGCCGGCACCACGCTGGTCACCGACCCCTCGACGCTGCTCACGTACCCCGAGCAGCTCGAAGGCGCGCTGTACGTCCCCAGCGGCCCCGGGCCGTTCCCCGTGCTGATGTTCCTGCACGGCCGCCACGGCACCTGCGTGTACGGCGGCATCCTCGAGTTCGTCGGCCCGCGCGCGACGTGCCCGGAGAGCCCCGCGACGAGCAACGTCGCGAGCTACCGCGGCTACGCGTACCTCGCCACCAACCTCGCGTCCCACGGCTACCTCGTCGCCTCGGTCAACGCGAACTCCATCAACTCCCTCGACTGGGCCGGCGACGCCGGTGCCGAGGAGCGCGCGCAGGTCCTCGCGCGCAGCCTCGACAAGCTCGGCGAGTGGAACACCACCGCCGGCCCGGGCGCGGTCGGCACCGCGCTCGTCGGCAAGGTCGACCTCTCCCGCATCGGCCTCATGGGCCACTCGCGCGGCGGCGAGGGCGTGGACCGCTTCATCGAGTACAACCGCACCCGCACCGACGGCCCGCGCTACACAGGCCTCAAGGCCGTGTTCGCGCTGGCGCCCACGGACTTCGGCGCCGAGGCGCCGACCGGTGTGCATTGGGCCGTGCTGCTCCCGCTCTGCGACGGCGACGTGTACGACCTGCAGGGCGCGCACGCGTACGACCGCGGCCGCTTCACCGACCCGGCGACGGCGTTCACCCGTGCGCAGTACACGGTGACCGGCACCAACCACAACTGGTTCAACACCGTCTGGACCGGCGACGACTACGCCGGCAGCGACCCCGCCTGCAACAAGGCCAACGCCAGCAGCGTCCGCCTCACCGACGCCGAGCAGCGCGACGTGGGCCTCGCGATCATGGCGTCGTTCTTCCGCCGCTGGGTGGGCGGGGAGACGGCGTTCGACGCGCTCGTGAAGGGCGCGGAGGCGCTGCCCGCGTCGGCCTGCCCGGGCGCGGCGACGACCTGCCCGACGCTGGTCCGTACGTCCTACCTCGCGCCCGCCGCGGACCGCGTCCTGCTCGCGCAGCCCGGCGTCGCCACGGTCAGCGCGACCGGCTTCGCCACCAACACCACGTGCACGCCGACCACCACCGGTACCGGCTGCCCGACCAACCCGACCCGCTCCATCGCCACGCAGCACACGCTCGGCTGGACGGCACCGGCGACGTTCTCGGCGGCCGTCCCCGCGACGAATGTGAGTGGCCTCGCGGCGCTGACGTTCCGCACCGGCGTCAACTACAACGACGTCCGCAACACCACCGCCGCGCAGGACCTCGACGTCGTCGTCCGCGACGCGACGGGCGCCACCGCGACGGTGAACGCCGCCGCGTACACCGCCGCCCTGCGCAAGCCGCCGGGCGGCGTGGACCGCGAGCTGATGCTCGACGGCGTCTGGATCCCGCTGTCGGCGTTCGCCGGGGTGGACCTCGCGAACGTCACCCAGGTCCAGCTCAAGACCCGCACCGCCAGCGGCTCGATCCAGCTCGCCGAGCTGGCTTTCCAGAAGTAACGCGGGGACGGCGTCCATGGGAAGATCCGGCCCATGGACGCCGTCACCTCCGTGCCCGTCCCGGCCAACGAGCCGGTCCGCCAGTACGCCCCCGGCAGCGCCGAGCGCGCCCGCCTGGAGGCCAAGCTCAAGGAGCTCGCCAGCGAGCCCGTCGAGCTGACGCAGACGATCGCCGGGCGGCAGCAGCTCGGTGGCGGCGAGCCGATCGACACCGTGCAGCCGCACCGGCACGCGCACGTGCTCGGCACGATGCGCAACGCCACCTCCGGCGACGTCAGCGAGGCGGTCGACGCCGCGAAGGACGCGCACCACGACTGGTCGCGGATGTCGTACGACGACCGCGCCGCGATCTTCCTCAAGGCCGCCGACCTGCTCGCGGGCCCGTGGCGCGACACCCTCAACGCCGCCACGATGCTCGGCCAGTCGAAGACCGCGATCCAGGCCGAGATCGACGCCGCCTGCGAGCTCATCGACTTCCTGCGGTTCAACGTCGCGTTCGGCCGGCAGATCCTCGCCGACCAGCCGCAGTCCTCGCCGGGCGTGTGGAACCGCCTCGAGTACCGGCCACTGGAGGGCTTCGTCCTCGCGATCACGCCGTTCAACTTCACGGCCATCGCCGCCAACATCCCCGCCGCGCCCGCTTTGATGGGCAACACCGTCGTCTGGAAGCCGAGCCCGACGCAGCAGCTCGCCGCGCACCTGACGATGCGGCTGTTCGAGGAGGCCGGGCTGCCCCCCGGCGTCATCAACCTCGTCACCGGCGACGGCACCGCGGTCTCCGAGGTCGCGCTGCCGCACCGCGACCTCGCGGGCATCCACTTCACAGGGTCCACCGCCACGTTCCAGCACCTGTGGCGCTCGGTCGGCGAGCGGATCGCCGGCTACCGCTCGTACCCGCGCCTCGTCGGCGAGACCGGCGGCAAGGACTTCGTCGTCGCGCACGCCTCCGCCGACCCGGCCGCGCTGCGTACGGCGCTGATCCGCGGCGCGTTCGAGTACCAGGGGCAGAAGTGCTCGGCCGCGAGCCGCGCCTACATCCCGCGCTCCCTCTGGGACGTCATCGGCGACGACCTCGTCGCCGAGGCCGAGAGCCTGACCCAGGGCGACGTCGGCGACTTCTCGAACTTCATGGGCGCGGTCATCGACCGGCGCGCGTTCGACAGGCTCAAGGGCGTCATCGACCGCGCCAAGGACGACAGCGGCCTCACGCTGCTGGCCGGCGGGACGTACGACGACAGCGAGGGCTACTTCATCCGCCCGACGATCTTCCGCTCCGACGACCGCGAGCACGAGATCTTCACGACGGAGTACTTCGGCCCGCTGCTCGGCGTCAACGTCTTCGACGACGGCGACTACGACGCGGTGCTCCGGCAGGCGGCCGACATCGCGCCGTACGCCCTCACCGGATCGATCTTCGCCAACGACCGGCAGGCCGTCGTCGAGGCGATGGACGTGCTCCGCTACTCGGCGGGCAACTTCTACGTCAACGACAAGCCGACCGGTGCCGTCGTGGGCCAGCAGCCGTTCGGCGGGGCGCGCGCCAGCGGCACCAACGACAAGGCGGGCTCGTACCTCAACCTCGTCCGCTGGGTCAGCCCGCGGACGATCAAGGAGACGTTCGTGCCGCCGACGGACTACCGCTACCCGCACATGGGGTGAACGCCGCTCACTGGCGGTAGCGACACGCCGCCGACGGCACCCGACAGGAACCTGTCCCCGACGGGACAGAGCCAGTCGGCCGTACCCCGTAGTCCCTTGTAGTCATTTGCGGTCCGAACCCCTGGACGAGCCTGTCGCGCGGCCTCAAATTCGGCACAGCACCGGCCATAACGGTCGGTCGTTCCGGAGGTGGCGATGTCCGCGACGATCACGAGCACCGAGACGCATCCGCACTGCGCGGAGATCCTCGGTGTCCTCGCCCAGATCGTGCACCTGGACGACGAGGGCCTGCGCCGCCTCGCGCTCGCGTGGCGTGACACCGCCGACGTCGCCCGCGCCCGCGACAAGGCGCTGCAGCCCGACACGCCGCTGATCCTCGAGGTGCTGGCGGCGTTCGACAGCCTCGCCGGCCTGTTCGCCGACGACCTGGCCGGCACCGCGCCGTACGTCACCCTCCCCGCCCCGACCACGGCGCTCGCGCTCAAGGCCGTGCGCGACGCGGTCGCGGCGGCGTACGCCCGCCCCGTCCTGACCGCGCAGGAGTACGCCGAGCTGTCCGCGCCGTGGCACTCGGTGTTCCCCGAGCGCCGCATGCAGATGCCGGACTTCGGCCCGCAGCACCACGAGGTGCTCGCGCTGCTGACGTCGATCCCCGGCCTCGCCTGCCACCGCCACGACCCCGAGGCCGCGAGCCTGCGCAACAACCTGCTGCTGCACGCCCGCGGCATCGAGCCCGAGGCGCACACGAACGCCGTCGAGTCGGCCTGGCAGGCGGCGGTCATCACCGGTCGCCGGCGGCTGTGGTTCCTGGCGTCGCGCAGCGCGCAGGAGTCGTACAACCGTGCCTGCGGCTCGTGCGCCCGCCACATGAACGACGACGACAAGGCCGTCCTCGCGATCTGCCTCGGCGTCGTCGCCGCGATGCTGGTCCGCGACGTCCTCGACAACGACAGCGCCGACACGCTGCTCGCACCCGTCGGCTCGCTCATGCCGCCCACCGCTGCCTAGTAGCCCTTGGCACACGGACTGGATGTTGACCGAGTGTGATCGTTCTGCGCTCCGGTGCGCAGCTCCACACCGATCGGGGTGCGATATGCGTCTTTTCCCCGCACGGCCCGCAACCCGGTTGCGGAGCTGACCGGGGGCGCGGTCACCGCGGGTGATCGCGGGCGGCGTTACGCCCTGACCGGTAGCCTGCGCCGCGTGGAGGAGCGCGAGCGCAGGTTCGGCGAAGAGGGCGGGCTGCTGTCGTACGGCAGCTACCTGAGGGTCGACGACCTCCTCGCGCAGCAGGTCCTCGCCAGCGACCCCCCGGCGCACGACGAGCTGCTGTTCATCACGATCCACCAGGTGTACGAGCTGTGGTTCAAGCAGCTCCTGCACGAGCTGTCCCACGCCCGCGACGGCATGCTGGCCGGGGAGACGTACGTCCCCCGCCACGCCCTCCAGCGCACCCACGTCATCGAACGCGTGCTCGTCGAGCAGGTCGCGGTCCTGGAGACGATGACGCCGCAGGACTTCCTCGCGTTCCGGTCGCTGCTCGCGCCGGCGAGCGGCTTCCAGTCGGTGCAGTTCAGGGAGATCGAGTTCCTGTCCGGGCGCCGCGACGCGGCTCTCGTGTCACGCCTCCAGCTGTCCGACGAGGAGCGCGAGCGCCTCGACCGGCGGCTCACCGAGCCGTCGCTGTGGGACGCGTACTGCGTCCTGCTGTCCAAGCGCGGGCTTGCCGTCGGCTTCGAGGACGAGCGGCGCGAGTCGCTGCTCGCGGTCGCGCGGGACAGGGAGTCGTACGGCGACCTCTGGGACGTCGCCGAGGCACTGGTGACGCACGACGAGCTCGTCGGGCAGTGGCGTTCACGGCACGTCGACATGGTCGAACGCCAGATCGGCATCAAGTCGGGGACCGGCGGCTCGACCGGCGCGCCGTACCTCCGGTCGCGCATCGGCGTGCGGTTCTTCCCCGAGCTGTGGGAATTGCGCTCCTATCTCTGAGGTTGCACCCGGCGCGCCCTGGTTGCCCGGCGCTCCCCGGCTCGTTACGCTGTGTCCTGTCGAGCCCGCCCAAGCTCCACCGGGCTCCTTCTCTCCCTCTTCTCGCGCCGATGGCGCGAGCCCCAGCCGCCCGGCAGCAGCCGACGGTGGCGCGGCGAGCCCCCGCCCGCAGCCCCGTCCGCCGATGCCCGCGGCAGCAGACCTCTCCCGCTCGTCAGCGGGGGATGCACCTCGTACGTGGCACCGAGCCACGCAGTGAGAGGAACGTCCTTGACCGACACCACCGAGGTCACTCCGGCCTCGACCCCTGCCGAGCCCACCGAGGCCAAGCCGCGCCGTGCGCGTGGCGGCGGCCTCGGCGCGATGCTGCTGCCCGAGCTGCAGCAGGTCGCCACCGGCCTCGGCATCAGCGCAGGCAAGATGAAGAAGGCCGAGCTGGTCGCCGCGATCCAGGCCGCCCAGGGCGGCGGCGGAGCGCCGCGCAGCAACGGCCACGCCGTCGCCGAGCGCCCCGCTGCCGAGCGTTCCGCCGAGACCGTTCAGGAGCGCGCGCCCGAGGCGCCGCGCATCACTGTCGACACGAGCGACCGGCCGGCCGAGCAGCGTACGGAGCGGACCGAGGCCCGTACCGACGCCCCCCGTACGGAGGGTGCCGAGGGCGGCGAGCAGCCGCGCCAGGACGGCCAGCGCGAGCCCCGGCACCGCGACCGCCAGCGCGGCGAGCGCCAGCGGGACGGCCAGCATCGTGACGGGCAGCAGCAGGGCGAGCGCCAGAACAACCAGGGCGACGGCCAGCAGAACCAGCAGAACCAGCAGAACCAGCAGGGCCAGCAGCGCGACCGCCAGCAGGGCGACAGCCAGCAGCAGGGCCAGCAGCGCCAGCGCGACCGCCAGCAGCAGGGCGGCGGTCAGCAGGGCGGCGGCCAGAACGACGACGAGTGGGGCAGCGCCGGCGGCCGCCGGCGTGGCCGGTTCCGCGAGCGCGGCCGTAACCGCAACCGCCAGGGCGGCCCCGGCCAGGGCTTCGTCAACGAGGCCGACCCGGTCATCCGCGAGGACGACGTCCTCGTGCCCGTCGCGGGCATCCTCGACATCCTCGACAGCTACGCGTTCGTCCGGACCAGCGGCTACCTGCCCGGGCCCAACGACGTCTACGTCTCGCTGTCGCAGGTACGCCGCCACGGCCTCCGCAAGGGCGACGCCATCACGGGCGCCGTACGCCAGCCGGCGGAGGGGGAGCGGCGCGAGAAGTTCAACGCGATGGTCCGCCTCGACACCGTCAACGGCACCGAGCCGGAGCAGGCGCGGCAGCGCGTCGAGTTCAACAAGCTGACGCCGCTGTACCCGCAGGAGCGGCTGCGCCTGGAGAACGACCCCACGCAGCTGACGACGCGGATCATCGACCTCATCGCGCCGATCGGCAAGGGCCAGCGCGGCCTCATCGTGTCGCCGCCGAAGGCCGGCAAGACGATGGTGCTGCAGGCCATCGCCAACGCCATCACGCGCAACAACCCCGAGGTCCACCTCATGGTCGTGCTCGTCGACGAGCGTCCTGAGGAGGTCACCGACATGCAGCGGTCGGTGAAGGGCGAGGTCATCGCCTCGACCTTCGACCGTCCGGCCGAGGACCACACGACCGTGGCCGAGCTGTCGATCGAGCGGGCCAAGCGCCTCGTCGAGCTCGGCCACGACGTCGTCGTGCTGCTCGACTCGATCACCCGGCTCGGGCGCGCGTACAACCTCGCCGCCCCCGCCTCCGGCCGCATCCTCTCGGGTGGTGTCGACTCGACCGCGCTCTACCCGCCGAAGCGGTTCTTCGGCGCCGCGCGCAACATCGAGCACGGCGGCTCCCTGACGATCCTCGCCACCGCCCTCGTCGAGACGGGCTCGCGGATGGACGAGGTCATCTTCGAGGAGTTCAAGGGCACCGGGAACATGGAGCTCAAGCTCGACCGCAAGCTCGCGGACAAGCGGATCTTCCCGGCCGTCGACGTCGACGCGTCGGGCACCCGCAAGGAAGAGCTGCTCATGTCCCGCGAGGAGCTCGCCATCACCTGGAAGCTCCGCCGCGTGCTCCACGCGCTGGAGATGGGCCAGGCGCTCGAGCTGCTCACCGAGAAGATGAAGCAGACCAAGAGCAACGTCGAGTTCCTCATGCAGATCCAGAAGACGACGGTCGGCCCCGGCGAGGACTAGCCGTACGACTTCCGCTCGACCCGACGACGGCCCGGCGCCGCACCTCGCGTGCGACCCGGGCCGTTGCGTTGTCCCGGGCCCGTTGCCCACGTTCTTTGAAGATCACCACGCGTGAGGCCGGCGTGCCGACTGCAAGGAACCGGCCCGAGCAGGTCCGATCCGAAAATCAGGTGCCCGTTGCGCGCCTTGGGAGCATCGGTCCTCGGGGGCCTGGCCGAGCTCGTTCTCTGAAGATCACGACGCTCGAGACCGGCGCGCCGACGGCAAGGAACGTTCCAACCCCCGCGGGACGCTAGGTGCCTTCCGGGAAGTAGGGATCGTCGGGCAGCAGGCCGAGGTCCGGCGTCGGCGCGACCGGCGGCACGATCGGGCCGAACGCGCCGTCGGAGTACACGCCCACGCCCCGCGCCTCGAACTCGCCCATCCGGTCGGGGTCCGGCGTGCTGTGCACGAACGTCACCGCCCCCGCCCGCCGCAGCGCCGCGTCGAACTCCGGCGTGTACCGCTGCCGGCCAGGAGCGTTGGCCGCCAGGGACTTCGAACGGTCGCGGAGGTTGAGCCACATCATCACGGCCGGGGTCCCGTGCTTGCGGACGAACGCCAGCACCTCGGGGTCGTCGAACTTCCCGCGCGACTGCGTGCGGTACAGCGCGAGGACGTAGTTCTGCACGGGGTAGTGCCTGCGCATCGCGGCGAGGTCGCGCTCGCCCTCGACGTGCGGCAGCATCCGCCGCGCCACGTGCGGGTCGATCGCGCGGCGCATCATCCACGTGACGATCTCGGCGTGCGACCACTTGGTGTCGAGGATGAAGTACACGTCCCGGTGCTTCGCGAGCAGCGCGATCAGGTCGTCGCCTGTGAGCAGCCGGTACTTGCCCATCCACTTGCGGTTCCTGACCTCGGCCAGCGTCGCGTCGCGGAAGTGCTTCTTCAGCCCGAGCCAGTGCTCGACGCGGTCGTGGGCGGCGATGACGTTGCCGTCGCGCAGCATGACGAGGTCGACCTCGAAGAGCCGGAAGCCCGCCGCGTGGCTGGCCTCGAACGCCTCCCGGGAGTTCGTGTAGACGTGCCCGTCGATGGGGCCCATGGCGTGGGCGACGTAGCCGTACGGCCGGTACGTCGTCCGCGTCAGCGCCGGCACGCGGTTGGGGACGGTGCGCGCCGACGACGACGCGAACTCCCGCTGTACGCCGCCCCGCCAGACCCGCCCGGTGTCCGGCCAGAACACGTCCGCGCGCCCGTCGGCGTCGAAGTCGCCCGCGACGGGCCGTGACACGGCCTTGGTCGACACGACCACCGACGAGAACGTCATCGCGCGACTGCCGTACCAGACGCGGTCGCCGGAGCCGCTGAGCAGCAGGTCGTCGACGAGGTCGCCGTCGTAGTCGCCGACCGCCACGCGGAACGACCCGCTGGCCGAGAACGGCACTCTGTGGGACACCCGCGCGACGGTGCCGTAGTCGACGTAGTCGGTGCGGTTGGCGGCGTACCAGAAGACGTCGTCGGTACGGTCGCCGTCGAAGTCGCCGACGTACGGCGTCCGCCCCGCCGGCGCGTCGGCCGTCACGGACGAGAAGACGCCGCGGGAGCCGGTGGCGTACCAGATCCGCTCGCGGCCCACCCAGAGCAGGTCGGTCCGCGTGTCGCCGTCGTAGTCGCCGGCCACGGGCACGCCGGTCCCCCCGCTGACCGCGTGGGAGGTGAAGCGGCGGGTCGCCTCGCCGTACCAGACCGCGTCGCGGCCGCCGCCGGGCGAGGCCCAGTAAACGTCGGCGCGGCCGTTGCCGTCGTAGTCGCCGACGACCGGTGTCGCGTCGGTCGAGGCGGACACGGAGACGCGCGTCATGCCGCGGTCGGCGCCGCCGAACCAGATCGCGTCGGGGCCGGTCACGCTGAAGTGGAAGACGTCGTCACGGCCGTCGCCGTCGTAGTCGCCGACGAGGTGCGTGAACGTCCCGACGAGAGGGACCTCCTCGACCGCGAACGACCCGTCCGGCTGCGCGAACATCAGCAGCTCGTGCGCGCCCCCGGCGCCGGGCCGGAACAGGTCCGTACGCCCGTCGCCGTCGAAGTCGCCCGCCAGCGCCTTGCGGTAGGCGGGAACAGGCGCGGCCGAGCCGACACCGGCCAGCGTCGTGCCCAGCACGGCCACCGCGACGGCGAGGGCGGCGCGGACGGTGGTCACACGTCCCCCTTCGTCGCTCGGAAGCACGGAACCTGCCCATGACGGCGTGTCCGCTGGTCGGTCTGCTGCGCGAAGCCTGGCCGACGACGATCCCCCGGACAAGGCAGGTTGCTCCGTTCGCCAGCCAGCGTAGTCACATCGTGCCAGGCCGAAATGCTCTCTCAGCGTCATGGCCTGGTCACGGATTGTCGGAAATCCTCGGACATGACTTCGGTGGCGGGAGGCACGTGGTGTTGTCCCGGTTTCGGCGCGCGGACGACGGGTCCGTCGCTGTTCTGGCGGCGGTGACGTTCCCCGTCGTCCTGCTCTGCGTCGCGCTGGCCCTCGCCGCCATGGTCTGGGCGTCCAGCGAGCACGAGACGCAGCGGGCGGCGGACGCGGCCGCCGTGCGCGCGGCCGCGACGGCGTTCCTCGGCACCGACTACCCGTACCAGCAGATCCCCGGCATCACGGACCCGGTGACGTACCCGAGCATCGAGGCGATCGCCGACCTGGCCGGCCAGGACGCGCCGGACAACCTCGACGAGTGCGGCACCGTCGGCCTGCCGCGCGTCGACCCGCTGCACGTGGACATCCCCGACCTCGGGATCGGCCTCGGTGGCTCCGTCGACGCCGCGGTCGGGATCGCCGACGCGCTCGACCTGCCCGTCGACTGCTCGCCCGTCGGCCCGTACGCCCCTCCGCCCGCGCTCGGCATGGCCGACCAGAGCCGCAACGTCGCCTGCGAGACCGCCCGCGAGGCCATGGCGCGCAGCGAGGCGCCGATGGGCAACAAGTTCTACAGCGGCACCGGCGACGCGCAGCCGTCGTGCCCCGACCGCATCAAGGTCAAGCTCGCCACCGGCAGCCCGCTCGTCGGCTTCGGGCAGTACGCCGCCGACTCCGCCACGGGCGCGCTCGACACGCAGTTCGTGCCGCAGCTGGCGTCGGTGCGGACGGCGCTGGCGGCGTTCGGCATCCGCCTCGACACGTCCCTGCCGAGCCTCATCTGCCCGGAGATCAGCGTCGGGATCGACCAGCCGGTACGCGAGCCGGTGTTCGACCGCGCGTCCGTCCCCAACGGCCGCGCCACCGCCCGCCGCGTCGTCAAGAACGCCGTCGTCGTGCCGGTGTTCGAGGGCCAGACCATCGCCGCTGCGGCCGGCGGCACCGTCACCGCCTCGGTCAACGGCGCCGGCGTCACCGTGTCCCAGGCGACCGGCGGCACCGTGACGATCCCGCCGCAGAACCTCAACGCGCTGCTCATCGACGCGCAGGCGGAGCTGCTGACGCTGCTCGAAGAGGTCGACGCGATCGCCGACGCCGCCGTCAAGGCCGCCGACGTCACCGTCGACCAGCTCAACGGCGTCTTCGAGGGCATCGACGTCCTCGGCACCCAGCCGCCGACCGCGCCGGGTGCCGAGCCGCTGGACAGCCTGCGCCTCACCAAGTGCCTGCGCGACACGCTGACCCAGGTGTACGACCCGCCGTCCGGCGACGCGCCGACCGCCGAGGAGGTCCTCGCCGACGCCGCCGAGACCGGCGAGCAGGTCGTCGTCGTCCAGGTCGGCGCCGTCGAGGCGGCGTGCACCGAGCCGGGCGCCATCCCGTACGTCACCGCCATCCCCGAGCCGACGCTGAGCCCGGCCTGCATCCGCGCCGCGACCGCGCCGCAGTACAACCCGCTCAACGGCCTGTACGAGGTGCCGTTCTTCGACGCGACGCCGGTGCTCGTGCAGGACATCGGCGAGCACAACTTCGCGGCGGTGCCGGTGCACGCGTCGCAGGCGGCGGGCGCGTTCCGCGCGGCTCTGGTGCGTGACGCGGACAACGAGCGGTACGACCCCGACGTCCGCCAGCCGAAGCCGACGCCGGTGTGCGACCTCACGGTCCCGCTCCCGACGCCGTCGACCGCCTGCGAGATCCTCGAGGTCACGCCGAGCCCGTCGCTGCCGGTCCCGACGCCCGAGCCGACGCTGCCCACCGTCGAGCCGACGTTGCCGACCGTCGAGCCGACGGTGCCCACGATCGAGCCGACGCTGCCGACCATCCAGCCGACGCTGCCCACGGTCTCGCCGACATGTCTCGTACCGCTCCTCTGCGGGGGTGGCTGATGAGGCGCGACGACCGTGGCGCCGCGTCCGCGGAGTTCGCGCTCGTCGTGCCGCTGTTCCTGCTGCTCGTGGGCATCGGCGCGTACTTCGCGTGGCAGGCGTACGCCGCCTCGCAGCTCGAACGCGCCGCGCAGCGCGCCGCCCGCCACGCCGCCGTACCGACGACCGAGGGCGCGTACGCGTACCGCCACTGCGACGTCGTCGACGTCGTGACCTCGCACCTCACGGCGATGTCGGTGGACGGCGCGAAGGTCGAGGTACGCGACGCCGACGCGACGCTGCCCGCCGTCTCCTGCCCGAGTGCCGACACCGCGGGCCGCCCGCGCGGCTACGTCCGCGTCCGCGTGGTCCACGAGCTGCGCAACCCGTTCTCCGAGGTCGTCGGCTTCATGCTGCGCAGGCCAGGCCCGCTCACCATCACGGCGAGCGGTGAGGCCCGCGTCGAGGACCCGACATGACGCGCGTACGCCGCGGCGACGACCGCGGGATCGCGGCGCTGGAGATGGGCATCCTCACCAGCGTCCTGCTGCTCGTGGCGTTCGGCGCGCTGCCGCTGTACTCGATGCTGCGCGCCTCGCAGGAGGTCTCGAAGAGCACCGCGGCGACCCTGCGCTACGCCACCTCCGTCGCGTCCAACGCCAGGCGCAACAGCGACGGCTCGCTGTCGCGGCGGCCGACGTTCGACGAGATCCAGCGCTTCGCGCGGGACGCGGCCGGCGACTCGTCGCTCGCCGTCACCGTGACCGTCTGCAAGGGCGCGACCTGCACCGAGATCGACGAGACCAGCGCCAACCGCGCGCGCCCGATCCCCGCCGCCGCCGGCGACGAGGTGACGCTGCGCGTCAGCAAGACCGTGGACCTCAGCGTCCTCGGCCGCGTCGCCAACGCTGCCGCCAATCTCACCGGGGGCGACTCCCCCTTCCCCGAGAACGACACGACCGTCGCGTCCACCGCCAGCGCGAGAGAAGAGTGAGCCGTGAAGAGCCGTAACAACCTGATGATCGTCGTCGGCGTCGTGCTGGCCGTGCTCGGAGCGGCGTTCGCCGTCCTGTACGTCCGCGGCGACGAGGTCGTGGCGACGGACACCCGCGCCGTCGTCGTCGTCACCAAGGCCGTCCCCGCGGGCACGCCGGTGAAGGACGTGGCGTTCGAGGTACGCCGCGTCGACACCAAGGCCGTCCCCGCGGACGCGCTGTCGTCGACCGCCGTCCTCAACGGGCAGGTGGCGCTGCACGCGCTGTCGCCCAACCAGGTCGTGACGAAGGCGATGTTCGGCGTGCAGGGCGCGCCGGCCACCGGCGGCGTCGTGCTGCCGAAGGGCAAGAAGGGCATCGGCGTCGAGCTGGCGTTCGCCCCCGGTGGCCTGCGCTACGTCGTCCCCGGCGACCGCATCGACATCGTCAAGTCGATCAAGAAGGGCGACAACGTCACCACCAGCGTCCTGCTCTCCGACATCCAGGTCATCGCGACGACGCCCGGCGCCGGCACCGGCGAGGCGACCACCGCGCAGGCCGGGCCGGGGACGCTGCACTTCCTCCTCGCCGTCGACGACGCCGAGGCGCTGAAGATCGTCAACGCCCAGCACTCGCAGCACGCGCTGTACTTCACGCTCGCCGCGACCGGAAAGGGTGCGGCGTGACCGATCCGCTCCACATCGTCGTCCTCGACCGGACCGACTCCCTCATCAGGGGGCTGGCCAAGGCGGTCGCGGCGCTGCCGGACGAGCCCGACGTGCAGGTGTTCACCAAGCCGGCGGAGGTCGCGGCGGCGTTCGCGGCGTACCCCGTCGCCGTGCTCGTCGTCGGCCCGAGCGAGCTCACCGCCGCCGGCATGCGCCGCGTCGCCAAGCTGCACCTCGAGCACCCCGAGACCGTCGTCGTCGTCGCGGGCAAGGTGGCGGAGCTGCCCGCGCCGCTGACGCTGGTCAAGGCCGGCGCGGCCGAGGTCATCAAGCTGCCGGCCGGTCCCGCGACGATCCGCCGCGCGCTGCAGTCGGCGCTGACGCAGTGGGAGGCGCGGCAGGTCGTCGTGGAGGCGGAGCCGGAGGAGGAGCCGGAGGCCGCGGCGTACGCGGAGCTCGAGCCGGAGACCGAGCCTGCGCTGCCGCCGGAGCCCGCCGTCACCATCACGGTGGCGAGCGCCACGGGCGGCTGCGGCAAGACGTTCCTCGCCTCGAACCTCGCCTACCTGCTCGCCGCCGGCACCGGCAAGCGGGTCGCGATGGTCGACCTCGACCTGCAGTTCGGCGAGGTCGTGTCGATGCTGCAGCTGCACCCGGCGCGCACGATCGTCGACCTCGACCCGGACGTGGAGGGCGCGGTCGAGGAGTGCATGACGCCGCACAAGGGCGGCTTCGACGTGCTCGCCGCGCCGCGCGACCCGATCGCCGCCGACAGCGTCACGCCGGACCGCGTCGCGGACATCCTGCTCGCCGTACGCCAGCGCTACGACTACCTCATCATCGACACCCCGCCGTCGTTGAACGAGGTCGTGCTGTCGTCGTTCGACATCTCCGAGCACCTCATCGTGCTGGCGACGCTCGACGTGCCGAGCGTCAACAACATGCGGGTGTTCCTCTCGACGCTCGACCGCCTCAAGATCCCGCACGACGGCCTGCACCTGGTCCTCAACAAGGCCGAGAAGAACGTCGGCTTCTCCGGCTCCGACGTCGAGCAGATCCTCGGCAGGCCGTGGGACCTCGTGCTGCCGTACGACCGCGAGGTCTCGCGCGCGGTCAACCTCGGCCTGCCCGTCACCGAGGCCGCGCCGGACACCGACGTCAGCCGCCAGCTCGTCGCCGGCATCTCGAAGATCCTGCCCGGCATCGAGGTGACGACGCCCGCGCCGCCGCCGCGCCGCGGGTTCTTCGCGCGCCTGTTCGCGGACCTCAAGCCCCGCCGCGTCGCCACCAGCGAGGAGAAGTAGATGAAGCTCTCCGACCGTCTCGCCGAGCTGGAGAAGACGCCGGCCAAGGAGCTGCCCGCGCAGCGCAGGGGACGCGCGGCGGCGGCGACGCAGCAGCGGCGTACGACGCGTCGTACGGCGGCGCCCGCGAAGCCCGCGAACGACTGGGAGTCGGCGAAGCGCACCGTACGCGAGGCCGTCATCTCCGACCTCGGCCCGCGCCTCGCGTCGGTCACCGACATCGACGCCGAGGTCGCGAAGGTCATGGACGCCGCGCTCGCGCGCGGCGTCGTCAAGGTCGCGAGCACCGAGCGCAAGCGGTTCGTCGCGGAGGTCGCGAGCGACATCCTCGGCTACGGCCCGCTCGACCCGCTGCTCTCCGACTCCTCCGTCGACGAGATCATGTGCAACGGCTACGACGACATCTACGTCGAGCGCCGCGGCAAGATCGAGAAGAGCGACGCGCGGTTCGCCGACGAGACGCAGTTCCGCCAGGTCATCGAGAAGATCGTCTCGGCGATCGGCCGCCGCGTGGACGAGGGCTCGCCGATGGTCGACGCGCGGCTGCCCGACGGCTCCCGCGTCAACGCGATCCTGCCGCCGCTGGCGATCCACGGGCCGGTGATGACGATCCGCAAGTTCGCGGAGCGGCCGTACACGATCACCGACCTCGTCGCGAACAACACGCTGACCATGGACGCCGGCGTCTTCCTCGAGGCCTGCGTCCGCGCGCGGCTCAACGTCCTCATCTCCGGCGGCACCGGCTCCGGCAAGACGACGATGCTCAACGTCGTCTCGTCGTTCATCCCGGAGTCCGAGCGGGTCATCACGATCGAGGACGCGGCCGAGCTGCAGCTGCAGCAGCCGCACGTCATCACCCTGGAGTCGCGGCCGCCGAACGCGGAAGGCCGGGGTGCGGTGACCATCCGCGACCTCGTCCGCAACGCGCTGCGCATGCGGCCCGACCGCATCATCGTCGGCGAGGTCCGCGGCGCAGAGGCGCTCGACATGCTGCAGGCCATGAACACGGGCCACGAGGGGTCGTTGACCACCGTCCACGCCAACTCCCCGCGCGACGTCGTGTCGCGGCTGGAGACCATGGTGCTGATGGCCGGCTTCGACCTGCCGGTCCGCGCGATCCGCGAGCAGATCGCCTCCGCCGTCGACCTCATCGTGCACACCGAACGCCTTGCCGACGGCTCGCGCAGGCTCACGGCGATCACCGAGGTGCAGGGCACCGAGGGCGATGTCGTGACGTTGCAGGACCTGTTCACGTACGAGCCCGGTCCCGCGGGATCCGAGGGCACCGGCGCCATGCGCGCCACCGGCCTCCGGCCGCGCAAGCTCGACCAGATCGGGCGCAGCGGCGTCGAGCTGCCGCCGCGGCTGTTCGCCCGCGTCGGACCGGCCGTGCCGGTCAAGGGGAGGAGGGGCTGATGCTTCCCGCGCTCCTGCTGGTGGCCTCCGGCGTCGTCTTCGTGACGTACGGCGTCGTGTCCGCGCGCGCTCTCTCGCGCCGTCGTCTCACCGAGATGCTCGAGTTCGAGCTGTCGAGTGACGGGCCGGCCAAGCCCGAGACGGTCTCGCTCTACGAGAAGGTCGCGCGCTGGACCGAGTCGCGCACCGAGAAGCTGCCGTGGTCGGAGCGGCAGACCGTACGCCTCGAACGCGCGCGGATCGCGTTGCGCCCCGCGGAGTTCCTGCTGCTCTGGGTCGGCGCGGGTGTCGCCGGTGCGGTCGTCGGCTTCGTGCTGATGGGCGTGCTCGGGCTGGTCGTGTTCGGGGTGCTCGGCGCCGCTCTGCCACCGCTCGTCGTCGCGCGCCGTACGTCGTCGTGGAAACGGAAGTTCGAGGCCCAGCTGCCCGACGTCCTCGACCTCGCGGCATCGTCCATGGAGGCGGGCCACTCGCTGCTCACCGCCCTGCAGCTCGTCGCCGAGGACGCCGACGAGCCGATGGGTACGGAGCTGCGCCGCGTCCTCGCCGAGACGCAGGTCGGGCGGCCACTGCTCGACGCGCTCGACGCGATGGCCGTGCGCCTCGACTGCGCCGACTTCACGTGGACCGTCGAGGGCGTACGCATCCAGCTCGAGGTCGGCGGCAGGCTCGCCGAGATGCTGCGCACGCTCGCGTCGTTCATGCGGGCGCGCGAGGAGGTGCGCCGCGAGCTGCGCGCGCTCATCGCCGAGGGCAAGCTGTCGGCGTACGTCCTCGGCGCGCTGCCGGTCCTCATGTTCCTGTTCATGCGGATGGCCGCGCCGTCGTACATCGCGACGCTCACGTCCACCGGCAGCGGCCGGCTCATGCTCGGCGTCGCGGCGCTGCTCATGGCCGGGGCCGGTGCCGTCATGGCCAAAATCGTCCGGTTGGAGTTCTGATGGTCGCCGTCGTCGCGGTGCTGTTCGGGGGCGGGATCTTCCTGCTGGCGTTCGGTGTCATGCAGACCGTCGCGGCCCGCGCGGGCGCGCCGTCGATCGCGTACCTGCGCAACGAGGCCGGCGACGAGGTCGACGAGTTCCGCGCGCGGCTCCGCGCGCCCCTGTCGGAGCGGCTCGCGTCCGGTCTCGGCGGCAGCCTCGCGGAGTTCATGCGGCGGCTCACGCCGACGTCGATCCGTACCGAGCTCGACCGGCGCATCCTGCTGGCCGGGCTCGAAGGCCGGCTCGACCCGACGCTCGTCTACCTCGGCAAGGCAGGCGCCTCGGGGCTCTTCGGGCTCGGCTTCGCCCTCACCCCGTCGGTGGTCGGCCTGCCGGCGTTCTGGGCCGTCCCCGGGCTCGTGCTCGGCGTGCTGTTCGGCTTCGTGTTCCCCGACCTGCTGCTGTCGCTGCGGGCCGACAAGCGCCAGGCCGACATCCGCCGCGCGCTGCCCGAGGCGCTCGACCTCATGGCCATCTCGGTGCAGGCCGGCGTCGGCCTCGAACAGGCCGTCGCCATCGTCACCGACCGCCTGCCGGGGCCGCTCGGGGAGGAGCTGTCGCGGTTCCTCCACGAGGTGCAGCTCGGCTTCTCGCGCCGCGAGGCGCTCATCTCGCTGCGCGAACGTACGTCGTGCCCGGAGCTGGCGACGTTCATCCTCGCGCTGCTGCAGGCCGACGGGCTCGGCATCGCGATCGGCGAGGTGCTGAAGACGCAGGCCGCGGAGATCCGCGCGAAGCGCCGCCAGCTCGCCCGTGAGCGCGCGGCGAAGGCACCCGTACGGCTGCTGTTCCCGCTGATCTTCGGCATCCTGCCGGCGCTGTTCGTCGTCATCCTCGGCCCGGCCGGGATCCAGATCGCGACCAACATCGGCGGCCGCTGACGGGCCCGTCCCGAGTTACCGGTGAGTACGGACTGAGCGGCACGCCCACGCGGTGACTTTGGCAGTCCAAACTCACCGCTCGGAAAACTGGACATCGCAAGTCGTACGGTTCGATTGACTTCGGCCTACCGATCAACTTCGGCGTGGTCGAGCGCATGGCGTGGATAGGTCGGCCACGGGATGTTGTGCCCCTGCACAGTGATGCCGGTCGGGAACTGCTTCGTGCGCAGCACCTCGCCCCACCGCGTGAAGAACTCCTTGTCGTCGCCGTGCGGAAGTAGCACGACGCGCCGCGCGAAGACGACAGCGATTCCGCGGAGGTCGTCCGGGTCCGTCACGTAGGCCATCTCGCGCACGGCGACGTCCAGGGCGGTGTCGAAAATCGGTACGCGGAGCGATCTTGTTGCCGGATCGAGCAACGCTTCACGTAATGGCGTGAGGGCGGTCGCGAACCCGTACGTGTAGCCGAACTGGGCGAACGCGACGAGGAACGCGGCTCGAGCCCAGGACAGCGCCGCGCGATGCCCATCGAACCGCTCCGCGAACGCAAGGTGGAAGGACTTACCCTGCCAAGCCTCGACCCAGCTATTGGCGACCTCGGCCATCTGATCGGGGATCCACGGGGGGTCGGCCTGCGGTACGCCGAAGAACCTGGTCGCGCCGTCTCGCACATCGACTCGTACGTGCTGCCGAACGCCGTCTGCCGTCATAACGGCCCGCACGGGACGCCCCTCCACACCCGACATCACGGCGCGGATTGCATCCGCCGTCTCAGCGTGGCGGTCGAAGCCGGTGCCTGCGGTGCTGTTGCATGTCGCACAAGTCAGCACGAGCGCGCGCCCGCCCGCATGTCGCGGAGGTACGTGCTCGTCAGTGAGGAGCCCCGTACTTAATGCACCTCTCGGGAAACCCTCCCCGCAGAGTGGACAGAGGTACGTTTCTGACGGAACGTCCGGAAGCAGCGCTGCGGCCGCGCTGGCACCGGCGTCGAACCAGCGCTCCCTCCGGCGCCGGTTCCCCTCGCTACGACCCATAGGACATGTCTACGCCCGGTTGCACACAGACGCGAAGGCATTCGGGCATAGCCGGGCGGCAGCGCGCGTTGGACCCGTCGCAACGCTCCTGTCACACTGGTCGCTCACCCCGGACCGGTTCCCGGCGTGCTCGCATGCCGACCCGGCGCCACTGAGGAAGAGGAACACCATGAAGTCGGGCATCCACCCGAACTACGTCGTCGCCAACGTGCACTGCTCCTGCGGCGCCACGTTCCAGACGCGCAGCACCGTCCCGGACATCCACGCGGACGTGTGCTCCCAGTGCCACCCGTTCTACACGGGCAAGCAGAAGATCATGGACGTCGGCGGCCGCGTCGAGAAGTTCGAGAAGCGGTTCGGCAAGCGCGCGCCCAAGGGCGAGGCGCAGAACGACGCGCAGGCCGACACCCAGGGTTAGCGTCCGGGCGACCCCACCGCCCGCTCCGACCCGAAGGCCCGAAAACCGATGTTCGACAAGCTCGACGACGTCATCGCCGAACACGCCGACGTGGAGAAGCAGCTCTCCGACCCGGACGTGCACGGCGACCAGAACCGTGCCCGCGACCTCGGCAAGCGCTACGCCGAGCTGACGCCGGTGGTCGAGGCGTACAACGCGTACAAGGCCGTCGACGAGGACCTCGCGACGGCGCGTGAGCTGGCCGAGGACGACCAGTCGTTCCGCGACGAGGTCCCCGTGCTGGAGGCGCGCCGCGAGGAGCTCATGAACCAGCTCCGCGAGGCGCTCATCCCGCAGGACCCGAACGACGCCAAGGACGTGATCCTCGAGGTCAAGGCGGGGGAGGGCGGCGAGGAGTCGGCGCTGTTCGCGGGCGACCTGCTGCGCATGTACCTCCGCTACGCCGAGCGGCAGGGCTGGAAGACGGAGATCCTCGACGCGACCGAGAGCGACCTCGGCGGCTACAAGGACGTCAGCGTCGCCGTGAAGGCGCGCAACGGCGGCGTGTGGCGGCGGCTCAAGTACGAGGGCGGCGTGCACCGCGTCCAGCGCGTGCCGGCCACGGAGTCGCAGGGCCGCATCCACACCAGCGCCGCCGGCGTCCTCGTCATGCCCGAGGCCGAGGAGGTCGACGTCACGATCGACCCGAACGACCTCCGCTTCGACGTCTATCGGTCGTCCGGCCCCGGCGGGCAGTCCGTCAACACGACCGACTCCGCCGTACGCATCACGCACATTCCCACCGGCACCGTCGTGTCGATGCAGAACGAGAAGAGCCAGCTGCAGAACAAGGAGGCAGGCCTCCGCGTCCTCCGCGCGCGCCTGCTCGCGCAGGCCATCGAGGCGCAGCAGGCCGAGGCATCGGCGCAGCGCGGGGCGCAGATCCGTACGGTCGACCGCAGCGAGCGCGTCCGCACGTACAACTTCCCCGAGAACCGCCTCTCCGACCACCGCACCGGCTTCAAGTCGTACAACCTCGACCAGATCCTCGACGGCGACCTCGACGCGGTCATCCAGTCGCTCGTCGACGCCGACAACGCCGCCCGCCTCGCGGGCAACGAGGAGTGATCGCGCCGCCCGTGCCCCTGCGCCCCGCGCTGCAGGAGGCCGCGCACCGGCTCGCCGCGGCGGGCGTCGAGTCGCCGCGCTGGGACGCCGAGCAGCTCGTCGCGCACGTCCTGGGCGTCTCGCGGACGTCGCTGCCCGTCGTCCCCAACCTCGACGCCGCGCAGTACGACGCGCTCCAGGGCCTCGTCGCGCGCCGCGCGGCTCGGGAGCCGTTGCAGCACATCGTCGGCTCGGTCGGCTTCCGCTACGTCGACCTCGCGGTCGGCGCGGGCGTGTTCATCCCGCGGCCGGAGACGGAGGACGTCGCGGGGTACGCCATCGACGCCGCTCGCCGCTGCGGCGAGAAGCCGCTCGTCGTGGACCTCTGCTCGGGCTCGGGCGCCATCGCGCTGTCCGTTGCCCACGAGGTCAAGGGCGCCGTCGTCCACGCCGTCGAGCTCGACCCCGGCGCGCTGGAGTGGCTGCGCCGCAACGCCGCCGCCCGCGAGCGCGCCGGCGACGCGCCGGTCGCCATCCACGAGGGCGATGTCTCCCACGCGCTGCCCGAGCTCGACGGCACGGTCGACGTGGTCGTGAGCAACCCGCCGTACGTCCCCCTCGCCGAGCTGACCGACGTCGAGCCGGAGGTGCGCGACCACGACCCGACGATGGCGCTCGTCGCGGGACCCGACGGGCTCGACGTCATCCGCGAGGTCGAGAAGACCGCCAGGCGGCTGCTGAAGGCCGGCGGCATCGTCGTCGTCGAGCACTCGGACCGGCAGGGCGAGACGGCGCCGAAGGTGTTCGCCGACGCGGGCGGCTGGGCCGACGTCGAGGACCACGCCGACCTCGTCGGACGACCGCGGTACGTCACAGCGACGAAGATGTCGCCGTGAGCCGCACCCACGACTGCACCGGAGACACCGACCGAGCCACCGCGATCGCCGACGCCGCCAACGCGATCCGACGGGGCGACCTCGTCGTTCTGCCGACCGACACCGTGTACGGCATCGCGGCCGATGCGTTCTCCCCCAACGCCGTACGCCGCCTGCTCGACGCGAAGGGCCGCGGCCGCGACGTCCCCGTGCCCGTGCTGGTCGGGTCGTGGCGCACGGTCAACGGCCTCGTCGAGTCGCTGCCCGACACGGCCAAGGACCTCATCGCGGCGTTCTGGCCCGGGCCGTTGACGCTCGTGCTGCGGCAGGGCAGCGGGCTCACGTGGGACCTCGGCGACACGAAGGGGACGGTGGCCGTACGGATGCCGCTGCACCCCGTCGCGATCGAGCTGCTCACCGAGACAGGCCCGCTCGCCGTCTCGAGCGCCAACAAGCACGGCAACCCCGCGCCGGTCACCGCGGGCGAGGCGGAGGCGCAGCTCGGGCCGATGGTCGAGGTCTACCTCGACGGCGGCGCGTCGGAGGACCGCACGCCGTCGACGATCCTCGACCTCACCGGCGCCGAGCCGAGGCTGCTCCGCGAGGGCGCCATCGACCGCGTCCGCCTGGGCGAGGTCATCGGCGACCTGAGCTGATGTTCGACCTGCTGTTCGTGTGCACCGGGAACATCTGCCGGTCGCCCACGGCGCACCTCATCGCCGCGTCGCGGCTGCCCGAGGACCGCTTCCGCGTGCACAGCGCGGGGACGTACGGCCTGCACGGCTACCCCGTCGAGCCCGCCGCCGCGCGCCTGCTCGAGAAGCAGGGGATCGCCTGCGACGCCTTCGCCGCGACGAGGCTCGATGCCGACCTGGTCGAGGCCGCCGACCTCGTGCTGACGATGACGCGCGAGCACCGTACGGCGGTCGTGACGCTGGCGCCGCGGGCGCTGCCGAAGACGTTCACGCTGCGGGAGTTCGCGCGGCTCGTGGCCGGCGCGGAGCCCGCGGACGACCCGCGCGACCTCGTCGCCGTGGCGGCCGCGCAGCGCGGCAAGGTCTGGTCGCCGCCCGAGCAGGACGACGTCGCCGACCCGTACGGCTTCGGCGCGTCCGCCTACCAGCGGGCCTACGACGACATATCCGAGGCTCTCGCCAGGCCCCTGGCGCTCCTGGCAGGCACTACGCTCGGCACATGAGTGACATGACTTCTTCCGGGGCCCCCGCCGCGCCGCGTCAGCGGCGTGGTGGGGATTCGTTCTGGGGCCCCGACTTCGCAGCGCTCGAATCCACCGACCCGGAGATCGCCGGCGTCGTGCTGAGCGAGCTGGACCGGCTGCGTAGCGGCCTCCAGCTCATCGCGAGCGAGAACTTCACCTCGCCCGCCGTGCTCGCCGCGCTCGGCAGCACGCTCTCCAACAAGTACGCCGAGGGCTACCCGGGGCGCCGCTACTACGGCGGCTGCAGCGAGGTCGACAAGGCCGAGGAGATCGGCATCGCGCGGGCGAAGGAGCTGTTCGGCGCCGAGCACGCCAACCTCCAGCCGCACTCCGGCGCGTCCGCGAACATCGCGGTGTACGGCGCGTTCCTCCAGCCGGGCGACACGGTCCTCGCGATGGCGCTGCCCATGGGCGGCCACCTGACGCACGGGACCAAGGTGTCGTTCTCCGGCAAGTGGTTCAACGCCGTCCACTACGGCGTCGCGAAGGACACCGAGGACATCGACTACGACCAGGTACGCGACCTGGCCCGCCAGCACTCGCCGAAGATGATCATCTGCGGCGGGTCGGCGATCCCGCGGCTCATCGACTTCGCGGCGTTCCGCGAGATCGCCGACGAGGTCGGCGCGATCCTCATGGTCGACGCCGCGCACTTCATCGGCCTCGTGGCGGGCAAGGCGATCCCGAGCCCGGTGCCGTACGCCGACGTGGTGACGTTCACGACGCACAAGGTCCTGCGCGGGCCGCGCGGCGGCATGCTGACCTGCAAGGCCGAGCACGCCGCGAAGCTCGACAAGGCGGTGTTCCCGATGATGCAGGGCGGCCCGCTCATGCACGCCGTGGCCGCCAAGGCGGTGGCGCTGAAGGAGGCCGCCACCCCTGAGTACCAGGCGTACGCCCGCCAGGTCATCGCCAACGCGCAGGCGCTCACCGAGGGGCTCATCGCCGAGGGCATGCGCGCCGTCACCGGCGGCACCGACACGCACCTCGCGCTGCTCGACCTCCAGCCGCTCGGCGTCACCGGCGCCGACGCCGAGGCCCGCTGCAACGCCGCCGGCATCGTGCTCAACAAGAACGCCATCCCGTACGACCCGCAGCCGCCGTCTGTCGCGTCCGGCATCCGCGTCGGCTCGCCGTCGCTGACGACGCAGGGCATGGCCGAGGGCGAGATGAAGGAGATCGCGAGCCTCATCGGCCGCGCGGTGCGGGACGAGTCGGCGGCGCCGGAGGTCGCCAAGAGCGTCAAGGCGCTGGTCGAGGCGCACCCCGCGTACCCCCGGCCCTAAGGTCGCGGAGTGCGCGAGTACGCGCTGGTCTTCTTCGTCGCGGCGACGGTCACGTACCTGCTGACCCCCGTCGCGCGGCGGCTCGCCGTCGCCACGAAGACCCTCGCGCAGCCGCGCGACCGCGACGTGCACGCGATCCCGACGCCGTACCTCGGCGGGATCGCGATGTTCGGGGGAGTGGTGGCGGCGATGTACGTCGCCCGCGCGCTCCCCGCGTTGCAGACGATCCGCAGCACGCCCGAGCCGAAGGCCGTCCTCGTCGCGGGCGCCGTCATCTGCCTCATCGGCGTCGCCGACGACCGCTGGCAGCTCGACGCGTTCACGAAGCTGGCCGGGCAGATGCTCGCGGCGGGCCTGCTCGTCGTGCTCGGCGTGCAGCTGCAGTTCCTCACGCTGCCGGGCACCGGCCGGCAGAACTTCTCCATCGACCCCAACACCGCCGTCGTCGCGACCGTGCTGCTGACGCTGCTCATGGTCAACTCGATCAACTTCATCGACGGCCTCGACGGGCTGGCCGCCGGCGTGGTGGGGATCGCGGCGGTGGCGTTCTTCGGGTTCTGCTACCAGCTCTCCGTCGTGCAGCGCATCGGCCGCGTCACCCCGGCAACGCTGCTCGCCGCGATCGTCGCCGGCGTCTGCGTCGGCTTCCTGCCACACAACTTCTCGCCCGCGCGCATCTTCATGGGCGACTCGGGGTCGATGCTGCTCGGCCTGCTGCTCGCGGCGGCGGTCACGTCGGGGACGACGTCGTTCGACTCGACGGCCATCGACACCCAGCGCGGGGCGACGTTCTTCTTCCCCGTGCTGCTGCCGCTGATGGTGCTGGCGGTGCCGTTCGTGGACCTGCTGCTCGCGATCTTCCGGCGTACGCGCACCGGGCGGTCGGTCTTCGCTCCCGACAAGGAGCACCTGCACCACCGGCTGCTGGAGATCGGCCACACCCACCGGCGCGCGGTGCTGACGATCTGGTACTGGTCGGCGGTGCTGGCGTTCGGCGGCGTCGCGGCGTCGTTCGTACGCCTCCCGGTCATCGCCGCGGGCGTCGGCGGGCTGACGCTCGTGGGGGCGCTGCTGTCGTTCATCCCGGCCCGCCGCCGCGAGGTCGTACCGGCCGAGGGGGTCATCGACCTTGCCGGCGCCCGCGCCCGCCGCGACGACCCCGGGGAGCCCGCCGTGGACGCTCCGGCGACCCCGCCCGGCGCGGTTACTGGTGAGTAGCGACGTCGTCGTTCACCAGTTCCCGCGTGGGCTCCGTCGCTACTCACCAGTAACCACCGGGAGAGCGATGCGGGCCCCGAACGGGCCGCGCACGCCCTCCCGCGCCCGGGATCCTCGTGAAAACTTTCACAAGATCGGCCGACTAGGCCTCTGACCTGCGGTTTTGCGTGAACGGACGTTTTGACCCCACCCTCCGCACGTTGCTAGGCTGCGCCACTGTCATGGCTGGGAATCCTGAGCGGACGCAGTGGCAAGGGCTCTCGACGGCGTGGGACGCCGTCATCGAGTTCTCCGCCGCTCTGATCGTGTACGGGCTCCTCGGCTATTACGCCGACAAGTGGCTGAACACCGGTCACGTCCTGTTCTTCGGTGGTCTGCTGATCGGGCTCGTGCTCGGCCTCTACGTGATCAACAAGAGGCTGGCGCACGCCGAGCGGCTGGACGCAGAGGCAAGGCGTGCCGAGCGTGCGGCCCGCTGACCGACCCGACCTGCTGCTCGACTCCAAGCTGATCTCCGCAACGCTCTGGTGCACGCTGGCCGTCGCGTTGCCGGCGGTGGCGCTGGTGTGGATCGCGGCAGGACGGAGCGGAGCAGCCGGCGCCCTCTGGGGCGTCGGGTCGGTAGGAGTGAACGGCGTTGCCGCCGCCTGGGTCTCGGCCCGGACCGGCCGGACGCGCCGGCAGATAGGACCTGGCAGGGTGCTCCTCGCCCTGCCGGTCAGGATCGCCCTGCTGGCCGCGGCGCTCGCCGTCGGGGTCGGGCCGCTCGGACTGCCGGAGACGGTGACGGTCCTGGCGGTCTGCGGGGGTGAGATCTGCGTGATCGCCGCGCAGAGCTGGGTCGTACTGCACGGGCCGACGTTCGTCGGCCCGCTGGACTGAAGGGCGTACTCGCACCCATGTCGCTGGCGTCTGAGGGCGTGCCGGAGCTCGGCGAGCTCTTCAACTGGAAGTTCGGTCTCTGGGGCGTCCCGTTCCTCAACTGGACCGTCTTCGCGATGCTCGTCGCCTTCCTGCTCGCGGCGGCGTTCCTGCTGACCGCGTTCAGCAAGCGCGAGGTCATCCCCGGCAAGTACCAGCTGATCGGCGAGAGCCTCGTCGGCTTCGTCCGCACGAACATCGCGGAGGAGGTCATCGGGCACGACGGCGCGCGCTACGTGCCGTACCTCCTGACGACGTTCACGATGATCTTCTTCTTCAACTTCATGGAGGTCTTCCCCGGCGTGGCGTTCCCGCCGACCTCCAAGATCGCCGTGCCGCTGTTCTTCGCCGCCATCGCCTGGATCGTCTACAACGTCGAGGGCATGCGCAGCAACGGCGTCGGCGGGTACTTCAAGGAGATCCTCTTCCCGCCCGGCGTGCCGAAGGCGCTCTACATCCTGCTGACGCCGATCGAGTTCCTCTCGAACATCGTCATCCGCCCCATCACGCTGACGCTGCGACTCACGTTCAACATGCTGGCCGGCCACCTCATCCTGAGCCTGCTCGCGATCCTGCTCATGAACGTCGCGGACTTCGGCCACTTCGGACCGAAGTTCCTGGCGGCGCCGTTCGTCATCCTCATCGGCGTCGGGCTGACCGGCTTCGAGATCTTCGTCGGCTTCCTCCAGGCGTTCATCTTCACGGTCCTGACCGCGCTCTACATCGGTGGCGCCGTCCACCCGCAGCACTAAGCCAGCACGAACCCCACACCGGACGAAAGAGAGTTCACATGCGCCCCGTCGTGTACGCCGCCAACGTCCTGGCCCAGGAGGCGGAGACCAACAACCTCCAGGTCATCGGCCGCGGTCTCGTCTACGGCCTCGCCGCGATCGGCCCCGGCATCGGCATCGGCTACCTCGTCGGCCAGACGGTCCAGGCCATCGCGCGCCAGCCCGAGGCCGCCGGCCAGCTGCGTACGACGATGTTCATCGGTATCGCCCTCGTCGAGGCCCTCGCGATCTTCGGCCTCGCCCTCGCGTTCATCATCAGCTAAGGACGCCCCCTGTGAAGCTGCCGTACGAACTGATCCGTTTCGCCGAGGATCCCGTCACGACCGAGCCGGCGACGGACCACTTCAACCCCACGGTCCCCGTCATCGGCGAGCTCATCGCGGCGGCGATCTTCTTCGCGCTGCTGTTCATCATCATCAGCAAGGTCGCGCTGCCCAAGCTCAACGCCACCCTCGCCGCGCGCGAGCAGGCGCTGTCGGGGCAGCTGACCCAGGCTGAGACGACGCGGTCCGAGGCCGACCAGGTCCTGGCCGACTACCGCGCCAAGCTGGCCGACGCGCAGGCCGAGTCGAACCGCATCATCGAGGAGGGCCGGCGTTCCGCCGAGGCCATCGTCGCGGACGCGCGGACGCGCGCCGAGGCGGAGGCCCAGGCGCTCGTCACCCGGGCCCAGAGCGACATCCAGGCCGAGCGGGACCGCGCCCTGGGCGCCCTCCGCAGCGAGCTGGCCGGGCTGTCGATCGACCTCGCGAGCCGGGTCGTCGGGCGTTCGCTCGACAGCGACGCGCAGCGGCAGCTCGTCGACGGCTACATCGACCAGCTCTCCAGCCAGAACTAAGAGGACGCATCGATGAGCGACGCGCAGATCGACGGCTACGCCGCCGCGATGTTCGAGGTGGCCCGCGCCGAGGACGTCCTCGGCCGGGTCGGTGACGAGCTGTTCCGGTTCAGCCGGTCCGTCGAGGCGTCGCCGGACCTGCGGTCGGCGCTGACGGACCCGGGGACCCCGGGGCCGGTCAAGATGAGGATGCTCGACGACCTGCTCGCCGGGAGGGCGCACCCGGTGACGGTCCGGCTCCTCACGCTCGTCGTCGAGGGCGGCCTGGTCCGCGACATCACGCGCGTCGCCGACGCGTTCAGCGCGAAGGCGCAGGCGGCGGGCGGTTCCGCCGTCGCCGAGGTGCGGGTCGCCGCACCGATCTCCGAGGAGCAGCGGACCCGGCTCGCCGAGGCGCTCTCCCGGAGCAAGGGACGTACGGTCGACGTGAAGGTCATCGTCGACCCGTCCGTCCTCGGCGGCGTCGTCACGACCATCGGCGACGAGGTCATCGACGGCTCCGTACGACGTCGTCTCGAGCAACTGCGCGCGAGCCTCGCGGGCTAAGGGAGATATCCAGTGACTGAGCTCAGCATCCGCCCGGAGGAGATCTCCGCCGCGCTGCGCAAGGCGGCGGCGGAGTACGCCCCGAGCATCACGCGCGAGGAGGTCGGGCGCGTCCTCGAGGCCGGCGACGGCATCGCGCGCATCTCCGGCCTGCCCCGGGCGATGGCCAACGAGATCCTCGAGATCAACAGCGCGGGCGGCGTCATCCAGGCCCTCGCGCTGAACCTCGAGGAGGACGAGATCGGCGCCGTCGTCCTCGGCGACGCCGCCGTCATCGAGGAGGGCGCGACCGTCACCGCGACCGGCCGCATCCTCTCGATTCCCGTCGGCGACGCGATGCTCGGCCGGGTCATCGACCCGCTCGGCAACGCCATCGACGGCAAGGGCCCGATCGCCTCGACCGAGAGCCGCCGCCTCGAGGTCCAGGCCGCGTCCGTCGTCGAGCGCCAGCCCGTCAACCAGCCGATGCTCACCGGCGTCAAGGCCATCGACGCGATCACCCCGGTGGGCCGCGGCCAGCGCCAGCTCATCATCGGCGACCGCCAGACCGGCAAGACCGCCATCGCCATCGACGCGATCATCAACCAGCGGCGCTTCTGGGGCACGGACAAGGAAGTCCGCTGCATCTACGTCGCCATCGGCCAGAAGGCGTCCACGGTCGCCGAGGTCGTCTCCGCCCTCACCGAGGCCGGGGCGATGGAGTACACCGTCGTCGTCAACGCCGCGGCGTCGTCGCCCGCGCCGTTCCAGTACCTCGCGCCGTACTCCGGCGCGGCGGTCGGCGCGCACTGGATGTACGAGGGCAAGGACGCCCTGATCGTCTACGACGACCTGTCCAAGCAGGCCGTCGCGTACCGCACGCTGTCGCTGCTGCTCCGCCGCCCGCCGGGCCGCGAGGCGTACCCCGGCGACGTCTTCTACCTGCACTCGCGCCTGCTGGAGCGCGCCGCGCGGCTCTCGCCGGAGCTCGGCGGCGGCTCGATGACGGCGCTGCCGCTCATCGAGACCCGCGGCGGCGACGTGTCGGCGTACATCCCGACCAACGTCATCTCCATCACCGACGGCCAGATCTTCCTGGAGACCGACCTCTTCTACCAGGGCGTCCGTCCGGCCATCAACGTCGGCATCTCGGTCTCGCGAGTCGGTGGCAACGCGCAGACCAAGGCGATGAAGAAGGTCGCCGGCACGCTGCGCCTCGACCTCGCGCAGTTCCGTGAGCTGGAGGCCTTCGCGGCGTTCGGCTCCGACCTCGACAAGGCCTCGCAGGCGCAGCTCGACCGGGGCAACCGCCTCGTCGAGGTGCTCAAGCAGCCGCAGTACCAGCCGGTCGCGCTGGGCGAGCAGGTCGCCATGATCTGGGCCGCGACGAAGGGCTACCTCGACACCGTGCCGGTGCCGCAGGTGAAGCCGTTCGAGCGGGCGCTCATCGACTGGATCAAGGGCCGCGACCCGGGCCTGCTCGCCGAGCTCGACGCCAACGCCGCCCTCGACACCGTCGAGGACCGGCTCAAGGCGGCGGCCCAGGGGACGCTCGCGCAGTTCGACGCCGACACCTCGGCCGCGGACATCGAGGCCGCCAACGCCGCGGAGCGCGCGGCGGAGGAGGCGGCGAACGAGGGCGAGATGCGCGTTCGCCAGGCCCGCGAGAACACCTCCGCCTGATGGCCGGCAAGCTCCGCGAGGTACGCCGCCGTATCCGCTCCGTCAAGAGCACGCAGAAGATCACGCGTGCGATGGAGTTGATCGCGGCGTCGCGCATCGTCAAGGCGCAGGCGCGCAGCGAGGCCGCGCGCCCGTACGCCGAGGAGATCGCCCGCGTCGTCGCCGACCTCATGGCGGCCGGCGGTGGCGGTGCCGAGCTGCTCACGACGCGCGACACCGTCGGTACCGTCGGCGTCCTCGCCGTCACCGCCGACCGCGGCCTCGCGGGCGCGTACAACACCAACGTCGTCCGCATCGCCGAGCACGCGCGCCGCGAGGCCGCGTCGGCGGGGCAGAACACCGAGGTGTACGTCTACGGCCGCAAGGCGCTCTCGTACTTCCGCTACCGCCAGGTCGAGCTCAGCGGGACGTGGACGGGCGTGTCCGACACGCCGCCGTACACCGTCGCGAAGGAGATCGGCCAGCGCCTCGTCGAGGACTACCTGTCTGGCAAGGTCGACCGGGTCGTCATCGCGTACACCGAGTACGTCAACGTCGTCACGCAGCGGCCGAAGACCGTGCAGCTGCTGCCCGTCGTGGCTCCCGAGCGTACGGAGTCCGACGGCGGCGGCGAGCTGCGGGCGGACATCGAGTTCGAGCCGGGGCCCGAGGCGATCCTCGAGTCGCTGCTGCCGCGCTACGTCGAGAGCCGGGTCTTCGCCTGCCTCCTCGACGCCGCGGCGTCCGAGCACGCCGCGCGCCGCCGCGCCATGAAGGCCGCGACGGACAACGCCGACGAGCTCATCAAGATCCTGACGCGCGACGCCAACCGCGCGCGCCAGGCCGAAATCACCACCGAGATCTCCGAGATCGTCGGCGGCGCCGAGGCGCTCGCCGAGGACGACTAGCAGGGAGCG
>Ga0190268_10000026_pt1 | contig 64079 bp, 64 predicted proteins | sample Popmic249T_FD_133750 | JGI IMG/M metagenome (GOLD analysis project Ga0190268, IMG submission 133750) | Populus adjacent soil microbial communities from riparian zone of Blue River, Arizona, USA - 249 T | ecosystem: Environmental > Terrestrial > Soil > Riparian zone | place: USA: Arizona... | reverse complement strand
GGAGACGTCGCGGGTGATCGACGGGTTCTCGCTCTTGCGGGCGATCTTGTCGACCTCGTCGATGTAGATGATCCCCGTCTCGGCCTTCTTGACGTCGTAGTCGGCGGCCTGGATGAGCTTGAGGAGGATGTTCTCGACGTCCTCGCCGACGTACCCGGCCTCGGTGAGCGCGGTGGCGTCGGCGATGGCGAACGGGACGTTGAGCATCTTGGCGAGGGTCTGCGCGAGCAGCGTCTTGCCGCAGCCGGTGGGGCCGAGCAGCAGGATGTTGCTCTTGGCGAGCTCGACCTCGCTCTTCTCGTTACCGCCGGCCTGGACGCGCTTGTAGTGGTTGTAGACGGCGACGGAGAGGGTCTTCTTGGCGGAGTCCTGGCCGATGACGTAGCCGTCGAGGAAGTCGTAGATCTCCTTGGGCTTGGGCAGCTCGTCCCACTTGAGCTCGCTGGCCTCGGAGAGCTCCTCCTCGATGATCTCGTTGCAGAGGTCGATGCACTCGTCGCAGATGTACACGCCGGGGCCCGCGATGAGCTTCTTGACCTGCTTCTGGGACTTGCCGCAGAAGGAACACTTCAGCAGGTCGCCGCCGTCGCCGATTCGCGCCACCGACCGTCACACCCTCTCGCCGCCCCGCACCCGACTTACGACGGTACCGCCTCTAGGTCGGTACGGGGACTCCTTGGACTGAAGTAAATGCCGCGCGCCGTTGGCTACGGCGTCGTGGTGAGCGCCGTCAGCTTGCGTGTGGTGATGACCTCGTCGATGAGGCCGTAGTCGACCGCCTCGTGCGGGGTGAGGATCTTGTCCCGCTCGATGTCGGTACGGATCGTCTCCGCGTCGCGCCCCGTGTGGCGGGACAGCATGTCCTCGAGCTGGCTGCGCATGCGCATGATCTCGCGGGCCTGGATCTCGATGTCGCTGGACTGGCCCTCGCCGCCGCCGGACGGCTGGTGGATGAGCACGCGGGAGTGCTCCAGGGCGTACCTCTTGCCCTTGGTGCCCGCCGCGAGGATCACCGCCGCCGCCGAGGCCGCCTGGCCCATGCAGATCGTCGAGATGTCGGGCCGGATGAACTGCATGGTGTCGTAGATCGCCGTCAGCGCCGTGAACGAGCCGCCGGGCGAGTTGATGTAGAGGTGGATGTCGCGGTCGGGGTCCTCGGACTCGAGGTACAGGAGCTGCGCCATGACGTCGTTGGCCGACACGTCGTCGACCTGGACAGCCAGGAAGACGATGCGCTCCTTGAGGAGGCGGCTGTAGACGTCGGTGGCGTACTCGCCGCGGGACGTCTTCTCGATGATGCCGGGGAGGATGTACCGGCCGGTCTGCTCGTACATGTCCGTCCCTCTCAGCTGACCGGGCCGGCGGACGGCACCTGCTGCGCCCGCTCCACGACGTGGTCCACCAGGCCGTACTCCTTGGCCTCCTCCGCCGTGAACCAGCGGTCTCGGTCGGAGTCCTTCTCGATCTGCTCGATCGGCTGCCCGGTGTGGAACGCGATGCGCTCCGCCATCTTGTGCTTGGTGTAGAGCATCTGCTCGGCCTGGATCGCGATGTCGCTCGCCGTGCCGCCGATGCCGCCCGAGGGCTGGTGCATCATGATCCGCGCGTGCGGCAGGGAGTACCGCTTGCCGGGCTCGCCCGCGCAGAGCAGGAACTGCCCCATCGACGCGGCGAGGCCGAGGGCCACGGTGGCGACGTCGTTCTCGACGTACTGCATGGTGTCGTAGATCGCCATGCCGGCCGAGACCGAGCCGCCCGGCGAGTTGATGTACAGGAAGATGTCGCGCGACGGGTCCTCCGCGGCGAGCAGGAGCAGCTGCGCGCAGATCACGTTGGCGATCGTGTCCTCGACGACCTGCCCGAGGAAGACGATCCGCTCCTTGAGCAGCCTGTTGAACACCTGCTCGTCGGGGTTGGCCAGGGCGTTGGGCGCGCGCATGACCGGCGTGATGATGCCGGGGGTGTCGATGCCGTTCGTCGTCATAGGGGGACCCTAACCCGCACGGGGGACGTTATGCGGAGGCGTTCGCCGTGGGCGCACGCGTGCCGCGCACGATCACGTGCGGTGACGCCGTCCGTGTCGGCTCCGCAACCGGGTTGCGGGCCGTGCGGGGAAAAAGCGCAGATCGCACCCCGATCAGGGCGAAGGCGCTCACCGGGGACGCGGCCGGTCATGCTCGGCCACCATCAGGCCGTGTCGCCAAGCGCTACTAGTGGTCGTGGCCCTCGTGGTCGTCGTGGTCGTGCTCGTCCATGTCGAGCGCCGACTCGACCGGCGCGCTGGCGTCGTCGCGCAGGTCGGAGAGGTCGACGGGGGCGCCGCTGGTGTCGGTGACGGTGGCGGACTCGAGAACGAGCGCGAGCGCCTTGCCGCGCACGATCTCCGCCATCAGCGCCGGCAGCTGGCCCTGGCGGACGAGCCGCTGGGCGAGCTCGTTGGCCTCCATGCCGGCGCGGCGGGCGCGGCGTACGACCTGGTCGGTGAGCTCGGCCTCGCTGACGCCGATCTCCTCCTTGACGCCGATCGCGTCGAGGACGAGCTGGGCGCGGACGGCCTGCTCGGCGCCGGCGCGGGCGTCCGTACGCAGCGTCTCCTCGGTCTGCTCGGTGTCGGCGAGGAACTGCTCCAGCGACATCCCCGCCTCGTCGATCTGCTGGGCCATGGTGCGGAGGCGCCAGTCGGTCTCCTGCTCGACCATCGACTCGGGCATCGGCACGGTGGTGCGCTCCAGCAGCACCTCGAGCACGCGGTCGCGGGCCTGGACGCCCTGCTCGAGGCGGCGCATCCGGTCGAGGCGGCCGCGTACGTCGTCGCGCAGCTCGGCGATCGTCTCGAACTCGCTCGCCATCACCGCGAACTCGTCGTCGAGCGGCGGCGCCTCCTTCTCCTTCACCTCTGTGACCGTCACGTGGAACGTCGCGGTGGTGCCCGCGTGCACGCCGTACTGGATCTCGGCCTCGAACGTCCGCTCGTCGCCCGCCGACGCGCCGGTGACGGCGTCGTCGATGCCGGTGATGAGCGAGTCGGACCCGACCTCGTACGACAGCCCCTTCGCCTCGGAGCCGTCGATCGGCTCGCCCTCGGCGGTCGTGGCGCGGATGTCGATGAGGACGTAGTCGCCGGTGCCTGCGGGACGTTCGACGGTCTTGAGCGTGGCGAAACGGTCGCGCAGCGAGGACAGCTGCTCGTCGACCTCCTCGTCGCTCACGCCGACGGCGTCGACGACGACGGGGAGGCCGTCGTACGACGGCAGCTCGATGTCGGGACGTACGTCCACCTCGGCCGTGAACACCAGCGGCGCGCCGTCGCTGAACTGCGTCAGGTCGACGTTGGGCTGGCCGATCGCGGCGACCTGGTGCTCCTCGACGGCGGCCCGGTAGAGCTGCGGGAGGGCGTCGTTGAGCGCCTCCTCCAGCACGACGGCGCGGCCGACGCGCTGGTCGAGGATGCGCGGCGGCACCTTGCCAGGGCGGAAGCCCTGCACCTTCACCTGGCGCGCGATGCGCTTGTACGCCGTGTCGATCGACGGCGCCAGCTCCTCGAACGGCACCTCGACGGTGAGCTTGACCCGCGTGGGAGTGAGGGTCTCGACGGTGGCGTTCACAAGGCTCCTGGCATGGCGGGCGGACGTCTGACGGGGCGGCGGGAAGCCTATCTGCCCGTCCGGCGTACCGCGCGCCGCCGGGTCAGCGGGGGCAGTTCAGGTCGACGCTCGGGCAGTCGACGTTGAGCGAGGGGAAGATGCCGGTGCAGACGCAGCCGGTGACGAGCTTCGTGTACGTGACGCACTGGTGCGAGGCGCCGACGACCGACGACAGCTCGTCGGTGTTGAGGACGCTGAGGGTCTCCTTGCGGAGGGAGAGCGTACGGCGGGTCGTCATAGGGGTTCCCTTCAAGGGGATTTCTCGCCGGACAGTGGCCTTGGTCGGGGCGGGGAGACTCGAACTCCCGATCTCGTGCACCCAAAGCACGCGCGCTAGCCACTACGCTACGCCCCGCGGCGCCGAGTCTACGGGCGTCCGCGCGGGCGTAGCTCAATGGTAGAGCTCCAGTCTTCCAAACTGGTGACGCGAGTTCGATTCTCGTCGCCCGCTCCATGACCCTCGACGTGCGCCTGCGGCCGTGGTCCGACGGCGACCTCGACCTGCTGCACGCGTTCAACGCGCCGGAGATGACGGCTCACCTCGGCGGCCCCGAGCCGCTGGAGAAGCTGGCCGACCGGCACCGCCGCTACCTCGCGCTGCACCCGCCCGCCGGGGCGATGTACGTCGTGCTCGCCGGCGAGGAGCGCGCGGGCAGCATCGGGTGGTGGGAACGGGTCTGGCGCGACGAGCCCATCTACGAGACCGGCTGGGCCGTGCTCCCGTCGTTCCAGGGGCGCGGGGTCGCGGCGGCGGCGGCGCGGGCGGTGCTGCGCGAGGTGGCGGCGTACGGCACCCACTCGGCCGTGCACGCGTTCCCCTCGGTGGACCACCCAGCCTCGAACGCCGTCTGCCGCAACGCCGGCTTCGTGCTGCTCGGCGAGTGCGACTTCGGCTACCCGCCCGGGTCGACCATGCGCTGCCACGACTGGGTCGCCGACGTCAGCCGCTGACCCGCCCGGATCGTGCGGAAGGACAGACCGCCTAGGTCGTACGCCAGATCATCGCCAGCGCGCGGTCGTCGGTCGCCGCGGGCGCCACGGAGTCGATGAGGCGCGCAGCTCCCCCGCGGAACGTCGAGATGACCAGCCGGTTGGCCTCGCCGAGCAGCTTGTCGATGCCGATCTCGAGATCGCGTCCCGGCACCTCGACCAGCCCGTCGGTGAACAGCAGCAGAGCGTCGCCTGGGTGCAGGCGGCCTCGTACGGCGGGCCACTCGCCGTCGTCGAACAGCCCCAGCGCGCTCCCCTCCGCCTTCGACAGCGTCCACACGCCGCTGCCCGCGCGGAACTGCGCCGCCGGCGGGTGCCCGGCAGAGTCGAGCAGGTACTCGCCGGTCTCCAGGTCGATGGCCACGTGGATCGCGGTCGCGAACCCTTCCTCCCACGCCTGGCGGCGCAGGTACTGGTTCGCGGCGCTGAGGAAGTCCTCGGGCGGTACGGCGCCGAGCAGGCCGCCGAGCGCGCCGGAGAGCAGCAGCGCGCGGGTGCCGGCGTCGATGCCCTTGCCGGAGACGTCGACGAGCGCGACCTCGAGCGCCTTGCCGCCGCGGGTCCGCGCGGAGACGAGGAAGTCGCCGCCGAAGCCCGATCCGCCCGCCGAACGCTGCTCCAGCTCCCACGACCACCCGCCCGGCAGCCTGGGGAGGGCGCCCTGGACGCGGAGGCGTTCGCGCAGCTCGACGAGCATGGTCTCGCCGCGCAGGCCGCTGACGCCGAGGCGTTCGCGGCTGGCGACGAGGAGGTACGCCACCCAGCCGACGGCCGCGAGCAGCACGAACGTCGGCGGCCGCACCGCGGCACCGCCCCGCACGGCTAGCACGACGAGCCCCCCGGCGAACGCCGCCGCCGTCACGACGAGGATGTCCCTGCGGCGGACGGCGAGCAGCCCCCCGGCCAGCACCGGCAGGATCAGCAGCGCCGCGGGGAACCACATCACGTCGCCGACGCACCCGAGCACGGTGATCAGCGCCACGCCAGCCAGCAGCGCGGGCAGCACGAACAGCTGCCACTGCGTACGGATCCGGCGCGACCGCACCGCGGTCAACGACACCGAGCTCAAGGTCACCTGTCCATCCGGTCACAAGAGTCGCACCCGGTCAAACCGGGCACGCCACGTTTGCCTGCGGAGATACGCGGGGAACGCCATCATGCCTGCGTGTCACCGCGGGGCTAGTGTTGCCTGCCTTGTGCCAGTCCTGATGCCCATGCACCACCTCACACGGTCCGGGGAGATGAACAGCGAAGCCCGACTCGCGCTGCGCCCCGTGCCCGCGAGCGCATCCATGGCCCGGCAGTTCGTGGACGACACGCTGCGCGGCTGGGGCTGTGACGCGTTCGTGGACGCGAGCCGGCTGCTCGTCAGCGAGCTGGTGACCAACGCTGTCCTGCACGCCCGCACGGACCTGACGCTGGTCATCCGTCTGCTCCGCGACGGCGTCCGCGTCGAGGTCATCGACGGCAGCCCGGTCGCGCCGGTCGTCCGCAACTACGAGGACGAGGCGATGACCGGCCGCGGCCTCTCTCTCGTCAACGACCTCGCCGTCCGGTGGGGCGTCGAGCGCGAGGGCGACGGCAAGTCCGTCTGGTTCGAGCTCGCCACCTAGCGAGTGTGGTACGACCCAACCCCATGATCGACGTACGCACCATCGCCGGGTCCGAGGTCGACGCGTTCCAGGTCCGGCTGGAGTCGGCGTTCGGGGGCGACCCCGAGCCGGAGGAGATGGCGCTCTGGCGTCCTCTGGTCGAGACCGAGCGCTCCCATGGGGCGTTCGACGGCACCGACATGGTGGGGACGGCGGCGGTCTTCACGTTCGACATGACGGTGCCCGGCGGGCCCGCCCCCTGCGCGGGCGTCACCGCGGTCTCCGTGGCGCCGACGCACCGCCGCCAGGGCATCCTCACGTCGATGATGCGGGCGCAGCTCGACGCCGTACGCGACCTCGGCAGGGAGGCGTTCGCCAGCCTCTGGGCCAGCGAGCCCGCGATCTACCACCGCTTCGGCTACGGCGTCGCGTCCCGCCGCTGGAACGTCACCGTCCCCGCCGACGACGAGAAGCTGCTCGGCGCGCCCTCCGAGGGACGTGTCCGGATGGTGACCGCCGAGGAGGCGCGGACGCTCTGCGCGCCCGTCTACGACGCCGTTCGCGCCGACCGCACCGGCATGATCTCCCGCAGCGACATCCGGTGGGACGTCCGCATCGCCGACCTCCCCGGCTACCGGCACGGCGCCAGCACCGTCAAGCACGTCGTGTACGAGCGCGACGGCGAGGTGCGCGGGTACGCGTGGTACCGCACCAAGGGCGACTGGACCGACGGCCGCCCGAACGGCCAGGTCCGCGTCAAGGAGCTCGCCGCCCTCGATCCCGACGCGCACGGCGGCCTCTGGCGGTTCCTGCTCGGCGTCGACCTCATGCGCTCCGTGGCCTGGGACAACGCCCCCGGCGACGACGCGATCATCGGCCGGCTGCGCGACCCCCGCGGCGTCAAGGCGACCATCACCGACGGCCTGCACGTCCGCCTCATCGACGTCCCTCGCGCGCTGACGACGCGCTCGTACGCCGGCTCCGGCACCGTGACCCTCGACGTGTCGGACCCCTGGGGGTATGCCGGCGGCCGCTGGACCCTCGACGCCTCACCCGACGGCGCGACGTGCGAGCCAACCTCGGCCGAGGCCGACCTGAGCATGTCCGTCGAGGAGCTCTCCGCCGTCTACCTCGGCGACACGACGCTGCGCTCGCTGTACGAGGCCGGGCGGGTCGACGAGCACTCCGCCGGCGCCGCCGAGCGCGCCTCCGCGCTGCTCGCCTGGCCCCGCGCGGCCTGGTGCCCGGAGATCTTCTAGCGACCCCCCGCGACAGCGTTTTTCGTGATCTTGGCGACGTTTCTGATGCCCGGGCAGCACGAACGTCGCCAAGATCACCAAACTGAGGGGGCTAGCCAGGCTGGCAGACGGGGCACCAGTACATGTGCCGCGCCCCCAGCACCTCCGACCGGATCGGCTCGCCGCAGCGGCGGCACGGCAGGTCCGTACGACGCCACAGGTAGTGCCGGTCCGCGTCGCTCGGCCGCCCGCGCCGCCGGTCGCGGTCCTCGGGCTCGGTCGTGACGATGCGGTCGAGCCGTACGCCGGTCCTCATCATCCGCACCAGCGTCGCCCACAGTGCGTCGAACTCCTCGCGGGTCAGCGTGTTCGCGGGACGCTGCGGCGCGATGCCGAGGACGTACAGCGCCTCGGCCCGGTAGACGTTGCCCACACCGGCGATCGCGGACTGGTCGAGCAGCAGCGTGCCGATCGGCGTCGTACGCCGGGAAGCCTTGCGCCACAGGCGTTCCGGGTCGGCCTTCGGGTCCAGCGGGTCGGGGCCGAGCCGCGCGAGGATCGCGTCGCGCTCCTCGGGGCGGATGCGTTCGCAGACCGTCGGGCCGCGCAGGTCGATCACGTGATCGCTGGTCGCGATCCGCAGTCGCACGGCACCCCTCGGGTACGGCGCCGGTGCCGCGTGCGTCTCGAACTTCCCGTAGATCCCCAGGTGCACGTGCACGACCTCGTCGTGCGCCAGCTCGTAGAACAGGTGCTTGCCGTACGGCCGCACGCGTTCGAGCGCTCGGCCGGAGAGCGCCGCCGCGTCGGAGGCGAAGCGGCCCTGCGGGCTCGACAGCGCGAGCGGCCTGCCGCGCAGCCTCGCGTTGTGCTCGCGCGCCAGGCGGTGGATCGTGTGTCCCTCCGGCATGTCCCCGATTCAACCCGAGGCGGCGATGGCAGAGCGCAAGGGCAGGCGCGACAGCGGGCTGACCGGCGGCGGCCCGTCGATCGTCGGCGTCAGCGGCGCCATGCGTGCCCGCGACGTCTCGCGCGTCCGCCCCAAGGACGAGGCCACCGCGGAGAAGACGCTCGTCGTACGCCGCCGCCCTCCGGACGCGCCTACCGACCAGCCTCGTACGCGCTGATCTGGCCGATCCGCCGCACGTGCCGCTCCTCGTCGGAGAACGGTGTCGCGAGGAACACCCGCACGATCTCCACCGCCTCCTCCTCCGAGACGAAACGGCCAGGTAGCGAGCAGACGTTGGCGTCGTTGTGCTCGCGCGCGAGCCGCGCGATGTCCCGCGACCAGCACAGAGCGGCGCGGACGCCGGGGACCTTGTTGGCGGCGATCTGCTCGCCGTTGCCGCTGCCGCCGAGCACGACGCCGACGCCGCCCTCGGTGACCGCGCGCCGCGCGGCGTCGAGGCAGAACGCCGGGTAGTCGTCCTCCGCGTCGTACGCGTGCGCCCCGCAGTCGACGACCTCGTGCCCGTCGGCCGCGAGCACCGCCTTGAGGCGCTCCTTGGCCTCGTAGCCCGCGTGGTCGGTGCCGAGGTAGACGCGCGTCACGACGTACGTCCCAGCGGGTGCAGCACGGAGCCCTCCATCGTGTAGAACGTCACGGCGTTGCTGCCGTCCCTGAAGAACCGGTCGTCGACGACGCCGTAGAACCGCCACTTGCCGTCGTGCAGCCCCGGCAGCGCGACGACGCCGCCGGCGATGGTGCCGTTGACCGCGACCGCGAGCCACGTCGACGACGACGCGACCGGGCGGTCGATGTCCCCGTAGAGCATCGCAGGGACCGTCCCCGACTCGAGGTCGACGGCGTTCAGGCGCAGGTCGGGCGAGAGCGTCACCTTCGCCGCGGCCGGCGCGCCGACGCGCGGCGGGACCCTGCGGCCGTAGGCCTCGCGCACCCCGCCGACCGCGAACAGGCCGCTCGGGCCGAGCTCGGGCCTGCCGGTGTCGTCCGCGAACCCCGTCCGCACCTGCGGCAGCCAGCGCGCCGCGTCGACCGTCTTGGCCTTGCCGGGCTCGTCGTACCAGCGCTTCTCGGCCGTCGTCCGCGCCTCCCCCAGCACCGAGCGGCCGTCCGTACGCCACGGCACCTTCACGTCGAGCACGTCCGCGACGGTCGGCAGCAGGTCCACGCCCTCGGCGTTGCGCAGGTCGACCCCGCCCTGGCGCTGGGCCGGCTGCTTGACGAACAGCGGCACCCACGCGGCATCCGCCGTGTTGCCGTCGTCGATCCAGCGCCAGTAGCTGCCCGGCGTGAAGCCCACACCGTGGTCCGCGGTGACGACGAGCAGCGACTCGTCGAGCAGGCCCGTCCGATCCATCTCGTCGAGGAGCTGGCCGATCAGGCCGTCGGTGTAGACGAGCTGCAGCAGCATCCGCTGGCGCGCGAGGACGGCGAGGTTCGCGTCCTCGGGCAGCACGCGCGGCTTGCCCGCGACCGCCTTCGGGAGCACGTGCTGGAACGGCCCCACCTCGTACTTGCGCCCCGACGGCAGCAGCTTGTGGGTGCCGTGCGGGAGCAGCAGGTGGAGGAACGACAGGCTCGGGCGCGGCGCCGGCTTCAGCGTCTCGAGGAACGCCGTGAAGCGCTCCGGCTGGTTGACCTTCGCCTCGTCGAAGCGGAACCGCGGGTCGGTCCGCTCCGCCTCGCCCGGCGCCTGCTCCGCGAACTCGTCGCCGACGCGTTCCGGCGCCGGGTACGGCGACACGACCTCGCGCGCGACGGTCGCCGTGTCCTTGAGCAGCGGGCCGAGCCCGGTCGGCCGCCCGGCCGCGACGTCGGAGCAGGTGCGCGGCGGGCAGAGCTGCGCGATCGACTCGAACGCCTTCACGTCGTACGAGCCCGACAGCAGCGTGAACAGGTTGTCCGGGAACGCCGCGTAATGCGGCGCGCGGGCCTTCTCCGGGTAGTTGCCGGTGAGCATCGCGGGGACCGCCCACGGGGTCCATCCGGAGACGCCGGTGGCGTTGGGGTACCACGTGCTCGCCTTGGCGAGGCGCGCGAAGTTCGGGAAGAGGCGTTCGTCGATCGTGCCCTCGTCGGTGAGCAGCGAGCGCACGGGGAACTCGTCCAGCAGCAGCACGACGACGGGCGGCCTGCTGCCCGCCACGCCGCCGGCGCCGGACCCGCTCTGAGGTCGTACCAGTGCCCCCGACGGCGAGGTCATGACGAACAGAAGCGCGAAGACCAGCGGCGCCGGGGTGGCGTACAGGATCGCCTGCCGGAACCCCGCCGACCGCGCGGCGAGCACCGCGAGACCGGCTCCCGCCTCGGCCGCGACGAGCGTCAGCCAGAACCCGTCGAACGGCAGCAGCTTCTTGCCCGCGACGATCGCGATGACGGTGAACAGCACCGCGCGCAGCACCCAGTGGAGGACGTGCGCCGCGTGCGCGCTGACCGCCTCGACCGCCGACTCCACGAGCCACAGCAGCACCGGCGGGCCGAGCACGACGAGCAGGAGCAGGAGGCGTACGTCCCACGCGGACGGCTGCCGGAACAGGAAGAAGTCGGGGCTGCGACCGGTCACGTCGAGGACCGGCTGCGCGAGCGCGAACGCCGTCAGCGCCAGCAGCTCCGCGAACCGCCGCAGCCGGCCGGGCGCGGCGGCGCTCACGACCCTGCCCAGTCCAGTGGGTGCAGGGTCGTCCCCTCGACCGTGTGCAGCCGCACGTCGTTGCGGCCGTCGACGAAGTGCTCGTCGGCCACGATCCCGACGAAGTGCCAGGCGCCCGTCGCCTTGCTCGGCGCGGCGAAGACGCTGCCCGCGACCGTGCCGTTGACCGACACGACGAGCCACGCCGGCGCGGAGCCCACGGGCTTGTCGAGGTCGCCCCACAGCAGCGCGGGGACCGAGCCGGACTTCAGGTCCACGCCGTCGAACGACGGCGCGCTCTTCGCGACCGCGGCGGCCTTCGCGCCGACGGTGAGCTCGGAGAGCTTCTTGCCGACCAGCGCCTTGTGCGGGCCGACCGCGAACAGCCCCTCGGGTCCGAGCTCGGGCCGCACGATCTCGTGCGCGAAGCCCTTGCGGACGACCGGCGCCCACTTCGCGCCGTCGATCGGCAGCGCCTCGCCGGGGTTGTCGTACCACTGCTTCGCGAGGTCCTTGCGCGGCGCCCCGAGCAGCGAGACCCCGTCGACCTCGAACGGCAGGTCGATGTCCAGCGCGTCGGCGATGGTCGGGAGCAGGTCGACGTTCATGGCGTTGCGCTCGTCGACCTTGCCCGTCGTCTGACCCGGTGCCTTGACGAACATGGGGACGTACGCCAGCTCGGCGACGTTCTGCGTGTCGAGCAGCCGCGACTTCTGGCCCGGCGTGAACCCCTCGCCGTGGTCGGCGGAGATGACGAGCATCGCCTCGTCCCAGATGCCCTCCTGCTGCATCGAGTCGATGAGCTGCCCGACCAGGCCGTCGGTGTACGCGAGCTGCAGGAGCATCCGCTGCTGCGTCACAGTCATCGCGCCGGCGTGCTCGTTGCGGCGGAACTTGTCGCCCTCCTTCGCGCGGCCGAGTGCGAAGTTCGAGCCGTGCTCCTTGTACGTCACGCCCGACGGCAGGTACCGGAACGGGATGTGCGGCAGCAGGATGTGGAGGAACGACAGCGTCGGCTTGTCCGACTCGCGCCCGATCGAGTCGAGGAACGACGTCATCCGCTCGGGCTGGTTCTTCTTGCCCTCGTTGATGCGGAACGTCGGGTCGAGCTCGCCCTTGCGCGCCGTGGGGTTCTCGTTCGGCTGCTCCGCGAACTCCTCCCCCTCGCGCGCCTTCGGCTTGCGCGGCGAGACGATCTCCTGCGCCACGTCGATGGTGTCCGTCAGCAGCGGCTTGAGGCCCGTGGCGCGGCCCGCGGGCACGGAGTCGCAGACGCGCGGCGGGCAGAGCTGCGAGATCGACTCGTACGCGCTCACCTGGTAGGCGTCGCCGAGCAGCGTGAAGAGGTTGTCGGAGTACTCGACGTACGACGGCGCGAGGCGCTTCTTCGGGGCCGTGCCGGTGAGCATCGACGGGATGGCGTACGGCGTGTAGCCGCTCATGCCGGTGGCGTTCGGGTACCAGTTGCTCGCGGCGGCGAGGCGGGCGAAGTTCGGGAAGAGCCGCTTGTCGATGGCGCCGTTGGCGTCGAGCAGCGAACGGGTCGGGAACTCGTCGAAGAACAGCACGACCACCGGCGGCCGCTTCGTGTCGCCCGCCGCGACGCCCTCCCCCGCCTTCGCCGGGCGCAGCAGCGCTCCCGAGGGTGCCGTGAGCACGAAGATGAGCAGGAAGACGAGCGGCGCCGGGGAGGCGTACAGCAGGACCTGGCGCAGCTTCTCGCTGCGCGCGAGCAGCACCGTCAGCACGATCCCGGCGAGCAGCGCGACGGCGGCGAGCTTGCGACCGTACTGCCCGCTCTGCTTGCCGATCTGCACGACGACCACCGTCAGCAGGCCGCACGTGAACACCAGGTGCAGCGCGCGTTCCGCGACGCGGCTGACCAGCCCCACGAGCACCTCGGCCAGCCAGAGCAGGAGCGGGGGTACAGCCACGACGACCGCCATGAGCACCCAGAGCTGCGCGGTCGTCGGGCGGCGGAACAGGAAGAAGTCGGGGCTGCGGCCCGTCACGTCGAGGACCGGCTGGGCCACCGCGAAGCCGGTCAGCGCGAGCAGCTCGCCGAGCCGGCGCAGCCGGGTGTCCGAGTGCGCGCGCGTCGTCGCGGGGCGATCCGCTGGAGCGGTCGCGGGCTCGCGGGGCGTCGTGTCGGTCATGGCTTCAGGTTGAGCCGGTGCAGCGTCGAGCCCTCGACCGACCAGATGCCGATGTCGGCCTTGCCCTTCGTGAAGTACTTGTCGTTGACCATGCCGAGGAACTTCCACGTGCCGTCCGACGGCACGGCCGCGATCGCGCCGGCGATGGTGCCGTTGACGCTCGCCACGAGCCACGTCGACTCGGTGCCCATCGGCCGGTCCAGGCTGCCGAACAGCGCCGCCGGCACCCTCGCGCGCGCGGGGTCGACGTCGTCGAGCGACTCGACCATCTGGTGCATGTCGGCGGTGGCCGGCGACGGCGCGCCGACGGTCAGCTCCGACACCTTCTTGCCGACGAGGTCCTTGTGCGGCCCGACGGCGAAGAGCCCCTCGCGTCCAGGCTTCGCGATCTCGGCGGCGTAGCCGAGGCGCACCTTGTCGCGCCACTTCGCCGGGTCGATCGTCTTGCGGACGCCGGGCACGTCGTACCAGACCTTCTGCTGCTCCTGCCGCGGCGGGCCGAGCAGCGAGACGCCGTCCATCTTCCAGGGCACCTCGGTGTTGAGGACGTCGGCGATGGTCGGGAGCAGGTCGACGTGCATGGCGTTGCGGTCGTCGGTCCTGCCCGTCTTCTGGCCGGGCTCCTTGACGAACAGCGGCACCCACGCGAGGTCGGCGGGGTTCGCGTCGTCCATCTGGCGCGCCTTGGTGCGCGGCTCGATGCCGGTGCCGTGGTCGGCGGTGACGATGAGCAGCGCCTGGTCGAGGAGGCCGGTCTCCTCCATGCGGTCGAGCATGACGCCCATCTGGTTGTCCAGGTACGCCGTCTGCAGCAGGAGCCGCTGCTTGGCGATCAGCGAGTCCAGCGGCTCGCTCGGCGTCGTGTGCTTCGGCTTCGTCGGGTCCGGCTTCTCCGGCGGGAACGACGGCGGCCAGCGCTGGTACTCGTTGCCCGAGGGGAGGTAGTGCCACGGCGAGTGCGGCAGCAGCAGGTGCATGAAGTGGAGGTTCGGCTGCGGCATCGGCTTGAGGTCGGCGAGGAACGGGCCGAGGCGGTTGGGCTGGTTCTTGGCGACCTCGCCGAACCTCGCCTGCGCGTCCGGCGGCTTCTTCCCCTCGCCGGCCTGCTTGGCGACCTGGACGCCGTCCTCGACGAACTGCTCCGTCGTCGCCTTCTTCGACTTGTACGGCGACATCAGCTCTTCGGTGAGGTCGACCGTGTCCTTCGTCAGTGCGCGCATGCCGACCTCGCGGCCCGCCGCCACGCTGTGGCAGAAGCCGGGCGGGCAGAGCTCGGCGATCGTCTCGTACGCCCGCATCTCGTACTGCCCGGAGAGGAACGTGAACAGCGTCTCCGGATAGAGGATGTACGACGCCGCGACGGCCTTCTCGGGGTACTTGCCGCGCAGCATCGCCGGGGCCGCGAACGGCGTCCAGCCGGTGACGCCGGTGGCGTTCGGGTACCAGTTGGAGATCTTCTGCAGGCGCGCGAAGTTGGGGTAGAGCGTGGCGTCGATCTGCCCCTTGCCGTCGAGCAGCGCGCGCAGCGGGAACTCGTCGAGGAAGAGGAACACCACCGGCGGGCGGTTGGCGATGACGCGGCCGCGCCCACGGTCGACCTCGGCGCCGCGGACCAGCGCCCCCGCCGGTGCCGTGAACACGAACAGCAGCGCGAACACCAGCGGCGCCGGGGTGGCGTACAGCACGGCTTGACGGAAGCCGCGCTTCTCGCCGAGCAGCAGCGCGATGCCCGCCCCCGCGAGGACCGCGAGGATGCCCAGCGGGATGCCGGTGAACAGGCCGAGCTTCTTGCCGACCTGCACGACGATCGCGGCGAAGAGGATGCCGGCGTACGCGAGGTGGAGGAACCTCGCGGCCTTCCTCGAGACCAGCCCCACGACCAGCTCGGTGACCCACAGCGCCAGCGGCGGGAGCAGCACGACGAGCGCGACGAACAGCCGCATCTCGTTGCGGTTGGCCTGCCGGTAGAGGAAGAAGTCGGGCGCTCTGCCGGTCACGTCGAGCACCGGCTGGGCGATCGCGAACGCCGTCAGCGCCAGCAGCTCCGCGAGGTGGCGGAACGGCCCCGCGCCCCCGGCCGCGCTCGTCCGCGCGGCCGAAGGCTCCCCGGACTCCGGGGCGGGGCTTTCACCCACGTGGCGTGACCAGGTACATCGTCCGCGTCGTGCCCGGGAGGACTTCCTGCTTCTCGATGCTGAACTTCTCGCCCAGCAGCTTCTCGAAGACGTCGACGCGGTAGTCGGGGAACAGGCCCTCGGGCTTGTTCGCGAGCAGGCGCTTGGTCTGCACGTCGTCCGTGTGCACGAACTCGACGACGATCTGCGACCCGAACGACGCCATCCAGTCGACGATCTGCGGCAGGGGGACGTTGCCGCTGATCGCGATGTGGTGCAGCAGCGCCAGCATCATGATGACGTCGGGCTTCTTGCGGTCGTAGAACGCGGGGCGCTCGGTGTTGCGCCAGCCGATGCCCGGCGACGGGTCCTGCAGGTCGACGACCAGCGGCAGGATGTTGGTGCTCTTCTCACTGCGCAGCTGGCGGTAGAGGGGCTCGATCGCGCCCTCGTCGAAGTCGGCCGCGACGACGTAGTCGGCGTGGCGGGCCGCGATGCGGGAGAACGCGCCGTCGTTGGCCCCGAGGTCCCACACCAGGCCGTGCCCGTGCCCCGAGAGCGCCGAGTCGACGAACGTCTGCTTCGTCGCGGTGTCCTCGTCGGAGTACGAGTTGACCTTGCGGTAGTCCTTCCAGACCGTGTCGCCTGTGTCCCACTTCATGCCGGCGACGAGCTTGCGCAGGCTCTTCACGGCGGCCTTGGTGACCTCCGTGGAGAAGCCGGCCTCCTTGAGCTCCTCGCCGACCGCGCGCGAGCCCTTGGCGCCGCTCGACCGCTGCTCGACCATGCTGTGCAGGAGGACGTTCTTGACGACGCCGCCCTTCAGCACGTCCAGCGGGCTCGACATGATGTTGCGCATCTGCTTCGGGTCGATGCCGTCGACCTGGCCGCGCAGGAATGGCCGGAACGACACGTCCTTGTACGCCGTGAGCATCAGCGGGAAGAGGAACGTGCGGCAGAACTGCCGGTAGCCCGGCCATGGGCCGCCCGCGCTGCGTTCGAACGACGGGGTGTCGATGAACGTCGGCCGCGCGCCGTGGAACTGCACGTTGTAGACGTAGCCGTCCTTCATGGACAGGCCGGCGTCGAGCGCGTCGGAGAGCAGGTCGAGGTGCAGCAGCGCGGCGTCCTGCAGCTGGCTGAACGTCCACTCGTAGGCGTACGAGATGAACGGGATCGGCTCGTGCTTGAGCACGACCGGCCAGGTGCGGCCCTTCGGCGTGACCTTCTTCGCCTCGGCGGCGGTCAGGGCCTCGGTCCTGACGACCTTGCCCGACTCCATCGCCTTCGCGAAGAACGGCGCCTTCGACATCGCCGCCCAGTCGGCGGCGGCTTCCTCGCTGAGTCCGCGCAGCACGTCCCCGCCCGCGTAGAACACGGTGCTGGAGGGGTCCCGGAACGAGCCCGGGTCGACGTCGGTGCGCGGCGTGTTGGCCGCGGGCACTACTGGCGCTCGGTGTCGGTGGTCGGCGCGGTGATCTCGGGGGCGCCCTTGTCCTTCTTGAACGCACCGGTGATGCGTCGCATGCCCATCTTGGCGACGACACCCGCCCCTGCCGCACCGGCGACGACCGCCGAGATGATCATGCTGCCGCTGCCGGAATCGACGTACACGGTAAAGCCTTCCTGGCTGAGGACGTGGGATCGGAGGTGATTCTACCCGCTCCGTGACGTACTGCTGAACTCGGGGACCGCCGGGCGTGTCCTGTGGACAACGTCCTGGCCAGATTCCCGGTTCCGCCCTGAACATCCGTCGAGTGATCGCGTACGTCGACGAGTCGCTGCGCCTGGACGGCGAGGGCCGGTACGTCCTGGCCGCCGTCCTGGTCCCCGACGCGCGCGCCGACGAAGTCCGGGCAGCGCTGCGTTCGACGCTCCGCCGCGGCCAGCGCCGCTATCACTGGCACGACGAGGGCCCCGCCAGCCGCCTGGCGGTCACCCGGGTGGTGGCCGCGCTCGGCCTCGATGCGGTCGCTGTGACCTCGACGCCGGTCGACGGCGCGCGGCAGGAGCGCGCCCGACGGCGCTGCCTGCGCGTGCTCCTGTGGGAGGTCGAACGGCGCGGGATCGAGTACGTCGTGCTCGAGAGCCGGCACCGCCCGCTGGACCTGGCCGACGCCCAGATGATCGCGCACGCCGGGCGTGCCGGCTGGATCTCGCGGAATCTCAGGTACGCCTTCTGCCGCCCCAGTGAGGAACCGCTGCTATGGCTGCCGGACATCGTGTCGGGAGTCGTGATGCGCGCGCTCGTCGACCGGGAGAGCCGCTACCTGGATCTGCTCGGTGCGCGGGTCGCGACCGTCACCGCCCCGTAGGACACGTTCCCTGGGTTGCTCGCGCTCGTCCACCGGTCAACCACGACCATGTGGACATCACCGTGATCCACACACCCTGGACAGCGCGAAGGCCGGGCGCCCGTCGTCCGGCGGGGAACCCGGCCTCACTTCCAAGGGCCTAGTGGCCCCGGCACGCCTATCGTCACCCCCGCTCGCCCGGGGGTCAAGCACGTTCCTACAGCTGCAGCGACTTGATCTCGAGGAACTCCTCGAGCCCGTGGCGGCCGAGCTCGCGGCCGTTGCCGGACTGCTTGTAGCCGCCGAACGGCGCCAGCGGGTTGAAGCGCCCGCCGTTGACGTCGACCTGCCCCGTCCGCATCCTCCGCGCGAACGCCTTGGCCCGCTCCGCGTCGCCCGACCACACGCCGCCGGAGAGGCCGTAGTGCGTGGAGTTGGCGATCCGCAGGGCGTCGGCCTCGTCGTCGTACGGCATGACGGCGAGCACCGGCCCGAAGATCTCCTCCTGCGCGATCGTCATCTCGGGGGTGACGTCAGCGAAGACGGTGGGGCGGACGTAGTAGCCGCGCTCGATGCCTTCCGGCGCCTCGGGACCGCCGGTGACGAGGGTCGCGCCCTCGTCGATACCCTTGCGGATGTAGTCCTGGACGCGGTCGCGCTGGCGGTCGGACACGAGCGGGCCGAGCTTGGTGTCCGTCGACGTCGGGTCACCGGGCGCGTACGCCTCGGCGGCCGCCTTGACCTGCTCCACCACCTCGGCCTGCCGGTCCCGCGGCACGACGAGGCGCGTCAGCGCGGAGCACATCTGCCCGGCGTTCTGGAACGCCTGCGCCACCGCGATGCGGCCGATCTTCGAGTAGTCGGCGTCGTCGAGGACGACGTTGGCGCTCTTGCCGCCGAGCTCCAGCGCGACGCGCTTGACGGTCTCCGCCGCGAGCTGCGTCACGCGCTTGCCCGCCGCGGTCGAGCCGGTGAACGACACCATGTCCACGCCGGGGTGCGACGCGATGGCCTCGCCGACGACGGGACCGGTGCCGGTGACGAGGTTGAACACGCCCGGCGGCAGCCCGACCTCGTCGATGATGTCGGCGAGCAGGAACGCGCTGAACGGCGCCACCTCGCTCGGCTTCAGCACGACGGTGCAGCCCGCGGCGATGGCCGGGGCGACCTTGTTGACGATCTGGTGCAGGGGGTAGTTCCACGGCGTGATGGCGCCGACGACGCCGACCGGCTCCCGCACGATCAGCGAGTTGCCGACGGTCTCCTCGAACGCGTACTCCGAGACCAGCTGCGCGTACGTCCCCATGACCGTGATGGGCAGCCCCGCCTGGACGAGCTGCGCGAACTTCGCCGGCGCGCCCATCTCCTCGGTGATCGTCGTCGCGATCTCCTCGGCGCGCGCGGTCAGCGTCTCGTGCAGCCGCGACAGGTACTTGGCGCGCTCGTCGACGCTCGTCCGCGAGAACGTCTCGAACGCCGCCCGCGCCGCCGCCACCGCGCGATCCACGTCGGCCGGGGTGCCCTCGGGGATGGTCCCGATGACCTCTTCGGTCGCGGGATTCACGACGTCGATCGTGCCGGTGCCTGCCGACGGCACCCAGGCGCCGTCGATGTAGAGCTGCGTACGGTCGGGCACGGCGTTCCTCCGGTTGTCAGTCCTTGTGGGGCCAGTCGGCGTGCCGGCCCGGGTGGGGCAGGTGCTCGCCGATCATGCCGGGGTGGTCGGTGTCGAGATGGTCGCGCAGCTCGTTCTCGTCAGAGAACCGGAGCTCGCACTCGGGGCACTGATGAACGGCCATGGACGAAGTGTCGCACCACTACGGTGGTGCGCGTGATCCTCCGCCGCGCGCTGCCGTCCGACGACCCGGCCGTGCGCGCGATCCACGTGGCGGCGTTCGAGCGGGACCTCGAGGCCGACCTGTACGACAGCCTGCGCCGCGACGGCGACCTCATCCCCGCGCTCTGTTTCGTCGTCGTCGAGGACGGCGCGGTGGTCGCGCACGTCGCGACGAGCGCGGGACGCATCGCCGGCCGCGTCGTCCCCGCGGTGGGGCCGATCGGCGTACTGCCCGACCGGCATGGCAGGGGCCTCGGGTCGGCGCTCATGCACGCGGTCATCGGCGGCGCGGAGGCGCTGGGAGAACGCTGCGTCGTCCTCCTCGGCTCCCCCGCGTACTACGGCCGCTTCGGCTTCGGGCCCGCCGACCCGGTCGAGGCGCCGGACCCGCGGTGGGGCGAGGACTTCCAGGTACGCCGCCTCACGGCGTGGGACGACTCGGTGCGCGGGCCGTTCGCCTACGCGCCGGCGTTCGGCTGATCCAGCGCCGCCACGACCCTGTCGAACCGCGCGCGGTCCAGCGTCGCGCCCTCCCTGCGGACGCTCCGCTCGCGCAGCCGCAGCATCCTGTCGACGCGCACCCAGCTCGGGCGGCGCTGCCGGTCCCAGCCGCCGCTCCCGATCGCCAGCCAGCCTGGGCGCCCGTCGTGCCGCGGGTTGCTCGACAGGTAGAGCCCGAGGAGCAAACGGCCGTCACGGCCGACGACGAGCACCGGACGGTCCTTTCCCTGGTCGGGCCGGTCCTCGTACGCGACCCACGCCCAGACGACCTCGCCGGGGTCGGCCCTGCCGTCGCGGCGCGGCGCGTACTCGACCCGCCGCCGGAGCAGCTCCCGCAGCCGCCCCAGCGCGTTGCGGACGTCAGGCAAGACCGAGAACGCCGGGCAGGTCGGCGTGGTCGCCGACGACGTGGTGCGCCTCGGGCTCGGGCTGCGAGTCGTCGTCGTAGACGCCGGTGTAGCGCACGGCGGTCATGCCCATCGCGAGCGCGCCCGCGACGTCCGTGCGCCGCAGGTCCCCGACGTGCGCCGTCGCCTCCGGCCGCGCGCCGAGGCCGGCCAGCGCGTGGGTGAAGATGCGCGCGTCCGGCTTGTAGCAGCCGACCTCGTCGGAGAACGACCAGTGGTCGAACGACGCCAGCACGCCGTGCCGGTCGAGGTGTGCCCGCAGCGTCGTGGACGGCGTCATGCCGACGTCGCAGACGATCCCGATTCGGACGCCCGCCTCCTTGAGGGCGGCGAGCGTCTGGGGGACGTTCGGCGTCAGGTGCAGCTCGGCGTCGTCGCCCGCGCGGCCGAACGCCTCGACGAGCGCCGTGCGCACGTCGGCCGGCACGTCGTACCCGAGGTCGGTGACGATCTCCTCCGCCGCCTCGGCGAACGCCACGTGGTCGCCCGCCGTCCACCGCGCCACGAACCGTTCCCACGACTTGTCGAACGCCTTCTCCAGCACGTCGCGCTCGGTCGCGTACCCGGCCTCCTCGAGCAGGCCACTCCACGCGTCGAGCCGGCGGCCGCGGATGTGCCCTACCGAGCCCTCGAAGCAGAGGGTGTTCCAGAAGTCGAACGTCACCGCCTCGATCATGCGACCTGCGGGTCCCTGTCGCGGCCGCGCTTGAGCTCGAAGAAGCCGTCGGTGCCGAGGACGAGCAGCACGCCGTCCCAGAGCCGTCCCGCGTCGTCGCCGCGCGGCGCGGGCGTGACGACGGGGCCGAAGATCGCGGCGTCTCCGACGGCGAGGATCGGGGTGCCGACGTCCTTGCCGACCAGCGCGACGCCCTCGTCGTGGTCGGCGCGCAGGGCGGCGTCGTAGGACTCGTCTCCGGCGGCGGCGATCAGCCCGGCGTCGAGGCCCGCCTCGGCGAGCGCGGCGGCCAGCGTCTCGTCGTCCTTGGGCCGCTTCTCGGCGTGGATCAGCGTGCCGAGCGCCGTGTAGAGGAGGCCGACGTCGGCGCCCGCGTCGCGCGCCGCGACGGCGATCCGCTGGGCGCGGAGGCCGTACGCGTGCCCGGTCGCCTTGGCGGGGTCGTAGCCGGGGGTGGCCTCGTTGAGCATCCGCAGGCTCATGAGCCGCCACTCGACCGTGACGTCGCGGACGGCGGTCACCTCGTACATCCATCGGGACGTGATCCACGCCCACGGACAGACCGGGTCGAACCAGAACCGCGCCGCGACGGTCATCCGTCACCCCTTTCGCACCTGACCGACTCTCCCAGATCCGTGCGAGGATGCCCGAACGAGGGGGACCTACGCAGAGGAGCTGGACGCACGGTGTCGGCCACCAACCTGACCCGCGACGAGGCCCGCCAGCGGGCCTCGATCATCGGCGACGCGTCGTACGACGTGACGCTCGACCTCACGACGGGCGAGCAGACGTTCACGTCGACGACGGTCGCGAAGTTCACCTGCTCCGAGCCAGGCGCGGGGGTCTTCGTCGACCTCATCGCGCCCTCGGTGCAGTCCATCACGCTGAACGGCGAGACCGTCGACCCGGCGACGGCGTTCGACGGCGACCGCATCACGCTGACCGGCCTTGCGGCGAGCAACGAGCTCGTCGTCGTGGCCGAGTGCGCGTACATGCACACCGGCGTCGGCCTGCACCGCTTCACCGACCCCGTCGACAAGCAGGTCTACCTGTACACGCAGTTCGAGACGTTCGACGCGCACCGCGTCTACGCGTGCTTCGACCAGCCCGACGTCAAGGCCGTCTTCACGCTCTCGACGCTCGCGCCGGCCAACTGGGTCGTCGTCTCGAACATGCCCGCGGTGGAGTCCCCCGACAAGGCGCAGGGCGGCTGGTGGCGGTTCGCGCCGTCGCCGCGGATGTCGACGTACATCACCGCGATCGTCGCGGGGCCGTACTACTCCGTGCACGAGAAGCACGGCGACATCGACCTCGGCCTGTACTGCCGCGAGTCGCTGTCGGAGTTCCTCGACCCCGAGGAGCTGTTCACGCTCACCAAGCAGGGCTTCGACTGGTTCCAGGCCAACTTCGACTACCCGTACCCGTTCGGGAAGTACGACCAGCTCTTCGTGCCGGAGTTCAACGCCGGCGCCATGGAGAACGCCGGCGCCGTGACGTTCCTGGAGGACTACGTCTTCCGGTCGAAGGTCACCGACGCCGCCCGCGAGCGCCGCGCCGAGACGATCCTGCACGAGATGGCGCACATGTGGTTCGGCGACCTCGTGACCATGCGCTGGTGGGACGACCTCTGGCTGAACGAGTCGTTCGCGACCTACGCGTCGGTGCTCTGCCAGACGCTGGCGACGCGCTTCACCGGCGGGTGGACGACGTTCGCGAACGTCGAGAAGACATGGGCGTACCGCCAGGACCAGATGCCGTCCACCCACCCCGTCGTCGCCGACATCGTCGACATCGAGGCCGTCGAGGTGAACTTCGACGGCATCACGTACGCCAAGGGCGCCTCCGTCCTCAAGCAGCTCGTCGCGTGGGTCGGCCAGGACGAGTTCCTCTCGGCGCTGCGCTCGTACTTCAAGAAGCACGAGTACGGCAACACCGAGCTCAAGGACCTCCTCGCCGAGCTCGAGACGGCGTCGGGCCGCGACCTGTCGTCGTGGTCCAAGGAGTGGCTGGAGACCGCGGGCGTCAACACGCTGCGTGCGGTGTTCGAGACCGACTCGTCGGGCGCGTTCACGTCGTTCGCCGTGCACCAGGAGGCGCCGGCCGACTGGCCGACGCTGCGTTCGCACCGGATCGCGATCGGCCTCTACTCGGCGACCGGCTCCGGCTTGGAGCGGGTGGACCGGGTCGAGCTCGACGTCGTCGGCTCCGTGACCGAGGTGCCGGAGCTCGTCGGCCGCACCCAGCCGGACCTCGTGCTCGTCAACGACGACGACCTGTCGTACTGCAAGATCCGCCTCGACGAGCGCTCGCTGAAGACGCTGACCGAGCGGCTCGGCGACCTGCCCTCGTCGCTCGCCCGCGCCCTGTGCTGGGCGGCGGCGTGGGACATGACGCGCGACGCCGAGCTGCCCGCGCGCGACTACCTGCGGCTCGTGCTGCGCAACATCGGCACCGAGACCGAGATCGGCGTCGTGCAGACACTGATCCAGCAGTCGATCGGCGCGATCGTCAACTACGGCGACCCGGACAACCGCGTGGCGGCGTACGAGCTGCTCGCCTCCGCCGCGTGGGAGCACCTCAACGCCGCCGAGGCCGGCGGCGACCACCAGCTCGCGTGGACGCGGGCGTTCGTCTCGACGGCCCGCTCGGACGAGCACATCGGGCTGGTGCTCGGGCTGCTCAACGGCACCAGAGACGTCCCCGGCCTCGCCGTGGACGCCGAGCTGCGCTGGCACATCGTCCGCAACCTGGCCGCTCGCGGCGCCATCGACGAGGACGTCATCGCGTCCGAGGCCGAGCGCGACCCGACCGCCGCCGGCGCGCGGCACGCCGTCGCGGCCCGCGCGGCGCGGCCGACCGCCGAGGCGAAGGAAGAGGCATGGGCGTCGATCTTCGACGACCCCAAGCTGCCGAACGCCATGCTCTCGGCGACCATGGGCGGCTTCCAGCAGGCCGACCAGGCGGAGCTGCTGGTGTCGTACGCCGACCGCTACTTCGCCTCGATCGAACGGATCTGGGAGGAGCGGACCAACGAGACGGCGATCAACATCGTCACGACGATGTACCCGTCGGTCCTCATCGACCAGCGCACGATCGACCGGACGAACGACTACCTCAAGACCGGCAACGCCGTTCCCGCGATCCGGCGGCTCCTCGTCGAGGGGCGCGACGGCGTGGAGCGGGCGCTGCGGGCGCGGCAGGTCGACATCGCGGCGGGCGCGGGCAGCGCGTAGCCCGCTTCGCCGCTACGCCGGCGCCGTGGCGTCGAGCAGGTCGGGGAGGTCGCGGCCGCTGCGTACGCCGCGGCCCGCGGCCTGGGCGAGCAGCCGTACGCCCTCGCTCACCCCGCCCGCGACGTCGCCCACGCCGAACGACGACGACATCGCCAGCGCCGCGAGCTGCGTCTCGTGGTCGTTGATGCGCTGCGCCGCGGCCGGGCTGGTGACGATCTCCAGGCGCCGCGTCGCGGGCGCGACGAGGATCAGCACGGCGGGTCGCTCGGTGAGGTCCAGCTCGCCCATGAGGGCGTGCGCGTGCGAGCGCGGGTCGTCCTCGCTCGGGCCGAGGTAGACGCAGAACTGCAGGCCGGTCCAGTCCTCGGCGTCGCGGACGGCACGCGCGATCCGCCCGCGCTGCCTCGTCGTCAGCGGCTTACCAGGAACCACTCGCGCCACCGCCTCCGCTCGACCCGCCACCGAAGCTGCTCCCGCTGGAGCCGCTCGACCCGCCACCGCCAGACGACCCGCCGCCGAACGACGAGCCCGACGACGACCCACTCGACCCGCCGCCGAACGACGAGCCGCTGTCGTGCCACGAGCCGCCGTGCAGGACGGACGCGTTGTCCCAGCCGCCGCCACGGGAACGCTGGAACCCACCGCCCCACCTACCCCCGCCACCGCCCCCGAAGCGGTCACGGATCACGCCGAGGATGGTCGACACGACGGCCAGGAAGATCATGAGCGGGACGAACGCCGCGACGTCGTTGCCTGGGCTGCCACGGTCGCCGAAGGGGCTGATGCCGTACGGGATCTCGTTCGGCAGCGGCGGGAACCCGCCGGCGCCGTCCTCCGGCGTGTCGCTGACGTCGCCGGGGTGGGTCGGCGTCGGCGTGGGCAGCGGGCCGAGGTCGCCGCGGCGGGAGTCGGGCAGCCTGCCGCCGACCTCCCCGACGAGGCTCTCCGCCGCCGCGCGGAACGCCACGGCGATCTCGCCCTCCCGTAGCGGCTCGACCATCTCGTCGAGCGCGGCGTCCAGCTCGGGCTGGCCGATCTTGCCCTCGAGGCCGGCGCCGAGCTCGATGCGGATCCGCTGCTCGCGCAGCGCGACGAGGATGAGCATGCCGTTGTCGGACTGCGCGTCGCCGATGCCCCAGCAGTCGAACATCCGCTGCGCGTACGACGACACGTCGTCGCCGCCGAGCGTCGGCACGGTCACGGCGACGATCGCGTGCTTGCCGCGGAGGCGGTACGCGAGCAGGTCCGCGACGAGGTACGCCTCGTCCTGGGGAGGCACGACGTTGGCGGCGTCGACGACGGGGAGGTTGCCGTGCTTCGGCAGGCCCGTGCAGTCCTTGGCCGCGGCCACCCCAGGGAACGCCGCGACGGCGGCGGCCGTGCACGCGGCGAGCGTGAGCAGACGTAGTCGCACGGTGCGTCCCTCCCTGTTCCGGCGGGCGCAATCCTCGCACGCCACGGCCGAAACACCCTGGGCACGGCGTACGGGAGCCGAGTAGCGTGCGCAGCGCGGACGAGGAGGTGCCCATGGGAAGCAAGGACAAGGGCGGTCGCGAGACCAAGAAGCCCAAGAAGGACAAGAAGTAGCCCACCAGGCCGGGCGGCCCCGCCACTGTGCACGCGACTGAGCACGCGCTGTGGCGGCGCCGCACCGGTGGCTCCCGCCACGCCGGTCCGCCGCGTACCCACGCCACACCTCCTTCCGCTCGCACGGAGACTCGTTGATCACGCACGTCGTCCTCATGAAGCTCACCGACCGCGCCGACGCGCCCGAGGCGAAGCGCCGGGCCGAGGCGCTGGCCGGCGTCGTGCCGTCGCTGCGCTCCGTACGCGTGGACCTCGACACGCTCGGCCTCGACGGCTCGTCGGACCTCGCGCTGACGACGACGCACGACGACGCCGCGGGGCTGCGCGCGTACGCCGAGCACCCCGCGCACCAGGACCTCCTCGGCTGGCTGCGGCCGCGACTCGCGGGGCGCGCCGCCGTCGACTACGAGAGCTGACGGCAGGCGGGCCCGGACTACGCGGGCCCGGCCCGCGCCTCGATGGCGGGGAACGCGCGCGCGGGCTCGGGCTCGTACGGCACCGGCACCCGGACGCCGCACCAGTCGGCGGCGGTGACCACGACGTAGTCATGGAAGTGGACGCCCGCGTAGAACGCCGCCGCGCGGAGCCGCCGTACCAGCTCCTCGTCCGCCGGCTCGACAGCCGCCACCCCGGCGGAGGACAGCCGCGCCACCGCGAGGCCCGCCCCGTCGTGGCCCACGACCGCGTCGATCGCGCGGCCGACCGGCGCCGCGAGCCTGCGTACTGCACCGACGCCCACGGACACCGTCCACCGCACCCGCGACGCGACGTCGGTGACGAACACCAGCAGCTCGTCGCGCGACACCCCGCGCATCTCCCTGCGCGCCACCGCCACGACGTCCTCGGCACGCCGCAGTGGCACCGCCTCGTCGACCTCCACCGAGCGCCGTCCCAGCTCGAACGCCGCCGCGACGGCCGCCGCCTTCGCCGGACCCATCCCCGACAGGTCGGCCAGCTCCGCGGCGGACGTCGCCGCGAGCGCGCGGATGTCGCGGTGTCGCCCGACGAGGTCGCGGGCGAGGTCGAGCGCGCTCTGGCCGCCGCGGCCGTTGCGCAGCACGAGCGCGACGAGCTCCAGCTCGGACAGCTGTCTGGGGCCGCAGCGGAAGAGCCGCTCGCGCGGGCGGTCGTCGAGCATGGGCCTCACCTCCTGGACGCAGAGCCTGGAGGAGGGGTGTGACAGGAAGTTATCCCCAGGGGTACGCGCCGAGGGCGCGGAACTGCTCGGCGGTCGAGTGCTGCCAGACGTAGAGCGACGCGCCCAGCACGCCGCGCCGCTTCGCGACGTCCACGAAGCGCCAGACCTCCCGGCCTGTCGGGTCACCGCGACGGCCGCCGTACGGCCCGAAGTCGAACGCCTGCCCGATGAAGTGCAGCGGCTTCCCGAACGGCGCCAGCCGCCCGATCGACCGGACGATCTCGCGGCCGGGCTCGTTGCAGTTCCAGTACGCCATCACGGCGAACGCGTCGACGTACGGCACCTGCGTCCGGTAGTCGTACGTCTTCCACCAGTGGTCGTTGGTCGGCGGCACGGTCGAGACGACCGGGCGCTCGCCGACGGCGCGCTGCACCAGCCCGAGGTAGACGCGGAGCCGCTTGCGCGTCAGCTGGGTCCCCTCGCTCGGCGACTCGATGTCCGGCGAGAACGCGTCGATCCGGTGCCCGCCGACCGAGAACGCCAGCGTCCGCGCGGCGCGCGTGGCGTCGGCGACCGGGTCGTACAGGTACGGGAAGTCCCACGCGACGACCTTGATGCCGGCGGCGTGTGCCAGCGGCAGCAGCGCACGCAGCTCGGGCGCGGCGTAGAAACCGGACTTCGAGGAGCCCGTACGGACCCAGATCGACGTGAGGCCCGCGGCCTTCGCCTTGCGAACGACCGCCGCCGCGGAGCCACCCTCGGTGCGCTCCCACTCGTACGTCCACATGCCCTTGCCGCGCAGCGCGTCCAGCGAGGGCTTGCGCGCCAGCGCGGGCAGCGCGGCGGGCAACGCCGACTCCGGCACGACGACGGAGGGACGCCACGGCTTGTACGGCGTGCCGCCGCGCGGGCGTTTCGGCGGCGGGCAGCCGGTCAGCGCGACGGGGCCGGCCGGCAGCGGGTAGAGCGGCTTCGCGACCGGCGCCTTCGTCGGGGACTTCGGCGGCGTGACGCGGGCCGCCGTCGGCGACGGCGAGGGCTTCACGGCGGAAGGCGTGACCGAAGGCACAGCGGCGACGGTACGAACGGCGGGAGACGAGTGACGCACGGCGGCGACCGCGCCGCTGCCGCCCACGAGCAGCGCCGCGGCGCCGATCGCGAGGAGCCTGCGGGCGTCGTTCGTCACGCGTCCGAGTGTCACACGCGGACAACGCGCCGCAGGCCCGAGCCGTTGCACGAGCAGCCGTGAGGACAGCCGAGTGTGGCCGGATAGGTTGGGCCGTATGGCGTACCCCCCGGCGCGGCGGCTCGACCTCGTCGAACGCATCCACGGCCACGACGTCGCCGACCCGTACCGCTGGCTCGAGGACCCGCACTCCGACGAGACCCGCGCGTGGTCCGAGGCGCAGGACGCGCTCTGCCGCGCGACGCTCGACTCGTACGACGGCCGCGACCACCTGCGGAAGCGCATCACCGCGCTGCTCGGCGCGGGCATGGTGAGCGCGCCCGCGTGGCGCCAGGGCCGCGCGTTCTTCATGCGGCGCAGCCCGGAGCAGGAGCACGCCGTCCTTCTCGTCCGCGAGCCGGACGGCACCGAGCGGACGCTCGTCGACCCGATGGCCGTGGACGCGAGCGGCACCACGACGCTTGACGCCTGGCAGCCGTCGAAGGAGGGGGCGCTGCTCGCGTACCAGCTCTCCACCGGCGGCACCGAGGAGAGCCTGCTGCGCGTCATGGACGTGACGACCGGCGAGACCGTGGACGGCCCCGTCGACCGCACGCGCTACTCCCCCGTCGCGTGGCTGCCCGGCGGCGAGTCGTACTACTACGTCCGCCGTCTCCCGGTGACCGAGGTCCCCGCCGGCGAGGAGCAGCTGCACCGCCGCGTCTACCTCCACCGTCTCGGCACGCCGCACGACGACGACCGCGAGATCCACGGCGCGGGGCTCGACAAGACCAACTACTACAACGTCTCCGTCTCCATGGACGGCCGCTGGCTCGTCGTCTCCGCCAGCGCGGGTACGGCGCCACGGGACGACGTCTGGCTCGCCGACCTGCAAGGCGACGGCGTACTCAGAGAGGTCCAGGTCGGCGTCGACGCGCAGACCGGTCTGCACGTGCACCGCGACGGCCGCCTGTACGTCTCCACCGACCGCGACGCGCCGCGCGGCCGCCTCTGCGTCACGACCCCCGACAAGCCGGAGTACGAGCACTGGCGCGACCTGATCCCCGAACGCCCCGACGCCGTCCTCGACGGCTGGGCGCTCACCGACGACGCGCTCGTCGTCGCGCACACGACGCACGCCGTCAGCGTCCTCGCCGTCCACGACAGGGAGACGGGCGCGCACCGCTACGACGTCACGCTGCCCGGTCTCGGCTCGATCGGCGGGCCTGGCAGCGACCCCGACGGGGGCGACCACGCGTGGTTCGGCTGGACCGACTTCGTCACGCCACCGCGCGTGCACCAGCTCGACGCGACGACCGGTGACGTCACCGTCTGGGCCGAGCCGCCGGGCACGGTCGACGTGCCCGAAGTCGTTGCGCGCCAGGTGTTCTACGCCTCGAAGGACGGCACACAGGTCCCGATGTTCGTGCTCTCGCCGCCGGGCGACGTACCCCGGCCGACGATCCTCAACGGCTACGGCGGCTTCAACATCTCGATGACCCCCGGCTACTCCGCGGCGATCGCGGCGTGGGTCGAGGCTGGCGGGACGTACGCCATCGCCTGCCTGCGCGGCGGCTCCGAGGAGGGCGAGGAGTGGCACCGCGCGGGGATGCGCGAGCGGAAGCAGAACACGTTCGACGACTTCCACGCGGCCGCGGAGTGGCTGCGCGCCAACGGTGTCGCCTCCCGCCTCGGCATCTCCGGCGGCTCCAACGGCGGCCTGCTCGTCGGCGCCGCGCTGACCCAGCGGCCCGACCTGTACGACGCCGTCGTCTGCTCCGCGCCGCTGCTCGACATGGTGCGGTACGAGCGCTTCGGCCTCGGCCAGACGTGGAACGACGAGTACGGCACCGCCGACGACCCCACGGAGTTCGGCTGGCTCCTGGGTTACTCGCCGGTCCACGCGGTGCGCGAGGGGACGGCGTACCCGGCGGTGCTGTTCACGGTGTTCGACAGCGACACGCGCGTGGACCCGTTCCACGCCCGCAAGATGTGCGCCGCGCTGCAGCACGCGACGTCGAGCGAACGCCGCATCCTGCACCGCCGCGAGAAGGACGTCGGCCACGGCGCCCGCTCCATCAGCCGCGGCGTCGAGCTGTCGGTGGACACCATGGCGTTCTTCGCCGCCCAACTCGGACTGGAGCTGCTGTGACGCGGATCGTGCTGTTCGGAGCCACCGGCTACACCGGCCGCCTCACCGCGGAGGCGCTGGTACGCCGTGGCGCGAGCCCGGTCCTCGCCGGCCGCAACCGCGACGCGCTGACCGAGCTCGCGACGAGCCTCGGCGGCCTCGACATCGCCGTCGCGGACGTCGCCGAGCCCGCCACCGTGGACCGCCTCGTCGCCGACGGCGGCGTGCTCGTCTCGACGGTGGGGCCGTTCGCGAAGTGGGGCGAGCCCGCCGTCGAGTCCGCCATCAGGAACGGCGCGACGTACCTCGACAGCACGGGCGAGCCCCCGTTCATCCGGCGGGTGTTCGAGGAGTTCGGCCCGCGCGCGCAGTCGCCGATGATCACGGCGTTCGGCTACGACTACGTCCCCGGCAACCTCGCCGCCGCCGTCGCCCTGGAGCGGGCGGGCGACGCCGCGACGCGGGTCGACGTCGGGTACTTCACGACGGGCAAGGGCGCGTTCAGCGCGGGGACGTTCGCGTCGCTCATGACGTCGTCGCCCGAGTCGTTCCGGTTCACCGACGGCGCGCTGCGCGACGAGCGGAGCGCCAAGAGCGTGCGGTCGTTCGACGTCGACGGCGAGTCCCGCGACGGCGTCTCGATCGGTTCGTCCGAGCACTTCGCGCTGCCGCGGATCGCGCCGCGGCTGCGCGAGGTCAACGCGTACCTCGGCTGGTTCGGCAACCTCTCCCGCGGCGTCCAGGCGGGCAGCGCCGTCGCCGACAAGGTGCCGGGCGTCGAGGCCGCGATGCGCGCGTTCCTCAAGGCGGTGCCGATGCCCGCGCCCGGCAGCGGCCCTGACGAGGAGACCCGCAGGCAGGGCGGCAGCCACGTCGTGGCGATCGCGTACGACGCCACCGGCGACGAGCTCGCGACCGCGCGCGCCGTCGGTGTGGACGGCTACACCTTCACCGCCGAGGTGCTGGCGTGGGGCGCGATGCACGCCGACGAGATCAAGGGCACCGGCGCGCTCGGCCCGGTCGAGGCGTACGGCCTCGCGGCGCTCCGCGAGGGCTGCGAGTCCGCGGGGCTGAACGTCACGTAGTAGCGCTTGGCGACGAACCACCAGCGATCACTCGCGGTGACGGTCCCCGCCCTGCTGCCGCAACCGGGTTGCGGTCTGTGCGGGGAGAAGGAGCAATTCGCACCCCGATCAAGGTGAGGTCGCGCGGCAAGCGCCTTGCGGTCACGCTCCGTGAACACAGCACCGTCTCGCCAAGCCTTCTAGTCGGGCAGGCCGAGCCGCGCTGAGGCCGACTCGCCGCGCCGCGCGACCGGCACCAGTGACGATGCGGCCGCCAGCCCGAACGGCGGCAGGTTGGTGTAGATCGCCTCGTACGCGCCGTCCTTCACGAGGTACGTCTCGTGGTAGACGCCGACGTCGCCGGAGTCCGCGACCAGCCGGTTGAAGCGCCGCCACGGCTCGGCGTGCGGCAGCCCGGGGTCGCGGGCGAACCTGCGCAACGACTCGAAGTCGCGCCAGTACTGCACCGAGATCGTCGTGCGGCCGAACGCCTGCTCGACGCCGAGGCAGCCGAGCTCGGGATGCGTGCCGAGGTGCTTGACCATGGCCGTGAACGCCTTCGCGATCGGCGCCCACCTGTGCACCGCCCAGGGCTTGTTGAACCGCATGCCGATGACCAGCACGACGAAGTCGCCCTCGATCTCGGCGGCGAACCTGCCCTTGCGCACCGCGCCCATCAGGACTCCTTCGGGACGACCTTCCCGCCGAGGTGCACGACGAGGTCGTAGTGGTCGGTGCTGTGCCAGTGCTCCACGATCCGCCCGTCGCGCACCGTGAACACGTCGAGGCCGAGCGCGCTGAACGACCTCCCGGTCGCCGGCAGGCCTGCCCACGGGCCCCGGTGCGTGCCGCGGTACGTCACCCTCGTCACGACGCGCCCGTCGTCGGCGCTGAACAGGTCGTCCACGGTGGCGGTGAAGTCGGGGAACTTCGTGAACCAGGCCGTGACCATCGCGGCGAAGCCGTCCCTGTCGATCGGCTCGTCGTTCTCGACGGCGTCGTCGGCGTACAGCTCGCGGACGGCGTCCTCCGACGCCTCGCACCACACCCGCCGCCAGTAGTCGCGGACCACCGCCTCGCTCACGCGGGGCCTCCCGCGTACGGCGCCAGCGCGGCCTTCTCCTCGTCGGTCAGCGGGCGGGACGCGCCGGCGGCGTAGTCGTACGCCACCATCACCGCCACCGCCCGCCCGACGACCGCGCCGTCCTGCTCCATCGTGTAGCCCATCGAGAACGACTTCGTCCCGACGCGCTCGACCCACGCGGTCGTCCTGACCGGGCCGACCCCGAACAGGATCGGCTTCACGAAGTCGATCTCCGTCCGCGCGAGGATCAGCCCGGCCAGCACGATGAGCTCACCGCTGACGTGCCGGAAGAACGCCACGCGGGTGTCCTCCAGGTACGTGAGGAACGTCGCGTTGTTGACGTGCCCCATCGCGTCGGTGTCGCCGAAGCGCACCGGCGTCTCGTGCGTGAACAACTACGCGAGACCCGCGTCCAGCGTGACCTCGATGTCATTGCTCAGCGCGCGCGAGACGGGGCACGCGGCCTTCGCCGTCTGCGCCGCCTCGGTGAACGCCGCCTCGTCGAACGACCCGGTGCCGCGCACCTTGATCTCCGAGCGCGTGATGCCGAAGCCCGACTCGCCCTTCTCGATGTGCACCTGCACGGTCGTCTCGAGGCGCTCGGCGGGCGTGCCGAGCTTCGCGAGGCCGTTGGCGAGCGACATCGAGTAGCAGGACGCGTGGGCGGCGGCGATGAGCTCCTCGGGCGAGGTGACGCCGTTCGGGCTCTCGGCACGCGCCGGCCAGTTGACGTCGAGCGGACCTGCCGCCCCGGACGAGTCGAGCGCCACGGTGCCCTTGCCCGTGAACAGCTCGCCTTCCCACGTGGTCGTCGCGGAACGCATCACCATGTCGTACTCCTAGTCGTCGGCTGTGGCTCCATCCAACCGCGCCGGGGACGTACGGCACCAACTCAGACGTGGCAGTTGTCGACCACCGAGCGACATCGCCCCGATGACACCGGGGACCTCGCCGCGCGATCGGACTCGGTCACGGACGAAGGAGCACGTCGCGATCGGTAAGGACGCCACTGTCTCCGCGTGTAGAGAGTGGCGGTTCGGCTCCCAGCGCGCGATGCGCGCCCGCGACTGCCTGCACCATGCGCGCTCGGCATCTCCTGGTACCTGCGGTACTCGGGCTCTTGATGCCCTTGGCCAGCCCGGCGGCGGCGGCACCAGCCTGCGTCGTCCTGAACTGGCGCAGCGGCGATACCTGCGCGTTCGAGGCGCCTGCGGGCGCCTTCGTGTTCGGCGGTGTGGCGACCGCGAGGGAGGGTGAGGGAGTCTGGATCGCCGTCGAGGTCGTCTTCAACGGTGTCGTCATCGACAGCTGCTACGGCAGTGCCGTCGCCGGCGAGGCCGCGGCCTGTGAGGGCAACGGCCAGGCGTTTGCGCCGTCGCTCACTCACGTCTGCCGCGTCTGGGGTAGCGGAGGTCCGAAGTTCCACTGCGCGGACCCACCCGCGCTGCCGATGGGGCGCTAGCGGATCGTGTAGGTCCCGCCCCGGTCGAGGGTGTCGTCGAGGACGACGGCACAGGGCTCGCGCTCCTCGGCCGGGGTCCCGGGCGCACCCGCGCACAGCGTGTCGTGGGGTCGCACCAGCACCTGGAAGTGCAGGTCGGTGAGGGTCGTGCCCGCGACGGCCTTGGTATTTCTCGGCAACGCGGCCAGCGGCACGGTCCACGTGATCGCCGCGCCCTTGACCGACGGCGGCTTGAGCGCGATGCGGCGGATCGACGACCCGACGCACCACTCCTGGATGGCCGCGCCGGCCTGTCCCGCAACCTCCCGGGTGTAGTAGTCGACGCCGAACAGACAGCCCGGACCCTGCGCGAGCACGCGGTAGACGCCGACGCTGCCGCCGGGCGGCGCGGGCGGCGCGCTGAGCCGCATCGTCACGGTGAAGCCGGTCACCGCCGTAGTCCGCTTCCCACGTACGACTCGAGTGGTTCTCATCGTCCGGAACTCGACGGCCGTGACGTCGGCATACGCCTGGCTGCCGACAGGCGTCGAGGTGTCCTGACTGCGCCAGTAACCGCCGGCGTTGGCGTCGTTCGAGGGGTCCGTCATCTGCGGCACAGGTCCTGCCACCGGGGGAGCCGCGAGAACGGCTCACACGCTCACCGCCGCGACGACCGAACGCCGGAACGTCGTATCGCTCCCCCGAACGTCACGCAGCCATCTCCAGGCGGGCCGGCGGTCACCGTAGCATCGGCCCCGCGCGCGGGGAACGGCGCATACGTGTCAGTCGCGGACGAGCTTGCGGTACGTCACGCGATGCGGCCGCGCGGCCTCGGCGCCGAGGCGCTCGACCTTGTTCTTCTCGTAGTCGGCGAAGTTGCCCTCGAACCAGAACCACCGCGCCGGGTCCTCGTCGGTGCCCTCCCACGCGAGCATGTGCGTTGCCACGCGGTCGAGGAACCACCGGTCGTGTGAGATCACGACGGCGCAGCCTGGGAACTCCAAGAGCGCGTCTTCCAAAGACCTGAGCGTCTCGACGTCGAGGTCGTTCGTCGGCTCGTCGAGGAGGAGGACGTTGCCGCCCGACTTCAACGTCAGCGCGAGGTTGAGGCGGTTCTTCTCACCGCCCGAGAGCACGCCGACCGGCTTCTGCTGGTCGGGCCCCTTGAAGCCGAACGCCCCGACGTACGCCCGCGACGGCATCTCCCTCGACCCGACCTTGATGTGGTCGAGGCCGTCGCTCACGATCTCCCAGACGTTCTTGCTCGGGTCGAGACCGCCGCGCGACTGGTCGACGTACGAGATCTGCACGGTCGGGCCGATCCGCAGCTCGCCCTCGTCGGGCTTCTCCTCGCCGATGACGGTCTTGAACAGCGTCGTCTTGCCGACGCCGTTCGGCCCGATGATGCCGACGATGCCGCCCGGCGGAAGCGAGAACGACAGGTCCTCGATGAGCACCCGGTCGCCGAAGCCCTTGCGCAGCTTGACCGCCTCGATGACGGTCGAGCCGAGGCGCGGACCCGGCGGGATGTTGATGCCCTCGGGGTCGTACGCCTTGGAGCGCTCGGCCTCGGCGGCGAGCTCCTCGTAGCGGGAGAGGCGGGCCTTGCTCTTGGCCTGCCGTGCCTTCGGGTTGGAGCGCACCCACTCGAGCTCGCGTTCGAGCTCCTTCTTGCGCTTGGCGTCCTTCTGCCCCTCGACCTTGAGACGCGCGGACTTGGTCTCGAGGTACGTCGTGTAGTTGCCCTCGTACGGGTAGCAGCGGCCCCGGTCGATCTCGAGGATCCACTGCGCGACGTTGTCCATGAAGTACCGGTCGTGGGTGACCGCGAGGACGGTGCCCGGGTACTTCTCCAGGTGCTGCTCGAGCCAGAGCACGCTCTCGGCGTCGAGGTGGTTGGTGGGCTCGTCGAGGAGCAGCAGGTCGGGCTGCTCGAGGAGCAGCTTGCACAGCGCGACGCGGCGGCGTTCGCCACCGGAGAGCACCGAGACGTCGGCGTCGCCGGGCGGCAGGCGCAGCGCGTCCATCGCGAGGTCGAGCTGCGCGTCGAGCTCCCACACCTCGCCGTGGTCGAGCTTCTCCTGCAGCTCGCCCATCTCGGCGAGCAGCTTCTCCATGGTGTCCGGGTCGGCCTCGCCCAGCTGCTCCGAGATCTCGTCGTAGCGCTTCACCCAGCCGCGCTTCTCGGCGACGGCGTCCTCGACGTTGCCGCGGACGTCCTTGGTGTCGTCGAGCTGCGGGTCCTGCGAGAGCAGGCCGACGGTGAAGCCGGGCGAGAGCCGCGCGTCGCCGTTCGACGGCTGGTCGAGCCCGGCCATGATCCGCAGGACGGTCGACTTGCCGGCGCCGTTCGGGCCGACGACGCCGATCTTCGCGCCGGGCAGGAACGCGAGCGTGACGTCGTCGAGGATGACCTTGTCGCCGTGCGCCTTGCGCACCTTCTGCATCGTGTAGATGAACTGCGCCATGCGCGACATCCTGCCAGCAGGCGTTCGTGCCGGCCGCATCGAAGAACTGACCCATGCCCCGACGCCTTCTCGTCGCCTCGATCTCCGCGCTCGCCCTCCTCTCGCCGGCCGCGTTCGCGTACCCGCCGACGCCGCTCACGACGTACAGCACGTCGTCGAACGTCCGCCTCCTCAAGAACGTCCCGACCGGCATGGGCGTCGGCGGCAAGTTCTCCGGCGGCTACTACTTCCACACGACAGCGCGCTCGACCGGCTACCGCGGCCCCTCGGGCGACGCGATCTCCGACGGCGGCCTGTGGGTGTTCGACGTCAAGGACCCGGAGAACCCGCAGGTCGCCGCGCACCTGCCGCTCCCCCTCTGGCAGAACGAGGACGTGGACCTCTCCGCGAAGCGCAAGATCCTGCTGATCGCGATGGACCGGCGTACGTCCACCGCTCCCGCGCCGGCGCCGATCGACAGCCCGCAGCTGCCCGGCGTGCTCTTCGTGTACGACATCGCCGACCCGGCGAAGCCGACGCTGAAGTCCGCGCTGACGCTGCCCGCCGAGGTCGGCACCGACAAGAACGGCAAGCGCCTGCACGGCGCCGGCCACACCGCGAGCTGCGTCCTCGACTGCCGGTACGCGTACCTCACCGGCGCCCGCGACGGCAGCGTCCTCGTCGCCGACCTGCGCGACCCCGCGAACCCGAAGCTCATGGGCACCGTCGCGACGCCGGCCGGCGCGGCGTACAAGGCGTACGACCCCGGCCTGGTCCACGACGTGAACGTCGACCGGTACGGCAACGTCTGGATGTCCGGCACCGGCGGCACTGCCGTCTACGCGCCGGTGCGCAACCCGATGAAGCCCCAGCTGCTCGCGGCCACGAGTGCCGCCGACAACGCGCGCACCAACCAGGTCATCCACCACAACACGATGCGGCTCGACCGCGACACGGTGCTGCTCAGCGAGGAGTCGTTCAACGCCTGCGGCGCCGACGACCCGGCGTCAGCGGAGCCGCAGGGCGGCCGCTTCCAGACGTGGCGCATCGACCGCGTCGCCAAGCGGCTCGTGCCGCTCGCGCTGTTCTCCAAGAAGGTCCCGAACGTCCGCTCCTGCAGCAGCCACTGGATGGACGTCAACAGGCACGAGGTGGTCGCGGACGCGTTCTTCGAGGCGGGCACGCGGTTCTTCGACGTGCGCGACCCGGGCGTCATGCGACAGGTCGGCTGGTTCCGCGCGAACGACGGCGCGGCCGGCCAGGCGCAGTACGTCCCCGGGCGCCCCGACCTCGTCTACGTCTCCGACTACCTGCGCGGCCTCGACATCGTGAAGATCGACAACGGCGGGGCCGGCGCGGCCGAGGTGACCGGCACCGAGGGCGAGGGACTGACGATGCTCCCGGCCAAGCTGACGTTCAGGCCCAGCGCCGACTTCGGGTACGCCTGCCCGGTGCCGTCGCTGTAGGAGTTCGCGCGCGTACGGCGAATCCTGCCGTCATGGCCCGCCGTCTCGTCCTCGCCACCGTGTCCGCCGTCGCCCTGGCCGCGCCTCTCGCGCAGGCCCTGCCGCCGACGCCGCTGACGACGTACAGCACGTCGAAGAACGTCAGCCTCCTCACCAACGTCCCCACCGGCGTCGGCGTCGGCGGCAAGTTCTCCGGCAAGTACTACTTCCAGACGACGGCGCGCTCGGCGACGTACGGCACCCCCGACACCGCCTCCGACGGCGGCCTCTGGGTCTTCGACGTCTCGAAGCCGGAGACGCCCTCGGTCGTCGCGCACCTGCCGCTGCCCGTCTGGCAGAACGAGGACGTCGACCTCTCGCCCGAGCGCAAGACCCTGCTCATCTCGATGGACCGCCGCCGCGCGACGTCGCCCTCTCCCGCGACCGTCCCGCAGGCGCCGTACATCCCGGGCGTGCTCTTCGTGTACGACATCGCGACGCCCGGCCAGCCGAAGCTGCTCTCCGCGCTCCCGCTGCCCGCGTCCGCCGGCACGGCCAAGGACGGCAGCCCGCTCGGCGGCGCCGGCCACGTCGCCAACTGCATCGCCGGCTGCAAGTACGCCTACGTCACCGGCTCGCGCGACGGCGCCGTGGTCGTCGTCGACCTGCGCGACGCGGCCAACCCGAAGGTCATGGGCTCCGTCAAGACGCCCGCGGGGACGGCCAACCCGGCGTTCAACCCGGGCACCGTCCACGACGTGCACACGGACGCGTACGGCAACGTCTGGATGGCCGGCTCCGGTGGCACCGCGATGTACGACCGCATCACCGACCCGCTCGAGCCGAAGCTGCTCGCCTCGACCACCAAGCGCGACAACACGCGGACCAACGCGCTGATCCACCACAACACGATGCGCCTCGACCGCGACCACGTGCTCGTCGGCGAGGAGGCGTTCACCGGCTGCGGCGCCGACGCGCCGGTTGCGTGGGACGACCCGCAGGGCGGGCGGTTCCAGACCTGGCGCATCGACCGGCGCGCGAAGCGGCTGGTGCCGGTGGCGCAGTTCCAGAAGCGCATCCCCGGCGTGACGTCGTGCTCGTCGCACTGGTTCGACCTCAACGGCCACGACGTCGTCGCGGACGCGTTCTACGCCGGCGGGGTGCGCTTCCTCGACGTCCGCGACCCGAAGCGCATCCGGCAGGTCGGATGGTTCCGGTCGAGCGACGGCGCGGCAGGCCAGGCGCAGTTCGTGCCGGGCCGACCCGACCTCGTGTACGTCTCCGACTACCTCCGCGGCCTCGACGTGGTCAAGATCGCCGGCGGCGGCCGCGGCGCGCCGACCACGGCCGAGGGAGGCAACGACGCGCTGCGCGTCAAGCCCGCGCCGATCGCGTTCACCGGCAGCGAGGACTTCGGGTACGCCTGCCCGGTCCCTTCGCTGGTCAAATAGGCGGCACCGCCTCCGCGATCTTGGGTCCGGTTGGTGATGGAATGACTCGACACTGCCGCACCCCGGAGGACCGTCCGTGCCCACGCGCCGTCTCGTCGTCGCGCTGACCGTCTTGCTGCTCGGCGTCTTCGGCGTCGGCCTCGTGACGGCGCTCGGCCGCTCCGGCGACGACGGCAAGCCCGCCGCGCGGCCCTCGGCCAGCCCGTCGTTCTCGACGCCGCCAGTCACGTCGCAGCCGCCGGGTACGACGCCCGCCACGGTCTCCCCGACCAAGGCTCCAGCGTCGCCCACCACGCCGCCGACGACGACCCCGCCCCCCGGCACCGACGGGTCAGGGGACGGGTCGGGCGACGGGTCGGGCGACGGGTCCGGGGACGGGTCCGGGGACGGGTCCGGGTCCGGCGGGTCGGGTGGCTCCGGCGGCGGCTCGGGAGACCCGAAGATGCCCAACACCGGCGCCCCCGCCGCCCTCGCGCTCGTCGCGGCCGCGTCGCTGGCCGGCGCCGCGGGCGTACGCCGCCTCTCCCGCTAGTGCTGCACCTGCGGGTCGTCTCGCCCGCGGGACGTACCGACGAGATCGTCGCCCTGCTGCGCGCCGAACGCGCCGCCTCCAACCTCACCTTCCTCCCCGGCGCCGCCCTCGAGCCGCCGGGCGACGTCGTCACGTGCGACGTGGCCCGCGAGGCCGTCAACGACGTCCTCGCCGCGCTGCGTGTCATGGGCATCCACCGCGAGGGCTCCATCGCGGTCGAGCACATCGACGTCTCGGTCAGCGACGTCGCGGAGGCGGCCGAACGGTTCGCGCCCGGCTTCGGCAGCGACGCCGCGGTGTGGGAGGAGGTGGACGCGCGGGTCAGGGACGACTCGACGCTGACCGCCGGCTACCTGACGTTCCTCGTCGTGGCGTCGTTGATCGCGGCGGTCGGCCTGATGGAGGACTCGACGGTGCTCGTCGTCGGGGCGATGGTCGTCGGGCCGGAGTTCGGGCCGATCGCGGGGCTGTCGGTGGGGCTGTTCAAGCGCCGCGGCCGGCGGGTCCGTACGGCGCTCACGACCCTCGCCGTCGGCCTCGTGGCGGGCATCGTCGCGGCGTACGTCTTCACGCTCGGCGCCGACGCGCTCGACCTCGTGCCGGATCGCGAGCGCGCGCTGACGGCGTTCGTCGTGGAGCCATCCGTGTTCTCGGCGGTCATCGCGTTCCTCGCCGGCATCGTCGGCACGCTCTCGCTGACGCAGGCCAAGGCGGGCGCGCTGATCGGCGTGCTCATCTCGGTCACGACGATCCCCGCGGCGGCCGCGATCGGCGTCTCCGCCGCCCTCGGCAACCCCACCGACGCGCGCGGCGCGGCCGTCCAGCTGCTGCTCAACGTCGTCGCGCTCGTCGTCGCCGGCGTCGTCACGCTCTGGGTGCAGCGCGCCGCGTGGGAGCTCGTCGACTAGCGGCGCTCGGCGAGACCGACTCGCTGGTGACCGGCGTGACGGTTCTCGTTCCGGTGCCTCTGCGCTTGATCGGGTGCGATCTGCGCTTTTTCGCCGCACGGCCCGCAACCTGGAGCCCTGTCCACCCTGGCTCGCGCGGGGCCTGGATCGTGCCGGGCAGGAGCCCCTTCGGCGCTCGACCACCACCAGAACGGCGGTCGACCCGGACGAGCGGCGCCCGCGCACCCGCGTCGGCCCAACCCTGCAGCCCAGCAGCCGGTCTCACGCGTAGTGATCTTCAAAGAACGACCGAGGCCGGCGCCGACCACGCCGTCAGGATGGAAAGGGCTCCCGGTTGCGGAGGGGTCGGCGTTTCGCCAAGCCCGCTAGAGCAGGGTCGCCGGCACCTCGACGACGCGCGCGCGCAGCCACTCGCCGAGCCCCTTCGCCTGCGGGTCCGCGCGCGTCGACGACGACACGCCCTCGCCGAGCAGGCCGGGGATCTCGAAGTTCAGCGCCGCCAGGTTCGCGAACACGTGCCGTACGACCGGATACGCCGCCGTCTCCGGCAGCAGCTCCTGGAGCCGTTCGACGGTGAGGAGCCCGACCAGCCAGCCGAACGCCGCCGGGTCGCGTACCCACACCCCGAGGTTCGCGGTGCCTCCCTTGTCTCCCGACCGCGCACCGACGACGCGGCCCAGCGGCACGGGTTCGGTCGGCCCGTCGGGGGCACCGGCGGTCCACCCGGCCTCCGGCACGTTCGCGGCGCCGATCGGCGGGTGCGGCACCTCGGCGCGCGTCCCGTCCGCGTGCACGACGACCGGCGTGACGAGGTCGCGGGGCACGAGAGCGGGCCAGTAGACGCCGTACGGTGTCGCGTCGCCGGGCGGCGCGGTCATCGTGAAGCCGGGGTACGACGCGAGCCCGAGCTCCACCGCCGCGCTGGAGAAGGCCCGCCCGATCCGGTCCGGCGACGAGTCCTTCACCGTCACGCGCAGATGGGCGGTGGCGGCCTCGTTCGTCAGCGGGTCGCCGACGTCGGTGCGCGACAGCGACACCTCCGCGTCGGGGAACGCCGCCCTCATCTGCCGCGTCACGAGGTCCGCCTTGGCCTCCAGGTCGAGGCCGGTGAGGACGAACGTCACGGCGTTGCGGAACCCGCCGACGAGGTTCAGCGCGACCTTCAGCGTCTCCGGCGGCGGCTCGCCGCGGACACCGCTGATCCGTACGCGGTCGGGGCCGTCGGGCGACAGGGCGATCGTGTCGAAGCGCGCGACGACGTCGGGGCCGAGGTAGCGCGACCCGCCGATCTCGTACAGGAGCTGCGCCGTCACCGTGCCGGGGGAGACGAGCCCGCCGGACCCTGGGTGCTTCGAGATCACGGACGACCCGTCGGCCGCGATCTCGGCCAGCGGGAAGCCGACGTGCTCCATGCCCGGCACCTCGCCGAAGAACGCGTAGTTGCCGCCGGTGGCCTGCGTACCGCACTCGAGGACGTGTCCGGCGACGACGGCGCCGGCCAGGGCGTCGTAGTCCGTTGCGCCCCAGCCGAACCGCCACGCCGCCGGTCCGCAGACCAGCGCGGCGTCGGTGACGCGGCCGGTGACGACGATGTCCGCGCCGCCGCGCAGCGCCTCGACGATGCCCCAGCAGCCGAGGTACGCGTTCGCGCTCACGGGCGGGTTGGCCGCGGCCGACAGCGGCGCGCCGGTGCCGAGGTGCGTGAGGTGCTCCGACAGCGAGCCCAGGGACGGCATGAGGTCGTCGCCCTCGACGTGGGCGACCGACGCCGCGACACCGAGCCGCGCCGCGAGGTCGCGCACCGCGGTCGCGCAGCCCGCGGGGTTGAGCCCGCCGGCGTTGACGACGACCTTCACGCCCTTGTCGACGGCGAGCCCCAGGCAGTCCTCGAGCTGGCGGACGAACGTCGTGGCGTACCCCTTCGCGGGGTCCTTCAGCCTGCCTCGCCAGAGGATGAGCATCGTCAGCTCGGCGAGGTAGTCGCCGGTCAGCACGTCGAGGTCCCCGCCGTCGAGCATCTCGCGCATCGCGGCCAGCCGGTCGCCGTAGAACCCGGAGCAGTTGCCCACGCGCAGCACGTCCATGGAAGGGATTCTGCCGGGGGTCACCTCCGCGACACGTCTTGTCACCATTTGGGAAGTCTTGACCTGATCTTGCGGAGGGACGAACGTACGGCCCGTTGTCCGGTCGCTGTGCCCCCGTCGACCCCTACCCACGGAAACGGAGCACTGAATGAAGGCACGACTGGTAGCCGCACTGGCAGCGTCGCTGGCCGCGGCTACGACCATGGCGCCCGCGCAGGCCGCGGCACCGACGGCGAAGCTGATCGACGTCCACGAGATCCGCATGGCGGCGCGCAACGGCGCCGGTCCGTCCGGCGGGGCCAACTGCACCAACGCGGGCGCGGCCACCGGCCGTTACGTCCTCACCGGCTGGGCCGTCCAGGGCAACAAGACCGCGCTGTTCAACACCACGACGCTGCCGGCCAACCTCGGCCTGTCCGCGACCGTCAGCGCGATGCAGGCGGGCTACAACGTCTTCAACGGCGCGCCCTCGATCAACATCGCCAACAGCACGACGTCCTCGCTCAAGCCGACCGCCAACCACCAGTACGAGCTGATGTTCGGCAAGGCCGGCGGCACGACGCTCGCCGTCACGTACACGTGGCGCTGGAGCAACGGCGAGATCGAGAGCGACACGCTGTTCAACACGTCGGTGACGTGGGCCAACCTCGGCGCCGAGGGCGACGGCTGCTACGAGACCGCCGGTGCCGTCTACGACGTCGGCAACATCGCCACGCACGAGTTCGGCCACACCTACGGCCTCGACCACCCGTCGAGCGCCCGCTTCGAGACGATGTACGCGTACGGCTACAGCGGCGAGACGCTCAAGCGCTCCCCCGCCTCGGGCGACCTCGCGGGCATCAACGCCATCTACTAAGGCACTCGTTCGCGCAGACGGCCGCCGCTCCCGCACCCGCGGGACGGCGGCCGTTCGCGTGCCGGGGGCGGCACAATGGGACGTACCCGAGCGCCCGTAGCTCAGCTGGACAGAGCACCGGCCTTCTAAGCCGATGGTCGCAGGTTCGATCCCTGCCGGGCGCGCTCCTCGATGCTGTCGTCGGTCGCGGGCGGTGGCGCCGCTCCGGCAAGAGTCAGTTCCGTGAAGGCCGTCACGAGCGACCGTTGGTAGAACGTGAAGAAGTGCAGGTACCGGAACATGAACGGGACGCTCATCCCCGCACAGGTGGTGGACGCCAAGGCGAGCTCGGCTTCGCGGTGCCATGCGCCGCCCGCCGCCAGCGCTACCGCCGCGACGATGAGCGCTGCCGCGATGTTGCGGCTGAAGTCGTACAACGTGCCCCAACGGTCGACCCGGGTCGACTTGCCATGGACCTCACGAACGACGGCCTCCGCGACAAGACCCAGCGCGCGCACCGCCTCCTCGTCTCCCGGCAGTTCGATGTCGTAGCAGGCCGCCGCCTTCCGCACGCGGCTGCGCACCACCGCGGGCAACGGCTTCCCTGGACTCGTCTGGGGTTTGGGCTCGTCTGTGAGCAGTGCACGCAGCGACGTGTGCGAGCGCGTGTGAACCTTCGCGCGCCGGACGAGTGACGCGCTCGTGGTCCCGAGCATGTGGCCTACGACGTAGCAGAGGACGACGAACGCGGTGACGATGTGCACGCCGTAGCTCGCGTCGACGTCGACGCCGCCGGAGATGGCGACGAGGACCGCTATCGTCGCCACCGCCCCGCTGGTCGTGTACGCCAGGAAGTCTCTCAGCGTCAGCGGCAGCCCGCCCATGTGTCCTCCCGTCCGGCGTCCCCTAGGGACAAGCCCGCGTGTACGTTTCGTCACTACGCAGGTGCAGCGAAGCACAACGCACGCCGCTTGCAGGAAGAGAGTCGATCTTGAGCGCGCAGACCTACGGACCCACAGGCGAGCAGCGGAGCATCGGGCTCAGCCTGCTGCTCTTCCTGCTGACGTGCGGCCTGTACGGCCTGTACTGGGCGTTCATGTCGCACGGCGAGATCAAGCAGCACAGCGGCATCGGCGTGGGCGGCATCGTCGGCCTGCTCATCTTCGTCGTCGTGTCGCCGGTGACGATGTTCCTGCTCCCCCACGAGGTGAAGCAGCTTGCCGAGACCCGCCGCCTCCAGAGCCGGGTCTCCGTCAAGACCGGCCTCTGGATCCTGCTGCCCCTCGCGGGCCCGATCATCTGGTTCATCCGCGTGCAGCGGCAGCTCAACGAGATCTGGGCCGCCGTCCCGTAGCGGTAAGGGGGGCAATCCCTCCGGGACGTATCGACGTAGACCGGGAGGAACCGGGCGCCCGGCGGCGAACGCAGTGTGCGCCCCCGTCGATCAAGGAGCCCTGCGTGCCCTCCCGCCTCACCGCCCTGACCGCGCTCGGCGCGGTGCTGCTCCTCCCCCTCACGCCCGTCACCGCGAAGCCGAAGGCGCCGAAGCCCTGCGTGGGCAAGGCGGCCGCGGACGAGTGGCCGACGTTCGGCCGCGACCTCGTCAACAGCCGCCACCAGCAGTCGCCGGGCACCATCGGCGCGACGTCGGCTCCGTTGCTGAGCCCCGTCTGGTCGTACACGACGAGCGGCGCGGGCGTCGGTCTCGGCGACCTCAACGGCACGCCGATCGTGGCCGCTGGCTGCGTCTTCCTCAACACCGCCGCCGGCGACGTCGTCGCGCTCGACGCGAAGACGGGCGCGGAGATCTGGCGCCGTACGGTCACCCTCGACGAGGGCACGGTCGCGGGCCTCGGCGGCATCTTCGTCAGCAGCCCGGCCGTCACCGACGAGGCCGTGGTCGCGCTCGTCAACCAGACCACCGGTCCGTACGCCATCGCGTTCGGCCGCCGCGACGGGGCGCTGCTCTGGCGCAGTCCCGCCCTGAAGTCCGGCCCCGGCTACTACACCAACGCCACCCCCGTCGTGTACGACGGCCTGGTCCTCGCCGGCTACTCCCCCGCCGAGGGCGACCCGACCGGCGTCGGCGGCGTCGCGCTGGTCGACGCCGCGACCGGCGCGCTCGTGACGCGCGCCGAGGTCGTGCCCGCCGCGGACTTCGCGCAGGGCTACGCCGGCGGCGGCGTCTGGACCGCGCCCGCCATCGACACGAAGAACGGCTACGCGTACGCCGGCACCGGCAACCCGTACTCCAAGAAGATCGAGCACCCCAACACCAACGCGATCGTGAAGATCGACGTACGGCGGGACCGCGCGACGTTCGGCACGGTGGTCGGCGCGCTCAAGGGCAACATCGAGCAGTACGCGCCGGTGTTCCGCGACCTCGTCGACCCGGCGTGCGAGGCGGCGGGCGACGACCCGAACGCGCAGCTCATCGTCGGCAACAGCGCGCCGTGCCTCCAGCTCGACCTCGACTTCGGCGCGCCACCGAACCTGTTCACCGACTCCTCCGGCCGCCTGCTCATCGGCGACCTGCAGAAGTCCGGCGTCTACCACGTCGCCGACGCCACGACGATGGCGCCGGCCTGGTCCGCGACCGTCGGTCTCACGTGCCCCGCCTGCAACGCCGCCGCCTCCGCGTGGGACCGGGACGGCTCGATCTACGGCGTCAGCTCGCCCGGTACCGCGATGGTGTCGCTCACCGCGGACACCGGCGCGTACCAGTGGGTCTCGCCGGTCGGCGACGGCACGCACTACCAGTCGACGACGTCGGCCGGCGGCGCGGTGTTCACCGTCGACAACGCGGGTCACCTCCTGGCGTTCGAGTCCGCGACGGGTGCACCGCTGCTGCGCCGCCCGATCGTCGCGGACCTCCCCGCGGGCTCGGAGCCGCAGGTCGCGCTGACGAGCAGCGGCATCGCGATCGCGTCGGGCACGCTGTACGCCGCCGTCGGCAACGCCGTCGTCGCGTACCGCCCGCTGGCGCTGCCGTAGCGAGCCTTCCGGCGGGCTCGCGCGTCTAGTAGTGCATGCGCCTACGCCTGCTCGCCGCCGTCACCGTCCTGCCGCTCCTCGCCGTCGTCCTCGCGCCGGCCGAGGCCAAGCGCAGGACGGCGGTGGCGGCACCGGCGTTCGCGTCGTACGCCGCCCCGGCCGGCGTCGGCGAGTCGGCGGGCGAGCCGTCGATCGGCGTCGACCCGTCGGGGACGGTGTTCTTCCAGGCGCTGCTGGAGACGTTGAAGGTCACCGGCCTCGACACGGGATCGCCGGTGTGGCAGGACGTCGCGCCGCTGCACACGCAGCTCCAGACGCAGGACCCGGTGCTCGAGACCGACGAGGTCACAGGCCGTACGTGGGTCTCGCAGCTCGACCTGGCGTGCAGCCGGGTGGCGTACAGCGACGACTCCGGTACGACGTGGACGCCGTCGGCGATCGGCTGCGCGCCGGGCGCGCTGTTCGACCACCAGAGCATCGGGTCCGGCCCGTGGGTGCCGGGTACGCCGCTCGCCGGCGTCGCGACGTACCCGCGGGCCGTCTACTACTGCGCGCACGACGGCTTCGACTCCAAGTGCGGTACGAGCGTCGACGGCGGCGCGACGTTCCTGCCCGCACGAGTCACGCACACCGGCGACGTCTGCGCGTCCAACTCGGGGCAGGTGCAGGCCGCGCCCGACGGCACGGTCTACCTGCCGCCGACGTACTGCGGCGTCGACTTCGGCCCCGTCCAGGTGCCGACGCACGCGGGCGTCGTCGTCAGCGAGGACAACGGCCTGTCCTGGCACGTCCGTCCCGTCCCCGGCTCGACCGTCGGCAGCGCGGGGCACCCGTCGCTCGACGTCGCGTCCGACGGCACCGTGTACTACGGCTGGGGCGGGCGCGGCGGCGACTACTGGGGCCCGCCGTACGCCGCCGTCACCCGCGACCGCGGCGTGACGTGGAGCCCGCCGGTGCGGCTCGGCGCCGAGCACGGCATCCAGAACACGCGCTTCGTCACGACCGTCGCCGGCGACGGCGACCGGGCGGCGGTGGCGTACCTCGGCTCGACGACGCCGGGGGTCGCGGACGACGCGGCGTTCGCCGGGGAGTGGCACGTGTACGTGTCGTACACCTACGACCGCGGCGCCACGTGGTCGACGGTCAACGCGACGCCGGGCCAGCCGGTGCAGGTCGGCGCGGTCTGCCTGCTCGGCAGCGTGTCGTGCGCGGCGGGCACGCGGAACCTCTACGACTTCCAGGACGCCGTCATCGACGCGCAGGGCCGCGTGCTCGTGGCGGTCGCCGACGGCTGCCCCGGTGCGACGTGCACGTCGACGGCGCCGCGCGCGCAGAAGGCGACGATCGTGCGGCAGGAGACGGGGCGGGGACTGCTGGCGGCGTACGACGGGACGTTCTGACCGCACTTACGCGGCGGCGTACCGGCCGGTCATACTGCGCGCATGCTGATCGGCGCGACGTTCGCGATGTTCTTCCTGGCGATCATGGCGCTGGTGCTGGTGCCGCTCGGGTTCCTGGTCTACTCGCTCGTCGAGGTGGCGAGGGCGCCGGAGCAGGCGTTCGGGCCGCCGTGGGACAACGGGAAGAACGCGTGGCTCATCGGTCTCGCCGTCGCGTTCGCCATCCCTGCGGGGACGATCGTCGGGCCGATCCTGTGGTGGACACAGGGGCACAAGGCGTTGCGGGCGCGGCAGCTCGTGCCGAAGCCGTTCTGGGCGCCCGCGCGGACGTACTACCCGCCCGCGCAGGGCTACCCAGCTCAGCAGCCGGTCACCCGGCCGCCGGACGGCTCTGTCTAGAGTCCGCGGCCGCGGCCGCGGTACCAGCCGCCGCCACCGAGGAGGAGTAGAAGAACCAGGACGATGAGAATGATGGTCAGCATGACCTCGTTCTCCCCGGTGGCGGTCCTCGGGAAACGGCGGCGCGGCATAGGCTCACCCGCATGATCGACCGATTGGTCTGGATCGACCTCGAGATGACCGGTCTCGACCCCGAGCGCGACGTCGTCCTCGAGATCGCCGCGCTCATCACCGACTCCGAGCTCAACCCGGTCGCCGACGGGCTCGACATCGTCGTCGCGCAGCCCGCCGACGCGTTGCAGGGCATGGTCGACGTCGTCCGCGACATGCACGCGCGCTCCGGCCTCACCGACGCGGTGCTCGCGTCGTCGGTGACGCTGGCCGACGCCGAGGCGCAGGTGCTGGCGCTGATCAAGGAGCACGTCCCCGAGCCGCGTACGGTCCCCCTCTGCGGCAACTCCATCGCGACCGACCGGACGTTCATCGTCAAGCACATGCCCGACCTCGAGGCGTGGCTGCACTACCGGATGATCGACGTGTCGTCGATCAAGGAGCTGGCGAAGCGCTGGTACCCGAAGGCGTACTACGGCGCCCCGCAGAAGGCCGGCGGGCACCGCGCGCTCGCCGACATCCAGGAGTCCGTCGAGGAGCTGCGCTACTACCGTTCGGCGATCTTCGTGCCGCCCGTGGTCGAGGAGCCCGCGGCAACGAGTTAGCCCGGGCCGCGCGCGCCCCGTACACTCGCTCCCGCACATGGTGGGTGTAGCTCAGCTGGTAGAGCACCGGGTTGTGGTCCCGGTTGTCGCGGGTTCGAGCCCCGTCACTCACCCCACGTAACCGCAGGTCAGCGGCATGATCGCTGATCTCGGCGCTGCACGAACTCGTTGATGCGCCACGCCGCTTTCGGCTCCGTGGCGAGTTGTCAGGCGGTGTACGGCAGGTAGAGGCTGACGTCGACCCGGACACCAGCGGCGGTTCCAGCGAGCCGTGGCGAGAGGAGCGCACATGCAACCGCAGGGAACGTCCTCGGTCGGTGCCGACACTTCCCGCGCCAACGTCGCCGTCGGCCTCGCCGGCGCAGCCGTGATCGTCTTCGTGATTGCCATCATCGTGGCTCAGGAAGGTAACGACTGGCTCTGGCCCCTCGCGGGCATACTGGGTGGCGCCGGCGCGTTCACCGGGTGGCGCGCGAGCCGGCCGCGTCCCCAGGGGAAGGCTCTCGTAGCCGTCGTGCTGGGCGGGCTCGTGTTCCTCGTCATCCTGGGGTGGATCATCTGGGCGGCGAGCACCGGCAACTTCTGATCCAGGTCATGGCTTCTCGTCTCCACGCGCTCTGCTTCGACGCGAACGACCCACTGCACCTCGCCCGGTTCTGGGCCGGTGTCCTGGGCTGGGAGATGGTCGCGGAACATCCGGACGGCTTCGCGCTCCTGCCGGGCGACGACACGGGGTTCCGGATCGAGTTCTTCCCGACCGAGGAGCCGAAGACCGTCCCGAACCAGATGCACTTCGACCTGACCAGCAAGACCCTCGGCGAGCAGCGGGAGACGGTGACGAGGGCGCTGCGGCTCGGGGCGCGACGCATCGACGTCGGGCAGGGCCCGGACGCGGAGCACGTCGTGCTCGCCGACCCCGAGGGCAACGAGTTCTGCGTCATCGAGCCGGGCAACGCCTTCCTCGCCGACTGCGGGTTCATCGGCGCGGTGTCGTCGGACGGCTCGCGCGACGCCGGCTACTTCTGGAGCGCGGCGCTGGGCTGGCCGCTGGTCTGGGACCAGGGCGAGGAGACCGCGATCCGCTCGCCGCACGGCGGTCCGAAGATCACGTGGGGTGGTCCACCGCTCCCGCCGAAGACCGGGAAGTACCGGCTGCACGTCGACCTCGTACCGGACGGCGACCAGCAGGCGGAGGTCGACCGTCTTCTCGCCCTCGGCGCGACGCACGCCGACATCGGCCAGGGCGAGGTCGACTGGGTCGTGCTGGCCGACCCGGACGGCCACGAGTTCTGCGTGCTGACACTCCGCTAGGGGCTTCCAACCCGGGTCGTCAGAAGTCCAGCCACAGCTGGTGGACGTGCGCCGACGTCACTGGGCCAGGTGTGTCGGAGAAGCCGCCGAACCCGTAGTCGTTCGGCGGCAAGAGGAACGACGTGTGGAACAGGCTGACGTACCGCCCTGGACCGGCGGGCGTCGGCGCGGGCTCGGCCGCGAGGCCTCCGGTCACGTCAGGCCCCCCGCCCTGGCACGGCCAGTGATACGCGGGCGGTGCCGCGCCCGGGGCCGGCGGTGCGACGCCGACGTACCGGCAGATGCCGGTCGCGCTCGGGGCGGGCTTGGCCGGGTGGTCCTTCCACACGACGGTGATGTTCATGCCGCCACCCGCCGGGACACCGCGGGTGCTGCCCGCGGCGTAGACGAGCGGCGCGGAGCCGGGCTCCGCGACGGTCGGCTTCGCCTCGACCACGGACGCGCGCGCAGGCGTCCGCGGAGTGATCGTCCTGCTGCCGCCGGCGAGACCGCTCAGCTTGATCGTCGCCCTGACCGGCGCCCCGTCGGTGACGACGTAGAGCCGGTAGGCACCCGCCGGCAGCGTGCCGTCGATCGTGTTGCCACCAGGGATGAACACCTCGGAGCCGTTCGTTCTGCTTGAGCACTTTCGCTCGGGCGGGAAAGCTCGTCAGGGAGTGCGTACGACGACCCACGGCAGGCGGGAACAGCCAGGGCGGCAAGGGCTGCGTCACGGTGTGGTGGTAAAGCGGAGTCGTCGGATATCGCCGTCACGGCGGATGGCGACGCGTGCGCTGAGCCCCTGACGAATCGATTCCTACAGCCCCCATGACCCAGCGTAGGCCGCAAAGGCCAATGACCTCTCCATGCTCCCCGGCCGCGGCGGATCCACCGGCAGCCACGGCGTGAGGCGGTCCGCCATGACCTGCGCCAGCAGCGGCCGCCACACCGGGTCGAGCGTGTCGTACGCCCACCGCAGTGCCTCGGGCTTCGACGCGACCCGTCCGGTGACCATCGTGAACAGCACGCGGCAGTGCGTCTGCACGACGTACCGCTGCGTCCACGCGTGGTCCATGTTCGCCCACGCCGTGATGCCGTCGAGCGTCCCGGGCAGCGCGTCGCGCGCGGCGTCGCGGAGCGCCTGCGCCGGTACCTCCGCGACGACGTCCGCCGGCGGAGGACCGTCGAGCGCGATGCCGTGGTGCCGCAGGATCCAGCGGGTGTGCAGCGTGTTGCAGTGGTCGTCCCACGTCATCTCGCGGTGGCCGCGGTCGACGTAGAGCCACGGCTGCCCGACGGTCGTGTTGTCGCGCAACGACGCGAGGTCGGCGTACGACCCCTCGACGTTGGTGCTCCAGTGGCCTGGGCGCGTGGGGATCTCGTCGTGCAGCCGCCGCAGCCCGGCCTCGATGTCGCCAGCGGGCGGCACCGTCGTGACGACGAGGAAGTCCGCGTCGCTCTCGGCATCGCCGGCACCGAGGGCGAACGAGCCCTGCAGGTAGCAGCCGACGTACGTCGTGCCGAGGATCGTGCGCGCCGCCTCGGCGATGTCGGCGAGGACGGCGTCGAGCTCGGGGAACGGCGTGACCATGAGAACCGGCAGGGTACGGACCGTCAGGCCCGCCGTCGCCCTGATTTCAGCGGTGTACGCGGTACCGGAGGTGCGTGACGCCGCCCTCGCCCTCGAGGACCCTGGTCCGCTCGAGCTCGCGCTGCCCGGCGCCGAGGTGCTCGAACAGCGGCCGGCCCTCGCCGAAGAGCACCGGCACGAGGTGGACCTGGATCTCGTCGAGCAATCCGGCCAGCAGGGCGCGCTGCGCGATCGCCGCACCGTGGACGAGCACGTCCTTGTCACCCGCGGCGGCCTTCGCGTCGCGTACGGCGTCCGCGAGGTCGCTGACGTAGTGCACCGTCGGCCAGTGCGCCCATGACGGCGCCGGGTGGCGGCTCAGCACGTAGAGCGGCACCCCGTCGTGGTGGTCGCCGCCCCAGCCCTGCGCCGGCTCGAACGTCCCTCGCCCGCAGAGCACCGCGCCGGTCGACATGAACTCGTCGTAGACCTGACGGTTGACGCCGCGCAGCCGCGCGACCGCCGCCTCGAAGTCGCCTCCCTCGGCATCCGGGAACACCCACTCGTGCAGCCGTTCGCCGCCGTCGCCGAGTCCGTTGTCCGGGCCCTCGTCGGGCCCGGCGATGAACCCGTCGAGCGTCATCGACATGTACAGCACCGTCGAGCCCACGCGCGCCCCTTCGGTCAGGTGACCGAAAGGTAGTCCACCGCGACGCCCGAGGCCGACCCGCTCGACGTCCCCACGCACACGACCTTGATGGTGTGCCGCCCGTCGGAGAGCCCGGTGACGCCGTACGCCGCCTGCTTGTACAGCGTGGACGCGCTCGTCAGCGTGACGGTCTTCTTCAGCACGCCGTCCACGTAGATCCGAGCGGGGCCCGCGCCGGGCCACCGCGTGACGTACAGCCGCACGCCGGTGCCCTTGAACGTCAGCGAGTACGACGGCGTCCCGCCCGTGTCGCCGCTCGTCTTGTGGGTGACGACGTCGTACGAGCCACCGGACGCGGAGGCGGCGGAGACGCGCCGGAACGCCTGGCGCGCAGCGGTTTCCTGCAACACGGACAACCCGACCTGCAGGTAGTCGGGGGCGACGTACGCACCGCTCGCCGCGGACGGACGCGTGCCGAGCGCGCGCACCTGGATCGTGTGCGTGCCCGCCGAGAGCGGGGGCGTCGTGAACAGCTTCACCTTGTACGCCGTCGCCGAGCGGTAGAACGACACCGTCGACTTCTTGACGCCGTCGACCCAGACCTCGCCGTAGCCGCCGGACGGCATCCGCGTGCCGTACAGCGCGGCGGTCTGGCCCGACGTCGCGGTCACGCGCCACGTGGCGCTGCTGCCGGCAGCGTTGGACACGGCGTACGACCCGCCGCTCGCCGACGCGCTGCTGTCGCTGTCCCAGAACTCCCTCAGCGCGGCCGACGTGTTCTGCACGACGCCCGACGTGCGGACGAGGAAGAGGTTGGCTGTCAGCGCGTTGCCGGCGAGGTCCTTGATCGCCGAGGTGACGGTCACGGCGTACGTCTCCCCTGGCACGAGCGGCGACGACGGCACGAACGCCGCCTTGGTGCCGCCGGCCTGCGACGTCACCGTCCCCGGCACGGTCGCGGTCTGCCCGGCGACGCGCACCTGCACCGACGACGTGCTCACTCCCGTCACCGCCTCGGAGAACGTCACGGTGAGCGGCCCGCTGACCGACGCGCCGGCGGCCGGTCCGGTCGCGGTCGGCGGTGTGGTGTCGACGGTCCATGTGTACGACTTCTCCGTGCGCTGCCCCGACACGTTGATGACCGACACGACGAACGTGTGCGTCCCGTCGGGCAGCGTCTGGAAGGTGAACGGAGACCCGTTGGGGCAGTCCTCGTACGAGTAGACGCCCTCGTCGACGAAGCAGTGCGTCTGCATCGCCTCGCCCGCCGGATCGGTGGCGGTGTACGTGAACGTCGGGGTCGGGTCCGTCGTGTTCGCCACGGGCTGCTGGGTGATGGTGACGACCGGCACGCTCGCGGGCAGGCACCACGTCACGGAGGTCAGCCGCGTCCCCGCCTCCACGCGCGACTTCGAGCTCCACGACGACGCCGTCGACGGGTACGAGTAGTGGCTGTGGCCGCGGTACGTGAACGGGTCCGGGTCGTTCGTTCCGGCCGCGGACCCCATGACGCCCGCCGCGCCGACGTGCCTCCCCGAGGTGCACTGGTGCGAGCCGAACGCGTCGGTCGCCCCGGCGTAGTCCTGCCGCCAGACGTTCGGGCTCACGCCGATGTCCGCGGCGGGCACGCAGTACGCCTCGACGTGCAGCGACACCGCGACCGGACTCTCGCCGGTGGCGTAGAAGCCCGTGCCGTCGGGCGTGGGCGAGGTGAAGTCGATCCTGCGGGTGTTGACGCCGCCGGTGTTCCAGTCGGCGCCGCCGCCGATCGCGACCTTGCCCGTGGTGCACGTCACGGTGCCACCGGCGAACGTGCCGCTGCGCGCGAAGTCGGCCGACGCGACCTCCAAGGTCCCGACGTGCGCCTCGAGGGCGCAGGACACCGCGATGATCCCGGAGATGGCCGCACTGGTGAAGTAGTTGTGCAGCAGGACCCGGTAGCCGCGCGCACGGTCCCAGTACTCCGCGACGCGCTCGTACTCCGGTGCCAGCGCGGACCCCACCGTGCCGACGGTCTGCAGGCCGCCGCCGATGGGCACGTACGACGCGGGGCACTCGACGACGCCGGTGCCGATCGTCGAGGCGGCGACGTTGAACGTCGCCGTGACCTTCGTCGTGAACCGCCACGGCACCGCTCCCGCGTGCGCCGGTGGGGGTGCGACGACGAGGAGCTGGGCCGCCGCGAGCAACGGCACGGCGGCGCGCCCGACGGTCCGGATCGCGGTCATATGCCCCACCCCTGGGTACGGCGCGGCGTCCGCTGCCGCACAGCGGAAGTCTGCCCCTCCCAGGGCCCGGTGTCCGCGAAATCGCAGTTTTGGTAGACGTGACCAGAACTCTGTGTCACCGTACGAGTCATGGCGACCAGAACTCGCGCGGCGAAGGTCCCGCCCGGCTACGACCCGAGCGCGTTCCCTGCCTTCGCCGTCACGGTCGACGTCGTCATCCTCACGATGACCGAGGGCGCGCTCCACGTGCTGCTCGTCCGTCGCGGCGAGGAGCCGTTCAAGAGCATGTGGGCGGTGCCCGGCGGCTTCAAGCGCCCGGAGGAGACGCTGGACACCGCGGCGCGGCGCGAGCTCGCCGAGGAGACCGGGGTGGACGCGGCGAGCCTGCTCACGCAGTTCGGCGCGTACGGCGACCCCGGCCGCGACCCGCGCATGAACGTCGTCACGGTCGCCTACCTCGCCGTCCTCCGCGACGTCGGCACGCTCGTCGCCGGCACCGACGCCGCGGCCGCGGCCCTCGTCCCCGTCTCCGACGTGCTGGAGCAGCGCGTCGAGCTGGCGTTCGACCACCTCGCGATCGTCCGCGACGCGGTCGAGCGGGTCCGCGTCGAGCTCGAGGTGTCGGGCATCGCGACGGCGTTCGTCGGGACGACGTTCACGATGGCCGAGCTGCGCACCGTCTACGAGGCCATCTGGGGCGTGCAGCTCGACGCCGCGAACTTCCGCCGCAGCCTCGTCTCCGACGACGGCTGGGTCGTCCCGACGGGACGTACGGCACGCCCTGGCCCCGGCGGCGGCCGGCCCGCGGAGCTCTACCGCGCCGGGCGCGCGTGGAAGCACGGCGCCCCCATCCAGCGGAACCGTTGAGAGGAAGCGCCATGCGCGCAGTCGTCCAGGACAGGTACGGCCCGCCCGAGGTGCTGCGCGTCGCCGACGTCGAGCGTCCCGTAGCGAAGGACGACGAGCTGCTCGTCCGCGTGCACGCCTCGACGGTGACCCGCAGCGACACGGGCCTGCGCGGCGCGGAGTACCCGTTCACGCGGCTCATCACGGGGCTGCGCAGGCCGAAGCACACGGTCGCCGGCATGGAGTTCGCGGGCGTCGTCGAGGAGACCGGCGCGGCCGTGACGGAGTTCGCCGCCGGCGACGAGGTCTTCGGTGTCGAGAACGGCGCCAACGCCGAGTACCTCGTCGTCCGCGAGTCCGAGGTCGTCGCGCGCAAGCCGGCCGGGCTCACGTTCGAGGAGGCGGCGGCAGTCCCCGACGGCGCGCTGCTCGCGCTGACCTGCCTGCGCCCGGCGTACCCGCTGACGGGCAAGAACGTCCTCGTCTACGGCGCCGCCGGGTCGATCGGCACCGCCGCCGTCCAGCTGCTCGCGCACCACTTCGGCGTCGAGGTGACCGCGGTGTGCGACGGCAAGGACGCCGACGTCGTCCGGTCGCTCGGCGCGGGCAAGGTGATCGACCGGCTCACCGAGGACTTCACGAGGAACGGCGAGACGTACGACGTCATCTTCGACGCCGTCGGCAAGCACTCGTTCCGCCGCTGCCGCCGCTCCCTCGACAGCGGCGGGGTCTACGTCACCTGCGACCTCGGGGTCGGCTACCACGTGCCGTTGCTCATGCTCGTCACGAAGCTCGTGGGCAGCAGGCGCGCAGCGCTCGGCATCGGCAGCTACCGCAAGGACGACCTGCTGCTCGTGCGGGATCTGGTCGAGGCGGGGAGGTACAGGCCGGTCATCGACAGGACGTACGGCCTCGACGAGATCGTCGAGGCCACGCGCTACGTCGAGACCGGGCAGAAGACCGGCAACGTCGTGATCCGCGTCGCCTGACCGCGTCTGGCACGCTGGGACCGTGCGCATCTCGGCGGTCGAGCTGCGGCGGGTGCGCCTGCCGCTGGTGGCGCCGTTCCGTACGTCCTTCGGCACGCAGACGACGCGCGAGGTCCTCCTCGTGCACGTCCTCGCCGACGGCGCCGAGGGCTGGGCCGAGTGCGTCGCGCTGGAGGAGCCGGTCTACTCGTCGGAGTACGTCGCGGGCGCGCACGCCGTCATCACCGCGCACCTCGCGCCGCGGCTGCTCGGTGCCGACCTGACGGCCGAGGAGGTCGCGACCCTGCTGGCCCCGGTGAAGGGGCACCGGATGGCGAAGGCCGCGCTGGAGACGGCGGTGCTCGACGCGCAGCTGCGTACGGCGGGCACGTCGCTGGCGGCGTACCTCGGCGCGACGAAGACCCGCGTCCCCGCGGGCGTGTCGGTCGGCATCATGGCGTCGGTGCCGGCGCTGCTCGACGCCGTGGAGTCGTACCTCGCCGAGGGGTACCTGCGGATCAAGCTGAAGATCGAGCCGGGCTGGGACGTCGAGCCGGTACGCGCCGTGCGCGAGCGCTGGCCGGACGTACTGCTGCAGGTCGACGCCAACACGGCGTACACCCGCGCGGACGCCGGCCACCTCGCGCGGCTCGACGAGTACGGCCTGCTGCTCATCGAGCAGCCACTCGACGAGGACGACGTCGTGGGCCACGCGCTGCTCGCGCGGACGGTCCGTACGCCGATCTGCCTGGACGAGTCGATCGAGTCCGTGGGCGACGCGGTCGACGCGATCGAGCGCGGCGCCACGACCGTCGTCAACGTGAAGCCGGGCCGCGTCGGCGGCTACCTGGAGTCCAAGCGCATCGCGGCGGCCTGCGCCGAGCGCGGCGTCGCGGTCTGGTGCGGCGGCATGCTCGAGACCGGCATCGGACGCGCCGCCAACGTCGCGCTGGCGGCTCTCCCCGAGTTCACGCTGCCCGGCGACACGTCGGCGTCCAGCCGCTACTACGCGACCGATCTCACGGCGCCGTTCGTCCTCCGCGACGGGCACCTCGACGTACCGACGGGGCCCGGTATTGGCGTCGATCCGCTGCCGGACGTGCTCGCCGAGGTCACGACGGGCGTCGAGGTCATCGAGGGCTGAGGACGTACCCGCGCTCGTCGAAGCCGGTGACCGCCCAGCCGTCCGCCATCGCCCCGCCGAGCTCGTCGCGGACCCGGTGCCGCCACGCGCGCGCGGCGTCGGGATCGTTGCGCCGCAGTGCTTCCACGTCGTCGGGGACCGCGACGGTGCGCTCACCTTCACCGCCCGATGGCGGTCGCGTGAGGTGCCACTCGACGAGGAGGCGGTCGGTCTCGTCGCCGCGGTTCACGCCGTCGTCCATGGGGCCGTAGAAGTCGGGAAGGTACGCCGCCGGGCGGGCGCCGAGGGCCGCGATGTTGAACGCCGCGTTGCGCCGGACCAGCGGGTCGTACGTCCACAGCACCCGCTCGATGCCGCGCTCGAGCGCCCACTCGCGCTGGTGCTGCTTGAGCGCGCGGCCGATGCCGCCGCGCTGCGCCACGACGCCGGTGATGTGCGAGTAGAGGTACACGTCGTCCGGCCCGCCGCCGAGGAACGCCACCGACGCGCCGACCATCGCGTCGCCGTCGTACGCGCCGTACGCGTAGCCGCCGGCGTGGTCGACGGCTCGGACGAGGTTGACCGCGACCGGCGGCTGCTCCGTCTGCCAGACCTCGGCGAACAACGCCGTGGCCCGGGCCACGGCTGCCACGGTGTCGAGGCGCGCGATCGTCAACGTCACGTCCGCAGTATCCGGCTACGGTCGTCCCATGCTCGACGCCGTCGCCGACCTCGTCTCGATCGAGTCCCCCACCGCCGACCTCGCCGCCGTACGCCGCGTGGTCGAACACACCGAGGCGTGGCTGACGGCAAGGCTCGGCAGCGCGCCGGAGGTCGTCGTCCGCGAGGGTCGTCCGCACCTGCTCTGGAACGGCGCCCGACCCGGGGTCGTGATCGTCGGGCACCTCGACACCGTGTGGCCGCTGGGCACGCTGGAGCGGTGGCCGTTCAGCGTGGCGGACGGGCGGGCGACGGGGCCGGGCGTGTTCGACATGAAGGCGGGCGTCGTCATCGCCGCCGAGGCGATCGCGTCGCTGGCCGACCCGGGCCGGGTGGCATTGCTGCTCACGACGGACGAGGAGACGGGCTCGCCGACGTCGCGTGCCTTGGTCGAGGAGACAGTGCGCGGCTGCCGCGCCGCGCTGGTCTGCGAGCCGCCCCAGAACGGCGCCGTGAAGACCGCGCGCAAGGGCGTCGGCATGTACACGGTTGCCGTCACGGGGCGCGCAGCGCACGCCGGCCTGGAGCCGGAGAACGGCGTCAACGCCACCGTCGAGCTCGCCCATCAGGTCCTCGCCGTGACCGCGCTGAACGACCCCGCGCACGGCACCACCGTCACGCCGACGGTGGCGGCGAGCGGCACGGTCGGCAACACCGTGCCGCCGTCCGCGACCGTCTACGTGGACGTGCGCGCGACGTCGGCAACGGCGCTGGACGAGGTGGACCGCGCGCTGCGGGGCCTGGCACCGGTGCTGCCGGGCGCGCGAGTGGAGCTGCTCGGCGGCGTCAACCGGCCGCCCCTCGAACGCGCCATGGCCATCGGCCTGTACGAGCTCGCGGTCGATGCGGCCACGGAGGCCGGCATCGAGGGGCTGGCGGAGTGCATGGTCGGGGGCGGGTCCGACGGCAACTTCACCGCCGGCATCGGCGTCCCGACCCTCGACGGGCTCGGCGCCGTCGGCGGGGGCGCGCACGCGGAGGGCGAGTGGATCGACGTCGCCGAGCTGCCCCGCCGCGCGGCCATGCTGGCCGGCCTGCTGCGCCGCCTCACGTAGCTGGGCCGGGACCCCGGCGTCTTTCGTGATCTTGGCCATGTTCGGGTCCGCCGGCGGACCCGAACATGGCCAAGATCACCAGGGGCGGCGGTCCGCGGGCGCCGCCCCTGGTGCCGACGCAGGAGGTCGGGCCGGCCTCGGCGAAGGAAGGGCGCATCCCGTTCGCGTACGCGTCCCCGCGTGCGCCCATGCCCATCGGAGGAACCCCCGTGAAGCGCCTGCTCATCGCTACCGCGCTCGTCGCCGCGTCGTTCGGCGTGCCCGCCGCCAACGCCGTGTGCGAGGGCCCGAACGCGTTCAACGTCTGCGTGACGACCGGCTGTTCCGGCCACCCCTGCGTGATCGACCCGCTGAAGACGCAGATCCAGATCAACTGCAACCACCCGACGCCGCCGCCCGTCTGCGCGCTGCTCGAGGTGAGCGGCTCCTAGCTGAGCAGGTCGTCCAGCGCGCGCAGGATGCGCTTCTCCGACACGGAGAACGCCGTCTTCATCGTCGGCGCGAACAGCTGCACCCGCAGCTCCTCGATCATCCAGCGCACGTGACGTACGTCGGCGTCGCCGCGGCGTGCCGGTGGCAGGCCGCGGACGACGTCGTCGTACTCCTTCTCGATGCCCTGCACGATCGTCGTGTTGAGCCGGTCGCGGGCGGGGTCGCGCTGCAGGCGGTCGAGGCGTACCTCGGCGGCCTGGAGGTAGCGCGGCAGGTCGCGTAGCCGCGCGCGCCCGGTCCGCGCGACGAACCCCTCGTGCACGAGCCTGCCGAGCTGCTGCCGTACGTCGTCGGGCAGGTCGTCGCGGTCCGCCACCCGCCGCGCCGCCGACACCGCCTCGGCGGTCGCGACGACGACCTCGTACGTCGCGTCGGCCAGCTCGGGGCGCACGCGTTCGCGCAGGGCGACGAAGTCGGCCTCGGTCCACGGCAGGTCGTCGACGAACGAGTCGAGCGCCGCCACGACGCAGTCGTCGAGCAGTGCCGGGACGGTGGCGTACGGGCTCGCGGGGAGCGCGAGCTTGGTCTGCTTCGGCAGCCGCCCCACGACGGCGCGCAGCGGGCTCGGAAGTCCGAGCAGGAGCAGGCGGCGTACGCCCGCCCTGTGGTTCGCCTGCTGCTCCGCCTGCGTCGCGAGCACCCGCACGCCGACGCTCTGCCCCTCGTCGACGAGCGCCGGATACCCCTGCACGGTGCCGCTGGCGAACGTCCTCGGCACGTCCGTCCACGCCGCGAGGCCGGTGCGTTCGAGGCCGCTCGCCGCTGACGACAGTGCCTCGCGGACCGCCGGGGAAGCCTTGCGCCGCAACGCTTCCAGGTCCTTGCCCTCCGCGACGGTGCGGCCTTCGTCGTCCACGACGCGGACGGTCATGCGCAGGTGCGGCGGCACGCGCTCCCAGTCCCAGGCGTCGTACGGCACGACGGTCCCCGTCATCCTGCGGAGCTCGTCGGAGAGCACGTCGAGCAGCGGCCCTGACCGCGGCGTCGCGCGCGCCAGGACCGACGTCGCGGTGTCGGGCATCGGCACGAACGCCACGCGCAGCGACTTCGGCAGCGACCGCAGCAGCGCCGTCACGACGTCGTGCCGCAGCCCCGGCACCTGCCACGCGAGGTCGCCGGCGTCCACCCGCGGCAGCACCGCGAGCGGCACGTGCACCATGACGCCGTCGCCGGGGTCGCCGGGGTCGAAGCGGTACGTCAGCGGCAGCCGCAGGTCGCCCTGCACCCACTCCCCCGGGTAGTCGGCGAGTTCCACCCGCGCGCGCAGCACGAGGTCCTCGGGGAACGTCAGCAGGTCGGGCGAGGTACGCCGCTCCTTCTTCCACCACGCGTCGAAGTGCCTGGCGGACACGACGTCGGCGGGGACGCGCGCGTCGTAGAAGTCGTAGAGCACCTCGTCGTCCACGACGAGGTCGCGCCGGCGCGCCTTGTCCTCCATGGCCTCGACGCGGTCGAGCGTCGCGCGGTTGGCGGCCCAGAACGCGTGGTGCGTCTCCCAGTCGCCCTCGACCAGCGCGGAGCGGAGGAACAGCGAACGCGAGACGGCCGGGTCGATGCGGCCGTAGTCGACGGTACGGCCGGCGACGAGCGGGATGCCGTACAGCGTCACCCGCTCCGACGCGACGACCGCGCCGCGCTTGCGGGACCACCGCGGCTCGCTGTAGCGGCGTACGACGAGGTGCCCGGCCAGCGGCTCGACCTGCTCGGGCTCGATGCGCGCGCAGATGCGGCCCCACAGCCGCGACGTCTCGACCAGCTCCGCGGCGACGACCCAGCGGGGCGGCTTCTTGAAGAGCCCGCTGCCTGGGAAGACGGCGAACTTCGCGCCGCGCGCGCCCAGGTACTCGTTGCGCTCGCCCTCCTTGAGCCCGACGTGCGACAGCAGTCCTGCCAGCAGCGCGGTGTGCACGGACTTCGGGTCGGCGTCGGCCGTGTTGGGCACGAGGCCGAGGTCGGTCGCGATGCGGGTGAGCTGGCCGTGCAGGTCCTGCCACTCGCGGACGCGCAGGTAGTGGAGGAACTCCGCCTTGCAGAGCCGCCGGAACGCGCTCGACGACAGCTCGTCCTGCTTCTCCTGGAGGTGGTTCCAGAGGTTGACGTACGCGAGGAAGTCCGAGGTCGGGTCGGCGAAGCGGGCGTGCAACGCGTCGGCCGCCTGCTGGCTGTCGGCGGGGCGTTCGCGCGGGTCCTGCACGGTCAGCCCGGAGGCGATGACGAGCACCTCGCGCAGGCAGCCGTTGCGCTCGGCCTCGAGCACCATGCGCCCGAAGCGCGGGTCGAGCGGCAGCTGCGCCAGCCGTCTGCCGAGCGGCGTCAGCCGCGGCGTACGGCCCTCCTCCAGCGCGCCGAGCTCGTGCAGCAGCGCGACGCCGTCGCGGATCGCGCGCCGGTCCGGCGGGTCCACGAACGGGAAGTCCTCGACCTGCCCGAGCCCGAGTGCGGTCATCTGGAGGACGACGCTGGCGAGGTTGGTGCGCAGGATCTCCGGGTCGGTGTGCTCGGGCCTGCTCTCGAAGTCCTCCTCGGTGTAGAGGCGTACGCAGATGCCCTCGGCCACGCGCCCGCAGCGGCCCTTGCGCTGGTTGGCCGACGCCTGGCTGACGCGTTCGATGGGGAGCCGCTGGACCTTCAGGCGCGTGCTGAAGCGGCTGATGCGCGCGGTGCCCGGGTCGACGACGTACCGGATGCCGGGGACGGTGAGGGAAGTCTCGGCGACGTTCGTGGCGAGGACGATCCGGCGGCCCCTCGCCCGCTCGAACACCTTGTGCTGCTCGGCGTGGGAGAGGCGGGCGTACAGCGGCAGCACCTCCGTCTCGCGCAGGTCGAGCCGGCGGAGCGCGTCGGCGGTGTCGCGGATCTCGCGCTCGCCGGAGAGGAAGACCAGCACGTCGCCCGGGCCCTCCGCCTGCAGCTCGGTGACCGCGTCCACGACGGCCTGCACCGGGTCTGTGTCCTCGTCGGGCGGTCGGTAGCGGACCTCGACGGGGTACGTCCGCCCGCTCACCGTGACGACGGGCGCGTCGCCGAAGTGATGCGAGAAGCGTTCGGTCTCGATGGTCGCGCTCGTGATGACCAGCTTGAGGTCGGGGCGGCGCGGCAGCAGGCGCTTGAGGTAGCCGAGGAGGAAGTCGACGTTGAGGCTGCGCTCGTGCGCCTCGTCGAGAACGATCGTGTCGTACTGCCGCAGGTCGCGGTCGCCCTGGATCTCGGCGAGCAGGATGCCGTCGGTCATGAGCTTGACGAGCGTGTCGTCGTTCGAGCGGTCGGTGAAGCGGACCTTGAAGCCCACCGTCGTGCCGAGCGGCGTACCGAGCTCCTCGGCGACCCGGTCGGCGACCGTCCGCGCGGCGATCCTCCGGGGCTGCGTGTGGCCGATCGTGCCGCGGATCCCCCGCCCGAGCTCGAGGCAGATCTTCGGCAGCTGCGTCGTCTTGCCCGACCCGGTCTCGCCGGCGACGACGACGACCTGGTGACCGGCGATCGCGGCGGCGATCTCGTCCTTCGCCTGGCTCACGGGGAGCTCAGGCGGGTACGTGATCCGCGGCCGCGCCGCGAGCCGCCGCGCCATCCGGGCCTCGGCCCGCTCGACCTCGGCGGCGAGTCGTTCGAGCGGCTCGCGGCCCTGCTGGAGGCGGCGGCGCAGCCGGTGCTCGTCGCGGAGCGTCAGCCCGGGGAGGCGGTCGAGCAGCGCGGGCGTGCTCGGGGGGCTGGACATGGCGCCGTTCAGCGTAGGTGCCGCGGCGGCGTCCCGTCGTCCCGGTTTCGGCGCACGCAGGGGTGGCGGCATCCCGCGGCGAACGTAGCCATGCCCCTTATCCCCTCCCCTCTTGGAGAGAACAGTGCGGAAGCTGAGCCTGCGCAAGGAGTCCCTGGCCGAGCTGTCCACGGACGAGCTCGCCGTCGTCGTCGGCGGCGCCGAGACCAAGGTCTGCGTGACCGACCCGTGCATCACCCCGCCCGTGAGCCAGCTGAAGTGTTCGTTCAGCATCGCCGCCGAGGTCTGCGGCTGATGCGCAAGCTCACGCTGAAGAAGGAGACCCTC